>VYLT01000227.1_pt1 | contig 14129 bp, 12 predicted proteins | sample 5114261 | NCBI WGS metagenome assembly VYLT01 (sample SAMN12291815, study PRJNA351875) | freshwater metagenome | isolation source: freshwater lake | place: USA: Michigan, Little Long Lake | collected 2011-07-12 | reverse complement strand
ATCCTCTGCCATGAGATCAATCAACCGTGCTGCCCGACCGTAACCTATCCCCAATGCCCGTTGCAATAGAGAGCAACTGCCACGCCCTTCACGCACCACAACTTCGACGGCTTCGTTGTAGAGTTTATCTTTCTTTTTGCCTTCGTTGGCAAACTCGGCGGGTTGTTTGGACTCTTCGCCGTTGGAAGATTTCACTTCGAGATTTAATAATTCGTCATCGTATTCTGGCTCTTCGACCTCAAGGTGCGACACGATAACCGAAATTTCCGAATCGGAAGCAAAGGTTCCTTGCGCCCGCACCAGCGTGCTGGTGTTCGGTTGCAAAAAGAGCATATCCCCTTTGCCTAATAATTTCTCGGCCCCCATTTCGTCCAGCACAACCCGACTGTTCGACCGGTCTGCCACTTGGAAACAAATACGAGCAGGAAGGTTCGATTTAATCAGACCGGTAATGACATCGACTGTCGGGCGTTGCGTCGTGAGAATCAAGTGAATCCCGGCTGCCCGTGACTTCTGAGCCAAGCGGATAATCTGGCTTTCGACCTCTTTGCGGTTCGCCATCATCAAGTCGCCGACCTCATCGATAATCATCACGATGTAGGGCATCTTTTCGGGGACAGCAAACTTGGTGGCATATTCTTCGCCGACACGTCGCAGAATTTCTTCGTGCGGGAGGTCGTTGTAACTGTGGATATTGCGAACCCGTGACAATCGCATGAGGTTGTAGCGTTCTTCCATTTTGTCAACGGCCCAATTCAAAATGGCTTCGGCTTTATCGTTCTCGACCACAACCGGATGCAGCAAATGCGGGAGTTTACCGAACTCCGCAAGCTCAACCTGTTTGGGGTCGATCATCACCATACGGGCTTCAGCAGGGCTTCGCGTTAAGAGCAAACTCAAGATAATCGAATTCAGGCACACCGATTTACCCGTTCCGGTACGCCCTGCGATCAACAGGTGAGGCATATCTGCAAGATCGTAAACAAGAGGGTTGCCTTCGCTATCTTTACCGAGGAACAGGGGTAGCTTGAACTTGGCAACTTTTGCTTGAGCCGCTTGGATGAGTTCTTTCACTCGGACGACCGAGCGATGTTTATTCGGTATTTCGATCCCGACTGTATTCCGATTCGGCAACGGAGCCACGATACGAATACTCGGCACACGAAGGTTCAACGCCAGATCGTCAGCTAAACTCGTCACACGCGAAACACGCAACCCGGTTTCAAGGGCAATCTCGTATTGCGTAACCACCGGACCAGTATTGATACCGACGACCTTGACATTGATCCCGAAATCGGCGAAGGTCTTTTCGAGAAGTGCTGCCACCTCTCGGAGGTGTTTTTCGTCTTCAGGTTGATTATTATTCGCAGGCGGGTCTTCCAAAAGATCAAGTGGAGGAAGATCGTAAGAGCGTTTGATTGCAGCAACGGGGGCTGGTCGTTTTGGGGCCAATTGAGTGATCGGAACGTCAGCAAGCGTGGGAAACGTCGGACTGGATACATCGGGCACGGAAGGTTCGCTTTTGCCAACAATCGGGAACAAATCCGAGGGAAGACCTTTGACGGGTATGTTCACCGGTTCGAGAGGTTTGGGTTCAAGAGGTTTCGGCTCAAGTGTTTTCTCGGTGGTTTTATTCACCCGTTTTGGTTCGATCTTGGCGAGAACTTCTTCTGGTGTTTTAACTCGTGGCTCGAATAGTTCCATAACGCCGAGACGCAATGTGCGACCCGTTGCCTGAACCAAGCGGAAAAACACCATCACCCAATGATCGAGTGCCAGAATCAGCCCGACACCAAGCACACACCCGAACATAAGCCAAACGCCAGTCGGTTGAAATCGGTCCGTCAGGGCAAACCCCAGATAGGCCCCAAGGTCGCCACCTGCACCCGTGATCGGTCCTGCAACGGAGTTCGTGCCGTACCAATCTGCAAGCAACAACGTACAAGCGACAAGCAAACTCCACCCCAACGCCCGCGAACACGCCACAAGCCAACGCCCTGAAATCAACGCCGAGACCATCACGACAAGCCAACCCATGACACACGTATAGACGCCCAACCCCAAGCTATTGAAGGTCAGGGTACGAAGTTGATCGAACGCCTCGCCGACATCGCCCGAGAACGGGGGATAAATTCCAAACGATTGGTCTTCTTCAGAGAGGGGTTTTGTAAAAATGAGTGCAGCAAAAAGCACACCCAAACAGAGCAAGGTTATGCCAACGGGTGATGCCCGCCAACGACGGGTAGGGATCGGCTTAGGTTGCTCGGCCATGATGCTACTCAGGAAGTTGAGGGAGCAAACTCTCCCCGTCCTTTAGAAAAAAGGTATCCTGAATATGGGGAAATTTCTACGCCCCTTGCCCGATAGTAGACTCAACGAAACCGGATTAGCCCCTACAAATGTTACACGTTGCATTATGGGAACCTGAGATACCGCCCAACACGGGTAACGTCGCCCGCTTGTGTGCTGCGACCAACTCGCCGTTGCACCTTATCGGACGCCTCGGTTTTCGTTTGGATGAGAAGTCGATCCAACGGGCGGGCCTCGATTATTGGCCGTTTGTGCAACTCCATCAACACGCCACTTTTGATGAGTTTGAAAGGGTCATTCAACCCGAAAAAATTGTCTGCATCGAAACCCCTGCTCCGCAAACGTATTTGGACTTCGCTTTTGAAGAGGATCAGTGTTTGCTCTTCGGAAGTGAATCGAAAGGTCTCCCTCAATCGATACGCGAACGCTACGCACAACGAATTCTCTCCATCCCAATCGCTAACCCAAACGTGCGAAGCCTCAACCTTGCAAACTCCGTCGGCATCGTGCTTTTCCACGCACTGGCAAAACTGGGAGCGTGAGGGGTAAATAAGACAAACAAAATCAGACACGAAATTCATCAAGCATAGTACAACAACTATTCTCCATTGCTCAAGGCTTTTTTGGAAGGGAACAAATGAGTAAAATACTTCCTGTCGTTCGGTATCTGATCCTATGCGAAAATGTTGAAATTGATAACGACCACCCACGACGAATTTCTCTTGTTGGCCTCATAAATACAATTCACTCAATGGAGGAACCAGCTTTCCCATTACTTCACCAAGAGTTTTGCGTTTTTCTTCAGTTCAGTGGGTGTCGTGGGCCAGCAGAAGGACGTGTCGAGATACAACATGCCGATTCTGGTCAAATAGCTTTTCGGACACGAACTCGGACAATTCCTTTTGACAATGATCCTCTACTGGTGATGGGGGTTAATTTCCGAATTCGTAATTGTCTCTTTACTGAATCGGGCCTTTATTGGGTTCAGTTCTGGTATAATGATGAGATGATTGCCCAACAAGCCCTCCTCTTACGGTGAAACTATGCCAGTGTATAAACGTGTCGATACTGGTTGCCTTTTCGTAGCCGATTATATGGACGAAGGCGACATTCCAACCGATACGAAATTTTCACAGGGTGAGGTCGTTCGCACACACGTTGTGGGAAAATTTGTTGACGTTAACCCAATCGAAGTTGATGTGACTAACTTCATCGTACTATTAAAAACGGGTCAAACGATTACGGTTAAAGGACACACTCTAAAACACCTTCCACATTCCGAAAGTGGTCAGGATTTTTACAGCATTGTAGTCCAAAACGGGGATGAAGAAACACTCGTTGCGATCTTCAAAAGCCAAGACATTTCTGGCATTTTCACAGGGCAAATCGATTTGGGTAAGAATCTGGTTTAACTCTTCGCTCGCTGGCAAGGCTAAGGCGGATTCAACTAAAACAATTCCGCAATCGGTTTGGCTTTCTTATCCACGAAGGGGATCATAAACCCGTTGTGGTCGTATTCGCCAGTCGGATCGATGTCTAATGCTTTGAGGATCGTTGCTGCGAATGTGCCAGCATCGATGGGGCGTTCTTTCACTTCGTCGCCAACTTTATCGGTAGCCCCGATCACTTGCCCGCCCCTGATACCGGCTCCCGCAAGGACTGTCGTCCACGCCTTGCAATGATGTCCTCCGTGTTTGATCGACGGGGTACGCCCAAACTCACCCATCCAAACAACTAACGTCGTATCCAGCAAGCCACGATCTTTTAGGTCACTCAGAAGGGTTGCAAAACCGTTATCGATGAAGGTTCGCGTTTTGATCTTATCGATTGCGCCGCCGTGATCGTCCCAGCCGTCGTTGATAATCTCAACGAAGGAAACACCGCTTTCAACCAATCGTCGTGCGAGTAAACAGGCTTGCCCGAACTTGTGTGAACCGTATTTTTCTCGAAGTTCGGCTTTTTCGTTTTCGAGGCTTAACGATTTCGCAACGGGAGAGTCCATCAGGGATACGGCACGTTGAACCGTTGTACGATGGGCCAAAGGTCCGCTTAGCCCGTATTCGGCAAGGAACTTTTTGTTATCCTCTTCCAAGTCCTCGGCGCGAGCTTTGAAGGTCGATTCCGAGAGAGTGGGCTTGAGACCTTCGATTCCTCGCAAGGGATCGGCAATCATCATAGGGGCGTATCTCGGCCCGAGATACGCGGGACTGAATGGCGGTTTCACGACACCCAAACCGTTAGCATTTCCCCCATCGACGACAACGAACCCCGGTAGCGGAAGCTCTTTGTTTCCGTTCTGTTGGGCAACGAGTGCGCCAAGATTTGGGCGTTTCATCGCCCCTGTCGGAAAACCGGTAGACATGAGGTAATGCCCTGTCCCGTGTGAGCTTGCCGAAGTGGACATCCCCCGCAAGAGGGCCATGTTGGGGATTTGATCGGCCAGCTTCGGAAGATACTCGCTAATTTGAACCCCCGGCACTGCGGTCTTAGCGAGACCGTAGGGGCCATCAGGTTTGACATCGAAGGTCAACCCTTGTGAAGGCCCCCCGTTCATCCACAGCAGGATACAGGCTTTCGGACGGGGCTTCTTATCGGCAGCGGTGACCCGTGCAAGATTCGGCAACCAGCCCGACGCCGAGGTTCCAAGTACCCCTGCGGTCGAGAGACGCAACCAATCACGACGAGAGATCGGTAGTTTGTTCGATATGGTCATAGTTCGATCCTCTGGGGGTAAGATTAACGATTCAGAATAAACTCGGCTTGGTTGACCAGACTCCACAAAACACCGTTAAGCCCTTCTTTGAAGCTATCGTGTTTCTTGATGAGCGAAAGTTTTCGTTTCACTTCGTCGGGAGTCGGCTTACGCGAAAGGGCAGCCAGATAAAGCTCTTCGATGGCTTGCTCTGGGGTCGGTTCCTTTTTGAGCAATTCGGTTACGCGACGGCTTTCCCCATTAAATGCAGGATGGTTCAAAAGTTGGAGCATTTGCGGAATCCCTGCGGTGTATTCGGTGGGGTCACCATCGGGATCGTTTGTCTTGAACAGTTGCATAAACTCGGAACGGATCAAGGTTGTGGGGACGTTTCGCCCTTTGGGTTGCGCAACGGGGAAGAGGTTCGGGTTTGCATGAGCCATGCAGAGCGAATCGTGAAGCACTTCGGCATTCATTACCTTCATAGCCATACGGGAATAGAGCGGGTTATCGAGTTTGGCATTCCCTTGAATCGGTTTGCAACTGCGTTGGTAGGTCTTGCTGTTGCAGATGCAGCGAATCAAATGTTTAATATCGTGATTCGATTGCTTGAACTCGTCGCTCAAGAGTTTCAAAATCTCGGGATGCGTCGGCGGGTTCTTTTCGTGGAAGTCATCAACAGGATCGACCAACCCCTTCGTAAAGAAGTGATGCCAATAGCGATTCACGGTTGCAGGCCCAAGATATTTATTCTCCGGTGCGGTGAGCCAGTTGATGAAATCGGGAAGCATCGGTTTGCCGTCTGCGAATATCTGCTCGGTTCCGTCGAAGACCTTTGGGCGAACCGATTTGCCAACATCGAAACGGGCTTCCTCATGGATTTTGATGGAGCCATCCGCAGCGATAGGAATGCGAAACGTGCTTCCTTTGGGCGGGGTGTATCCGCCAGCTTCAAGGATTGTCGTGACCTGTTTATCCTTCTCCTTTTCTTTGCCAAGTGTAACCCGGCCAAAGTAAGCCGTGATTCCCCAGTACTGCGTTTGGGTAAACCCTTTGGAAGTGTCGTTGTGGCATTCGGCACATTCCATTTGCACACCCATGAACCGACGGGTCACCCCACGAGTAATCACATTCGCCATTGGTGTACCGTTCATGTTCCCATGAATTTGGTAAAACGCGAGGAAGTGCTTATTCTGATCGGTATCTTGGCATGTGAGCAACTGGGCAACAGTATCCTTCCACGCGACATTCTTGTTGAAGTTATCCGCAAAGGCGTTTCGCATCGCTTCGGTGTTGATCTTCACCGAGATAGGGGTACGCGGAACGATGAGATCGCACCAACGATTGGCAAAGTGTTGACCGTATTCTGGGGTACTCAGTAACTCGTCAATCAAGACGGCTCGTTTATTCGGTTCTTTGCTCTCCAGAAACGCCCGCGTTTTTTCTACCGGTGGAATTCGCCCCGTGAGATCCAGATAAACCCGTCGCAAAAATTCCTCATCGCTGCTCAAAAGGGAGCTTGGGATTTTGTCCTTTGCAAGTCGGTTTTCGATGTGCTTATCAATCTCCGCAGCAATCGTCTCTGGTTTGCTAAATTTGGGTTCGGGCCAAACAGGAGTTGCGATTGGGGGAGTGGGTTCCGGTTTCAATTTCCCTTTGGGCGTTTTATTTTGAGCAACCGATGATTGTTGCGAGGTTGCTAATACTGCAACGGCACAGAGCAGCAGGACAACGCTGAGATGTCGTAGACCAAACATCGATGCTCTCACTTGTCAGGTTTGCAAAGTCGATTTTGAGAAAAGGGCGACGAAGAAAGGATCAACCAACCGGATTACGCAATCGCTTCTTTCACCACGCGACCGTGTATGTCCGTGAGACTGTAGTCGCGTCCACCGTAGCGGAAGGAGAGCTTTTGGTGATCCAAGCCGAAGAGATGCAAGAGAGTTGCGTGCAGGTCGTGGTGATGCACTTTGTTTTCGACGGCGGTTTTACCCGTCTCGTCAGTAGCTCCGAGGCGTTGGCCCCCTTTGATTCCGCCCCCCGCAAGCCACATCGAGAACCCGCTGGCATTGTGGTTTCGTCCGTCGGTTCCTTGACCCGTTGGAGTGCGTCCGAACTCACCGCCCCACATCACGATGGTATCTTTCAGAAGCCCACGTTGTTTGAGGTCTTCGAGGAGAGCAGCAATCGGTTGATCGATCTGACCTGCGAGAGTCGAGACCCGTTGCTTTAACCCGCCGTGCGTATCCCAGTTACCGTGCCCGATTTCGACGAAACGCACGCCAGCTTCAACCAATCGGCGTGCCATGAGACATTGACGGCCAAAGTTATCGGTTGAATTTTCGTTTGCGGGTGCTGCTGCGGGCTTGCCTTTCCCAGCGCCGCCACCGCCACTGGCTTTGATGCCGTACATTTCGAGCGTCTTGGCCGATTCTTTCGAGATGTCCATAACTTTTGGCAATTCGCTTTGCATACGGAAGCCAAGTTCAAAAGAGTTAATGACCCCTTCGATGGCTTGGTCAGTCGGATTCTTGGCGAGTAAATCTTGGTTCATCTCTTTGAGCAAATCGAGTTGCTGACGTTGAACTGTTGACGAGAATGCAGGCTTGATATTCCCAATCTGAGCTTGCATGATCGGCGTACCGAGTTGCCCAATCTTCGTGGCTTGATAGGCTGCGGGTAAGAACGCATTGCCGTAGTTCTGTGCCCCGCCGAGGTTATCCGGAGGACTGAGGGTCACGAAACCGGGGAGATTTTGATTCTCGCTTCCGAGACCGTAAAGCAACCATGCCCCCATACTCGGACGGGTGAAACGGAATTCACCCGTGTGCAGCATCAGAAACGCTTGCGGGTGGTTCGGCACGTTGGTGTGCATGGAGTTAATCACGCACATATCGTCGGCATGTTTCGCAACGTGTGGGAACACTTCCGAGATGGGAATACCGCTTTTGCCCGACGGTTTGAACTCGAAGGGACTGGCAAGCAACCCTTTTGGACTGCCACCCGCTTTGAGGACGGGTTTGTAGTCGAAGGTATCCAAATGACTTGGGGCACCTTGCATGCTCAAGAAGATAATCCGCTTGGCTTTGGGAGCAAAGTGCGGTTTCTTGGATGCCAACGGGTCAACCGATTCGGCAGCGTGGGTCGAGTTACCAAGTAACCCCGCAAGTGCCATGTAACCGAAACCACAAGACGATGCTTGCAGTGCTTGACGACGAGTAAACAGAGGAAGGTTCATATCAGTTCCTCCACACAAGGTGGATTGTTTGGAATCTCGATTAGGGTATTAAACACCAGTAATTCAAAAGGGCATCGCATTGTTTTGGGATTTATGCGAATGTTTATAGGGCGCAGCTACGCTTGTGGTCTTTATTGGGTGTCCCCATAGTCCGCCCCAGACCCCGCAACGGTCTGGCGACCGTCATAGGGATGTCTGGGGCTATTGAGTCACCCCTAGCGGGGTATTATTTTGAGCCTTTCGATACCAGAACATTTTTGGGAAAACCCAAAGAACAAAAAAATATCCCGTAGGGATGACTCAATAGCCCCAGACATCCCGAAGCCGAACATCGTGAGGCGAGGGGTCTGGGGCGGACTGGGGCGGACTATGGGGACACCCCTATTTTTCTCGATTCCCCATACCCGCGCCTATCGCACATACCTAAATTCCACCGAGGCCAAAAGCACCTGTGCGAAGGATGTCCATGCGTCGGCGGTCTTTCCGCCGAGTTCCTTCGTTGTGGCGGCCAGATACTTTTTGGCGCGTTCGACTTCGGCACTGGTTGCGGGTCGGGCGAACATGGTGCGGTACATTTGGTCGATACGTTCGGTGTCGTTGAGGCTCTTCTTATCGAGAAACTTTGCAGCAGTTGCTTTTGCTTGGTCTAACACAAAGGGGCTATTCATCAGATACAGGGCTTGGGCGGGTACGGTGGTTTCTTCACGTTGAGCAACAACGATATTCGGGTTAGCGACATCGAATTCCGAAAGTGAATCCGGCAAAGGTCGCCCGCGAACGATACCCAAATAAATACTGCGATAGGTCGATTCTTTCGAGAGAGCCGGATTCTTCTTTCCGCCGCCCCCTTCGATCAATGTGCCGACGAGCGGTTCGGCCTTGAGCTTGCCACTCACGAAGAGCATGGCATCGCGTTGGGCTTCGGCATCGAGGCGACGCATACTCATACGCCATCGCAAGAGGTTATCGGGATCGGTCTTGTAGGCGAGGGTATTATTTTCGCTTGAGAGTTGGTAGACGCGGCTTAACACAAGGGTGCGAATCATCTTCTTGGTGCTCCAATCATCTTTCATGAATTGGTAGGCCAGTTGGTCGAGAAGCTCAGGGTGTGTCGGACGGTCGCCGAGGAAGCCGAAGTTATCCGCAGACTTCACGATCCCCTGTCCGAATAAGTGCATCCAGATACGATTCACGGCCACTCGTGCGGTTAAAGGATTCTCTTTAGAAGTGAGATAATTTGCAAGGATCATGCGACCCGATCCGCTCTCAATTTTGGGGGAAGATTTCCCTTGCGAGACGGCAGCGAGATCAGCAGAGCGAGAGACCGTTGCCCCGAGTTTGTTTGATTCACCGCCAATACAAATCTTGCAATCTTTACCCGTCCCTTCTTTGAGACCCATTGCGTTTTTGCCGTCGCTGAGATCGTGGAAGCCACCGACAGGGTTATTCTTTCCACCACCTTTGCCAGCATTTCCCCCGAAGAGCATTACGCTACTATCGAAGATACCCGCAAGGCCGTAGTATTCCTTTGTCGAGATCGGGTCGAACTTGTGGTCGTGGCAACGGGCGCACATGACGCTCAACCCGAGAACGGAACGGGTCGTCACGTCGATTTGGTCTGCAATCAAGTCGAACTTGTAATCGGGATTATTTTGGGCACGCGGTTTTGAAGTTAGGGCGAGAAGACCCGTTGCAATCAACAGGCGATCTTTTTCTTTTCCTTCCGCCTTCATCAGGTCGCCTGCAATTTGCTCCCGAATGAACACGTCGTAGGGGACATCTTTATTCGTGGCATCGATCACATAATCACGGTATCGCCATGCTTCGGGGAAGGAGATATTATCGGCGTTGCCGTTGCTCTCGGCATAGCGGGCAATATCGAGCCAATACCGGCCCCAGCGTTCGCCAAAATGTTTGGAAGCAAGCAACTTATCGACGACTTTTTCAAAAGCATTGGCATCGGTATCCTTCAAGAATGCTTCGACTTCTTCGGGGGTTGGCGGAAGGCCGATGAGGTCGAAATACACGCGACGAATCAACGTAGCTCGATCAGCATCGGCAACGGGTGAGAGTTTCTTTTCTTCGAGTTTGGCAAGGATAAATTGATCGATCTTGTTTTTGCCCCACGTCTTATTCGCAACTTTGGGAGCAGTGGGTTCTTTGACAGGTTGGAACGCCCAGAAGGTTTTCGACTCTTCGAGCGTGAGCCGTTTGTACCCTGTCCCACCCGTGCGAGGATCGGGAGCTCCCATCGCTACCCATTTCTCGAAATCGGAAATAATCTCTGCCGAGAGAGGGGCTTTCGGAGGCATCTTGAGACCGTCGTGCTTCAGGGACTTAATCAACAAGCTCTGAGCAGGTTTACCGGGAATCACTGACGGGCCTTTATCGCCCCCTTTCAGTAACCCCTCTTTGGTATCGAGAAGCAATCCCCCTTTGATTTTGGCGGACTTTGCGGAATGGCATTCGTAACAATGTTGAACCAGAACGGGTCGGATTTTATTCTCGAAAAATTCCAACCCTTTGGCATCTTCGGCAGCAAAAGCCGTCGAGGAGTAAGCAACCAGCGAAACGAACGCAAACGTATACCAAGAAAGGACTTTCATATGCTGCCCTCAGTAAAACACCCGTCCGACCAACGGGTAGAATATGGCAATGAAACCCAACAAATAGGGGCAGGTTCCGCACGGATTAGAAAAATTCACGAATCGAATACAAACGGACAGGGATAAAATAATCCGTATACCCCCCTTTTGGAGAAACCATGCAAGCAACCACGTTTGGAGCCTTTCCTGCTGCCGAAGTCCTTGTCGCAGAGTTGGAGACTTTGGCCGATGCCGGAATTTCTCGCAAGGTCTCACGACTGTTGCAGGATTTCAACACCGGTCTCGGCCACCTCGAAGAGATACGCGACCCCGTTTATCGCACCCGTTTGGCACTGTTGTGGCGTGACGACTTCCTACAACGGGTCATCCATCCGAGTATTGACAAATTCGTGCGAAATGTTATTTGCACACAAGCGAAAACGATCCTCTCAACCGAAGACGAGTAAGGTAGCTCACACGGGTCAGGGATATTCGCAAAGGAATCTCCCATGCTCATGCGAATTTGTCTGCTGGCGGTTCTGTGCGTGAGTGTTGTTGCTATGTCGTGTTCGCAAGTCCCGATAACAACCGAGAAACCGACTTCCAAAGCAGAGCCGACCCCGAAAGAAGAACCCATCGCAAAGGGCATGGGTTTACTTGAGAAGTGGGAGGCTGAGAAGAAACAATTCCGAGAAGGAATAACGGACCTGATGGCGAAAATGGAAGCTGTCAAAAATGCGACTCTTTACGAAGGATTGCCACACCAACACTCAGAAGGCGATTTACTTGCAAAGGAATTGAAGGAAAAGCAAACGATAACGCTTCATCAGTTTGCGTTCTATAAAGAACCTATTGCCATGCCGGAAGAGGTCGAACGCAAACTCCGGAATCTCTGTTTGGATTCGACGCAATTTGAACACATAAACCGGTGGGAAATGAAATTCTGTTGCGAGTTTCATCCCGACTGGTGCTTGGAGTTTCGAGAAACTGAGAACGTCTACCACATTCAGATTTGCTTCGGATGCAACGAAGCTACAATCTTCGGTCCCAACGGTATGCTTCACGGCAAAATCAACGAAACGGCCGCAATTAAGTTAGATAGACTCCTCAAACCCTTGCAGAAGAATCGCCCACGCAAACCAGAGAAAGAATGAGTCCCCGCAACGGGAAGCTGATCCAGATTGCCAGCGGTCTGAATACGTTACGCTCACAAAAAATCGAAGTGATCGAAATCGTGACCGGAACCCGTTTCCATTCCGTTACCCACCGACCAACTCCCCAGCCTCATGGGGTGTTTATTGTTGATTTTGCGGATCGCGCTCAGAGTCAAAACCAGCTTGTCCAAAGCCTCGAAACAATTGTCACCGGCAACGGAATCAACGACGGACTTCTATCGCTATACAAACCTAATTCGACCGAGACCGACCCGGTTCGACCCGTTTTGGCGTTGGAGGTTGAACCCGGTCCTTTTTTCCTACTCAATCGGATCGAACCTTTGTCGCAGATAGCGAAAGAGTTGCAATCGCGGGACGCCCTCCGAAAAACCGTTGGCATCAACGCGGACCTTTCGCATTTGAGATTGGTAGGCATTTTTCCCGAAGTTTTATCGCAACCCAAATACCAACATATTCTCCACCAGATTACTCACATTCACCTGTCCGGGATATTCCCGCGTGGTCACGTTGGAGACGTTCCACCCCTTGAGTTCCAAACCCCAGACGAACACCTTGAAATGTTGGAAGTTATTGACGAGTATTTTCCAAAGGGTAACTTCAGTCGGTTAGACAGACCATTAATTTCATTGGAATATGAAGCCGTTCGGGATACTGCTATTTGGAAGGAGGCAATCGATCAGACTTTGGATCAAATACTTTAATTTGCTTACGATTGTGGTTTTGGTTCGGTTGGTGTTTCCCCAGAAAGGTTTTCGGGGTTTTCCAAACGGCTATTTGTCGGTGTTCGGAACCAAAAGTCACGCCATTTAGAACTAAAACCAAGCCCACCCAAAACACTCTCTAACAGTTTTGCTACAGGGGTTGAATGGTTTGTTGGGTCGGCAAGAACGACAGCAAGTTGTTCGCGGACAGCAGGACCGTACACATTTTCTGTGTCGCCGAGGGGTTCGTCGATTTTCAAATTGTCGTCCATTAGCTCAAATGCTCCTTCTGCCTTGTCGTTATTCCACAGTTCTCACAGAAGAACAAGGTCAGAATTTTTGGATTAGGTAATTTGTAAGGACCGAATCTCCGACCGGACAGATACCCAGTCGATTTTCCTTTCGTCTCAATATGAAATCGTTTCGCACTCACAACCGCAAAACTAGCACACAGGGAAATCACGGACAAAGGGTTTCCCAAAGTTGTTCTGGTTATACGACGCATTCGTCGGTGATCTTTCCTGTTAGAGAGGATTTTTCAAGGGAAGGTTCAAGGGGTTTCCTGCCCTCCCAAGGTTCTTCTCTGCCTCTCCTCCCCGTCTCCTGATTCCGTAAGATAATCCCCTAGCATGCCACCACCCCCTCCACCGCCACCCGTCCCCGATAAAGCTGGGCCGTTTCTCTATGCGTTGCGTAAGAGTCGGCTCGTTACCGAGGCTGTGTTGACCGAGACGCTCGCTTCCGTAAAGGGGTCGGTTCGGGCCAATCCCGATCACCTTGCCGAGTTCTTCGTGCAGAAAGGGGTGCTAACTCACTTCCAAGCCAGCAAGCTACTGACCGGGACTTATAACGGCCTTGTGTTGGGGAGTTACCATATCCTTTCGCCGTTGGGTCGCGGGGGAATGGGGAGCGTTTACCTTGCGAAAGATATGCGAAAGCCGAGCGGGGGAAATCAACTGGTTGCCCTCAAAATTCTTCCGCCCAAACGAGCCAAACAAGAAGAACGAATGCTCACCCGTTTCCAACGCGAAATGGAGCTATGCCAACGGGTCGATCATCCCCATCTCACCAAAACCTACGAGGCGGGGATTATTCAGGGCGTTCCGTATATCGCAATGGAATACATTCGCGGTGTGAGCTTGCGTCAAAAGGTGACGGCAACGGGTCCGATTTGGTACGTCTGGGTGGCACGTTACTTTGCAGAAGTGGCAGACGGTCTGATTCATGCACACGAACGCGGTTTGATCCATCGTGATCTCAAGCCTTCTAACATGATGGTTACGCCGAACGGGCATGCCAAGATTCTCGATCTCGGTTTGGCCCTCTCGGTTGGCGAAGAGCTTCCCGCAGACAAGGCCATCGTTGGGGGGGCCGGGTACGTTGTCGGATCGATGGACTACATTGCCCCCGAGCAAGTCAGCGATGCTA
>VYLT01000226.1_pt1 | contig 14142 bp, 7 predicted proteins | sample 5114261 | NCBI WGS metagenome assembly VYLT01 (sample SAMN12291815, study PRJNA351875) | freshwater metagenome | isolation source: freshwater lake | place: USA: Michigan, Little Long Lake | collected 2011-07-12 | reverse complement strand
CCAGAAGCAACGCCGAGACCATTCCGCTTGGGGTCGCATCGGCAGCAGCTTGCATAGCTTGCCCCCGTTTCTGAACGAGCTTCAAGCCATCTTCAAAACTCATTGCACCGGCAAAAACAAGGGCCGTGTACTCACCAAGACTCAAGCCCGCCGTTGCAACACATTCCGAAATCGCGTCGGGTTCGGTGGCTTTCAGTGTTTCAAGGGCTGCAAGGCTGGTGACAAAGATCGCCGGTTGACTGACCTCGGTGGAGTTCAATTTTTCGGCAGGGCCATTCAAACAAAGGTCAAGGAGGTCGTAACCCAAAGTGGAGTTAGCCTGCTGAAAAAGGTCGCGTGCAAGCTCCGAGGAATCGACAAGGGCTTGGCCCATGCCCACCACTTGAGCGCCCTGACCGGGAAATAGAATCGCAGTTTTCGGCATATTCGTTCAATCATTCGTGTTAAGGGATAACCACATCAAGGAGGGTATTTTAGTGGAAAACCGGTCGTGTGGCGTGTGACGTGGTTCGTGAATTGGAAAAAGCAAGCCGAGAAAGTGAGTGACCGGTGTTCGCATCAACGGAACCAGAACCTGCACGACTCCCGAACCCCGATTCCCGGCTCCCGAAAGAGGTCTTGCTTCCCCAAAAAATTCTCGGTATTGTCCTCAAGTTCTTGGGTCGGTAGGCCGACACGGGCATTCCTGCACGTTGAGGGACGGTTGAGGATGAAATTCCGGACCAAATGGCTGATTCGCACAATTGGTGCTGTCGTGCTTGCGATAGTGGGCTTAGCGGGCATCTGGCTTTACGGGCGGATGAAACCCGAAGAAGTGCGGGCGCAGGTTCTGGCTCGATTGGAAGAAAAATTTCATGGAGCCGACATCGAAGTTGGCTCTGCACGTCTACGTCTTGTTGGTGATATTGTCGTTACCGATCTGCGAATTATTCGTCGGGGTGACCCGAATCGCACACCCATACTTTATGTAGCCGAAGCCATTGTGCGACCCGACAAGGCCGAGCTTGCCAACGGGCGTGTTGCCATTCGCAAAATCGAATTAACAGGGGCCCACATTCGTCTCGAACGGGACACCCAAAAAAAATGGAATTGGGAAGGACTGAAACCGGTCGAACCCTCTGCACAGGATGGCAGCCCCGCCGTCATCTTAAAGAAGGCGAAAATCGAAGTGATCGACCGTGCCGTCGGCAGCACACCCGTTTTTGAAGCCTTTAATATCGACGGGAATATCTTGAATAATCCTGCAATGGTAATGGACATTGATTTGAAAGGGAACATGCTCAATAGCGGATCGTTCCAACTCAAAGCGAAGTTAGAAAAAGGGGTAGGGGCATCGTTTGCGGGTGATATTCAGGGGATTGAATTAGGGCCGAAATTATCTTGCATTGTGAATCAGGTTTCCCCAGAAGCAGGCGAATTCTTGAACTCGATTTCGGGTAAATTAGGGATTCGCGGGCAAGGGACGTGGAAACCGAATCGCAAACCGGAGATTGGTTACGAAACAACGGTTTCGATTGCTAACGGGCGTGTCTCGCACCCCGATTTACCCGAATCCTTCGAGAATTTATCTGGGAGTATCCATCTCAAAGATGGCGAAATGAAAATACATGCCCTGACCGGAAATGTACGCGGATCGAAATTCACAACAAACCTTGAAATCGATCCGCCGATTAACTGTGATTATCTGCGTGATTTTGAACAACGGATTCGCAAAGCCTCGACCCAAATTGAAGGGGTAATGTTTAGCGAAGAAGTTTTCTCAAGATTTGGCCGTGATGGGGTTGATATTTATCGTCAATTTCAACCGAATGGCAGTGCCGATGTGAGCTTTGATCTTGAACGCACACCTTCAGGAACGACCCGTAAAGTCATCGTTCGACCCAAAGGGGTGAGCGGACTTTGCGAAGATTTCAAATATCCTGTTGAGGAGGTAACAGGGACGGTGGAATATCGTCTCGATGACGGTAAACCTCAGCAATTTGTAATTGATTTAACAGGTAAAGCCAAAGGGAAACACGTTGCTGTAAGAGGACGGATTGTGGGTAAACCGCGTGAGAATGATATTGATCTTACGATTACGGGGAGCCAGATTGTACTCGATGAAACGCTTTTGAAAGCTCTGGAACCACCCTACCCGAAGTTTATTCAATCGTTACGGGCAGGGGCAACGGGTGATGTCATTGCACGCATTCGACATAATGAAACAATTCGTAAAGATCATGGTCCTGCCGTATTCGATAACGAATTCGATATTCGTGTGTTAGATGGAAAAATTAACTACGAGCAGTTCCCGTATCCGTTAGTCGATCTCCGAGGGGAAATTTATATTCGCACGGTCCCCCCCTATGCTACTTCGACGCCGGGCCTTCCGGGGCAACCCCCGCAAGCCGCTTTGGGCGAAATCGGCTCGCTTGAGTTCAAGAATTTTTCTGGCAAAGGGCCAGGCGGGGCACGCCTGAAAATTAACGGGTCGAAAAAACCCGAACCCGGCGGAATGATACTCACCATGCGAATCGAGGCCGAAGGGATGAACCTTGACCGCGATTTATATAAAGCTCTGAGTGCTATCAATATGACCAACGCTTGGAACATGATTGAACCAAGTGGGCGGATGAATGCAACGATTGATGTACGGGTTCACGATAGGCAACCCCCCGGCCAACCTTCGCCACCTTTGAATGCTGCCCGTGATATTGAATTAGCGATGGCCCTTTCGGGAATTCACGTTAAGCCAACCTTTTTCCCATATCGCTTAACCGATGTGGCAGGGAAAATTGCATTTCTGGGCGGGAAGGTTGATCTGGTTGATTTTTCGGCCAAACATAACCAAGTGAAACTTGAGCTTCCCCGTGCCGAGATTCGTTTACCGCAAGGAGGGGGATATTACGCCACCCTAAATGATTTGCAGGTCGAATCTCTTGTGACCGATCACGATTTATTGGCTGCATTACCGAAAAAACTTCGTGATGCCCTTGCATCGCTAGACATTACTGGCCCTGTTAATCTCAAATTTTCGCAATTGATTGTCTCGAATCACGATAAAGATGGGGTACGACCTGCCACACCAATTCCCCCTTCTAAACCCGGAGTTGTTGCAAGAGCTTCAAGCGAAACGTCCGAACGCCTCCCCGTAATTTATTGGAAAGGGACAATTAACTTCATCAATAATACCCTAAACACTGGCATTTCTTGGACAAACCTAACAGGGCAGGTGAGCACCGAAGGAGTCTTTGAACGTGAGAAATTAGGCGTCGTGAAAGGGACTATCGGGATTGATCGAGCAACGATATTGAAACAACCGATTGAGATGGTCTCTGCCGAGTTTGGAGTTGATCCGAGCCGTTCCGATATTATTATGATCGAAAATATCACTGGTAAACTTTACGGCGGACGGGTCACGGGTGAGGCCCGAATTCAGATTGCAAGCCCTGTAAGATTCGATTTAGCATTAACGGGAACACGTTTACGTTTGGAAGAAGTTGCGAAGGCGAATAAATTAGGCAAAGCCCAACTCGAAGGGTTGGCAACCGCTAAACTTGTTATTGGTAATCCGATTGATCCTGTTTCTAAGGTTCCGTTACTCACTGGGTCGGGAAGTATTGATATACCCAACGGGAAATTGTTAGATTTACCGATTTTGTTGGATGTATTAAAATTAGCCCGTCTTCGTCCGATGGACCAAACAGGGTTTGAAGAAGCCCATGCCGTTTTTGCGATACGCGGCGACCGAATTCGTTTTGGTCAGTTGGACCTTTTAGGCAATGCCGTCAGTCTTGGTGGCGAAGGTGAAATGCGTTTGGACGGGTCCGATGCCAAATTCGAGTTCTACACCGTGTGGACAAACATACGCAACATCGTCGGCATTACGGGTGACATCCCTGCTCGACTGAGTGGCAGCTTGTTCAAAATCAAGGTGCAAGGCGATCTTGGTGGCGGCGAAGTCCCCAAACCCGTAACCGAACCTCTTCCAATAATAACGGAACCGATCAAGCGTTTAGTCCAACGCCGCACACCAAAGTAAAGCAGGGGTAGTCGTAACGTGTTGAAGAAATCAGTGTTATTTTTTGATAAGCGAAAAGGTTCAATCGGGCCAAATGCTTTTGAATAATTCGTCGGGTGGAATCAATATCCCTTTATCGGTTTTCTTCGCAGCATCGACCCAAAGTTTGGGAAACTCTGGGAACTTTTCCGGTTTCTGACCGAACAGTTTTATCTCCAAGCCAAACCCTGCGGGGGATTTTTTCAGGTCTACTGCTTCGATTTTGGCGAGTTCCGTTTCGAGCTTTTTCAAAAGCTCTTCGGGAATCTCACCATCAACCGCCTGACACCAAACGCGAGTGTTTTTTTTGGACTTGATTCCAACTGCAATCAGCAAGCCTTTTGCTTTCGGTTTCGTTTCTTTAGCGAGTATATCGTTAGCCTTTTTTTCAACGGCTTTCACATACTTCGCAAGGGATTCGATATCCTCTCCGAATCGTTCGGCTAATTGTGGATTGGGTACATACATCCGTACGGCATTGATGTCTGCCGGTTTTGGTTCTTCTGAAAAAACCGTAGTCCCAAAGGTTGCAACGGCCAGAAGAAATAGCCCACCGCGAATAAGCATGATCTCACCTCTTTCCGTCTCGGATACGCTTCTTGGATTTAAATAGCAAACTCAACAGCTCGTGCGTTTTTGCGTCGAACGTTACCAACGCAGTTTCAATTTGCTCAAGCGGTCAACGGTCTCACGCATGAGATCGTCTTCTTCCGCTTCGGTTTGGGCAAGGTATGTGGCCGAAAATCGGAGGAACGATCCCGCGTCATCCCACGGCACACAGCAGACTGATTGTTCGTGAATCAAGAATTGCGAGGCATCCTCTGCGGTCTTGAATTCGCGGTCGCCGGTGGCGATAGGGGCTTTAGCGTAAAGGAAGTACGTTCCGCCGGGCATCTTGCAGGGGAAGCCTACTTTCGTCAGAGCATCCACTAACTTCGTCAGGCGACGGCGATATTTTTCCTGAATCTGTTGCGGGATTTTCGGATCGCGTAGAGCTGCTGCTGCGGCATGCTGAATCGCCATAAACTGACCGGAATCGGAATTATCTTTCACATCGGCGAAGGCTTGCACGATTTTCGGATGACCACACACAAACCCCAAACGCCACCCGATCATGTTGAAGCCTTTGGACATCGAATGCACTTCGACGCCGACTTCCTTTGCTCCATCGATCTGGAGGAAACTCAAAGGTTCACCGGTGTAACTCAAGAGGATATGGGCTGCATCTTGCACAATAACAATGCGGTGTTTGTGAGCAAACTCAATCACTCGTTTGTAAAAGTCTTTGGTAGCAACGGCACCCGTTGGACTATTGGGGTAGTTAATCACCATGAGCTTGGCACGTTGGCGAATATCTTCGGGAATCCCATCGAGATCGGGGAAAAAGCCGTTCTTTTCCAGCAGGGGCAAACGATGCACGACCCCGCCATAGTATTTAGTGTGCGTTCCTGCAACAGGATACCCCGGAACGGTCATCAGAGTAATATCGCCCGGATCGATGAACACCGCAGGGAGCATCGCATACGCTGGTTTCGAGCCGATGGCGTGGCAAATTTCTGTCACGGGATCGAGCTTCACGCCGAATTGACGTTGCATAAATTCGGCAGCCGCTTCCTTGTAGTTGGCAATCCCGTTATCGGCATAGCCTCGGTTATCGAGCTTATCGACCTCAGCCTTCAGGGTTTCTCGAACGTGTACCGGAGCCATGTCATCATTTTCGCCAATCCCAAAGTCGAGCAATCGCCGTTCGGGGTGATCGGCAAGGGCTTTGCGTTTGGCACGTTTGATCTTCTCGAATTTATATATCTCGGTACCCTTCCCGTAGTTGGCACCGCCAATACGTTCGGCAAAAAGGGTCTGAAACCAGGGGTCCGGCGTCGCATTTGTTGGGATTGGCATAAGCTCTTTCTCGAAGGAAAATTCCAAAAGGATACTGTAAGAACTTGGGCCACATTCGGCAAAAGGGGGATCGAGAAAGAGGTGAGACAAAAGGGACTCAGGCGTACAAAATCTCAGACTACTTCTTCTTATTCTTCAAGTACTCGTCAACGTATTTCTTGGGGTTGGCGTTGAACTCGTCGCGGCAACCGCTGCAACAAACGTAGTACGTCCCCCCGTTGTAGGTCACGGTCATGGTTCCGGTTCCACCAGTTACGATGCACTCGGTTTTCTTTCCGCCCGCACCGGCGATAGCTTCGCCTTCCTTTTTGTGAGCCACATCAACGACTTTCTTGGTCAGACCTTTTTCACCTTTTCCGGTCGAGATCGAGTAGATGAATCGAGCGCCGTCGTTGTTGGTGGACATGACGATTTCGGTTCGGTCTTTGGTCTTCTCGTCGTAGCTGTTGAAGGTGAGGCGTTTTTGTTTGAACTCACCAGTAAAGAGGACTTCTTTGTCTTCGGCGTTGATTGCAGTCAGGGTGTATTGCTTTTTGTCGGGAGCATACTTGAGCAGCCCCGATTTGAAGTAGGGGCTATCCTTAAAGGTGACCGAAAGAGCCACGTCATCGCCTTTGATTTTCCAGCCCCATTCCATGCTCTCTTTCCATGCTTTTTTGCCGTCTTTGGGGTCGGCGTCCCCTTTGAATTGGCCGATAAACTCGTTAAGAGCTTGGAGAGCCGCTTTGCTGGCAGCGGCGTCCTTATCTTTGGTTTGGGCCGAGCTTTGGGTGGTTGTGACAATCAACGCACCGAGGGTAAAAAGTCCGAACAAGGTTCGATACATACGCAATTCCTCAAAGGGTAGGTTCAACCTAACTATAGACGTAAAAACGGCGGATTCAGTTCCATTGGCGAGAATTTTCCGGCAGGGTTGTTGTATCAACTTCCTGAATAATTGAACCCTAACCGGTCACGTTTGGATCGTAGTTTTTGGGTCGGCAATTTCTTTTTCGAGTTGGCTTAACCCATTCTCGATGTTTTGTGTGGTTTCCGAGACCTCTTTGAGGTCGCTAAACCGCAGTGAATAATAGGCTTGAACGACCTTTTCTGGAATCGCACTGAGGTGATTGAGGGCTTCTTGATCGGAGAGATACCCCGCCGAGCGAATGGCGAATTCTTGGGGTGTTTCTCCGGCAATGGGGCGAACGCCAAGCCGAGCCATAACCGCATACAGGCGTTTAAGTTGGGTCGATTGAACGTCACCCATCGGGAAGATAGAACCGATGATCTGCCGACGCTTCTTCATCACCACAAATCCAATCACACCCACCGCCCCAAAGGCAATCAGCAGCACCCACCAATTGATTTCCTCGACGGTCTCAAGAGCGTCCCTTGTCGATTGCGAAAGCGATTCGGCAGCCCGTTGGCGGGCTTTATTATCGAAGCTAAGGATATAGTTGCGTAAAAACGATGCCGTCCCTTTCTTGGCCTCGTCTAACCAGTTACTCGGTTCTTCGTTACCGGGGGTCGGATCAAGGGTCAGCCATGCAAAAGTCGGCTCTTTGGGACGGTTCGGATCGGGACGAGGGATTAACACTTCGACCCATGCGTGGGCGTTCGATTCTCGAATCACATACGTCCCGTCGGCTTGCTGTTCCATCCCCCGATAGCCCAACACCAACTGGCACGGGATGCCCTGCGTGCGAAGCATCACGGCGAGGGTTGTTGCAAATCGTTGGCAGTGCCCCTGCTTGAGATTGAAAAGAAAATCCTCTGTGGGATCGATCTTTTTGTCAGACCGTTTTAACTCGAACGAGTACGAAAACTCCCCCGAGGATGAAAGGTATTGCTCAAAGGTTTTGGCGACCTTTTCGTGAAAAGCGGGGTTGATCGCTCGTGTAATCGGATTCCGAGTCAGTTGTATTTCTTTGGGTAACTGGTTTTGATCGATGAGCTTTTTGATCAGATCGTCTGTAAATTCGTTGACCCGTTTGAGTCCCAACGGAAGGTTAATCAAACTCGGCCATTCTCCCGGCCGAACTAAAGAAAACGCCTGCCCGTAACCGGAACCATCCGGAATGCTCCATGCCTGAAAGAAGTTTGAGAGTTCTTCGATACGACTGAAAAAATAACCGTCCGGCAGATACAGCAACGAGCCATAGCTGCCATTGCCAGAACGGAAAGCAACCGGCGATTTATCCCCAGCACGCCATGCCACCGGATCGGCAATAATAAACCCCGAGGTCTTGCTTTTTTTGGTAGAGGTAAATTCGAGGTAGCGAACGCCCGGTCCCAAATTTGGCAGCACTTCCTGTAGGGTTGCCCCTTGTCGTGCGGGTTCGCGTGTGCCGTATCGCACCGGAGACTCGCGATCTGGAACGGAGAAAACCCGTTGCGAAGCAGGGAACCATTTTCCTTCGGAATAGACCTGAAGCGTAAACCCTCGAAAGCGTGTATCGAGCGGGATATCGGTGACGATGTTTCCTTGAGCATCTTTGGCGTTCAGAAAATAAACGATGTCGTGACTTTCGTTTAAGGTTCCGACCTTATTCAGGTCAATCGAACCGTCGTTCAAACCCGTTGCCATTTTTCCGCGAGCCACATCGCCGAGTTCCCACGGCGTATTTCCACGAGGGGTCAGCACATAAATTGGAATGACCATGAACGAGGCAACCACAAGCCAGACAATCGATTCACGAAGCAAACGCCAACGCCACCCAAGCCCGCCATGCCCGACCGCCGTACCCATTGCAGGTCCGCCCTGTGCCCGTCGGAGATAAAACGTCCCCATGCTCCAGACAAAAGCGGTTGCCCAAAATGGCAGCAACAAAAAGAACTCGGCACCTTCTGCCATTGCCCCTGCAAGTGCGATGCCCAACAACGAAAGGGCATTCATGGTCCAGTAATCCCCTTGATGTTTGGGGCGAAACATTTTGGCGGGTATTAGCACAATCACAATCGGACCGAAGAAAGGGAGAAAGCCCGTTGGAAAACCTAATTGCGAAAGGGGGCTATCGCTCCTTGCTCCTGAAACCAAACGAGACACCAACCACAAACCCGCCACGCCCATAAGTATCAGCCCAACGATATTCGCTTGGGTGAGGCTCAATTCACGCCGACCTTCCAGATAAAACGCCGTCCCGAGTGCGAGCAAGGAAATGAGCGTAAGTACCCCTACCTCGGGCATCAGATCAAAGACCGATATCCCAACGGCAACGATTGACAAGGCCAACGAAACGTAAAGGCTAACGTGAAAGGGTCGCGAAAGAATCATCGCTGGGTTCAGAACCTCCAAACAGAGGAGAAAGACGCTGTACCAATATGATAGAGCGCCCAACCAAGAGGGGGTCGCAGAAATCGGAACATCCTAAACCTTACCATAATTCTCATTTTATCCTTGCAATCGTTCGAGAGTTCGGTTAGTTTCTTAATACCATCTTCATCCTCTGTTTGGAGGGCTATCATGCGTTCGTTTTCTCGTCGTCGGGGTGCATTTACCCTGATTGAGCTTCTGGTTGTCATTGCAATCATTGCAATTTTAATCGGGTTATTGTTACCCGCCGTGCAAAAGGTTCGCGAAGCTGCGAACCGGGCAACGTGTTCTAACAAACTCAAACAACTCGGTTTAGCAGCGCTGAACCATCACGAACAAATGGGCGTTTTTCCTGCGGGTAAAAGCCCCTGGTGGGAAGGGTCACGTCCGACAAATCCTCTCACGGGTCGCGGTTGGATTCTCGAAACACTCCCCTTTATGGAACAAGACAATCTCTTTAACCAGTTTGCACCAAGTCAAACGGGAAACCTGTGGAGCGTTCCGGGCCTGATGGCAACACGATTACCGGGGCTTGTTTGCCCGTCGGACCCAGACGGTGGACGAAATCGCACGGATCAATATCAGTGGGGCGGCACAATCGTTGCGGTGACCAATTACAAAGGGGTATTGGGTGACGGCAGGATGGGCGGTTGGGGAACAGGAACACCCGATTGCCACAACACGAATGGAACCTGTCGCGGTATTTTCTACCGCAACTCGTACCAAGACGCTCTCGGAATGGCAGCGATTCTTGACGGTTCAAGCAACACCTTTATGATCGGCGAAGACCTTCCTCGTTGGAATTTGCACTCGACGGCGTTCTACTCGAACGGTGATTATGCGTCCTGCAATTTTCCCCTCAACACCAACCCTGCGAATAACGATCCCGGTCACTGGCCTTCGGCAATGACCTTCCGAAGCCGACACCCACAAGGGGCTAACTTCTGCTTGGCCGATGGCTCCGTCCGCTACGTCCGCAACGCCGTCGATTTCGCAACCTACCGAGCGATGTGTACCCGCAACGGTGGCGAAGTCGCCAACGTGAATTAAACACCTGCAACCAACAATTCCAAATACCTTCGGAGGGCATCTTTCCAATTGGGAAGCTGCCAGCCGATGGCGTTTAGGAATTTTTCGTTACTCAATACAGCGTATTCCGGTCGGCGTGTCGGGAGACCGTAGGCCGCTTGCGTTGTCGGTCCGGGGAACCGGAAGGAAAAACCTTTTTCCTGTGCGAAACGGGCAATCTCGGTTGCACATTCCAAACGCGAGCAGAATCCCGAATTCGTGACGTGAAAAATTCCTCGGCACCTTTTTTCTAACAGAGCAAATATCCCCCGTGCAAGGTCTTCGCAAAAGGTCGGCGTGCCGATCTCGTCCGTCACGACGTTGAAGGGTTTGCCAAGCCTTGCAGGGTCTTTGGTTGTTGCAGCGTCGAAGATGATCTTGGGAAAGTTCTTTCCTTTTCCGCCGGCTCCGTGTAACCCGTACAGGCCACATGTGCGAATAATCAAATGATGATCGGGGCAAAAGCGAAGGGTATTTATCTCCCCCATCCGTTTGCTCATCCCGTAGGTGCCAATTGGCGAAGGGGCATCTTGTTCGGTGTAGGGGGTGTTGTGTTGAGTATCACCACCAAAGACGTAGTCCGTGCTGACTTGGACAAGCAAGATTCGACGAGTTTGGCATTGTTCCGCAAGGTGTTTGACACCAATCGCATTCGACGCAAACGCCTGTTGTGGTTCCTTCTCGGCAAGGTCCACAAGGTTATACGCAGCACAATTGATCACCACATCGGGTTGATGTTGCTCTAACGACGCAACGACGGTTTCCGGTTGAGTCAAATCGACATCAGCACGCCCAACGGGAACGAGATTCCACCCGAAGGAATTCTGTCGAATCAGGTCTTGCCCAAGTTGGCCATTCGCACCAAGAATCAAAACTTTCATAGGTCCGCAACACATCCAAAAGGAATAAACAACGGTCTTGCGATAGGCTACAAAGAAGGGGACAAAACGGCACCTCTGAGAGACTTGAGAGCTATTCCCGTTTGAGTGCGTAAATCACCTGTGGTCTGACGTTCCCGATCACGGCAAGGGTGGTCGCGACGAATCCCACAACACCCGTTGCACTTATCAGAATTACCAACCGGCTTATCGGTATCGAATTTCCGGCAGCCATGTGTGGGGCGACAGAGGCAAGGGCAGGGAGGAGGCCGAAGAGTAACCCGATCCCTAATAAAATGGCGGTTTCCAGAAGTACCAATCGGATCAGGTCGCTGCGACGATAGCCCGTTGCGCTCATCAAGGCAAGCTCGCCTCGACGTTCGTAAATGTTTCGTAAGAGGACAATCGCAAGGCCCAATACACCGAGGAGCATTCCTAAGCCGCCCAAGAGTTGGAACGTACTCAGATAGGCATTTTGCACCTCTAGGAAATTCGAGAGAATGCTACGGGGGTCTTTTGTGACAAACCCATAGGCTCGCAAACCATCCGTGAGGGTGTTGGATACGCTTGTCAAATCGGCTTGCGGTTTCGGGTTAATCAAGAACGCCGAGTGACCCTCGGTTTTTGGGAACGCCTTCAAGAAGGCTTTTTCGGAGGTCACTAATTCCCGTTGAAAAATGCTGTCTTTGAGTAATCCCACGATTCGGAAGACGACATCTTGGCCGCTCTCGTTGGTGAGGGTCAAGGTATCGCCAATCCCTTTCTTTAAGGCCCATTGTGCGGTGTTCGCCTCAACGAATATCGGCAGAGTGTCGCCTTCGGTTTCGTCCAAGAGAAGCCACGGGTTTTTCTTTTGCTCGTCGGTTTTGGCTAGGGTATTCGCAAATTGGAAACGTCCACTTACACTTGCAGTTGGAATGCCGATCACTCGCGGTTTTGCAGCTTGGTAGAGGTTCAAGCAACTGGCATCGTCTCCACTTCGCACACGAATGGGGACGACTTGCACCCCTTCCAGTTCGGTCGTTTGAGCATCGGCACGTTTCCGAGAGTCGGCGGGGGCGACCCCTTCTTCGCGTTCGTATTTACCACGCAAGGCACTATTTATCTCGTAGTTTGCTTTCTCGGACGCGAGATCAAAAAGGATCGGTGTATCGGTCTCAGCATAGAGGACAAATCCTCCGCTTCCCCCTTTCTCGCTCAAGAAATCGTTACTTGGTGAACGTCGGAACGTCTCAACAGCGATCAGAAGGAACACCGCCGAGCTTAATAGCCCCGCAGTCAGAATTGCTCGTGTAGGATTGCGTTGCACATTGCGGTACGACAGACCCGAAAGCGTTGTCGAAACCTTCTTCGAGGGCTTACGCAAGCCCCAGAACAAGAACAACATCCCTGCAATCAACAGCAGCGACCCGCTACCGAAAAACGCGCCTGCTTGGGGTTCACCCGCCGGGAGACTCGGACCCGCAAGCCCCAAACCCAACGCACCAACCACGCAAATAATCGAGATAATCCACAGCAGTGAAGAGGGGTGTTTCACGGGCGGAATTTCTGAACCCCCCTTGAGGAGTTCGACGGCTTCGCGTTTGGTTTGCGAACGAATCGCCCAAAGGATCGCAAGAATTGCGGTGAATATCCCGATGACAAAACCCATGATTAACGTGAGTGCCTTTGTATGCACTTGGAGCAATTGAGCCGATTGAGCATCGGGCCAAAATTGGCTGAAGAGCTTGAGCATGGCTTGTGCGTAGAAAGGTGCAAGCGCCGTCCCGAACGCACTCCCGATCCCTGAGACGATAAGCCCTTCCAGAAGCAGCATTCGGCGAATGCTTCGTGTGCGATACCCGACGGACCGCAGTAAGCCCACTTCTTTCGCCCGTTTGTCGAGGTTCAACCGGAACAGCAAACCGACGAGCAGTAATGCTGCAACGATGATGAAAAAGCTAAAGCCCAAAAATAACCCGCCGAAGTCTTGGCTTCCGCCACCCGCTTGCTTGATACGGTCGGGGATCGATTCAAAGGTAAATCCACCGTCCGAGGGTTTCAGCTTGCTCAGAATTTTCGCATTGAGTTCCGGTATTTTCGGCGAAGGGTCACTCCCATCCAGACTGGATACTCGCACGCTAGTTACATCGCCGAAACGACTCCCCCAGATTTTCTTGGCGGTGTTGGCAGAGACGTAACCTTTCGGGGTCGTGCGAAACTCTTTCCAATAATCGTCATCGCGTTTGTTAATCATCCGAGTGAGTTCAAACGGGGTTTCCCAACGCCCGATAGATTCCTTGTCGGTAATCCCCGGAAAGGTCGGCACAAGGTCACGATCTTTGGCAGCCCCATCGAGAGCGACAATCCCTTTGACTTTGAGTTTGGTCGAAGTCTCGGTCGCATCGGTTTCAATATCGGGTCGGAAGTAGTGCATCTGGATCGTGTCACCGACGTTCACTTTGAGAACCTTCGCTGCCCAATCGATCAAGATAATCTCATCATCTTCAAGCACAAGATCACCCGTTGGCGAAAGGGCATTGCGAACGGGTGTCGGGATTTCTTTTGTTCCCGAAGGTAAGACAATCGGCTCAACAGCACCAATCACGGAGTAGGGGACTTCCGGACCTTTGGGATTTTTCAGCAACGCCGTCGAGAGATGGACAAAGGTTCGCGTCGATGCAAGCCCTAACTCTTTGGCACTCTCTTCAATGGCGTTGATAACGTGAGGTTCGAGGTAAACCCGTTGCGAAGCGATGCTCAAATAGGCTTTGCGTTCGTCGCCGAGTTTGTTCGTAAGCCCCCAATCGGCAAGGGTTAAGGCCGAATTCAGTTGCGGTTGTAACGATTGTGCCGATTTCGTCTGGGATACCAGTACGTTCACTCGGTTGGGTTGTTCGGATTCTTGTTGGACAAGTCGTAACGGTAATAGCAAATTAAAGGGAGACGATGGGCCGGGGTTCAAGGCAAAGTCGTTCGTAGGG
>VYLT01000224.1_pt1 | contig 14199 bp, 7 predicted proteins | sample 5114261 | NCBI WGS metagenome assembly VYLT01 (sample SAMN12291815, study PRJNA351875) | freshwater metagenome | isolation source: freshwater lake | place: USA: Michigan, Little Long Lake | collected 2011-07-12 | reverse complement strand
GGAGCGTCATCCCAAGGGGTTTCTAAGCACCTTCGCAAGAGGGATTTTTCGTCGTCCGAGAAAGGGAGCTTCTCGAAGTTGTCGGAAATCATTCGCGGGGTAAATGGCATAGGTGGCTCTTTGTTTGGGGTAGGGAATCAATCGTCGTGAATGAGTTTGCACTGTTGCAGGTAGGGCGATTTTTGGAGGATTTTTCGGTTGGCCTTTGAAGTTCGTTCCAGATCAAACCGAAGCTCTTTCAATTTGCTAATATGGGTATTCTTCGCAAGAGCTTTGATAATCTCGCTATCGAACTCATTGCCACCGATACGCAACACCTCAAGGCGTCCAATAAACTCGCTATTTACGAGGGCTAACATCCCTTTCGTGCCAATCTCGCATTCGGTTAGGTTGAGGTCTTTCAGGCTTTCGAGATGTTTTGATTTGGTCAACGCAATGGCCCCTCCGTCCCTAAAAAAATTCCAACTGAGATCAAGATATTCCAATTTAGAAAATGTCCGACTGTTCCCGAGAAGGCTAACTCCGTTTTTGCCTAGCTCAGACAAGCGAAGATTAAGCCAACGAAGCTCCTTGAGATAGGGGCTTGTTGCAAGGTGCTTTGTGCCTGCATCCCCAACCGTGTGTCCCGATACGTCGAGTTTGCGAAGGTTCTGAAAATTCTTGGCCTTGGCAATTACCTCTGCCCCTTTCGATGTCACAGCAGCATACCCCAAACAAAGAGTGGTAAGTTGCTTGGCAAATTGTGACGTTGCGAGTTCCCGTAGGGCTTCGAGTTTGACTTCGTCTCCGATGTTCAGATCGGTCAGATTTCCGAGACTCTCGCCTTGTGTTAGTATTCGCATCGTACTCTTATTGAACGTGGTCGATTCAAACACCAACGAAATCAAATTTTGAAGATTCTCTGCTCCTGCGAGTTGTTTCATGCCAGCATTTGAAACAGGAGCGTCAAAACTGAGGCGAATTAGGTTTGTAAGATAAGGAGATTCAACTAAATATGGAATCGGGTTTTCGACCTCAAGACTGTTTTCGTCTCCTTCATCAGAAACATCATTTGCAAATATATCGAGCTTGATAAGCTGCTGGATTCGAGCATCTGAAAAGAAAACCTTATTGTATTCTGCATCCCCACAGACATAAGCCATTTCACAACACCAATCCCAACTTAATTTTTCAAGAGCTTTTTTGAGACGATTAGGAGTGTTCCCAAGGTTATCAAGATAAAATCGTGACGGTAATCCACGATAAAAATGTCCACGTCCTTTCGGAGTCGAAAAGACCTTCTTTCCCCATTCACGAACTTCTTTCGGAGCTTCCCCCCAAAATACAGTTTCACCCGTCCGCACCTGCTTGCGAATAAAGTCAGCTCGTTCCTCTTCGCCGTGCTCTTCGACCCAATCCGCGTAGACCAAAAGAGGGGCATCGTCCCACGGGGTTTCTAAGCAACGACGCAGCAGGGCTTTCTCGTCTTCGGAGAAGGGAAGCTTCTCGAAATTGTCGGAAATCGTTCGTGGGGTAAATGGCATCGCAAAAATCTCGAAGAAGCTATAATAGGCTGTTGTTGTTGATGGCCCGTTCTTAATGGTGGTTTGACCTATGGCAAATGATACAACCCCGACCCGAAAGACAAAATATCTTTGGTTCCCGATTCTCGTTGCGATTATTGGGGGCGGGATTCTGGCGGCTTTAGCGTCACTGCCGAACTCGCGTGACGACTCCTCGAAGTTCAACTTTTTGGGGATGATGGCCTTCGCAATCACGGGGGGTCTGTTGCTCCTTTGGACGTTGCGTTACTCCGGTTTCAAACGCCGGTATGTGCTGCTTGTGTTGGCTCTTGTCGGCGGTGCGGTCGTCGGTTCGTTCCAAATCGTCTCGATGGATGGTCGCTTCTTCCCGATACTTGGCCCACGTCCGTGGCTCGCACGTTTGCTTGGGTCAGATCAAACCAACATTGTCGATGCACATCATGCTCAGTTGGGGAGCTTCTCCGGTAAAGTAGACCTCACTCCGCAAGCGAACGATTGGCCTGCTTATCGTGGGGCAGATCGTCAAGGTGTTGCCAACGGGTCAAAGATCAAATCAACGTGGGAAGGCTCGCCGCCGAAAATGCTTTGGGCGCAACCTTGTGGCGGGGGTTATTCCTCGTTTGCAATCGCCAACGGGTTCTTGGTCACACTCGAACAACTCGGCGACCAAGAGGCGTTGATCTGCTACGAAGCTGCAACGGGTAAAATTGCATGGAAAACCCTTTGGAAAGCAGCGTTCCGTGAATCGACCGGCGGCGATGGCCCTCGCTCGACACCCACAATCGAAAAAGGTCTTGTCTATGCCGTCGGTGCTACAGGGCGTTTAGTTTGTGTCGATGGTTCCAACGGCGAAGAGAAATGGTCCAAAGACCTCCTCGAAGGAAACAGTAACTTGCAGTGGGCAATGTCAGGTTCACCCCTCGTTGTCGATGATCTCGTTATCGTGAATCCTGGCGCTCAAAAAGATTCCAGCAAAGGGAAAGCAGTACGGGCTTACAATCGACTCACAGGTGACGTCGTTTGGCAAAGCGGAAATGAGAAAACCGGCTACTCCTCTCCGCAACTCGCAACGATTGCGGGGGTGAAACAAGTCCTGATTTTCGACGGGCAAGGCTTTGCAGGCTATGCCCTCGATACTGGGGCCGAGTTGTGGCGTAAGCCGTGGCGTACCCAATACCAAATTAACGTTGCCCAACCCATTCCTCTCGGCGATGATTCGTTCTTTATCAGTTCCGGTTACGGGAGTGGGTCGGGCGTCGTGCAGATCACCAAGAACGGCGAAACATGGTCGCACAAAGAACTCTGGAAAGAGAATCGCGTAATGCTCAGTAAGTTTAGCTCGCCAGTCAAACGTGGCGACTACATCTACGGCCTTTCTGACGGCTGGATGGAGTGCATCAACGCCAAGACGGGTGAATCGGAATGGAAACAAAAACTCGAACAAACCAAAGGTGCTGCCTACGGTCACGGGCAAGTGCTTCTGGCCGACGACCGCATCTTAGTATTAAGCGAGTTCGGCGAATTGATTTTATTGGAAGCCACACCCAAAGAGCTCAAGGAACTTGGCCGAATCGATGCCCTCACCGAAGGCCCACGAACCAAAGGTGGCGTCAAAACGTGGAACTATCCCGCAATCGCCGACGGCAAAATCTATGTGCGAAACGAAGCCCAGATGGCCTGCTTTGACTTGAAATAGTGGGTAGTGGATAGTGGTTAGTAGCTAGTGAAGGCAGGGTGAATGGGGGTGCCAGCGAAGGGTGTTTCCCCGTAGATCGCCTAGCCCGCCCGTTGGGCAAGGGCTAGGCTATTCGAGTGCGCCCTAACGGGCTTTTCCATCGCTACGCTCGGCAAAACAAGGCATTTTTTGTCTTCGCTCGGTCGAGTCTTCGAGACCAAAGCCCGCTAGGGCGCACCCCTTTAGCCTAGCCCTTGCCCAACGGGCGGGCTAGGCGATCTTCGGGTCTTGAGGTGTCTTCACTAACAACTAAAAACCCTGCTTACACCACCCCTACCCACTATCGAATGCGTTCCACAATCGCAACGTCGCTGAGACCCCATGGGCCGTCGCCTAAAATTTTCTCCAACATCCCCTGCTCTGCTTTGGGTTTGCAAGCATGATACTCTGCGACGATCTTGAGGTCGGCGGGGAGCTGCTCCTTGAGCATGGCAAGCGAATGGCGATGGGTGAGAATCACAATCGTGCGATCTCGTTCGCGTAGCGATTCCATCAACTCGCGATTGTATTTAGAACGCATGCTGACGATGTCAGCCCGTTGAGTGTAGAACGCTGCCGAATCGCATGTCCTCGGAAATGCAATCATCGGGGTGTTGCGCTCTTGTTCCATCACGGTCCGAATCTCGGTATTCCCAACCGGCGAGCGATACTTCGCATACCAAGGCAAACCTATCGAACTTAACCCTAACAGAACTACGAACGTCGTACCCACATTGGCACGCAAGAGGCGAGACTTTTGCCAACGCGAGTGAGCAATAAAATGCCCCAAGACCAAACAAAGGAACGGGTATGCTGGAAGAATATAGGTTGGCAGTTTAGAACCACTCATCGAAAAGAACCCAACGGTCCACACACCCATTAGCAAATAGAAACTCAAGACAATCGGTCGATTCACCCCTGCTTGCGAATCTTCGGAGAAAAACCCACGCACAAAAGGTATCGCAAGGAAACAGAACGGCAACATACCCCCAATCACAATGGGTAGAAAATACCACACTGGTTGCAGATGGTCAAACGGTTGCACGAATCGCATCACGTTGTGTTCCCAAAGGAAATACTTCAGGAAGATCGGCTGATTAAAGGCAATCGCAACATACCACGGAAGGTTCATCGCAAGGGCGACACCCGCAAAACCAAACAGGTGCTTCTTGGGTATTTTAATCCCGTTCAGGTAGCAGTATGCCAACAACGGCGGGAACACCAGTAAGAACGGAACCGGCCCTTTGGTGAGAACCCCAAGCCCTGCAACGATGGCAGCAGAGTACCACCACCCCCGCGAAAATTTGGCTCCGCGAACGGCTTCCAGTGCCATGCAGCCCGTGACCACAACCCAGAAACATAATGTGCCGTCGAGAATAATAAGCCGACTCATACCCAGAAAGCCCGGACACAATACCAACAGCAACGCCCCCCAGAATGCCGATTTTTCACCCAACGATCTGCGAGCAAAAAAGTAAATCGCAAGGATCGTAGCGAGGCTGAACATCGTGGGGACGATTCGGGCTTGGACCTCACCCACACCAAATATCGAGAAAGAAATCGCAGTGAGCCAATAGAACATCGGCGGTTTATCGAGATAGGGTTTGCCTTGCAAATGCGGGACAATCCACTTACCCGAAGTCACCATCTCGCATGCAATCTGAGCGTAACGCCCCTCGTCGGGTTCCAGCAAATAATGCCCCATCGCAGGGATTAACAAACACGATACCACGACAGTCAGAATCAGAACCGAACGCCACCGGATCGGCTCGATAGTGGGGGTAGTTCCGGGAAATAGTACTCGCTGCCAAAGGAACGGAAGCCAACCAACAAGACCACGCGGCGGATTGTTCATCGTGATGCCCTCAAAAGTACAGAACTGGGGCATATACGGCAAAAGAGGGAATCTCGTCAAGATGGGAAATTGGCGTGCTACCGCGACCCGATTGACAATCGCGTGCCGACCCGTTGCCTTTGGGTTTTCGCTCGATAGGTTATCTTCACGAGAAAAATATCTCGTATTTTGCTTCGCAACCTTCTCCGCATAGTCCAATCGGGACTAGCCACTTTCGCAACGCAAATCATCAAGATTCGTCAATTGTTGAGTGACCAATGAACGCTAAATCGTCGTGGATGTCCGAGGAAGAGGTGGCCAATCCAGAAACCGGAACCCCTCAGAAAAGGCCGTTTCGCAAACGGCTGATGCACACGTTACGGCGTGGGCATTTGTACTTTGGGTTATTTTTATTCCCGTGGGCAGTCCTGTACGGGATCACGGCGTTTTTGTTCAATCACCCCACCGCATTCAGCGACCAAGCAACCCAAACAATCCCCGCCAATGAGTTCAAAGGAACGGCACTCGAGTCTCGCCCCAACCCGCAAATGCAAGCCGAAATTGTCGTAGCCAAGTTAAACGAGTTGCAAACACCAACGACCCCCTATCGTCTTTCAGGAGAGGCCAAGTATTCGGGACGGGAGTTTGCATTCGCTACCGTGAAAGCAAAAGATCAAACAGTTTCGATCTTGGTCGATCTCAAAAATAGCGGCGGGACGATTCGTTCGGCTCCGCTTGTCGAACGTCCAACACCCGAAAAAGCACCCTTTGCAGTCGGTGGCGAAAAGAACAAAGAGAACACTCCTCGACCGAAATCAGGCTCGAAAAACGACGGCGAAAATAGTACACTCAAAATGCCAAACCTTGTTGCAGATCGAATCAAAGAAAGTATCCCCGAACTCCTCCAGAAAAGCGACTTTCCAACGGGTGAAATCACCGTAACCTCTGTGCCCGATATTTCATTCCCAATGGAATGCGACGGCAGAATCTGGCATGTCACATACAACTCGCTCACAGGAAATTTGAACGGGGTTCTCTTGGAGCAAAAGCCCCAAACCGAACTCAGTACGCGACGTTTTTTTACGGGGTTACACAAACTGCACGGCTTCCCTGGCGAAACAAACTTCAAATGGTTTTGGGCATTGATCGTCGATGCAATGGCCTTTACGATGTGCTTTTGGGGAATCACGGGCCTACTGATGTGGTGGCAAATCAAAGCCACTCGCAAACTCGGTTTCGTAATCCTTCTGCTTAGTGCGGTAGCTGCAACCCTCTTAGGTCTCGGCATGCACTCGACAATGACGTCATAGGTTCTGTTGATGGTGTAGGTTTTCGTTGATACTTTCAATCTTCTCAAGGTGAAACGATGAATGCAATGTTGATTTCGATTGGCTTACTCATTGGGGCCGATGCTCCGACTCAAACGTGGCCGAGCTTCCGAGGGGACGGCACAGGCCAAACCTCCGCTAAAAACGTCCCGACCGAATGGAGTGAATCGACTGGACAGGCTTGGAAATACGATCTCCCCGGTTATGGCCAGTCAGCCCCGATTGTGTGGAAGGATACCGTTTATGTGACGGCCGTTTCTGGCGATATGCGTGATAAGGGGCATGTGCTGGCTATCGATGCTCAAACGGGTAAACAAAAATGGAAATACGAACTCGAACCGACTCAGAAAGTCAAAATGTCATTCAGCGTCAGTCGGGCAGCCCCTACCCCCTGTGCCGATGCCGACGGGGTGTACTGCCTATTTGAAGGCGGTAACGTCGTTGCTCTCACCCACGAAGGAAAGATGCGTTGGGACCTTTCGTTGGTGAAAGAGTATGGCGAATTCAAAGGGGGACACGGTATCGGCGGTTCTCCCTGTCAATCGAAGGACGAAGTCTTTATTCTGATCGATCATGCAGGGCCGAGCTACATTCTGGCACTCGAAAAGAAGACCGGTAAAGTGAAATGGAAAACCGACCGCGAAGGCAAAATGTCTTGGTCGTCACCACTCTTCGTAAACTTCAAGGGCAAAGATTTACTCATCGTCAGCAGTAACGGAACGGTCATCGCTTACACTGCCAACGATGGCAAAGAGCTTTGGAAGATCGACGGCTTTTCAGGAAATACAATCCCGTCGGCATCGATCTTGGGAAGCCAAGTACTGATCGGTGCGGGGAGTATGCGAGGCAAAGAACCGGAAAAAGCGGCCAAGTCGAATTGCTGTATCCAGCTTTCGGAAAAGGACGGCAAACCCGATTTCACGATCCAATGGAACGCAAAGGCAGGCATCGCCAATTACATGACACCCCTTGCTTACGAAGGTTACGCCTACTTCGTGAACTCGGTCGGGCTACTCTACTGCTACGATCTGAAGACAGGCAAAGAATGCTACGCCGAACGAATCGATAGCACATGCTGGGCATCGCCGATTGGTGCGGAAGGGAAGGTCTATTTCTTTGGACGAAACGGGGTGACCACCGTGATTAAATCGGGCGAGAAATTCGAGAAGGTCGCATCGAACCCTCTTTGGAAAAACGAAGAAAAACCCAAAGGTAAAGAAGAGCCAAAGGGTGGTTTCGGTGAATACGGCGACCCCATCCTCTATGGAGCCGCCATCACCGAAGGAGCCATTTATTTACGAAGCGGAAATGCCCTTTACAAAGTGGGGAAGAAGTAGAAGGGTGAGATTCGTTTAATGGTTAGACCGGTGCGCAAGCAACGGTTCAGGGATGCCGAAACAAAAAACCGTTGCTTGCGCACCGGTCTAATCAAACCAAAATTTCCTTTGCGACTTTGCCGGAAACGTCGGTGAGACGCTCGTCTCGTCCCTGATGCTTGTAGGTCATCTTCTCGTGATTGAAACCCAAGAGATGCAATATCGTGGCGTGGAAATCGTGAACGTGGAGCTTGTTCTCGATTCCGTAAAGGCCGAACTCGTCGGTTTTGCCATGCACAATCCCGCCTTTGACTCCGCCACCCGCAAGAAGCATTGAGAAGCCGTAGGGGTTGTGGTCGCGTCCGTCTTTCCCTTCGCTCATAGGGGTGCGTCCGAACTCACCACCCCAGATCACAAGGGTATCCTCTAATAGTCCGCGTTGGTGTAAGTCTTCGATGAGAGCTGCGGAGGGTTGATCGACCGAAGTACACATCGTTGTATGATTGCCTTCGATGTTACCGTGTGCGTCCCACTTGCTACCCGCACCGGAATAAATTTGCACGAAACGGACACCCCGCTCAATCATTCGTCGAGCGAGTAAACAACGATGACCAAACTCGGCAGTTTCTTTGCGGTAAAGGCCGTAGGCGTTTTTGACCCGTTCGGATTCTTGCGAAAGGTCAACGACTTCGGGTGCTTCTGCCTGCATTCGGAACGCTAACTCGTAGGCTTCACGTCGGGCTTTCAGACGTGTATCTTCCTCTCGCGTTTCGCCGTGAATATCGTTTAAGTCTTGAATGAGTTTGAGCTTACTTTGCTGGTCGCTGCGAGAGGTTCCCTGCGGCGATTTCAGATGTAACACCGGTTGATCGCCAGAACGAAATAGCGTCCCTTGATAGGTGGCGGGCATGTACCCCGTTCCCCAGTTGCGTGCCCCGCCCGTGACCTCTCCGCCGTCGGTCAACACAACGAATCCGGGGAGATTTTGATTCTCTGTGCCGAGTCCATAGAGTGCCCATGTGCCAAGACTCGGCTTCCCTGCAAGGATAGAACCGGTATTCATTTGCAGAACCGAACCAACGTGATTCAGACCATCGGCTTGACAAGCACGCAGTTGACACCAATGGTCGGCAGTACGGGCCATGTGGGGTAGCCAATCGGAAAAATCGAGGCCAGACTTACCAAAACGCCCAAACTTTCGTTTACTCGCCAAAAGGTTATTGCCACCCGTCCCCATTGGTGTGAGCACTTTGCCAAACGATTCCGGAAGCGGTTTACCGTGCATCTTAGTGAGTTCCGGTTTCGGGTCGAACAAATCAACATGACTTGGCCCACCCTCCATAAACAGGAAAATCACCCGCTTGGCCTTTGCTTCAAAATGGGGTTTCTTCGGAAGAAACGGAGCCGAAGAAGCTACTTCCTTCGCGGATAGCTCTTCGCTCAGAAGGGTCGAAAGAGCCAGCGAACCAAACCCGAGGCCGATACGGGAAAGGAGTTCACGACGATTGATATTGGAGGTGGTCATAGGTATTTGGTTTTGTCAGGACTATTTTTTGGGTAAATCGCGTATCCCTTTGGCACGCCATAACAGCTGGGGCCGAAGACCCCGTCTAAAACAAAGCCCCGTTGGGGCTAAAGGCAAAAAACCGTTGCTTGCGCACCGGTCTAACAAAATCAGAAACCCCTGTTTTTAGCCCCAACGGGGCTTTGTTTTAGACGGGGTCTTCGGCCCCAGCTTGCCTTCGCTGTGTCGTTATCTTCAATCCACGAAGATAAATTCGTTCAGGTTCAGCACGGCATGGCTGACTTCACGCCACGTTGTTGCGGAATCGTGTTTGCTTTCCTTCACGAAATTCGCAATGGCCTCTTTCTCTTTGCTTGTGGCTTGTCGGGAGAGGGCGTACACAAACAATTTCTCGACAATCTCACTGTCGTCCTTAGATTCTTTGCGAACCCTTTCGCTTAATCGGGCGGCTTTGTCGAGGATCATTTGATCGTTGAGGAGCATGAGGGCTTGTGGTGCTGTCGTTGTTTCGTAACGGCGATTGCAGGCTTCGGTTCGTTCGGGTGCGTCGAACGCTGCAAACAACGGGTAACGGGTGTTTCGTCGCACGGCAACGTAAATGCTGCGTCGATTGCGTTCGGTATCAACGGACAACGGCCACTTGGCCCCTTTGAGTTCGGGTGGCAGTTCGGGGTAGATGCTCGGCCCACCCGCTTTGGTGGTGAGCGTCCCTGTCACGGAAAGGATGGCATCGCGAAGGGTTTCACCTTCGAGCCGTTTGCGATTCTGTCGCCAGAAAAGATTGTTATTGGGATCGAGTTTGAACCCTTCGGGGATACTCATCGAATCTTGTTGATACGTTTCCGAAGTGACGATGAGTCTGACAATATGCTTCAAGCTCCATTCGTGTTTCTTTCCAGAAATCTTCGGTTTGACCAGTTCGGAAGCAAGCCAGTTCAAAAGCTCGGGGTGTGTTGGACGTTCACCGGTTGTGCCAAAATCATCCGATGTAGGAACCAATCCCCTGCCGAAGAAGTGTTGCCACAACCGATTCACCGCCACCCGTGAGGTCAACGGGTGATCGGCTTTGGTTATCCACGTTGCAAGGTTCGCCCGACGCCCCAAGCCGTTTTTGCTCGGGGTGAGTTCGGCATCCTTCTCATCAATGACCGAGATGTAACCGGGCTTTACCTCGTCCTTCGGAAAACGCCAGTTTCCGCGTTTTAGTCGGAACGTGGGCGGAGCATCGGGACCAATGTCACCCATTGCCATTACTCGAGGAGGTTCCGGCGGTTTGGGGCCAAACTCGGCAAGTTGCTTCTTGAGAGCGTCGTGCTTGGTTTTATCTTCGGCCTTCATTCCGGTAAACATCCCGTTCTCGTCGGCGTAGACTTGCTTTTCGATCATTGCACAAATCTGTTTTTGCAACGGGGTCTTTTCACCTTCGGGCATGTCCAGTAATTTGGCGTACTCTTCAGGAAAGCGTGAACGACGTTTGGCAGAGAATTTTTCTCGGAAAGGTTTCTCGAACTCAGCAAGGGTCTTGCGAATCTCCAAAGTTTTGGTTTCCCATTCCTTCAAGGCTTTGAGCATCTCGGAAGATTTTTCCGACGGAAGAACCTCGTCAACGGGCTTCCAACCCGCAAAGAAGGCTTGGAAACGATAGTAATCCTCTTGGTGGATGGGGTCAGTTTTGTGGTCGTGACATTTTGCACAACCGAGAGTTAAACCTAAGAAGACTTGCCCTGTCGTGTCAGTAATATCGTTGAGAATTTCTTGACGACGTTGCTCTAAGTTCACGGCGTTATATTCATCGGGGTACATCCGCAGGAAACCCGTCGCAATTTTGGCATCGTTGTTATCAGGGAATAACTCGTCGCCTGCGATCTGTTCTTGAACGAATTTGTTGTACGGCTTATCGTCATTAAAACTGCGAATCACATAATCGCGGTAACGCCACGCCTGCGGTCGATAATCGTCGGCCTTAAAGCCATCACTTTCGGCATAGCGAACGGCATCGAGCCACATCAACGCCATACGTTCCCCGTACTGAGGCGATTCAAGCATCCGATTGATTTGCTTGAGAACCGCATCGGAAGATTCATCTTTGAGAAACTCGGCGAGTTGTTCCGGTGTGGGTGGAAGACCCGTGAGATCAAAACTCAAACGTCGCAACAACCGTGCCTTGTCCAGCTTCGGTTGGAGTGCTAACTTTTTCTCGATAAGTTTGGCTTTGATGAAAGCATCTATTGGATTAACGGTGACAGGTTCCGGAGGCACAACCGGTCGCACAAAGGGTTGGTAAGCCCATTCTTTGGAAGGTTCGCCCCCAAAAATAGGAGCCACGATGAGAATACAAATTAGCAGACCCAGCCGTTGCATGGATCAACTCGGAAGAGGGTGAGAGATAGGGGAGATTGTAACAGGCGGGAGAATGGGTGTAAAGGAGAAAAGGAAAAAATCGGGGAGCGGGATTCGGGATTCGGGAAAGACATAAGTAAATGCCCAATACCCGACCTGAACCGATTTTGTCTTCCCGATTCGCGACCCCCGTACCACGATTCCCGAAATAAAGGTTTTTGTTCATCGGGTGTTAATGTTCGTAGGCTAGAGAATCTTGATAGGCTCTTTTTGTCGATTCTTGCTAAACTCGGTCGTTGGGGAGAGTTGGCGGTCTTGGGCGAAAGCATGTTACAAGATAATCTGGAAAAAGATCGCATTGTTGTTCGAGATTGGGTAACATGAGATAATCCTGAGTTTGTGAAGGATATTTTGAATAATGAAAGCCTATTGCGCCGAATGTATCGATTGATAGGGTAAGATACCCATGTAAATGGTAACGCCGTCGCAGCATCGGGGGATGAGCGAGGGCTTGGGAGTTGTGGTCATGCTAGTTGCACCCGGTCATTCATTTTGGCCTCGTCGGTGGCTTCGTTCGTTCGCTGCCATCACCCTTGCAACCGGAACGATTGGCCTTGCGGCATACGCCCAAGAAGCGCCAAAGTCCGGCGACAAGACGGGAACACCAACTGAAACCAAAAAAGAGATGGGGATGGAGGGCAAAAAAGATGCCCCTACCGACCCCAAGAAAGAGATTCCTGCCAAAGAACGCAAGATTGCGTTTACTATGAGCGGCGAGCGTTGGGAAAAAATCATCGAGTGGTATGGGAAGGAAACAAATTTGTCCTTCCTTTCCAACGAAAAACCTCCCATTGGAACCTTTACTTTCACTCCCGTAAAGGTTGACGGTAAACCCAAAGAATACACGATAGTCGAAATTACCGACATTCTCAACGAAGGGTTGCTCCCACTTGGATTTACAATCGTTCGGGGTGAACTGACCTTCCGTCTTTGGCCCGCCGACACGAAGATCGATCCATCATTGGTTCGTCGGATCACAGTCGAAGATTTACCCAAGTTGGGTCGGTCGGAAATCGTTCGAGTCATCATCAAGCCAAAAGGTGGCAAAGCCGTCGCCGAGATCGACCGCGAAGTACGCGGGCAACTCTCCAAGATCGGAAGCGCAGAAACCCTCGTTGCACTCAATGCTTTTGCCATCATCGATACGGCAGGCAGCATCCGCCAATTACTCGATCTTGGTCTCTTGGATGACCTCAACGAATCCGAGAACTATACTCACAAGTGCGTTTACGTTCTTCCTCGCGATGCGGCCCTCGGCATCGAGAAACTGTTCGGCGACATCACCGATCCGGGAAGCCGTGAACGTCCTCCCGTCATCAAGATGAAAGTCAAAGTGCTTCCCGACGATACGAAGGGAACACTTTATGTGAGCGGGACGGCTGCTGGCGTTGCTGCTGCCAAAGACTTCCTCAAGAAGTTCGACAAAGGTGAGGATGGTCAAAAGCCAGTTGCCTACGGTCCGGCGACCCTGAAACAATACAACGTGGCAACGGGCACGGCAGATGCCTTTGTGAAGTCGATTTCGCCTCTTTACAAGAATGCAACGATTCAGGTTATCACCAATAGCCAAATCTCGGTGTACGGCGTTCCTGCCGATCACATTTCGATTATCGATGCGATCAGCAACAACAACCAGCAAAATAGCGTCGTTATCAAGACCTTGAGTTCGGGGATTCAAGACCCTGCCCAAGCCGTGACCACACTGAAAGCCATGTTCCCGGATTCGGCCAAGAACATGCCTTACATTGAAGTGAACCCAACCGGCACTGGCATTATCGTGAAGGGTAAACCCGAACACATTGCCGATGTCGAAATGGCGATCAAAGGCTTGCAAGACGGGCCAGACGGGGTGGGGCAAACAGGCGGTTCGGGTAAAGTTCGCATTATCACCCTCAAGGAAAATAATGCGGGCAACATCGCCGACGTGATTGACCAAATCATGCGAGGGATGGGTTATCCTGCCAATCGTGTGATTAAGCCGATTAGCGGTGGGTTGCCTGAGAACTCACCTAAGAAAGACAAAGAACCGGACCCTAAAGACCCGAAAGAATCTGGTCCAGCTCCGAAGACAACCGAATCGTCGAACACCGCCCCTCTGCCGATGAGCCGACCCGACGGTCTTCCGGTTGCCCCACCCCTTCCGAGCATCCCCACAACGCTACCAACAACGCCGATTTCGGCCCCGTTAGCCCCGCTTCCGCCGGTCACCCCAGCAAGCGGAACAACGGGGATGAAGATGGGCGATGCCACACCCGGAATGCCGTTCCCGCTTCCTTCCAAGACTTCGACCGTGCAATTGGTTGACCCGACCAAACCACCCATGCCGAAAGAAATTGCTGGCACGGGTCTAACGATTTTGGCACTCGGCAAAAAGCTGATTATCTCTGGTGATAACCCTCTTGCAGTGGCCCTTGCCAACGAGATTTATAACTCGATCCTCACGGCTCCGGGTGATGGTGACTTCAAGGTAATCCGGCTCCAACGAGCAAACGCAACCGACGCTGCCAAGACCATCTCGGATTGGTTCAACGGTCCGCAAATGGGCATGGGTATGGGGCG
>VYLT01000221.1_pt1 | contig 14249 bp, 10 predicted proteins | sample 5114261 | NCBI WGS metagenome assembly VYLT01 (sample SAMN12291815, study PRJNA351875) | freshwater metagenome | isolation source: freshwater lake | place: USA: Michigan, Little Long Lake | collected 2011-07-12 | reverse complement strand
GTGCAGGCGCAGCCAGGCCCGCTGACGCTGCCAATCCGGGCAGCATCGGGCCACAAGTGCCCAGAATTTTGCCGAGTGGTTCATTTCCCGCAGATGGGCGCATTCATGCGCCGCCACGTAGTCTAGTACCTCTGGCGGAGCCATTATTAACCGCCACGAGAACGACAATTGGCCGTCCACCGTGCACGAGCCCCAGCGCGAGCGCGTGTCCTTGACGGAAATGCCCGTATTGGCCACCCGCAGGGTCTCGCAATGCTTAGTTACCGTGCGCGTCAACTCGGCTTTTGCCTGCTTCTTCAGGAAGCGCACGACGCGCGAGTGGGTCGTCTCAGGATCCCCGGGAACCGAGAGCGTACGGGGGTTTCCGGGGTAAAGACGGGCGATCCGGCCCTCACCCTCCAGGGTGATCAGGCAGTCCTCGCCCTTGTACTGGATGGTCTCGCCATCCTCGAAAAGGGTTACTTCCGGCAGGTGCTGCAGGCGCGACGAAATCCAGTCCACCCGTTCGGCCGCAAAGGCGGCTGCCGCCTCGATCTGGCGGGAAGAGGGGGCCACGGCCACGGCCTCGCGGCGGCGCTCGTCCAGGCGGATAATCAGACGCCGCGCTTTCGCGTTAACCTCGAGGCGCACCTTCACCCGGTGACCACCGGGGGCGCGCAAGGTCATGGTCTGGCCATCATTGAAACGCATGTGTAGAACACCTGTAAGGTCGTACGCGGCCAAGACCATTTGAGGGACCAAATATGAAATATCTGCTCACGGGCATGATCGCGCTTACATTGCTTACGGGCTGTGGGCAGAAAGACAAGGCAGGCGGAAGCGCGACTCCCGCATCGGTTGTATTCAGCGCCAGCGATCTGCCGGACGTCTCGATCCGAAAAGGGGACTCAGCAACCGCCGGGGCCGCCCTCCAGGCGCTCAACCTCGCTGAGTCTGGTGCTGGCCGTATCAGCTTTGCCGGCAGCGATGTCAGTGGCGACAAGGCCGTCTTCAACAACATCACCCTGTCGGCCCCGGAACTCGCCGACGAAGGCACCGAGGCCAGCCCTTCGGACGCCGAACTGGCTGAAATCTTCAGCTACATGGACTCTGACGGCGACGGCGTTGCCGATGACGGCTCGGGCACCACGCTCGACTCCCTGCGCGCCGAAATGCAGGTCCCGGCCTCTGCGCCGTCTGCCCCGCCGGTCGTGAAGGCCGCCAAGCTCGAATTCGAAGGCCTCGGCGTGTTCGAAGGCCAGGCAAACTTCGGCCTGATGAAACTGACGGACATCACCATCACCCCCGCCGAAGGCTCGGAAGACCAGAGCACCGGCAAGATCAACTCGATCGAACTTGTGAACCCCTCACCGGAAACGGCCGCCTGGGTTGCCAGCCTGCTCGGCAAGGGCGAGCCGGCGCCTTTCCCGGAAGGCACCGCCCTCTCGTTTGACCGCTGGCTGGTCAATGGCGTGAACTTCAATGTCGCTGATGCCAGCGGCACAGGCCTCTTCACGGTCGACTCGCTGCACATCTCTGACCTCAAGGAAGAGAAAGCCGGCCTCATGGGCCTGTCGAACCTGAAATTCGACTTCGCCGAAGCCGCCGGCTCCGACGTCAAGATCGCGCTCGAAGGTTTCGGCGTGAAAGGCATCAATTACGGCCTCTTCAGCGAGGCGGTCAGCGCCGGTGCGGCCAGTGGCGGCACCGACCCGACCGCGCTGACCTCGGCCCTCCAGGCCGACCCGGCCAACCCCGGCTATGACGCGCTCAGCATCAAGGCCCTGAAGGCCGACATCGTCGGCGCCGCCGTCGACATGCCGGCGCTGACCTCCGCGGTCAGCCGCGACAAGCAGGGCCGCGCGACGAAAGTCGTCACCGATCCCTTCACGGTCACGGTCAAGGCCCGCGACAATGCCGACGGCGAACAGTTCGCCGGCGCGCTTGCCACGATGGGCTTCGAAACGCTTGCCTTCAGCGGCGCCGGCGAGTCGCTGTATGATCCGGATGCGGACATCGTGACCCTCGCCAAGGGCAAGAACTACTGGGAGCTCCAGGACGGCTTCAAGCTCGACTTCTCGGCCAAGTATGCCGGCACCAAGGCGATTGCCGCCGCGCAGGTGGCCTCGCTGGACGAGAGCGCCGATCCGGAAGCGATGCTGAACTCGGTCCTGCAGAACGTCGTCATCCACCAGTTTGAGATCGCGCTGGATGATAACGGCATGCTCGACCGCGCCCTCAACGCCTATGCCGCCCAGTCGGGTGAAGATCCGGCCGCCGTGCGCAGCCAGCTCTCCGGCATGTTCGCCATGGCCCCGATGTTCGCGGCCGGCACCGGCATCGACCCGAAGGTTGTCACCGAGCTCGCCACAGCCCTGTCGAGCTTCGTCACGGAGCCGAAGACGCTGACCATCTCGATGGCCCCGAAAACGCCGATCGCGGCGCAGGCCTTCGCCGATGCCGCGTCGGACCCGGCGAAAGCGCTGACCAAGGAAGCGCTCGGCTTCTCGGCCGGCAACAAGTAAGTCCCAGGGGCTCACACCAGACCAAAGGGCGCGGCGGCTTCGGCTTCCGCGCCCTTTTCTTTGGGTGCAGGTGCAGGCATAGGCTTTGGCCCATGAAACTCGCCTTTTTCGGAGATGTCGTCGGAAAGCCGGGCCGCAGCGCGGTGCAGTCGCACTTGCCCGGCCTGAAAGCACGTCTGCGGCTCGATTTCGTAGTGGTCAACGGCGAGAACGCGGCGGGGGGCTTCGGCCTCACCAGCCAGATCGCCGAGGAATTCTTCGCGGCCGGCGCCGACTGCCTGACCCTTGGCGACCATGCCTGGGACCAGCGCGAAGCCCTGACCTATATCGAACGCGAGCCAAGGCTCCTGCGTCCGCTGAACTATCCGCCTGCCGCCCGCGCGCCGGGGAAGGGTGCAGAGCTGTTCACGCTGCCCGATGGCCGCCGCGTCGGCGTCATCCAGCTGCAGGGCAACGTCTTCATGCGCCAATCGCTCGCCTGTCCGTTCGCAGCGGCGGATACGGCGCTCGACCAGATGCCGCTTGGCGCCGTGGCGGACGCGATCATCGTCGACATGCACTGCGAGGCGACCAGCGAGAAGATGGCCATGGGCCATCATTGCGACGGCCGTGCCAGCCTCGTTGTCGGCAGCCACACGCACGTGCCCACCGCCGACACGATGATCCTCTCCGGCGGCACCGCCTATCACACCGATGCCGGCATGTGCGGGGACTATGACTCCGTCATCGGCATGCAGAAGGAAGGCTCGCTCTACCGCTTCCAGTCGCAGCTCCCCGGTGAGCGCTATCAGCCCGCCCTAGGCGAAGGCACACTCTGCGGCACCTATGTCGAGACCGACGACCGCACCGGCCTAGCCCTGCGCATCGAACCCATCCGCATGGGCGGCAGGCTGAGTACGCAGGTTCCTGCCGGCTGAGCTGCGCGGCCGCTTCGGCCGTCACTTCCCATTTCGCCGCCCGCGCGTTAGAGAGCCCGCCAAACCGGAAACCTGAACAGAACCAAGAGGGTCACGCCATGGCCGGCCATAGCAAGTGGGCAAACATCCAGCACCGCAAAGGCAAGCAGGACAAGAAGCGCGCCGTGCTGTTCGCGCGCCTCGCCAAGGAGATCACGGTCGCCTCGAAGATGGGCGGGCCGGATCCGTCCATGAACCCGCGCCTGCGCCTCGCCATCACCAACGCCAAGGGCGTCTCGGTGCCGAAGGACAACATCCAGCGCGCCATCGACAAGGGCCAGAGCGGCGGCGGCGCCGACTATGCCGACATTCGCTATGAAGGCGTCGGCCCCGGCGGGGTCGGTATCATCATCGAGGCTGCGACCGACAACAAGAACCGTACCGCCACCGACGTGCGTTCCGCCTTCACCAAGAGCGGCGGCGCGCTCGGCACCACTGGCTCGGTCTCGTTCAATTTCGACCAGCTGGGCGAGATCGAATACCCGGCCAGTGTCGGCACCCCGGACGAAGTCATGGACGCCGCCATCATGGCAGGCGCGCAGGACGTGGAGTCGGATGAGGACGGCCACCGGATCTACACAGCGCGGGAAGATTTCGCGGCGGTGACGACCGCGCTCGCCGAAACCTTCGGCGCCAAGGTGGAGCCGCGCTCGGCCAAGATCATGTGGAAGCCGAAGGTCAACGTGACCGTTGCCGGCGACAATGCCGATGCGCTGATGAAGCTGCTCGATGTGCTCGACGAGCTGGACGATGTGCAGAACGTCTATGACAATTCGGAACTCTCCGACGAGGAAATGGCCCGCCTGGCGGGCTGACCTCCAACCCGCAGGACCGCCGCCATGCGCATCGCCGTCGCCTCAGACCATGCCGCTGTTGCCATGAAAGCGGCGCTCGCCGACTGGCTGCGCGGGCAGGGGCACGAGGTCGATGATCTGGGGACGGACGGTGAGGCCAGCGTCGACTATCCGGACTTTGGCTACAAGCTCGCCGCTCATGTCGCCGCTGGAAAGGCGGAGCGCGGCATCGCCCTCTGCGGCACCGGCATCGGCATCTCCATTGCGGTGAACCGCAATCCGGCCGTGCGCTGCGCCCTCGTCTCCGAGCCACTCTCCGCCGCGCTCTCGCGCGAGCACAATGATGCCAACATCATTGCCCTGGGCGCCCGCGTCATCGGCATCGAGATGGCGAAAGCCTGCCTCACTGCGTTCCTGACGACCCCCTTCGGCGGCGACCGCCACGCGAGGCGCGTCGAGAAGCTGGGCAAGTCCCCTGACTGAAAGCTCTGAGAAAGAGGCGCACCATGATCCGCGTCGAGCGCCCCACAGACGCCGATATTGACCTGCTCCACCCCATGCTGCGGGAGGCCTACTGGTCGCCCGGTATCCCGCGTGACACAGTCGTGCGCGCCTGCGCCAATTCGCTTTGCGCCATTGCGCGGGACGAGACGGGCGACCTGATCGGCTTTGCCCGCGCGGTGACGGACCGGGCCGTCTTCGCCTGGGTCTGCGACGTGATCATCGAACCCGCCCATCGCGGCAAGGGCCTCGGCCGCGGCCTTGTCCGTGCACTGATGGAGCATCCGGACCTGCAGACCGTCCGCCGCTGGATGCTTGGCACGGCAGACGCGCACGGCGTCTATGCCAAGCTCGGCTTCGGTCCAATCAAGGTGCCTGAGCGGCTGATGGAAGTGATCAAGCCGGCGCATTATACGAAGCCAGCGGCGTGAAGCGGGCCGCACCAGGCATCAGGCGTTTACCGGCCGGAACGCGCCAGGGCGTTGCCGGACGCATTCACGCAGGCTTCCCCCTTTTCTCCCGGCGTTGACAGATCGCGGATTTGTCGCGTCAATGCCTGCGTTCTAATGTCGCGGACGAGGGTGGGGAATGATCAGGCTACGTGCACTTCAGGCTTCGCTGGCCGCAGGCGTCCTGTTCTCTGCCGGCCTTTCAGCCTGTGTGACGCAGGCGCCGCTGGCAGCTTCTGAGAGCCCTGAAGACATCGCCTTCGCAGCGGCGCCTGCGGAAACTTATCCCGCCAGCACGTGGCCGGGACAGTGCTACTGGCTGTCGGATACGGGCGAGGGCTGGCTTGCCCGCGCGGATCTGCCCGGCCCTGACTACTGCCACGAACTGGATAGCTGCGCTGGCGGCGCAGGGCTGTCCGGCGGCGGGTGTTACAAGTGGGCGGACGGGCCGCACGCACCAGCCAAGCCGTGGGCCGAGTTCGGTTTGCCTGTCATGTCTCAGCCCGAACCCGAACCCGAACCCGAACCCGAACCCGAGCCCGAGCCCGAGCCCGAGCCGGAGAACGAGCCGGAGAACGAGACAGAAACGTCCGGGCCGGCGTGTTACTGGCAGTCGGGTCCCGAAGATGGGTATGGCTCGGCTTACAAGTACTGGAACGAGACCGCCTGCTTCCGGTTCAGCGCCTGCACCCGGGACAGCGACCTAGGAGATGACACCGCAACCTGCTTCAAGTGGGCGATGGGACCGGATGCGCCGGCGTTGCCCTGGAGCGAGCGGCTCACCAATGCCGCCCTTGCCGCCAGCATTCCGCCGCCGGAGGACATCTACGAAGGCGCCTTCGAGATGACGAGCGATTCATGTTTCGAGGACTGCCAGCCCGTCCCGATGCGCACTATCTCCGAGACACCTCTCCATCTGCATCCCGACGCGACCTCGCCAGTCATCGGCAATATCCCGGCCGGAGAGTGTGTTGGCAACAAAAACTACAAGCTGCTCTCGACGCCGCATCGCGGCGTGGTGCTGGAGACGGATGACGGGTTTGTCGCGGGCGATGTAATCTACTATCTCGCCTATGATGGCGAAGGAAACTACCGCGCCTGGTGGCGGGGTGACTACACTTACGCCTACGAGGGAATTCCGCCTGTCCGCTGGGACCCTGAGCCCGAGACCCTCGACCCTAGGGTTGGCTACTGGCTTGAGCTTGAACGCGCCGATGGTACAAGCGGCTGGGCAAAGGCCCCGCCATACGACCTTCATGATGCCCTGCCCGAGCCGTGCCCGCCTCTGGGAGGCTGATCGCGGTCATATCTCAAGCCCCGAGGCCCAGGCTCTCGAGAATCATCTCATTGTCTGCGCCCGGACGAGGTGGGGGCAGGTGGAGGCTCGCGGGCGTGGAGGTGAAATGGACCGGGTGTCTCATGGTGCGGTAGCGTCCCGCGTCGGGGTGTTCGGCTTCCTGGAAGAAGCCGGTCGCAACGAGGTGGGCATCGGTAAGGACTTCGGCGAGCGTATTGTAGCGCATTGCGGGTATGTTTGCTTTGTCGAGTAGCTCCAGCCATTCGTCTGTGGACCGCGTGGCGGTCACGTCCTCGATCAGGGCATAGAGCGCGCCGGTATTCTCGGTGCGCGCGGCGTAGGTCGAGAAGCGCGGGTCCTTGAAGACTTCCGGCAGGCCGCCGATCTCAAAGAACTTCTCCCATTGCTGGTCCGAGTAGGGAACAAGGCCGATATAGCCATCAGTGGTCGGGTAGGGGCGCCGGTTCGGATTGACCGAGCGGGTATAGGCGAGCTTGCCGTTGCCGGGCAGGTAGGTCTCGCCATAAAGGTTTTCCACCATGTTGAAGAAGGTGAAGCATTCCAGCATCGGCACCTGCACGAACTGGCCCTTGCCGGTTGTCGCCTTGTGGAAGAGGGCGGCCAGCGTCGCGTAGGTCGCGAACAGGCCTGCCGTCTTATCGGCGACGAGGGAGGGGGCGTATTCGGGCCGCCCGCCGGAGCGGATGGCGTTGAGGTCGGCAAAGCCGGAGGCGCCCTGGATCAGGTCATCATAGGCCTGACGGTGCGTATACGGACCACCTTTGCCGAAGCCCGCGCAATGTATGTAGACGATATCGTCCTTCAGCGCCTTGACTTGCTCATATCCGAAGCCCAGCCGTTCCATGCCGGCCAGGCGAACATTGTGGAAGAACACGTCGGCCGTCTTCAGCAGTTCAGTCAGAGCCGCCTTGCCCCCGGGCGTCTTCGCGTCGAGCGTCATCGAACGCTTGTTGCGGTTGAGCGCCATGTAGATCGGGCCCAGGTCGCCGGTCGGCGAGGCGCCGGCATAGCGCATCGTGTCGCCCTTGCCGGGCGGCTCGATCTTGATCACTTCGGCGCCGAGATCGGCGAGGATCATCGTCGCGAAGGGCCCGAGCACGACGGTGCTCATGTCGATGATGCGGACACCTGAAAGCGGGCCGGTGCGGGGCGCGTCGGTCATGGTTCGGGTCTCCTCGGAAATTCGCCGGTTAGTGCCTTGCCGGGTGCAGGTAGATCAAGCGTTTCCTCGGGTCACAAGGCGAGCGCGCGGCGCGCTTCCTCGATATGGTCCGTTTTCGCGGTGAAGGCAGACCAGTCGTCGCGCTCGGCGATCGGTGTCCACAGGGCCTCGACTTCCTCGATGACGAGGCTGACCGGCGCCGGCTTCTGGAAATAGACATCCGTGAGGCGTTCGGGGCGCACCGGCGCGCGCGCCATCAGGGCGGCGCGGACGGGCTCGAAGGACGGATGGGCATAGAGGGCCGCCTGCGGCGAGGCGCTGGCACGCAGCTCGCTTGCCGGGCCGCCGAACCAGTCAAAAAAGGTCTGCGGCCAGCCGGCGCCGCTTTCCGTCATCCAGCCATAAAAAGCCTGCAGGAGGCCGATGTCCTGTTGAAGGTCGCCGGTCGGAGCGAGGCCGAGCAGGGCATGGGTATGGGCGGCGAAACTGTCCCGGTAGGTCGCTTCATAGGGCGCAAGCGCCGCAGCGAGGTCTTCGGCCTCCGCCAGGAGCAGCAGCGCCGAGGCGAGCTGCTGCAGGGCCCAGCCGCCCTGTACGGGCTGGCGGCCGAACCGGTAGAGGCCGTTCTGGTCGAAATAGGCGGCGGTGAAATTCGGGTCCGACTGCGCCATGAAGCGCCAGGGGCCGAAATCAAAGGTCTCGCCGGTGATGTTGAAATTGTCGGTGTTCATCACCCCGTGCACGAAGCCGGCAGCCATCCACTGGCCGATCATCCGGCCGGTCGCGACCGCGATACATTCCAGAAGCGCGCAGGCCTTGCGGGACATGTCGGGATCGTCGGCCTGGGGGTGGAATTCGGCGACGCAATAGTCGACCAGCTTCGCCATCGCTTCGCGGTCGTCGAGATAGGCGCAGCGCTGGAAGGTTCCGAATCGGATGTGACTGTGGGAGAGGCGCACCAGCACGGAAGAGCGGGTGGGCGACGGCTCGTCGCCGCGCTCCAGCACCTCGCCGGTCTCGATCAGGCTGAAGGCCTTGGACGTGTAGACGCCGAGGGCTTCCAGATAGGTCGCAGCGAGTATCTCGCGCACCCCGCCCTTGAGCGTCAGCCGGCCGTCGCCGCGGCGCGACCACGGCGTCTGTCCGGAGCCTTTGGTGCCGAGGTCCAGGAGGCGGCCGGCGGGGTCTCGCAGCTGCGCGAAGAGGAAGCCGCGTCCGTCGCCGAGGTCAGGATTGTAGGTGCCGAACTGGTGGCCGTGATAGCGCATCGCCAGCGGCTGGGGCAGGTTTCCTGGCAGGGGATCGAACCGGCCAAAATGGCGAATCCAGTCCTGCGGTGTCAGTTCGCCCAGGCCGATAGTTTCTGCCCAGCGTTGGTTGCGCCAACGCAACACTGTTTCGGGAAAGCGTGACGCAACGACAGGGTCTGCGAACTCACGGGCTAACGCTAGGAAAGGAGGCATGTCAGTTCCAATTTTGTACTTCTTATTATTTCCGCCACTTTCCACGCCTCTGGGTCTTCCTTCCTGGCCGATTCAAGTCTTTGAGTTCCAAAAAGGCATGCGGCAGCGCAGCACATATGGCCTCTTGCAGACCGTCGTAGACCCTTAATGATGGAAATTGGTCCAGATCATGACAAGCGGAAAAAGCTTGCGCCAGACCGTAACAGTTTCGGGAGGAAGCGAATGAAAACTTTTAAAGGAATGCTATTTTATGCGTCCGCTATTGCGCTCGGCAGCTCAATGGCCGCGAACGCTCAGGAAGATGACAGCGAGCGCAAGCTCGGGACCGTTACGGTCACCGGCTCGCTGATCCAGGGTACGCCGGAAGACGCCGCGCTGCCGGTCGATGTGCTGACCGCTGAAGACCTGCGCCTGCAGGGTAACCCGTCGGCCCTCGACATGATCAAGTCGCTCCCCGTATCCAGCGGCGTTCTGGGCGACACCAACCAGTTTGACGGCCGCGCGCAGGGCTCGGAAGGCTCGGGCACGGTCAACCTGCGCGGCCTCGGTGCCTCGCGGACTCTGGTGCTGCTCGACGGCAAGCGCCTCGCGCCGAACCCGTTCGCCTTCGCGGGCAACGGTTCGGTCGACACCAACATCCTTCCGCTGGCCGCTATTGGCCGTATCGAGATCCTGAAGGACGGCGCCGCGGCCACCTACGGCTCTGACGCTGTGGCCGGCGTCGTGAACTTCATCACGCGGGATAACTTCGAAGGCTTCGAAGTCGGCGGTGACTACAAGTTCGTGGACGGATCGGACGGCGACTATACGCTGAACGCTGTCGCGGGCGTCGATACCGACTTCGGCAATTTCATGCTGGCGGCCGGCTATCAGCACCGCTCGGAACTCGCCACCACTGAGCGCGACTGGGCGCTGCGCGACTTCCTCGGCAACCCGCAGGGCGGCTGGTCGCTGGTGGGTAACCCCGGCTCGTTCCTGCCGGTTAGCGGCGCGTTCGCGCCTGTGCAGGGCGTGACCCGCGACCCGGCCTGTGGCAACTTCGCCGGTACTCCTGTGATAAGCGGTGCCAACGCGCTGTGCAGCTTCCAGTTCACGCCGTTCGACAACATTGTCGAAAAAGAGGACCGGTATCAGGTGCTCGGAAAAGCCGATTTCGACCTGTCCGAGAAACACAATCTCTCGGTCCAGGCGTTCTACGCGGCGACCGAAGTCCCGCAGATTGCCTTCTCGCCGTCCTTCCCGCCGGTCGGCGGCGCAAGCGGTCCGACGGCAGATGCCTCGATCGTTCCAGGGCAGTTCTTTGTGCCAGCCGCAAACCCGGGCTTCGCTACTCTCGTCGCCCAGAATCCGGGCCTCGTATCTCCGGCAGCTGCAGGCGCCTTCATGATTGCCACCCGTCCTCTCGGGTGGGGGGGCAACGCACTTGCAGGCGGTCGTGGTTCGGAGCGCAGCTACCGCGAATTCGAGCACTACCGCCTGTCCGCCGAGCTGAAAGGCGAACTGACCGAAGCGATCAATTACACCGCCTCTGTCACCACCGGCAAACAGACCGGCCGACGCACCAACGAAGACACCGTCGTCAACCGCTACGCCCTCGCGCTGCGCGGTCTGGGCGGCGCCAACTGTAACGTTGCGGCGAACACGCCCGGGCTCAACGGCTGTCTCTGGTTCAACCCGTTCTCGAACGCGCTCCAAACCAACGCCATAACCGGCGCGACCAACCCGAACTTCAACCCGGCGGCGGCAAACTCGCTTGATGTCCTCGACTTTATCCTCGAGGATTCGTTCACCGAGCAGGAAATCGAGCTGACGGTCCTCGAGGGCGTCCTCAACGGCCAGCTGCCGGTCTCTCTCGGCGGCGGCGATATCGGATGGGCCTTCGGCGGGCAGTACCGCGAAGAGAGTTTCGACCGAACGTACAACGACATTGCGAACCTGAACGTCACGCCATGCATTGCGACCGTGACAACAGGCGCAACCAACTGCGCCCAGCCGGTCGGCGCGCTCGGCTTCCTTGCCGGCTCGCGGCCCCTCAGCGCCAAGCAGGATGTCGTCGCCCTGTTCGGCGAACTCAGCCTGCCGTTCACGGACAACTTCAACGTGTCGCTGGCGGCGCGCTATGAGGACTACGGCGGCGGCATTGGCTCGACCTTCGATCCGAAGGCATCGGCCAAGTGGCAGGTCGTTCCGCAGTTCGCCGTGCGCGGCTCGGTCGGCACGACCTTCCGCGGCCCGGCACTGACCCAGGTCGCCACCGGTTCTGTCACCTCGCTGCAAAGCGTCGGCGGGACGTTCCGGGCAGTCGACATCGCAGGCAATCCGAACCTGACCCCGGAAAGTGCGTTGACCTACAACGTCGGCGGCATCTTCCAGGCCGGCAACTTCAACATGTCGGTCGACTACTGGAACTTCGACTTCGACGATTCCGTCGTGACCGAACCGGTGGCCAACATGGTGGCAGCAATGTTCCCGGGCGGCTCGGCGGTTAATTGCGGCAACCCCGCCTTTGCCCAGCTGCAGGCCCGCTTCACGTTCACCGGTGCCTGCGCCGTGGGCAACGTGTCGCGCCTGAACACCTCGTACATCAATGGCCCGAACATCAAGACCTCGGGTATCGACGTGCTGGCTGATTATACCTTCGAAGACCTCGCCTTTGGCGCGGACCTCGAGATCGGTGGCAGCGGCAGCTATGTGCTGGAGTATGATGTCGGCGCTGTGGACGTGGCGGGCATCACGGTCGGCCAGCCCTTCTCGGCCGTCGGCTTCCTGAACTTCCAGACCATCGCGACCCCGCTGCCGGAACTGAAGTTCGAGGCCTATGCCAACGCATCGACCGACAACCTCAATGCCCGCCTGACGGCGCGCTATATCGGCGAGTATGAGGACCAGCGCACGACGCTGTTCACAGCGCCGAACCCCAATTGGCCGGTTCCGGGCATCGTCCTGCCGCAGGGCCAGACGATCAAGTCCTTCGTCAGCTACGACTCGACCATCGTCTGGTCGCTGCCGGCGGAAACGACGGTGTCCTTCTCGGTCGAGAACATTCTCGACACGAAGCCGCCGTTCGCCCGCCTCGAGCTGAACTATGACCCGTTCACGGGCGATGCCGTCGGCCGCACGTTCAAGATCGGTGTCACGAAGCGCTTCGGCGCCGGAAGCTGATACGCTCCGGATACGGACAACCTGGCGGCCCCCGGAAACGGGGGCCGCTTTCTTTTGCGCGGGGGACACAAAAAGGGGCAGGCCGCCGGCCTGCCCCGTCTGCCTGGACTGGCGATACCTGGCAGCGGATGGTGAGCTCGGTGCCGATCGTCCGCCGCCCTCTGCAGCGCCTGGTCAGAGCGCGCCCAGGGCCTTGCCGGTGATCTCGCCGGCCTCCCGAGCGGCCTGGCGGGCCGTGGAGGAGAACGGCGTCAGGTTCAGGAAGCCGTGCACCATGGAGGTGTATTCGCGTTCGCTGGCCTGCACGCCGAGGCCGCGCAGCTTGGCGCCGTAAGCGAGGCCCTCGTCGTGCAGCGGGTCCCAGCCGCAGACGATGATGTGGGCGGGCGGCAGCGCCTTCAGCTCTTCCAGCGGGGCGAACAGCGGCGACATGCGCGGGTCCATCGCACAGGTCAGGTCCGGCAGGTAATGGCGGCGGAAGAACTCGAAAAGGTTCGCCGAGATAAAGAAGCCGCTTTCCTGCGGCGACATCTTTTTCGAGCGGATATCGGCGAACTGGAGCAGGGGATAGAGCAGCAGCTGGAAGGCCGGTTTCGGGCCCCGGGCACGCACCATCTGCTGGCAGAGGTAGGCGGCAAGGTTGCCGCCCGCGCTGTCACCGGCGACGGCGCAGCGGGCGGGGTCGATGCCGGCCTTGGCCGAGCCGTGTTCCTGCAGCCAGGCCCAGGCGGCAAGGGCGTCGTCATGGGCGCAGGGGAAGCAGTGCTCGGGCGCTAAGCGGTAGTCGACGGCGAGCACGCGGCAGCGCGAGCCTTCCGCGAGGCGCCGGCAAAGCATGTCATGGCTGTCGAGATCGCCCAGGACGAAGCCTCCGCCATGAAAGAAGAGGATTCCGGGGCCGGGCGGGACGCCCGCGCCGAGCGGAACATAGAGGCGCGCCTTGATCGGGCCGGCAGCGCCCCGAATGATCATTAGGCGGACATCTGCCAGTTCGGGCGCATCCGGCTCGGCGGAATAGTCGATGCGCAGGAACTCGCGGCGCAGCCGGTCGACCGGCAGTTTTAGGTCAAGCGGCTTCAGCTCCGGAAAGCTGAACCGGTCCCGGAAACTGCGGAAGGCATCGTCGAACGTCATGCGTCTGCATCTGATCTGCAATTCCGGCCATGTGATGGCGGGTTGCAGGCGATGCAAGGGATACGCCAGTGCGGGCAGCGTCAGAGCAGGATAACGCCCGGGGCAGGCGGCTCGGCATAGAGGGCCTGCACAAGGTTTGCGCGGCGGCTGATGACGAGGCGCTGGTTGACATAACCCTTGTCGGTTATCTCGCCGGCATCGATACTGGGCGCTTCGGTCATCACCATCAGGCGCTTGATGCGGCGGGACGAGCCTTGTTCAGAGGCGTTGAACACGGCTGCCTTGCGGGTGAGGTCGCTGACCAGGGCGGCAAAGCCCCTGGCAGGGTCGCCGGCTGCCTTCACGTACTGCTCGGCAGCGGCCGGGGAGGGCCAGACAAGCGCGGTGGCGAAGTCCTTGTCCTGGCCGCAGATCACCGCATCAAAGATCAGCGGTGAGCAGGCGGCGACGAAATCCGGGCGCAGCGTGCCGACCGAAACCCAGGTGCCGGAGGAGAGTTTGAAGTCCTCGCCGACGCGGCCATCGAAGACGAGGCCCTTGTTTGGATCGTTCTCGTCCACAAACTTCACGGCGTCGCCGAGGCAGTAGAAACCTTCTTCATCGAAGACTTCCGCGTTCTTTTTCGGGTCGTTGTGGTAGCCTGGCATCACGGTCGGACCTTTGACGCGCACTTCCAGCTTCTCGCCGTTCGGTACCAGTTTGAGGGTCGTGCCTGGCAGCGGCAGGCCGATCAGGCCGACACGCTCGACTTCCCAGTGCACCACAGTGATGCCCTGCGTTTCGGTGGCGCCGTACATCGTGACGAT
>VYLT01000220.1_pt1 | contig 14249 bp, 15 predicted proteins | sample 5114261 | NCBI WGS metagenome assembly VYLT01 (sample SAMN12291815, study PRJNA351875) | freshwater metagenome | isolation source: freshwater lake | place: USA: Michigan, Little Long Lake | collected 2011-07-12 | reverse complement strand
GTCATTGACCAGGGAATAAAGGGTTTGCCGTTTAATCCTGTAGTGCTTGACCCACTACGAATGACTAAGCTTTCAGACTTTTAAGTAAGTTTGAGTAAGTTTAGTTGAGCGGTAAAATGAGTATAGACGACCACCGCTTATCGATCGCTAAGTAATTATGCGTGTATTTGTACTACTTTTTAACGCAGGCACAGAAAACGAAGGTATCCACACCATTCAAATGGGAGCTATCAATAAGGTGTTGATGTTTGAATCGGAAGATGATGCCACCCGTTATGCTCTGCTGTTAGAGGCACAGGATTTTCCGACTCCCACGGTAGAGAAAATTGATTCGGAGGAAGTGGCAGAATTTTGTCGCGACGCCGGCTATCAAGCGGAAATGATTGAAGCGGGTATGTTGGTAATTCCCCCCGAAAGCAATGCCGAGGAGTTGGATTGGCAAAAAGAGGAAGTCCCCCCCGCCGAGGAGGAGTTTTCCGAGATTCCCGATGCGGAGTTAGACAGCATCCGTCGTCGTCTAGAAGGACTTTTGTAATAAACCTCTTGTAAAAATCGAAAATTGTCCTGCTTGGTTAGGAGACAGGAGACAGTAGCCAGTAGTCAGGAGTTCGGAGTCAGAAGACAGGACAATAAATCGGCGTTGTTCCCTGTTCCCTGTTCCCTGTTCCCTGTTCCCTGTTCCCTGTTCCCTGACCACTGATAACTGATCACTGATCACTGATCACTGAATATGACAACCGTGGGGGAATTGGGCGAAAATTTGGTGGCGGATTGGTTGCAATTACAGCAATGGCATATCCTCCAGCGTCGTTGGCGTAGTGCTGGCGGTGAAATCGATTTAATCGTCTTGTCTAAATCTCAGGCGACTCTCGCTTTCGTCGAGGTTAAAACCCGCAGTGCTGGCAATTGGGATTTAGGGGGCAAATTAGCGATCAATGACCGTAAACAAGGGAAAATTTACCAAGCTGCCCAGATATTTCTCGCCTTTTATCCCCAATGGTCTGATTTAAGCTGTCGCTTCGATGTGGCGTTAGTTAGTTGTCAAAAAAGTTCTCTATTAGCTTTACCTGAGTTTTCCCTTGATTATCCCTGTCAGCTACAGGCAGGTTATCAATTGCAATTACAGGAATATCTCGTGGCGGTTTTCTAAAAACACAATAGGCCCGCCTAGGGAGGCGGGCTTCATCTTGTACAAACGATATGGACTCCTAAAAAATTAACGGACTCAATACAATAGAGGTTTACAGAACCCACAACAGTCTATCTGTCAACTATCAAGATTCCTCAGTTTACCGACTCAGGTGCTGATTACGGCTCACTCCATCTGTCCTATATCGAGCAACAGAGGCGAAACCATACTTTACTTTACAAACTTTGAGAATCTGCGTCCGATTTAGCTGTTGCGTTGATCTAGAGCAGGTGGCACAGGCTCTAGGTCTTTTTGCCTGGAAGGAAGTTGAGTCGCTTCCTTTGTGCCTTATGTTTTTAAGATAACACGTTTGTCAGGACTCGATCGACCTTGTGATTAAAGTTTACACTTATTGATTTTTAGCAAAAATTGCCGTTACAAAACTATAGATAGGGTCTGCTGAAAAAGTTTTTCCTAGGGGCAGGGTGTAGGGTGTGGGGTGTGGGGTTTTACTTTTTAAACAGGATTTAGTATCACTATAAGTGGGAGAGGGTCACAAATAGAAGAGGAACCCAAAAAATGAGTCTAAAACTTTACTTTTTGCGTCATGGCGAAACCACAGCCAGTCAAGCGGGTAGTTTTTGCGGTCGATTAGACTTGCAACTAACCCCGGCCGGCTATGAAATGGCCAAGGATTTCGCTCTTGTCTATCGAGATGTGCCTTGGACAGGGATCTATTCTAGTCCCCTCAAGCGCACCATGGCCACGGCCACCCCTTTAAGCGATCTCTTAGGTATTCCCATCCACAAACGGGAAGGATTAAAAGAGATTGCCTACGGCCAATGGGAGGGAAAAACCGCAGCCGAGGTTAATCGGGAGTTTCATGATGATTATGTGCGCTGGTTAGCAGATCCGGGCTGGAATTCTCCCACAGGGGGCGAAAAAGGCATCGATATCGCTCGCCGCAGTTCGGAAGTATTAGAGGAAATCGACCATAATCACGATGATGGCCATATTTTGATCGTTTCCCATAAAGCAACGATCCGAATCATGTTATGTTCTCTTTTAGGCATTGATATCGGCCGTTATCGCGATCGAATTGCCATGCCCGTGGCCTCGGTGACGATCGTCGAATTAGCCGAACACGGTCCCCTCTTTCAAGTCATGGGCGATCGCTCTCACCTCCGCAATGACCTGCGCTTGCGAGCGGGAACCTAACCAGTCAACAGTAACCAGGAAAGCTCCGGAATTGGTCTCCTGAAAAACTATGTGCTTGATGTTATATTTTCTACGACACGGACAAACGGCCTATAGCAAAACGGGAGGATACTGTGGTACTCCAGAAAATGACCCCGGTTTGACTGCCGAAGGCATCGAAATGGCCGAGGAATTCGCCGATGTCTATCGTTCTTTACCTTGGCGCGCGGCCTACGTCAGTCCCCTACAAAGAGCTATTCAAACCGCTAAACCCCTCTGTGAAGCGGTGGGACTGAAATTAGAAATCCGCCAGGGATTACAAGAGATCGGTTATGGTCTTTGGGAAGGTATGCACCCCAACGATATCGATCGTCAATATCATGATCTCTATGTACGCTGGTTGACGGATCCGGCTTGGAATGCCCCCCCCAACGGGGAAAGGGGGATCGATATCGCCCGTCGTTCGGCGGCCGTTTTGGAGGAAATTGAACACACCCACAGTGATGGCAATATCCTGATTGTTTCCCACAAGGCCACCATCCGGATCATGCTCTGTAGTCTGATGGGTATCGATGTGGGCCGTTATCGCGATCGGTTTGAAATGCCCGTGGCCGCTGTCAGTATCGTCGAATTAGGCAGTCGTGGCCCGCTTTTCCATGGCATCAGTTTACGTTCCCACCTCAGTGAGTACCTGCGTTCTCTCCCCTGCACCTAATCAGTGATCAGTTATCAGTGATCAGATGTGAGTTTTCATGCTCAATCCAGTTATTAAAAACTGATTATCTATTCCCTCTTTTGCCTTTTGCCTCTTGCCTTTTGCCTCCCCTGATATGTAGCCTATACTCAACGGATTTAGTATTACTTCCCACTTGATCATTCAATCCAAGCTTTTGGGGGGTTCTACCCCCCAAACCCCCCGTTGGGGGCGTGGCGCCGCCCCCAAACCCCCCGCGCATTAGTTTTTCGGTGAGATGCTTACACGCAGCTGCTGACACATCTGTAATCATTTAAGAGTCACTCCACTTGCAGGAGTGCCTCTCCTGATATTTAGCCTATACTCAACGGATTTAGTATCAGGTCACTGATTACTGTTTACTGTTTACTGATCACTGAAAATACTCCCCACTTCATAATTCATAATTCATAATTCATAATTCCCAATTTATGCCCAAAATCCATCAGTTTGAACTATTACCTTCCACTAATACTAAAGCTTGGCAATTGTTAGAATCGGGGGAAAATCCGCCTTTTGTGGTGATTGCTAGTCAACAAAGTGCCGGGAGGGGACAATGGGGACGGGAGTGGATTTCTGAACAGGGAGGATTATATTTATCTTTGGCGTTAAATCTTGATTTAGAGGTGGATAAATCTGCCCATCTCGTTCTCGCTACAGTTTGGGGCATCGCTCATCACCTGAATTGTCAAGAAATACCCGTTAAAATCAAATGGCCGAACGATTTGGTCCTATTAGGGCGCAAACTAGGGGGAATTAACCTAGAAACCCGTATTCAAGGCCAAAACATCCCAGAAGCAGTCATCGGAGTGGGCATCAATTGGGCTAATCCCGTCCCCCCCACGGGCATTAATTTACAAGCTTTGGCCGGCAATAAAATCACCTCGATCGCTCAATTAACCGATGTCATCAGCGATGCTATCCTATACGGCTATGAATATTACTGTAATTACGGTATAAAAGACCTATTAGCCTCCTATTTAGGACTTTTTGCTAATTTTGGTCAAAAGATAGTTTTCGAGGGCTATCAGGGCATAATAACGGGGGTAAGCGATCGAGGGGAATTAAAAGTTAAACTCACCTCGGACAATGCCAGTAGCGAAATCTATCTACCGGCGGGTAGGGTCAGTCTCGGTTATAATCAAGTCTAAATATTTTTTTGACTAAACTGTGAGAAGTGAGGCCGCCCTATGTATCCTTCATCGGTGATATTGAAACTTTTTCTGAGAAAATCCTGGAAAAAGAATCTGAGTTTATGCAGTGGTCTCGGTTTAGTGATCAGCGGTCTGATTACTCTTGCTCCCAATGCGATCGCTAATTCCGAAACTGGCAGCGAAACCCCGGTGGTGGAAAATGCCGCCCCGACTCTGAAAGCCCCCGTTATCAAAGAAAATACTAATCCTGCCCCCCGTCTGGCTATCCCCGAAAACCATCAAACCGATATGCCTACCCTTGCCCCCCGGGCCGGCGGTAAAAATAATTTTATCGATACTAGAAACTTTAACCCCCCCAGTTCCGTTGTTGTCACCGAGCGCCGCAGTGGTTGCCAAACCATCGCCCAAAATGGTCAACTGGTAGGAGGTAGCTGTAATCTGGCGGCCCGGGCCTCCCGTCGTCAGCCGGTCAGCACTGTGGCCAAACCCTTACCCCCGGTTAATCTGGCCCGGGTACGTGTCAATCCTAATCCAGCCGTGCGGGTAGGACGGCAGCCCCGAAATCAGCCGGTTATCGCTAATAATTCCCTGCGTCGTTATGCCCCCACTCTCGTGGCTTCTAGCGCCCCGGTACGTCTGGCCGCCCCGACGGTGATTGCCAGTCAGGTGGTAGCCCTCAATCCCCCGGAATGGAATGGCGTAAAATTAGCTTTGGCCCCGGTGACTCGCGCAGAAGTGGAAGCAATCAGCGAAGCGACCACCTATGAGCGCGCCACCCGTTTAAGTCCCACGGATTCTAACCAAACTCAACGCACCGATTTAATCTTTCCCCTCGCCCTTCCCGCCCAAATTACCTCGGTTTTCGGGTGGCGAAATCATCCGGTCAGCGGGAATCGGGCCATGCACGCGGGTACTGATTTAGGCGCACCAATGGGAACACCTGTATTAGCCGCCTACGCGGGGGAAGTGGCCACCGCCGACTGGTTAGGAGGTTACGGATTAACGGTGATTTTACGTCACCTCGATGGTAGTCAAGAATCTCGTTATGCACACCTTTCGGAAATTACCGTCAAACCGGGAGAATGGGTGGAACAGGGTGCGGTTATCGGTCGTGTGGGTAGTACGGGACTTTCTACTGGTCCCCACCTACACTTTGAATGGCGACACCTAACCGAACAGGGTTGGACTGCCGTAGATGCCGGTTTACATCTAGAATTAGCCCTCGATAATCTGGTGCAGAGAATGCAAATGGCCGCAGCCACTGACTCTAATCAGAATTAATTGGTCTTGGCTGACAACCATAGCAGTTTTTGGAGCTTAAAAACGCATCGTTGAGCTTTTGCCCAATTGATGCGTTTTCATACATTTGCAGTCTTAAGTAGTTGGACAAAAATAAAGTTAACTGTGGGGTAAGGAGTCAGGAGTCAGGAGTCAGGAGACGGGAGACAGGAGACAGGAGACAGGAGACGGGAGACGGGATACACGCTAAGATACAAATAATAAACTTGAGAGAAGCACTTGATTAAATATGACTCTAACTGACGTTGAAGTAAATCCCTCGACTCCAGAAGATTTTTTAGATTCTGAAACATTAGTACAGGTCGATTTAATGCAGCAAAAGATTCAACAATATTTACAAACCCTATCAGTAGAAAATTTAAAGATGATTCTAGAATTTGCCGCTTATTTGTCAGATAAAGAAAGTGAAAAGGCAACGCAAGAAATTAGAGCAATCCCGAATATTATGGAACATTTGAAAGAAGCTGAAATGGATTTACAATCAGGTTGCCTCATTGATTGGGAAAGCTGAGATGACTTATAAAGTCCGTTTGACAGCTAAAGCAAATAAAGTTTATTCTGAAGCGGATCCAATCTTAAAAAAGAAGATTGCTAAGTGTTTAAAACTACTTCAAGAAACACCGAAAAATTACCCTCAAATTAAAGCATTAAAGGGAGAATTTGCTGGGAAGTATCGCTTCCGCGTTGGAGACTATCGGGTTATCTATACAGTTGATGATAGTCAGTCTCAAGTTATCGTCTTGCTGATTGAACATCGCAGTCAAGCTTACCGCCAATAAATAGGGTTTGCTGAAAAAGTTTATTGTTGAAGTCAGTCAGGAAGCGGGAGTTTCAGGCTTTGTTGTCCTCTTTTTGCACTAATTTGTGTTCTATAAAAATGGTAATGCAAGGTTTTTGAAGCTCCCAATCCTCATAGTGTTAATATTCGGTAATCTCATCCAATTGGAAAGGCAAGATTTGAGAAAAAAAGTAGAAGTTAAGGAACGCGGAGCATTCGGTCTTCGATTTCTTGCCAAACGGTAGGGGAAATATTAACAGCCACTTTTTGGCAGTCGAGAATCAGGTGATTAATATAAAAATAATGCCTGTCTATTTCGCTAATTTCGTTGATGGATAAATTAAGTAATTCAGTCGTTAAATTCAAAGCAGTACTCCACATTTTCAAGAATTGATCAGCAAATTCTTGACGTTCTTTTCTAGTTGCTTTATCATCAGGAATAATTTGTTTTAAAGCCTCTAAATCAGCGATTAATTGGGAAAAATTAACCTTAGAAACAATTCGATCCTGAGCCAATAAGTTAACTAACTTGACACACTCATCAATGGTGTCGGTTATGGCGATGATGGCGATGCGGTAGGCGAACTCGTGGGCATAGGCTTTGCCGATCTTGATGGCGTTGGTGGTGGAGATGGTGAAGTTGATGACGTTGCCGATGACGTCGCCGATGACGTTGGCGATGACGAACCAATAGACGATCGCTCTTCTTCCTACAGGTTTAATCGGACTATCAACAGAATCTTTAGTCATCTCATCTGCCCATTGCAAAATCGGCACTAATTTTTGACCAAGGGGCGTTTTAAGATAATTATGGGCTTCTTTCTCCATTGCTAATAACAATTTATCGGCTTTCCCTCGCATCAAACCCGCCACTAACAAAAAGACCTCTTGCCAACGAGTTTCTGTTATATGATTCTTAACTGCTTCTTCAATCAAATCATTGTCATAGATATACTGAGCCGTGAGGTATTCCTGAAGGGTTAAATGAGAAAAAGAATAGACATCTCTCGCCCGCTCTACTAAAATTCCCTGTTCAATTTCAATAGTTTTTAATACTTTTTCGCCGTCCAGATGTTGCGGAGCATTTAAGTTTTGTTTAAGGTGATCTTTAATTTGCTTAACAATTTCTCGTTTTTCTAAAAAAAGTTTATCTGCTACAAAATTCTGATAAGCGACTTCAGATAGCAAAATTTCTTCTTGCTCAATACTGAGATTTTCATAAACTAAACCGCGATTAGGTAAACGTTTTTCGGCTGACCATTTTTCCAATAAAATTCGTAACGCATCTTGATAAAGGCGACTGCGATTTGTGGGAAACGATTGATTTTCATCATAAACCAAACACAAAAAAGTCAACAATAACGGTGTATGGGCTAACTCTTTTGCACTTTTATACTCCTCCTTTTGCAACAGTTCCCAACAATTTTTAGCCGTCTCATTTTTGCGATCTAATTCGGAACTAAACCAATGTTCAATAAAACTTTGAATTTGCTGATCATCAAATTCGACAATTTCAATATCGGTAAATCGTTGAAGATGAGTTCTGGCAGCAGTGCGACAGGAGAGAATAAAACGATTTTTGTAATGCCTATCTACAAAATCTTTAATTTTCTCAATCACATTATAAACATTAGCTGTTGGCACTTCATCCAAACCATCTAATAAAATTAGTAATTCCCCTTTTTCTAGTTTATTGCTAATATTTTTTTCCACGTTGGGAAAACCACAGATTTTAAACTCATCTTCAATTAATACCTGAATATTAATCTCATTTTCTTTAAAGTTTTTCAACTCCAGTAAAACAGGTGTTAGAGGATGCTGATAACTGCCTTGATTTCCCTTGAGAGCTTCTAGCCCAACTTTTCGCAAAAATGTAGATTTACCAATACCGGGATCACCAAGTACCATTAAATATTGTTCTTGATTAGCCAAAAGTAAACCATCTTCTTTACCATCATCCCTAAAGTTAAACCGTCGCTGCTTACTCTCACGATATTTATTTTCTAAATTTTCATCATAATAATCCCTGACTAAATTTCCCAAACATTTGACATTAATATAAATTGACTCCAAATCCATCGGCTTAGACATTTTTAAAACCTTAATCATGCCGTGCCGATCCCAGTAACGTTGAGTATATTCCCGCAAAAAAAGATACTTTCCCTCTCTGATAAGCTGCCCGACATCTTTATTCAATAACTCATTTTTATTAATACCCTCCCACCCAGATTTAATCATTTGGCCAATAAAATTATTAGTCAATGCTGTTACAATGGTTGTTTCAATTCCTGTCATAACTTAACCCCTGTAAATCCTCTGACCCTTAGTATAAGCCAGAAAGCGGGTTTCTCAACAACCCAGAAACCCGCTTTCTCATCAACAACCCAGAAAGCGGGTTTCTCATCAACCCAGAAACCCACTTTCTTTAAGAAAGCGGGTTTCTAATCCTTAAGCCGCTAAACTGGGAATAGCTGCTTGTCCTTGGCTCTCATTTCTCAGATTGTCAAATAATGCAAATTTGTCTTGACTATAGTGCTACTACCCCCACTCATCCCCAAGTGATCGAGCGGGTTGCCACTATTCTCCAGCATCATTGGGGCAACCCCTCCAGTTTACACACTTGGGGACAGGATACGGCGACAGTCATCGAAATGGCCAGAGAACAGGTAGCAGGGTTAATTAATGCCAATTCAGACCAGATTATCTTCACTTCTGGCGGTACGGCTATCAAGCTAAAATTGATCAGCCCCCCAGTAAACCGCCCAAGGCTGGTTCTAATGTTAAGGAGAAAAAATAAAAATTCTTGGGTGGGAAATGTGGCCGCATCTCATAATCCACTGATTATCTATTCCCCCTTTTGCCTGTTCCCTGTTCCCTATTCTAACTGATAACTGATCACCGATTACTGATAACTGAATATGGCTTATTCTCGCATTAAAAAACTAGCAAATTATCTACGTCCCCATTGGCAAATAGTAACTGGGGGGGTAGTTGCTCTGCTTATTGTTAATCTTTTGGGTGTTTATATACCGCTTTTAATCCGGGATAGCATCGATGATCTGAGTAAATCCTTTGACTTTCAAAAAATCATTTATTATCTGATTTTAATTGTCGCTTTAGCCTCGATTATGTGGTTTATCCGCATGATTTCCAGAGTATTGTTATTCGGTATCGGTCGTCAGGTAGAGTTCGAGCTTAAACAAAAAATCTTTCAGCATTTATTAACCCTTGAACCTGCCTATTTTTCTCGGCAAACTTCAGGAGATTTAATCAACCGTGCCACTAGCGATGTGGATAATATCCGTCGTCTGGTGGGTTTTGCTTTGCTCAGTTTGGCTAATACTTTTTTTGCCTATGGGTTAACTTTGCCTGTAATGTTAGCGATTCATATTCCCCTTTCAATCGCCGCTATTTCTGTCTATCCTTTGATGTTAATTGCGGTGCAGTTATTTAGTGGTCGTCTGCAGCGGCAACAGAAAAAAGTACAAGAAAAACTCTCGCATCTGAGCGATTTAATTCAAGAGGATATGAGTGGTATTACTCTGATTAAAATTTATGCCCAAGAAGGTAACGAGCGCCGAGCATTTAAGCAAAGAAATCGCGAATTATTACAGGCTAATTTAGATTTAGTCCAGACTCGTAATTTTCTTTTTCCCCTGATTGAAGCTTTGGCCTATGTCAGTTTATTGGCGTTGCTTGCTCTCGGTACTAGACAAATTATAGCGGGTAATATCACCATCGGGGACTTTATTGCTCTGTTAATTTTGGCAGAAAGATTAGTTTTTCCCACTGCTTTATTAGGTTTCACTATTACTGCCTACCAACAGGGAGAAGTGAGTATAGATCGCCTGGAAACTATCCTATTAGCCGAGGCTAAAATTAAAGACAATGCCGATTGTATTCACTTAAAAAATATTCAAGGAAAAATTACCGCCAAAGCCTTGACTTTTTTCTATCCTGATGCTAAGGAACCCGCCTTAAAATCTCTTTCTTTTACCATTAATCCGGGGGAAACGGTAGCGGTCGTCGGTGCGATCAGATCGGGAAAATCTACCCTTGCTAACGCTATTCCCCGTCTTTTGAATATTGCTGAGGGACAGTTATTTATTGATGATCAAGATGTCACTCAAATTGCCCTGGAAGAGCTGCGAAAAGCGATCGCTTATGTTCCCCAAGAAAGTTTTTTATTTAGTACCACTATTGAAGATAATATCCGTTATGGCGATCCGCTGCTGAATTTTTCGGCAGTGGAATCGGCGGCCAAACAAGCGAGAATTCAGGAGGAAATCGAGAATTTCCCGCAAAAATACGGAACTTTAGTGGGAGAACGTGGGATTACTCTTTCCGGTGGTCAACGTCAACGGGCCTCTTTAGCGCGCGCTTTAGCCATCCAAGCACCGATTTTAATCCTTGATGATGCCCTATCTAGCGTCGATAATCAAACGGCTACAGCTATTTTGGAAAATATCAGCCAAGAAAGCCAAAAAACCGTGATTTTTATCTCCCATCAATTATCGGCCGCTGCCACTGCCGATCGCATTTTTGTCATGGATCGCGGAGAAATTGTCCAGATAGGAACCCACGAGGAGTTAATCGCAGTCCCCGGAGTCTATCAAAACCTCTGGCAACAGCAGCAGTTAGAATCTAAGGTTTTACATTAGCCGATAAAATAGGGAATCTGCCAGTTATTGCCAGTTAGTCAGGGAATTTAACCCGGATTTTCTGGCTATTTTGTCGATTTAATGGCAGTAAAAGCCAAGAATCTCACTCAACACTTTATCAAAAAAATTTCTAGCTAATTTTTGTGTTATCTTGATTTCTCGTGGCACAGGTAATGTGCTAAAAACCGAATAGAAGTCCACTTGAACCGAGAAATTCATGCTTAAAAATCTGAGTAAAACCGCTCTTTTAGCCACTGCTACCCTGCTCGGTGTCCCTAGCGTCTTAATTCAGCCGACAATTGCCCAAATGCCTACTCTAGGAGATGGTATCATCTGTACAGCAACTGGCAAAACCGCCCAAGGAGTAAAACTATATGTTTATACTTCTGAAATTGATGACGACTCAATCAACAAAAAAGAACCGGTGACACTGACAATGGTTTCCCCGGTTAGTGATGTGGTGGAAGGGCAAATTTTGGTAGTTAACAAAGACGATAACACCGTGACGATTGATAATTTTGCTGCCGCAACTCCCCCGGAAATGCAGCCAATAGGATTAGCTGTCACTACCTATCAAGGTAGAAATACTTTTAGTGGAAAAAGTCAAGCAGGAACACCGGTTAGTTTTACCCTAGAAAACAATCTTCGCACCATTAAAGTTAAGCATGGTGATGATTCTTTCACGGGAGTCTGTCACTAAAATTACCCTAAGAGCGGTTAACAGTTTTGTTAGTACTCTTTAACTTGAGCATCTCAAAAGCTGGATGTTATATTAATACAGCTTTTTTAATTATAATTAGTTATCTTTTAGCGACAATGAACAAGGAGCAACTTTTAAGCGAACCTTTTTTACAATTACCGACCGAAACATCAATAAAAGTGGTTTGGTTTACGGAATTTTTTGGCACTCGTCATCAGGTGCGCTACGGGGAAAAACTAGAGAAAATTGCCCTCGCTCGCACTAGCAAATTAACTAGAGTTAGAGAAGATGCCAAATCGACAACCCTTGAAGCTTATCAATCTTTAACCGATCGAGAAATCTGGCGACATCAGGCCGAAATTACTGATTTAAAGCCTGGTGAAAGGATTCCCTATCAAGTCACCAGTTTTCAGGAAAATACAGCGATTAGAAGTGATCTTTATACCCTTACCCCAACACCAAAAAAAGGAACTAATCTCAAAATTCTGCTCACTTCCGATCATCAATTAATGCCGATGACTGCCGCTAATTTGCAAAAAGTTAGCGAAACTATTGGACAGGTAGATGCGGTTTTTTTAGCCGGAGATTTAGTTAATATACCCGATCGAGCGTCGGAATGGTTTGATGATATTCGCGGTGGGGCATTCTTTCCCTGTTTACAAGGTCGTGCTAATTATACTCTCACAAAAAATGGCATTCAAACTATTTATAAAGGAGGTGAAATTATTCAAAATGCACCCTTATTTCCTGCTATTGGTAATCATGAAGTTATGGGCAGATTTTCTACTTCCAGAGGTTTAAATGAACAGTTTGAAGATGCTATTCCTCACTTTATTGCTAAAAAACTAGCAGAGGATACAGCAGCAATTAATGAAAACTGGTTAAAAAATAAGGCTTTCAACACAGAAACCTACGAAGAAATTTTTTCTTTGCCTCAAAATAAATATTATTCTCTAACTTTTGGTGATATTCGTTTAGTGGTTTTATATGTTACTAATATCTGGAGAAATCCCAATTTAGAACCCAGTGCAAGGGGAAGATATTACGAAAATCAAAGAGATTTAGATAGACCCGATCGATGGGGTTACGGTCAGCATATTTTTGAGCCAATTGCTCAGGGTAGTCCTCAATATCAATGGTTAGAAAAAGAGTTAAATAGTCGAGAATTTCAAGAGGCTAAATATAAAGTAGTTATGTTTCATCATCCTCCCCATACCCTAGGAGGAAATATCGTTCCACCCTACACCGATCCCCTACCGACAATTCAAGAGGATGCCACGGGAAAAGTTACATCAGTACGCTATGATTATCCCCAAGAAAATGATTATATTATTCGCGATCTAATTCCTTTATTAGAATCGGCCAAGGTTAATTTGGTTTTCTATGGTCATTCTCATTTATGGAATCGTTTTCTTAGTCCTAACGGCACTAATTTTCTCGAATCTTCTAACGTAGGTAATAGTTATGGTGCTTATTTAGGTGATAAAAAACGTCCTGTACCTCTCGATAGAAATTATGCAGCCATCGGTAATCCTAATGGATTAGCAGCAATTATCCCGAATATTGCTCCTCTAGTGGATTGGGTTAATCAACCTTTACCCTATATTGCCAGTAATGATGTGACGGTTTTTAGCATTTTAGATACAGAAAAAGGAACCGTGAGCAGTTATCGTTTTGATACCCGTTATCCTGACTCCGAAGTAATTAAATTTGATGAATTTGACCTTTTTAGCATAGGTGAAATATAATAAAGTCAAAGAGTGCCGGTTAAATAGATTCTCTTGGGGTTAATTCTATGACTACTGTTACCAGCAATGATATTCAAGAATTGAAAGACTTACTCTCGGCAATGCGACAGGAAAACCGCGAGCAGATGATTTCCCTGCGAGAAGAAACCCGCGAGCAGATGATTTCCCTGCGAGAAGAAACCCGCAAGCAAATTGATACGCTAAAGGAAGATAATCGCAAACAACTAGAAACCCTGAGAGAAGAAAATAACAAGCAATTTATTAACCTACACCAAGAAATCACGGAAGTCAAAATTATCACGGCTAAAATTGAAGGAACAATTCAATCCCAAGCAGTATTAACCCAAAAAATTCCTGATTTAATCGAGAAAGTTGGGGAATTAAAAAACTGGAAACAAATAGCTATTGTCGCTATCACTGCTTTTACCAGTGCCACAATTACTTGGTTTATTCGAGGAGGAAATTTGAAACCTTAAAGTCTGGCATTTTTCTCAATTCCTAATTGGTGCATTTGCAGAATAATCGGTTTCAGGGTTTCTCCGAAAGCGGTTAAAGAATGGTCGATTCGCCACCGCCTTTGCAGTCCCCCAGTTAACTTATGCCACAGGATAAATGTATAGGCACAAAACACCAAGATAAAATAAAGTGGTGTAATCGGTTATAAATCACTCCGAAGGCATTATTGGTCATTTGAGTTAGATTTTTCCTTTCACTTTCTCCTAATAATCCTCCTAAATAGGGTCTGCTGAATAAATCTAAAAACCTTGTTGGGTAAGACTTTTAGACTTTTTGTCAATCAAAAAGTACCAGGCCTGGGAGTGATCAGGGGGAAAATTCAGGTACTTTTTCC
>VYLT01000219.1_pt1 | contig 14265 bp, 15 predicted proteins | sample 5114261 | NCBI WGS metagenome assembly VYLT01 (sample SAMN12291815, study PRJNA351875) | freshwater metagenome | isolation source: freshwater lake | place: USA: Michigan, Little Long Lake | collected 2011-07-12 | reverse complement strand
GGGCCGCCAGCTGGAAGTCCAGCAGGGTCTCGCTGCCGTCCTCGGTGACCGGCTCGATCCGGGCAACCTGCAGGAGTTCTCAACGGGTATACCCGCCGCCGCCGTGACAGGACGACTTGCAGGCGTCGTGGTCGAGCGAGCCCCAACTGGCCGGCATGTCGTGATCCTCGAAGGACTGGATGGCCGCCAGTGGACGGCGCGGATTCCGGCGCGGGAAGCCCGGGCGCTGCCAGAGCCGGGTAGCGTGCTCACCCTTGTATCGGCGCCTGGCGCTTCCCTTGCCGCAGGCGCTGCGTCCGCTGACACAGACGACGGCCCTCCAGCCCTTCCCGTCCGGTTCATGGTCGACACCTGGATACCTCTCGACCAGCAGGTCCGCCGCAAGGCCTATACCTGGCTCGACCAGGTCGAGGACGCCGCCCTGAAAGATGCACCCGGCTTTGGCGCGGAAGTGCGTGCGGCGCGGCTGGCGCGGCGACTCTGGCTGCAATCACAAGGCCTCTACCCGCCCGCGCGCGAGGCGCTCCAGGCCCAGGAGTTGCGCGACGTGGCCGAAGCCGAGGCGGGCCGCCTCGGAAAACGCTACATCCAGGTCGCCGACCGGGAAGTGTTCAGGGGACTGTACGCCGGCTACATTGACACGGCGCAGGGCCGCTTCGCCGTCATTGCCGGCGAGACGCGTTTCACGCTCGCGGCGTGGAGCGAAGGCCAGGCGCCCGTCATCGGCCAGCAGGCGAGCATCGAGCGTAGCGCCGTCGCCTTCGGCAGGGTGCTGACGCGCACGCCAACACAGGCGCACTGAGGCCCGCACCCGGCGATGCGCAGCCCGGAAAGCTCAGCGCGGCAACAGCCTTCCCGTTCCTTCCCGCAACGCCGCCGTGTTCCAGCTTTCGAACGGAGCCTGCGCGGCTAGGCTCGCGGTGCAAACCCGGAAGCGCCGCACCTTGACCCCGACCAGTTTCCTCTTCGGCCAGTTCCTCCTGACGCTCCTCCTGATCGTGCTCTCGACCTGGGCGGCGACGCAGTGGACGGCGCAGGCGCTTGGGTTCCAGCCAAGGCTCGGCCCGCCCGCCTTCCATCTCAGGGACTACCCGGTCTACTTTCCCTGGCGCCTCTTCCAGTGGTGGTACGCCTATGACGCCTATGCGCCCGGCATCTTCGCGCGCGGCGGCGTGATTGCGTCATTCGGCGGTCTCGCCGGGATCGTCATGGCGATCGCCGCGTCCATTCACAGGGCCCGGCAGGACAAGTCATCCTCGACCTACGGCTCGGCGCGCTGGGCCACCGCGGCAGAAATCCGCCGCGCCGGACTGCATGCGAAGGACGGGCTCATCCTTGGACGGATCGGCGCGCGTTACCTTCGCCATGCCGGCGCCGATCATGTGATCGCCTTTGCGCCGACACGGTCCGGGAAGGGTGTCGGCCTGGTGATCCCGACGCTCCTGTCCTGGACGGGCAGCGCGCTCATCCATGACATCAAGGGGGAGAACTGGCAGCTGACATCGCTCTGGCGTTCAAAATTCTCGCGCTGCGTCCGGTTTGACCCGACAAGCCTTTCCAGTGCCCGGTTCAATCCGCTGCAGGAAGTCCGCCTCGGCGTGCACGAAGTCCGCGATGTCCAGAACATCGCCGATATTCTCGTCGACCCGGAAGGCGCGCTCGAGCGGCGCAGCCACTGGGACAAGACCGCCCATTCCCTCCTGGTCGGCGCCATACTCCATGTGCTCTATGCGGGCAGCGACAAGTCGCTCGCCGGTGTCGCCCTGCTGCTGTCCGATCCATCCCGGCATGTGGACGATACGCTCGGGCTGATGATGACGGCCAATCATCTGGGGACGGACGAAGCACCCATCACGCATCCGGTAGTCTCCGAAGTTGCCCGGGAACTTCTCAACAAGTCCGAGAACGAGAAGTCCTCGGTTATCTCCACCGCTGTCAGTTTCCTCGGCCTCTACCGGGACCCCGTGATCCAGCGGGCCACGTCTGCCTCCGACTGGCAGATGCAGGACCTCCTGCCCGGCCGGCTGCCGATATCCCTCTACCTGGTTGTCCCGCCCTCGGACCTGTCCCGGACGAAGCCGCTGATCCGCCTCATCCTCAACCAGGCGGCGCGGCGCCTGTGCGAAGACCTGCCGGGCCATCAGGCGCTGGCCCGGCCGACGCTCGTCATGCTGGATGAGTTTCCGGCATTGGGCCGGCTCGATTTTTTCGAAACCTCCCTCGCCTTCATGGCGGGCTACGGCGTGCGGGCCTTCCTCATTGCCCAGTCCCTCAACCAGGTCGAAAAAGCCTATGGCGAGAAGAACGCGATCCTCGACAATTGCCATGTCCGGATCGCCTTTGCGACCAATGACGAACGCACGGCGCGCCGGATCTCGGACATGCTCGGCTCGAAGACAGAGCAGCGCCACCAGAGAAACTATGCCGGCCACCGGCTCGCGCCCTGGCTCAGCAATGTCATGGTCTCCCAGCAGGAAACCCAGCGCCCGCTCCTGACGCCGGGCGAGGTGATGCAGCTGCCGGCCCGCGACGCCCTGATCATGATCGCGAGCACGCCGCCGATCCGGGCCCGCAAGCTCAGGTACTTTCTCGACAAGGCGTTCCTGCAACGCGTCGGCGGGCTAGAGCTTCCGCCTCCGGACGATCTACCATTTGCACGCCGCCCTATAGCGCCTGCAGAGGCGTTTCCCGACCTCGGTGGCCTGGCGCAAACCCTGGCGCTGCAGCAGGGCCAGGATCCGGGGCCCGGTTCGTCTGATCCGCCAGCAAGCCGCGGGGAGGAAAGCGGCCGGCGCGCCGGCATCCGCAGCCATATTGCGCGCTACTACATGCAGTTCGGCCACCAACAGGAGCCATGAACATGCCGACCAGACCTAGCGTCTATATCAGCATTTCCGAAACAAACCTGAAGAAGCTCGACCGCCTGCGCGTTGAACAGTCTGTTTCACGCGGTGATATCATTGACGAAGCGCTGACACTCCTGTTCCTGCCGCCGCTGGAGCGGCCGGAAGCCGTGCTCATCCAGCATATCCGGCGCCTGGAAGACAGGATTGGCCGCCTGGATGCCGGCGCGGCCTTCCAGGCAGACCTCCTCGTCGAGTTCATCTATGCCTGGCTGCAGCAGCGGCCAGGGCCTCACCCGTTCCGCACGCCCGCCGACGATGCCCGCGCCGGTGCAGAACTCGAGGCGCTCATGAAACGCGTCGCGGACCGGTCGAACCCGCATATCTGGGGTTGAGGCGCCTCAACTTCCTCATGAGACTCACGTTTACCTCCGGTGGAACCCCGCGGGAGGACAACATGCGCAAACAACTCTGGCAGGTGGACAGGGTCGTTGTTGACCTGGAAGACCGGGACGCGACCGTTTCTATTGTCCACCATATCAGCCTGAGCGAGATCACGGTCAGGTTCAGGCTGAGACCCGAGCAGCTCGATGACGCCGCAGTACCGCTCAGGCGGCGCGTCGAGCACCTGGCGGCTGAACTGGTGCTCGACCTTGGGTCCTTCCTGGATTCTGCATTGGAATAGGCTGGGCCATTCGGGCCCCGGCCTGAACAGTGGTCGTTACCGTGTACGGACGATTGCCGGATTGTCCGCCTGCCCCCGCAACCAGGACCTGCGAGCGCCGAAGGCATGCGTCCGGACTTCGGCCCCTCTGCCGCCGGCCGCGACGCAATCGGTGAGCGCCGTGTACGGCCCTGCCACAGACACGCTCAGCCGCGCGGCGCAGCCTGCCAGAGCGGCCTTACGCGGCACCTGCCGGACCAAACGGCACCGGCATGTCGGGATCGCTGGTATCAACCAGCGGTACGGTGTCATCTGATCGCAACGCATAACCGTTGATCCAGTCGCGAACCCAGACCGGGTCTTTTTCGTCTTCGGGGTCGTGTCCGGGGATAGCGCTGCGCAGCAATGTGGGCAGGATCGCGAAGAAGAACTCTCCCGTCCGCCGCCACAAGCGAACTCTGGAGCCCAGATCGTTCCAGCGGGCATCGGTTTTCAGCATCGCAACCGCGGCCTTTCGTGACCACCAGAACACGTCGAAGGAACCGATGAAAATGCCGGCAAGCCGCGTCCAGTAATTGCCATCAATCGCCCGGTAGACATCGAGCGCGACACGCTTGTGCTCAGCTTCTTCAACAAAGTGCCAGAGAATGAACGAGGCAACGCGCGTATCCGAACCGCCAAAGAGCTTTCGCCTGTGCGACACCAGCCAGTTGGTGACACCAAGGGTCATCGTTTCAAACCCGCACGCATAGGCAAGGCGATACGAGAGGCTCTTCGTTCCAAGCTTGATGAAGCTCTCCCGGATGTCTGCTTCGATCTCAGCCAGTACCGGATAACCGTTGGCCTTCAGGAGCTCGTTGTAGCGCCTGTGGGTTTTGAAGTGCGTCGTTTCCTGCGCGCAGAACCCGACAGCCTCTTCCTTGATGTAGGGGTCTTCGATGTGCTGGACGGCTTCGCGGAGCGTCGCGATCAGGAACGGCTCAAGATACGGCATCGTGACAGACGCCCCGTTCACCATTTGCGACCACTCGTGGTGTGGGTGCCAGATCGGACCCAGGTCCTCCGGAAAATCAAAGGGGATCTTGCGAACGATCAGCTCGCCGTCTTTCGGGACCGGGCTCATGCAGCGCGCTCCTCAAAGATGCCGCTGATTGTTGTCTCGTAGAGGGTCGGAAGGATGTCATCTGCCTCGTATCCGACGACGAGAAATCCGCCGGCCCGCAATGACACGAGGCCATGTGCAGCGATCCAGAACAGATGAGCTGCTTTTCCGGGCTCGAATTTGAGTATGTATCCCGGCAGGTCCGCCACAGCTTCGATGGCCTTCTGACATACGCCAAGCGCGCCGACCTTCGCCGCCATCAGATCAGGATGCGTCTCGGCTTTCTCGCCATAGGGCGTATACAGCAGTTCGTACATGCGCGGGCGGGCCCGCGCCGCCTGGTAATAGGTGAACGTGACGCCTCTCAGGGCTTCGACCGGATCGGTCTTGGAACGAGCCGCCCTGGTGAGTTCCGCTTCCAGCCAGCGATAAGCCCTGATGCGAAGCGCATCGACGATGTCGGCCTTCGACGAAAAGTACGAATAGGCTTTCATACTGCTGCAGCCGTACCGGCTGGATATCGCGCGGAAGGACATCGCCGCGAAGCCGCCAGCCTCAAACAATTCTTGGGCAACATCCAGCAATCCATTGCGGATAGACTGGGCCTGCTCTGGTTTCGCCATCGTTCGTGCCATTCCCGACCGCTAGCACATAAATTTTACGCTGTACAATTTATGTTGCGGATCGTCGCCGTCCTGACGTACAAGGAGATGGGAAAACAAAGCGTGGCATGCCTCAGACTCCGCAGCATTTGCCTTGAATGAGGGCCCGTCCGGCGGGCAGACCACGCCCGGCTCACGCAGTCCTGGGGAGGACATCGAAATGGCAAGCAACGAGATCTGGATAGAAGAGAACGGGGGCTTTTCCCGAACCATCGGCGGCAAGCTGCTCGCGCACTGTTTTATCGCGATGTTCCTGGGTTTTGTGGGCGGATTCGTCTGGCTGATCGCACTGGCTGACAACGTGTTTCACATACTGCCATTGCCCAGGATGGAAATTCAGGTGCCTGACCAGAAAGAGCTTATGCGCAACGCCCATACCGGGACGATCGCTAACTCAATGTATGTCATGGCCATGGTGGCGCTCAGCCCATGGCTACGCTTCAGCGTGCGGCAAGCCAAGTGGGTCTACTACTGGGCGATAATCATGCTCTGGGGGAATGTGATCGGCTATTCGACGGCGGTCTTCACGCCTTATCGCGGCATACAGCCGGTCTTTGAGAACGATATCGCCAATCTGGTCTCTTACTTTACGTTCTATGCGGCGGTGATCGGAGCCGTTGTCACAACAGGTATCTGCCTGAACAATGCGCTTCGCGAAGCACGAACCGGCAAGGTCACCCACGCGCCGCCTCGCAACGCGCAGCCCTGATCCGAAACCTCTGCCTCGTGGTTGCCTGCGCGGTCGGACTGCCCTCTCACGCGCGTCAGAAGGTATGGCCTTCACCAGGAGTTGATCACCCCGCACTGCCCGCAAGGCAACGACATGATCGAGCGCGTCATCCGTTCCCTGAAGGAACAGTGTATCCCCCGGCACCGCCTTGAAAGCCTCCAGCACGCCTCCCGCATCATCGGAGACTGGATCAGCTTCAAGGCGGCTGGGCATGTTCGCGTCCCGCTCCTGGGCAAGTCGCGGGCGATATAGCGACATAGACCTTGCGCCTGGCTCGATCGTTGAGCGAACAACCCTGCGGCGACGGGAAGCTCCCTTCGATCAGTGCGCCTTTCTGTCAGAACAGCGCTGCGAGCCAGGAATACGCAAGGGCTGGCAACACCGTTACGTCACGGGCAACCGGGCTAACCGAACTTGCGGCCAAAGCTGCAAGCACCGAATGGTTGACCAAACACCTATCCGCTTGGGAGGGTGAATTGGGCCCAGGCACCGGAAACCCAAGCCGCTGCGCCGGCGCAACAGTCAGGAGACGCTTTCATGAAAGTCTATCGCACGCCGGACGACCGGTTCGACGGCCTGCCCGACTATGACTTCGCGCCGAACTATCTCGTCTGGAACGGTTTGCGGGTTCATCACCTGGACGAGGGGCCGCGCAACGGTCAGGCGATCCTGATGCTGCACGGCGAGCCGACCTGGTCGTTTCTGTATCGCCGGATGGTGAAAACCCTGAGCGCCGCAGGCTACCGCTGCATCGCTCCCGATCACGTCGGGTTCGGTCGCTCAGACAAGGTCATGGACGATGACTGGTATGTGCTCGAGCGACATGTGGAACGCATCCGGCATCTCATCGAGATACTTGACCTGCGCGATGTAATTCTCGTGGTTCAGGACTGGGGTGGTCCGATCGGGCTTATCAATGCGGTGAGCGATCCGTCGCGCTTTGCCCGTCTTGTCATCCTCAATACATGGCTGCACAGGCCGGATTACCCGTATACGGACCAGATCCATGCCTGGCGGCGCGCCGCGGTCGATCCTGCCCGGTGGCGCACGATGCCGGTTCAGGAAATCATGCAGCGGACGCTTGTGCGCGGTGCCGGCAAGTCCGATGCGATCCTTGCCGCCTATGAGGCCCCTTATGAAGACCAGGAGACGCGCGCCGGCCTTCGGCGCTTCCCCTTCTGCCTGCCATTTGCAGAGCCGGTTGCGGGCGGCGCGGCGCTTCAGGAGACGGCGTTCCGCGCGCTTGCAGGACTGCCGATGCCGAAACACGTAATGTTCGGCGATTCCGACCCCATCTTCCCCGCAGCGCATGGCGAAGCCTGGGCACGGCAACTCCCTGGCGCGACATTCGACATCATCAAGGATGCCGGTCATTTCCTGCAGGAAGACGCAGGACCTGAAATCGCGGCGAGGATGCTCGAACGGTTCGGATCGCATTAGAAACTGCGGTTGGGCTTCTGGATTCCGGGGCTGCAGCCAGGGCATTCAGCTTTCATTTAACTCCGCCCGGACTGCTCGAAGGAACCGCTCTGACTGCGGCGGCGCTCGCTGTCCGTTCAAACCTGTTCGATCGTTTCCAGCAACAAACTGAATGGACTTCCCAGCAGCAGGAGCGCGGCAAAGGTGGCTTCGAAGGCAACTGCGATCCAGTTCTTCGGATCGTTCGCATTGTCGGCAAGGATCGAGATGACACGGCCCGATGCCGCGCCGGCCCATCCCAGACCCAGCGTCAGGAATGCGGCGGGCTGCATTGTGACCAGCGGCACGAGCCCGGCCAGCAGGAACAGACCGCCAAACGTTGACCGGAACTCGGAGCGCCCGGGAATCGTCACAGCCTCAAGTCCGGTGAATGCGGCCGCACGCTGCGGAAAGATCAGACCAAGGCAGCCCATTCCCATGGTCATGACTGCCCCCGCGATATTCAGAATCTCCACCCGCCGCTCCATCTCTCATGCTCAGGCGTATTTCCTGCGAAAGAAAGATCGGGAAGTATAGTACGCACTTTTTGGTGCCTGCCCTTTGCGGAGTCTTTGCGATGAAACCCGATGTGATGTCTGCCCGTTGTTCTTCGCGGCGTTATCTGGCGACACTTACCAGCAAGTGGTCCATCCTGATTGTAAACGCGCTTGGCCAGGGGCCGCTGCGAAACGGGGAACTCCTCCGGAAAGTCGAGGGCATCTCTCAAAAGATGCTGACGCAGACGCTCCAGGAGCTTGCCGCGCTGAATATCGTCGTGCGCAACGACCGGCAGACGATCCCGCCGCATGTCGACTATCAGCTCACGGAGCTTGGCCATTCCTTCAGAAAGCAGGCCAATAGCCTGATCCGGTGGGTGGAGTCCAGCGTGCCGGAAATGAGCGGGCCTGATTGCACGTGAAGAAACCTTGCTGTTCCGAAACTAAGGTTTGGGCCTCTACCAGGCGCAGAAGTCGGCCTCGGTTGCATTGGTTCAACGCGCAGGCCGCTGGTGATAACGGCGACGTCGATGCTCACGGACAAGGTCCGAGCATGGAGATCGTCTCTTGCAACCGCTGGAAGCGTACGGGAGATGCTCAGTGGACGCGTTGTTGCGGTAACTGACACCGCGCAGGAAATGCGGTAGGGTTGTATCTTAAGTTTGGGGGACAGGCATGAACACCTGGAAGACCGGCGCGGCAGCGGTACTTGTTATGGTCCTGATGAGCGGCCCGGGCCTTACGCCCGCGCAATACCCTTTACCCTTCCCGGACCCCGCCTTCCTGTCGAACGCGCGCTGCCTCAGCGCCCCGGACACTCGCAACGGGCTTGTGCGCTTTCTGGGGGCAGCGCAGGCCTATGCGCAGACGAGCCCCCTTGGGAACGCCCCGGCCGCCGGTCAGGCCGGTTACGTTATGCGCTACCCCGTGTCGACAGCCAGTTCGGAAGCTCAGGATCTGTTCGATACCGGCCTGTCGCTGGTTGTCAGCTTCAATCACGAAGCGGGCATCGCGGCCTTCCGCGCGGCGCAGACCGCCGATCCGGACTGCGCGATGTGCTACTGGGGCGAAGCCTATGCCTGGGGCAGCAACATCAACCTCTATCCCGCCGGGGATGCCTTCCGCGCGGGCCGGGAAGCCGCCCAAGCAGCCCTCGCGCGTCTTGAGGGGGCCAGCGCCAGTGAACGCGCCCTTGTTGAGACCATCGCCGCGCGCTTCCCCGTATCCGCCGATGGCACATTGACGGAAGATACCGCTGCGTTCGCCGACGCGATGCGGGCCGTGGCCGCGCAGCATCCGGGCGACAACCTCATCCTGTCGCTGGCCGCCGAAGCCAACATGAACACGCAGCCGTGGGACTATTGGGAAGCTGACCGGCGCACACCGAAGGGCCGGACCGCCGAAACAATTTCTCTGCTCGAAACAATCCTGGCGCGGGACCCGGCGCACGTTCACGCCATTCATCTCTACGTTCACGCCACTGAAGCCTCCGGCGATCCCTGGAGGGCTATTCCGTATGCGGACAGGTTGCCGGAACTGGCGCCGCGGTCAGGCCATCTCGTTCACATGCCCTCCCACATTCACTACCTGACCGGGCAGTGGAAGGAATCGCTTGAACTAAACCTGAAAGCGGCCAAGGCGGATGAAGCCTACCTGGCGGCCAATGACGCATCCCCGATTTACCGCTTCGGCTACTACCCCCACAATCTTCACTTCGTCCTGACCTCCGCGCAGATGGCCGGAGACCGAAAGACAGCGCTGGAATACGCCCAGAAGCTCGATGAAGCGCTTCCCGGTGAGATGGCTGCCGTTGCGCCCTGGGTATCGGTTATCAAGGCCGCGCCCTACTATGCCCACGCGCAATTCTCGCCGGCCGGCCAGATCCTTGACCTGCCCGAACCGATGGACGTCGACTCCGTCAGCAAGGCGGCCTGGCATTATGCGCGCGCCGTCGCGCTTGTGGAGCAAGGCCGGCCTGAAGCAGCGGAAGCGGAAGCCCGAAAGATCGCCCTGCTGCAAGGCAAAGCCGACATCGCGACCCTCGAAGCGGCCTTCCTGCCCGCAAAGACAATTCTGGAAATCAGTATCCGGACGATTGAGGCACGGGTGGCCGCACGAGCGGGCGACTTCAAGACGGCCATTGGAATCATGGAAGCCGTTGCGGACATGCAGGACACACTACCCTATTCCGAACCGCCCCTGTGGTATTATCCCACCCGCCAGACTCTGGCCGCGCTCCTCCTCCAGGATGGCCAGCTGGACCGGGCAGAGCGGATGTTTCGGCGCACGTTGCTCGATTCCCCAAACAACGCCAATGCGCTCTACGGGCTGTGGCAGACCTACAAGGCAATGGGCGATACCCGATCTGCGAAGTACGCCAAGGCTCTTTACAGAAAGGCCCGGCTCGGCGGCAGCGGAAGCCCCCCCTCGCTCAACCGGATCTGACCGGTCTTGCTTTGCGCGGTTAACTGACTCGCCGCGCCTTTTTGGCGAAGCGGAAAAGCTAGCAGCAGCACTCGGCAAGATCACTTCATGGTCGACGACTGGACATGGAGTTACTCTGCCGCTCGCCAGTGATGACCATCGGAACCAACCTGGCGCAAAATTGCCGGTCGCAGAACCAATGAAGAATTTCCGCAGTCGCTGAAAACCTGTCGCTGGCGTGCGGCCACCCGCGGTCCGGAAGTGGCGTAGCATTTCGAACGTTCCCGGAGTTGACTATTGGGACTTGCAAGCATCTTCCAACGCGGTTGCCGTTGAAATCAGAAATTCGGCAAGTACGTCGTTCTTGTTGGTCGTCACTTGGCCCACCATCGTTGCGTCGTATTCCGGAACCGCAAAAGCGAAGCTTAGGTAACCGAACGTATCACCGGTGTGTCCAACGAATTCCGTACCCGAACGGCTAACCAAGATCTCCGCGCCCGGTCCTGCAAACTGACGTGGTCGATCGCGCTCCACCGGGTCAGCCAGCATCTCCTTGCCAATTGACGTGAATTCACCCCCGTCCAAGAAAAGGACTCTCAGAAACTTGCTCAGGTCTGAGGACGTGGCTGTGATCCCGCTGTCCGCGCCAGTGTTCTCAGCATACTTCCAAGTGTCTGCGTTCGACCGCAACTCCGTTCCGTAGCCGTGAATCGTCCCGCCCGGATGTTCTGTATTGTAGCGCGTTTCGACAAGGCTCAGCGGCTCAAGCAGGCGCGCTGCGATCAACGTGCCCAGGCTTTCGCCGGTTGCGCGTTCGGCTACGAGCCCGAGGATCTGATAATTGGTGTTCGAGTAGGCGTATGACGCACCGGGTGCGTTTGTTGCGCTTTTGCGTCTCGCGACTTCCAATGTGCGTTCGGCGGTGATCGGCTGGGTCCAGTCGGTGAGAAGGTAGGATCGCGTGTCGTAATAGTCGGGTACACCGCTGGTATGGTTCAGAAGCTGACGAACCGTGGCATCGCTGTTCGGGACGCCGTCGACCTGCCCCTCGGTGAGATAGTCCGTTGCGGGCGCATCAAGGTCCAGAAGGCCGTCTCCGGCCAGCTTGTGGATCACAGCGGCAGTGTAGAGTTTTCCGATGCTGCCAATTCGCAATTGTTCATCCACGGGCATGGGCGCTCCCGTTTTCCGGTTTGCGACCCCGCTGGCCTTACGAAAGGAAAGGCCACATCCTTCAACTTCCAAAATGGCGCCCGCTTTCGAATCCTCGGCCGCCCGCTCCACAGCTTGATACAGCGCTTCCGCCGGCGAACTCGGGTCCGGAGACGATTTCTCAGGTGCGGCGCAGCTGGCTAGTAGAGAGCCGATTGCAATGACGAAATAAAAGCGCATGTGTTCCTCCAGAGATCGTTTGACGTATAACGCCGATCTGGAGGCGGCGTTCGGCGTATTGCTGCATGATCTTTGCGCTTTTCGTCATGTTTCATAGTGATCTGGAAGGAATTCGCCAAATGAACCTGGATAGCTTTGATCTGGCAATCCTCGAGATCGTTCAGGAGAACAATCTGCGCTCGCATGCCAGCATCGGTGAAGAAGTAAACCTATCAGCGTCGTCCGTCCGGCGGCGTTTGACCGCCTTGCGCGATTCCGGCGTTATTGTCGCCGACGTTTCCCTAACTGACGCGTCGAAACGGGGGCTGACTTTTATCACCTCGGTCTCGTTTGAACGCGAAGACCCCGAAATCTATGGCTCGTTCCGGAAAGCCATGCGCGATGAGACTGCAGTTTCGCAATGCTATGCAGTGTCTGGCGACTTTGACTTCGTTCTGGTGGTCCACGCCGAAAGTCCCGAAGCCTACGAACACTGGGGCGAACGCGCGCTCATGAGCAATCCTGCGATCCGCCGCTACTCCACATCCGTTGTCTGGTCGCGGACAAAGTTCACGACGCGCATTTCTCCAGCTACCTAACAAGCCGGCTAGAAGGAGTGCTTGCTTCGCGCCAGGGAGTGCGCAGATTGCGTACCAATTCTCGCTCAAGATCAGACTGCAGATAGTCAGCATCGAACGACTGCGTTCGGCGAAGTACGGCCTGCAACTGGTGAGGCTCCCGAATGACACGATCGGATTGACCCTGCCGGTCAACCAAGATGGCGATCGGAGTTATCGTGGCCCTTCTTTGCCATTCACCGATACAGCCGTGGGCGACTTAATATGCCTTAAGCAGACACCGCTCTCCCCACGGTATAGCTTGTGCGAGGCTGGAGTTTCCTGCACTTAAAAGCGCATGGACACGCTTCTTACGCCAAGCAAGGCTCAACTTTCTAAACTCATGTCTCTGCCGTCGGAGACACCGTTGGCCGTGCTGAATCTTTTTGAGTTTAACGTACTGGCGAACTACCAACCCGAAGATCCTGAATACGGAACCGATGCGGCAGAAATTTCTGGTGAAGCCGCCTATCGCAGATATGGCGAAATAGCACAGAAAGTTGTTCAGGACGTCGGGGGCCGAGTGGTCTTTAGCACAGCTGCAGATCAGGTTTTAATTGGACCGGAAGAGGCCAACTGGCACGTGGCTGCAATCATGTATTTCCCGAGCCGCGGGGCATTCATGCAAATGATGGCAGACCCTGATTTTCAGCAAACGTCACGGCATCGAAAGGCGGCATTGAAGCGCCACCTTATGATACACCTGAACGGCGAAGCCTTTCGGGAATAGAACGGTTCCGCGCCCGGCGCTCCTGCCTCACATTTCTACCGCAGCCACGACTGACCTGAGCCCCGACCGGTCCCGCAGCAAGCAGAGACTTCTGTATCATTCGGCCGTTCGGCCGCATGCGGCCTGTGACCGTTCTCGGCGAGTTTCCGCCGGGCGGCGACTTGGCTCACCAGTGGCTGGACTGAGGTGACGCTGCCGGTCAGGTGAATTGCCGATCGGATCCGACCTTGCCCAATGCAGTTGTTCGATGATGCTCGACAAACAGGACAAGCGATGACTTTGGCGCGGATCGCGCTGGACCTATGTGTCCTGCGCCAGGCGCACAACTGGAGCGACCAGCCGTGTTAGGGTTTCGCCAACGCCCGAGCCAACGCCGGGCGAGCGTAGCAGGCATCGGTCCAGCGCTGCACATTGGCATGTTCGCTATAGTCGAAGCGGATCATCCCCATCAGATGCATCACCGAAGCTACATTAAGATCTGCCACCGAAAAGGCGCTTCCCACTAGCCAGTCACGTCCTCCTAACGCTGTATCCAGCACCTTCAGCGGCCGTTGCAGGTTCTTAGTGGCGTGCTCAACGACCTTAGGGTTGCGCTTGTCCTCAGGAGTGAAAAGCTTCTGGATCACGATCTGCATCTGTAGCGGTTCTATCTCACTGATGCCCCAGACGCTCCATTGCCAGGCCCGCGCCTCATCCTCGTCTGAAGAGGGGTAGAGCGCTCCGCCATAACGCTTGGCCAGATAGAGGTTGATGGCCATCGACTCAAAAAGTTGCAGGTCGCCGTCGATCAGGGCTGGGATACGGCCATTTGGGTTGACGGCTAGATAGTCTGCCCCCTTTGAGTCGGCGCCATAGGTGACTGGCACATGCTCATAGTCGATGCCTGTTTCCTCCATGCCCCAGATGGCGCGGATCGCACGGGAGCCGGAAATGCCGAACAGTTTGGGCTTGGTCACGGGTTCTGATCCCCTCGATGGTGGTGTCGGACAAAAGCGAACCGGTCTCAAATTGCGCAGTTTTACCGATTCAGCCAGCGCAAAGTTGACGTCAGTCGGCGAGGGCGGTTGCACGTGTCGCCTTGAAAACGGGACGGTGGTTTTCGGCGATCTCTGGCCGGCTGTTGGTTATGCAACTGAATGACAGGATTTAGGCGACCCTGCCGGATGC
>VYLT01000218.1_pt1 | contig 14269 bp, 1 predicted proteins | sample 5114261 | NCBI WGS metagenome assembly VYLT01 (sample SAMN12291815, study PRJNA351875) | freshwater metagenome | isolation source: freshwater lake | place: USA: Michigan, Little Long Lake | collected 2011-07-12 | reverse complement strand
CCAATTCCAGTTACTATCTAAACTCCACAGATGCAGATAATTACCATCGTTATATTTCCATAAAACTTGATTGACTCCGTTGACGGTTTCTGATGCTAGAGTTTGCCAACCTGGGTAGATATTTGTGGTAATCTGAGTCCCACTTATATTGATGGCGATGGGGTTATTATTGCCAATTTGGGTGTAAAGTTTATTAGTTGTGTCTTTGACTAATTTGGTGTTACCAACTGCTTCCACTGGTGTGTGAAAAATAGTATCGGAAACATAGCTAAAGTAACTGGCTGTGAGACTTAATGCTTTATTGTTGTTGATGATGGCAATAAGTTCATCAGGTTCATTTCCAGGTTTGTTGATGTAGAGGTTGGTATTAGCACCTGAAACTGTCAACAGATAGTCGCTACTTGAACCGTTAAGCTGAATAATATCATCTGTGAGATTAAAATCAGTGATTAAGGCGTAATCGTTGTCACCTGCGGAGGTTATATTTCCATCATCGTAGCCAATCCAAGTTTTATCACCGAGGATAAATGTATCTCGTCCAATTCCTCCTGTAAAAGTATCAATTTCTCCTTTGCCAGTTCCCCCTTGAATACTATCATCGCCTTTACCACCATCGATGGTGACACTAAATGCACTGCTGTTGGTGAAGGTGTCGTTACCATCGTTACCTAGTGCCATTTCTAATTTAGTTGTACCTAAATCTAGGGTAATTCCGTTAGGTGTGGTGACAATGGCAATATCGGTTCCGTCGCCTCCGTCAATTTTGGTGTCTTGTGCGTCGATATAGAAGATGTCGTTACCCGCGCCGCCAAAGAGTTGATCTATGCCTGTATCGCCGATAATCCAATCATTACCACTTCCACCTGTGAGGGTGTCGTTTCCTTCGCCGCCGGAGAGGAATACGCCTTCGGTTCCGGTGGTGTAGAAATTGTCTTTTCCTGTACTACCGATCGCTATTTGGACTTTGGCATCGGCGAGGTTGAAAGTGCGATCGAGGTTGTCGTTGAAGATGGCGAGCGAGTTGGCACTGTCGTTTTCGGCGATGATTTGGATACCGTTGGTGGTTTGGGTGACTTTAAAGCCTGTTTCGGTGACAAGGAAGGCGACATCGGCGATTTGACCGAGGGTTCCGTCGTTGCGGTTAAAGATGGAACGGGTGCGGATGATGTTACCGTCTTGGATGGTTTCGGTGGGGAGTCCATTTAGGTTAATGCTGGTAATATTATGTTGCGCTAGGGTTTTCAGTTCGTTGGCTTCGCTGATGCCGTTTTGGTTGAGGTCTTGCCAGACGAGAATTTGATTAAATTGGTCATCAGAGGCGGATATTATGCCGTTTTTGGTGCTGTCGAGGGTGGAGATGGCATTTAAGCCGGAGTTGGGGGTTCCATCGCCATAGTGTTCGGAGAAAATTTCGGTGATGTTGTTGATGGTTCCGTCACCATTGAGATCAATGGTGAGGATGCCATCTTGGGGGGATACCCAAGCTGTGTTTTCGGCGTAGCCGTCTGCATCGATGTCAAAACGAGTTGAGGAGTTTTCAAGACTTATTAGTTGCAGTCCATCATTGTTTAAATCGATAATTAGAGGATCTAATGATTTTGCGATATAGTTTATTGGTTTGAGAGCGGATTGGACAGTTTCTTTAACCACATCTGAAACTTCTTTACCTACAGCACCAGAAAACATTATTAATGCTGACCCAGTGCCATTGGATGTTCCCCATACAGATTTATTCCAACTTTCAACATTAACTCCTTTGAGCTTAAGTGTCCCATCTAAGAAATCCGTAACATCGTGTAAGGCAGTTCCTATTAATAATCGATTACTAAAGCCTGAGTACCAGTTAAAATTAAGTTTTCTAATCCCTGTAATTCCCAATCCTGGTAAGTTATCAGATAAGTCTTTTGTAGGAACTCCTGTGACAAAGTGCATAAAAGCAACCGCTATTTTATGTCCATCTAATTTTTGATAGTCCTTATATTCTTTTGTGTAATAATCCTTGTCTTTTTGAAAATCAGGATCTTTCTTAAAGTCCTCAATATTTAATTGACCGGATGCTAACATTCTGTCAAAACCAGCTTTAGTTTCTAAGCCACTCAAAAGTTGATCGACAAATGTATAAAAGTAATTTTGATTTAATACTCCTGGATTTTCTTTTACGTAACTTACTAAACGATTTTCGATAGAATCGGCCAGCTTGATTTTATTACTATCTCCTGTTAGTACTTCTTTGACTTTTTTATCAAAAACCTGTTTAATTTCATCCTCTGTAATAGGTTTCTTAGGGTCTTTTGCGATGCTCCCTTTATCATCTTTTAAGGCTTTTTCAATTTCATCTCCCCATAAACCCATGACATTATTGATCGCACCATACCAAGATTGATAACTGCCATTTTCATGAGCATCATAGAGAGTATTAACGGTATTATATAGTTTTTCAAGTTGTTTAAGGTTAACACCAATGTTGTTTTTGACTAAACCGTCAGCTTGATCATAATAATCCTCCCCTTGCTTAATTAAGGATTTTAATTGTCCGATAAAACTATCATCAGGCTGTTCTGGGGTATTTGATGGGGAACTTCCATTAATATCACTTTGAAAGTTGTTATCGATTTGCTTTTTAATACTCGCAACAGATTTAATGGCTGTAAACCAATCTTTATTATCAATTGCTTGAGCAGTATTATAAATATCCAAGGAAGTTTGACCAAGGGTAATAATACCTTTTTGAAGTGCTGAACCACCTAAAATAGGTTGGTCATCTTTATCTAAACTAGGTTTCCCATTTTCACCTTTAACTTGAAACTCAAGCGCAGCAATCTCAGCCACTCCTTTAGCTAAACTGACAAAAGCTAGGGCATAATTTTCAGATTTATAGGCATTATAAGTGTTATAGGCTGTGCTTAATCCTATTTGAAATTGCTGGAGTGTTTGTAGCTCAGATGGACTAAATCCAAAAATACTTCCCCCTCCGCTAGATTCAAGCGCAAGAACTTTAAGAGCAGACATACCGATTTGGTACATTGCCCCTTTCCAATCGCCGTTATAGGCGGCTTGAACACCTCTGATAAATCCTGCTTGTATAAATGCAAGTGATGCACCTGCCTTAGCAGGAGGATAGACATATCCTACAAATGTTAAAACTGTCCCTGTAATTTCATATACACGCGCATAGGTATCTAAAATGTCATTAACGAATGCTTTCTTTCTGACTCTTCGTTCTTTAACTCGCCCCTCAATAATCTGACTCAAAAGCTGTTGAGATTGTCGCGCCAAATCATCGGATAACTCAACCGCACCTTGAGCATAACCAATCTTATAAAGTATCTCTAAATTCTGCTGATTGAGTAATGTTTTCTCTTGGTCTAATACTCCTGTCTTCTGAATCTCATCATAAAGAGCTTTACTCGCACCTTTTAGGTCGGTTTCTGATTGTTTCAGAATCCCTAAATATTGCTGTTCTTCTTGGTCTAATTTAGTAATTTCTGCGTTCAGTTTATTGTTTTGTTCAATTAAACCATCAACTGTCTTCAGTAAATTATCCTGAATAGTTGCCGCTTCTTTCCCCTGTAATGCGGCGTTAATATCTTGACGAGTTGCTGTTAATATGCTCTGCAATTCACTGGGTAAGTTGGGCTGTTTTTGTTTGAGGGCATCTAAATCAGCTAAGATGCCAGCGAGTTGTCCTTTATAGTCAGCTTGGGTGATGATATTTTCAATGGGGTTAATGCCTAAATCGGTGCGTAGGTTGTTAATCGCTTGCTGTAGAGCTTCTTCGGTATTAAGTTGGTTGAGTTGTTCAAGTTTAGTAACAGCAATTTGACGGTCTCTTTGAATATCTAACCGTTGTTTTTCTAACTGTGCAGCAACGGCATCATCAATCAATTGACCGCGTTTTTCGGCAATTTCCTGTTCTAATTGTGCCTGTGCCAAATTGAATTTTTCAACGGAAAGGACTTGCAATAAAGTTTGATTTGTCCAGTCTTTGAGTTGGGACAGGGCATCAATGCGAAATTCGGCAACAGCAATTTCTTGTTTATGGGCCTCAATCGCTTGTTGAGAGTTGCCAATACTTTGCTGAAGTTGTGCCAATTCTTGGGTGGCGAGGGCTTTTTGTCCGTCTAAGAGGGTAATTTGACTTTCGGCGGCTTGACGGAGGGCGGTAAACTGGCTGGCTTGTTGTTGTGCCTGTTGTTGTAATTGCCGATATTCCTGCATTTGGGCATAATATTTGTCGGCTAACAGTAAATCTTCCGGGCGGGCGATTCCTCCCGAACAACCGCCCCCTTTATCGCTGGCTAAGTCTCGATAGTCTTTGTAATAGAGTTCGGCAGCCGTAGCCATATTGTTGGCGTTGGCAACTTCGAGGAGTTTGGCGGCTTCTTGGCTTCCGGCATCGTTGGCTTGTTTAAGGATGGTGAGGAGTTGGCTTTCGATGCCGTTGAGGGTTTGGCGTTTAGTAGTTGCTTGAAGGGTGTAGTTTTTTTCGAGTTCGGTGGCTTCTAGTAGTCCTTTGAGTGCCTGTTGTTTGTCTTTGATGGCGGAGAGATATTTGTCGTTTTGCAGCAAGAGGGAGGCTTGCAGGTCTTCCATGACTGCGGTAAGGGCTTGGCTGCTGGCTTCGGCTTGTTCTGCCAGTTTTTGGACTTCGGCGAGGGTTTTACGGGTGTCGGTGAGTTGTTGTTCGAGGGTGCTGGTGTCTTTGTCGGGGCTGGCGAGGGTGGCATCGAGGAGTTGATACTGGGTGAGGAGTACCTGTTCTTGGGTTGAGAGGAGGGTTTGTTTTTGGGTGAGGGTGGCTTGTTGGGCGGTGAGGACGGTTTGTTTTTGGGTGAGAAGTTGGATAGATTGGTCTAATAGGGCTTGTTTGGTGAGGTTTTCGTCGCCCCCCTTATCAAGGGGGGTTGGGGGGATCAAATCCCGTTGGCTTTGGAGTTGAGTGATGAGGGTTTGGGCTTGGGTAAGTTCGTCGGCGAGGTCGGTGGTTTGTTGGATTGCCCAGTTTTTGGCGGCGGTGATGTCTTGTTGCAGGAGTTGGGTTTTGGTTTGTAGTTCGGCGCGTTTTTGCAGGACGCTGTTGAGGGCGTTTAGGTAGTTGTCTTTGCTGGTTTGGTATTCGCTGGTTTCTTTTTGGGTGTTGGTGGTGGCGGTGGCTGCGTCTTGGGTTGCCAGTTGCAGTTGGGTTTGCAGGATGGGGAGGAGTTTTTCCCAGTCGTTTATTTGGGCGATTTTATCTTCGCTGAGTTTTCTTTCGGCTTCGAGTTGTTGCAGGAGGTGGATAAATTCGGTTTGGCTGAGGGCGGCTTCATTGGCGACGGCCTTGGCTTTGTTCCATTGGTCGAGGATGGTGGTGGTGGTGTCTTTGTTGAGGGTGTCGGTTTGGACTCCTTTGAGGAGTTGGTCGGCGTGTTGTCGGAGGGCGGTGGCTTGTTTGGTGTAGGTGTCCCAGATTATCCAGTTGTGGTCAACATGAACGATGGCTTGTTGTTTGGTTTGTTTTCTTCCGTACCATTTTTTCTCTTGATAGGTACGCCATTCTGTCCAAGTGGGTCCTTGTTTGCGGCTTTGTTCCCAATAGAAGGCGGATTTTTCTTGATACCAATCGGCTTGAGAGATGGAAGCGGCGGCTTCAGCTTGTTTTTGGCTGATGCTGTTTTTGAGTTGGTCAATTTGTTGTTGGGTTTGGGTTTGTTGGTCGTTGATTTGTTGTTGGAGGGTGGCGAGGGTGGCTGTGTTATTGAGTTCGGGGTAGTATTGGTTAAGGAGAGATGTCAGGGTTATATTTTTAACTCCATCATTAGCACCTAATAATTTAAGAGCTTGTTGTTTTGCAGGATTGGAAAAATAGACATTAAAATTGTTGATGCTATCATCATCCCAGCCACCTTTTTCTTGTCGAATAAAATCATCATAGCCATCTCCGTTATAGTCTCCTGAAATTATATTTGCACCATAATCGAATCTCAACCAGTCTTGATAGACTCCACTTTCAGGTGTAATAATATCAAAATAACCATCTCCACGAGAAACATAAATCTGAAATGAGGCAATAGTATCATCATCCCATCCGCCTTTTTCTTGACGAATAAAGTCTGTTTTTCCATCCCCGTTATAGTCTCCAGGAATGATATTTGCACCAGGGTCAAATCTGAGAAAGGTTTGATAGTCTTGAATATTAGGGGTAATAATATCAAAGTTTCCGTCACCTTTGGAAAAGTAAATATTGAAGGAGTTACTTGTTTCATCATCCCACTCTCCCTTTTCTTGACGGATAAAGTCAGTTTTACCATCTCCGTTAAAGTCTCCAGGAATGATATTTGCACCATAGTCAAATCTCAACCAATCTTGATAAACTCCGCCTTGAGGAGTTACCAGATCAAAATAGCCATCTCCACGCGAGAAATAGACATTAAAGTTATTGACGGTATCATTATCCCATGCGTTTTTTTCTTGACGAATAAAGTCAGTTTTTCCATCTCCGTTAAAGTCCCCAGGGATGATATTTGCGCCATCATCAAATTTTGTCCACCATTGATAAACATCTCCTTGAGGAGTCACAATATCAAAAAGGCTTAAATCTGTTCCTTGATTTTCAGTTGTACCTAGTATTTTTAGAGAATTATATGTTTGTAAATAACTCTGTACTTTATCTGGGTTTTGTTGTGCTTGTAATGTTAAATATGCGGTTTCTAGGCGGAGGGTTTGGAGGTTTGAGATTGTTTTACTTTCGATAAGATTAGTTTGTCCATCGACAATTTGAGGAACTGCGATAGAACTATCAATGGTTCTTTGTACCCCATTAATTAATGTGCCATTATTTTTGTTAGCTGTTAAGTCATAAACGGTATTTCCTGAATTTTCTTCAAGATTCCAATAACCGATTAATCCTTGTTCATTGCCTGTTAATTTTTGACTGAGACTAGCCTGAATTTGAGATTGAGTTTTAGCTACATTCCAAACTCTGACTTCATCAATTTCACCTTTGAAATAACCAGAATCAGCAGAATAACCAACAACTATTTTATCCTGACTACTAAAATCTGATTGAGTTTTAGAACCTGTTGCTACTAATTGACCATCAACATAAATTTGTTGACCCCCTACCGATGCACCAAAAACATGAGCGACATGATGCCATTTTCCATCAGCTAAATTGAGTCCACTACTAGCAATTACTTCATTATTCCAGATCCGAACGACTATATTACCATTAGATAAATGAATACTGCGATCATGTCCTCCTGACCCTGCTATAACAGAAAATAATCCCCCATTCAAGGATGTAGTTTTAAACCATAATTCATGGGTAACTTCTGTTTCTGGTTCATTCAAGTTAACTTGTATGTAGTCATTAACTCCATCAAAAAAGAGTGTTTTTCCTTCAGGTCGTGTGATAGGATTAGAATTAGCTACTGTGCGCTGAACTCCATTAATTAACGTGCCATTATTTTTATTAGTTGTTAAATCATTAACCGTGTTTCCTGTAGTTTCTTCAAAATTCCAATAACCCGCTAATCCTTGTTCGTTGCCTGTTAATTTTTGACTGAGATTAGCCTGAATTTCTGCTTGAGTTTTAGCCACATTCCAAACTCTGACTTCATCTATTTCTCCCTTAAAAGTGTCCAAATTATACCACTGTCGATTACCAATTCTTAAGTCATCTTGACTAGCGTGTAGAGAATAATCTCCAATGACTCCTGCTCCATCATAACTATAAACTAATTCACCACCAACATAGGTTTTAATTAGTCCTTTATCATAGGTAAGTGCTATATGATTCCATTGATTAAGATTAATTTTAGCTCCAGTATTTACCCATGTCCAGCTAGGATTACTATTAGCTATAGCAAAATAAATGGTATTCTCTGTTCCAATGGCTAGGCGATATTCACCTTCCCGACTAACAATTACTCCTTGTTGACTGTTTTGTTGGGGTTTAATCCATGCTTCTATAGTTAGAGTATTAGTAACTTCTAAACTCGGATTTGTTCCTGCATTAATGTAATCATTCACTCCATCAAAATAGAGTGCTTTTCCTTCAGGTCGTGTGATAGGATTAGAATTAGCTACTGTGCGCTGTATTCCACTAATTAACGTGCCATTATTTTTATTAGTTGTTAAATCATTAACCGTGTTTCCTGTAGTTTCTTCAAAGTTCCAATAGCCCGCTAATCCTTGTTCATTGCCTGTTAACTTTTGATTGAGATTAGCCTGAATTTGAACTTGAGTTCGAGCGATATTCCAAACCCTTACTTCATCTAAAGATCCATCAAAAAATTCATCGCCCCCTGGTAAATCAGCCCCAATTATCAAAGGCTCATTACTTTTCCATAGGTTGATGTTGACATTATCTTTTGTGCCAGCCACTTCACCGTTAATATAAAATGTTAAAAAATTAGCCGTTTTATCATAAGTAACACTAACATGATGCCACTCATTGACAACAATTTTTTTGTCAGAATTCCAAGAAACTCCACTAGCAGTAAAACGCAATGAACCATCACTCCATAATTGCATTGCAAAAGGAGAAGAATTTGTTCCCTGAGTTACAATACCATCCCAATCACCAAAGTTTTTAACCTTAATCCAAGCTTCTATAGTCAAACTATTTGTTGCTTCTATTCCTGGTTGACTGCCCAAACTAATATAATCATTCACCCCATCAAAAAAGAGTGCTTTTCCTTCAGGTCTTGCTATTGTATTAGAATTAGCGACTGTGCGCTGAACTCCATTAATTAATGTGCCATTATTTTTATTAGTAGTTAAATCATTAACCGTATTTCCTGATGTTTCTTCAAAGTTCCAATAACCTGCTAATCCTTGTTCATTGCCTGTTAACTTTTGATTGAGATTAGCTTGAATTTCTGCTTGAGTTTTGGTAACATTCCAAACTCTTACCTCATCGATTTGCCCCTTGAAAAAGTCAGTATTATTCCACTGGCGATTTCCTATTCTTAATTCATCTTGACTGGAAACATCTCCAATTGTACCTACTCCATCATAGGTATAAATTAATGAGCCATTTACATAAGTTTTAATGCGTCCATTTTCAAAACTAAAGGCAATATGACTCCACTGATTTGATTTAACTCCATATCCTGTACTAATCCAATTCCATCCCGGATTTGAGTTAGCTATTGCATAGTGAATAGTATTATCTAAACCACTAATTGCTAAAAGATATTCTCCTTCTCGTCCGACAATTAGACGAGTACGAGAATCCTGTTGAGGATTAATCCATGCTTCCAAAGTTAAATTCGTACTAACTTTAAAACTCGGTTTAACTCCCATATTGATGTAATCATTCACCCCATCAAAATAGAGAGCTTTTCCTTCAGGTCGTGTGATAGAATTAGAATTAGTTACTGTGCGCTGAACTCCATTAATTAACGTAGCATTATTATTATTACTACTTAAATCATTGACCGTATTTCCTGATGTTTCGTCAAAGTTCCAATAACCTGCTAATCCTTGCTCTTTTCCTGTCAGGTTGCGATTATAATAAGTCTGAATTTGAGCTTGAGTTTTAGCCACATTCCAAACTCGTACTTCATCAATTTCTCCCTTAAAGTAACCAGAAAAAGAATAGCCAATCGCTATTTTATCTTGCCAATTAAAATCAGATATTGATTTAGAACCTGTAGCTACTAATTGACCATCAACATAAATTTGTTGACCTCCTACCGATGCACCAAAAACATGAGCGATATGATGCCATTTTCCATCAGCTAAATTGAGTCCACTACTACTAATAGTTTCATCATTCCAGATACGAGCAACTATATTGCCATTAGATAAATAAATACCACGATCCAATCCGGTTGAACCTAAATTACCTGATACGACAGAAAATAGTCCCCCATTAAGAGATGTAGTTTTAAACCATAACTCATGGGTAACTTCTGTTTCTGGTTCATTCAAGTTAATTTGTATATAATCATTTACACCATCAAAATATAAAGCGCGAGTAGGTTGTTGAAATGTTTCTCGAATTGCAGTTAAAGGTGCTTCTTGTGCTTTGACAATACTATTCTGTTTCTGTTCAATATACTTCTGTAAATTGGTTTCTAACCCTTGTTCTTGTTGATCATTAGTTAAATCAATTTGAACCACTAAATCTTGAGCTTTATTAGTTAGTTCTTGATTGAGATTACTGATTAAAAAAGGACGGTTATTGCCAATCAAACCCTCAACAGAAGAACCCGTTGCTAATTGACTATAAGCTTGAGATAAAGGCGTAAAAACCTCATTTTGAAACCGCTTTAACGTCGCCTCATCAATAATCCCCTGAGACTGACTAAAAATCTCATTATACTTTTGTAAATAGCTCTTGACAAAACCTATATTAACCCCTTGAAAAAGAGAAGCCAACTCATTATTACTTAACAAATCATTCAGAGATTTTAAAGCATCTAAAGCATTGACATTAGCATCCTTAATCGTCTGAATAACGCCCTTTCTTTGGTCATATAAAGGCTTCAGATTAATCTCAACCAACCCTTGACGACTATCTTCCCAGTCAATATCATTCCAACCATTTGCACGACCTAAAGAAACAACAAACGTTTCTCCCCCGTTATCATTAGGCTCACCCGGTATCCACTGCCATGATTCATACTGATAAGGCTCTCCACTATACCAATACCAAGGACCATTATGTTTATGATGATCGTATAATCCAATCCAGAAATTTGTACCGAAATTATCTGTAATCCAAAACTGTTCTTGAATATCATTAACGGTTACTAAATTTCCGCCAAGAGATACTGCCCAATCTCGCGCCCAATAGGATCTTGTCCAACCCGATAAAAAATATAAATTACCTGTTTCTGGACGAGTTTTCGGATTATACGCCGCTACTCTTGACTTAGCATAATTAATTTGACCATCAACACCATCTAAATTATTATAAGTACCCGATAAAGCCGAATAATTAGCAAAGAATCGCGTAAAAGAATCCCGAAGACTGGTTAACAGTGCATATTGTTTTTCATACTTAGTTAAATCCGAATAATGCTGCCCCAACTTCGCCAAATCTTGATACTCTTGTAACTGCTTCTTAGCCAAAAACAGCGCATCCGTCACAAAATTAACACTATCCGCCAAAGCATCCCGCCGTCTTACGGTTGACTCCTGAATTTGTAACGCCTCATCCAACTGAATCTCATTCAGATAATAATCCCCATAAGGAGTCGCCAAATTCTCATCAATATAACTCGTCAAACTATCAAACGCCTGAGACTCAGCTTGCAACCCATTCCACACCTTAATCGTTAGATTATGATTATCCTGTAAATCATCAACCCAAACAGTTGTTAACCCCTTTAACTGATTAGCCAATTGACTACTTAACGTCACATAACCCTCAATATCATTATTCCCCAAAGCCACCTTAACCGAAGCTAGATGATCCGCAGAAGTCGTCTTTCTCGTCTCCAATTCCTGCTTAAACTCCACCTCACCTGCTAACACCGTTTTCTGATAATCTTGCACCTCTCCCACTATTTTCTGCTTCTCTAAAATCGCCTTTTCTAAAGCTGAAATCTCAGAATTTGAACCATTACTATTTTTTAAACTTGTTAAATTAGTCTGAAGATTACTAATTTTTTGATTAAGACTATTAACCGTATCCTGCAAAAACTTAGACGAATAATCCTGAGTCTTCAAAAAAGCATAATCCGTCAGAAAATCTCCTAACGCCTTATCCGCAACCGTCACAGCTTGCTTATTAGCTTCCCAAGCCGTTTTAACAGCCACTAAAGCCTGATTTTTTTTCTCTAATTCCTCAACTTGCTTAGGAATAATATTACTGGTAAGTGCTTGTAAATCCTGATTAGATTCACTAATTTGGAAGTCAATAACCCCTAAATCTTGATTATACCGAGTCGTAGCAATTGATAGTAAATTCTGTTGTTCCTGAATCTGAATCAGATAACCATTAATCTCCTTCTGAATCCCATCTTTTAGACCCGCATTCGTTTCAGCCTTCAAACGAGTGGAAGCATTATCAATATTCTTCTGAATATCTTTCTGTTTTTGCTCGTTTTGTGTTTTAGACTGAGTAAAACTAGAAGTTAAAGCCGTCTTTTTATTTCCTAAATTCTGCAAAGTTTCTGTTAAAGACTTCTGCTTACTTAGACTCCCTGCAAACGTCTCCTTCGCAAAGGAATAATCATCATTAGCTAACGTTAACTGCTCCTCTGTCGTATCTAGCTTAACCTTCGCTTTATCCAATTCGCTGCTGAGGGTTTCATACTGCTTTAACGCCGTCGGAATCGGTAACGTTAACTGCTCCAGTTTCGTCGGTTGAATATCAGTATTAGTAAACACAAAATTATCATTATCAATTATCTTGACAATTGCCGTATTTTGTGAACCAATCGTCACCCCATTAGTCGGATTAATTAACGATAGGTTAAGCGTTTCCACCGCCTCAAATTGACTATCTTCCTTAATGGGAATCGTAATAACTTTAGGCGCACTATCCCCATGAGCAAACGTAACCTTAATGGGGGTATTATTATAATCGTCTGTCGTTGCTGTGCCATTATTTACAGTAATCGTCGCACTCACTTCCGTATCACTTCCCCCCGTGCGATTGACTATTACTTGAGTTATAGGAGTTCCGTTTTCAGTAATCGTATAAGTAGGGGTACTAAACGCTAAAACTCCCGGAATTGGTGGATTGATATTAACATTAAAAGAACCAAAAGTAACTCCACCATCTCCATCCGATACTTTGACTCCAACTGTAAAAGATGATTTTTTATCAAAAGCATCAAATAGATATTGCCCAGATGTTCCTACAAAATTATCATATAAACCATCTCCATTCAAGTCCCATTCATAGGTAAGAATGTCATTAATTCCAGGGTCGAAAGCAGTAGCAGAAAAATTGAAAGGTTTTCCATAATCAATAGTTATATTACCTGTCAAGCTAGTGATTTTGGGTGCGACATTTAAAACTGTAAAGTTTTTTACTACAGAATTACTAAAGCGTCCTGAACTATCTTGAGCTTGGGTAGTAAAACTATAAGTACCTTCATCTAAATATTTTCCTAAACTAACATTGTTGAGAGAACGAACACCTGATTTATTGGTGTCTGTCCCCATCAATTTACCATCAACAAGAAAAGAAATTGTTTCAGGATTTTTGTCTGTAGCTGCTAGATTAACACTAACAGTATCTCCTTCATATATTACAGATGGAACAACATTAACATCTGTTAATGTTGGAGCAACCATTGAGTCGCCATAAACCTCTACCTCTAACCATGCAATCCATGATGGTGATCTAACTGTTTTAACTTGAACATAACGAGCCGTTGTAAAATTACTAAAGTTATCCTGTAACCACTGATTGTTGGTAGTATAGCCGTTAAATGTTTTTACAAGTGAAGCTCCCGGCGCTGACCAACCGATTGATTGATTAGATACCCGTATTTCGTGTGTAGTATGTCCTGATTGATCGCCTTGTGCAGTTAAAAGCTTAATTGAATCTAGATAATATTCTTGTCCAAGGTCAACTTCAATCCACTTAGTAGCATAATATCCAGAATTCCAGTAGCCAGTATTACCAGTATAATCCCCATCAAATGCCTTGATAGGTGTTAACCATGAATTGTACGAGCTACTCGCATAATAGTTTGAAGCTGGAATGTTTCTAGAAATAAGTCCCATAATAAATCCTCAAAAGATTGTTTGTAAAATGAAAAGAAATTACCGTTTTTTTGCTTAAATTTTAATTCCAAGCATTATATTGACCCCCTTGAGCAACTCCAATATACTCAACCTTATAATCACCTGCTGGCAAAAAATCAGTAACACTACGCATCCAGCGAGCTTCAATGTTAATAATTTTGGTAAGCATGATTTATTACTCCAGAAAAAGTGAAAATATTTGATTAATTAAGATTAGGTTAACTAACCGATAGAGTAAATAGCCGATTGAAACTGACTTAGAGACTGGTTTCCCTTCAGGCGCTTCCAGTGGACTGGTAGCGATCGCCGTTGAGTAAAATCTTGGGCGATCGCTCTTGCAACTTCAGGTTTAGCCAGTGGTTGGTGATCTGTAGTTGGCCAAGCTTCTGCTTGTTGCCTATATTATATACGGAAGCTTATCTCTGAATTACTTCCTCACCATGAAAATTTTAGGGGGTGATGACGAGGGGGATAATTTCCACTAAAAACCCCCTCCAAAGCAATCTTACCCCTTGTCATGGCGAAGATGCGATCGCTAACGTAAACTAAGCAGTTAAAGTATTTAACC
>VYLT01000216.1_pt1 | contig 14309 bp, 10 predicted proteins | sample 5114261 | NCBI WGS metagenome assembly VYLT01 (sample SAMN12291815, study PRJNA351875) | freshwater metagenome | isolation source: freshwater lake | place: USA: Michigan, Little Long Lake | collected 2011-07-12 | reverse complement strand
TAGCTCGCGAAATCGAGCTTGAAGACAAGTACGAAAACATGGGCGCTCGCATGGTCAAAGAAGTGGCCAGCAAGACCGCCGATGTTGCAGGCGACGGAACCACCACCGCCACCGTCCTCGCCGAAGCCATTTACAACGAAGGGCTCCGAGCCGTGGTCTCCGGTGTGAACCCCATGTTGATGAAACGTGGTATCGAAAAAGCCGTCGAAGACATCAGCGCCAAGATCAAGAGCTTCTCGATTGACGTGACCAGCGAAAAAGACCGCGAAAACGTCGCAACCATCGCTGCCAACAACGACACCGTCATCGGCGAAATCATTGCCAAAGCGATGACCAAAGTGGGTAAAGATGGCGTGCTGACCGTTGAAGAAGGCAAATCGACCGAAACCAATTACGAATTCGTCGAAGGGATGCAGTTTGATCGCGGGTATATCTCGCCTTACTTCATCACCAACGCCGAAACGATGGAAGTCGAACTCGAAAACCCATACATCCTGATCTACGAAAAGAAGATTTCCAGCATTCGTGACCTTGCTCCCGTGTTGGAAGAAGTCCTCAAACAAGGTCGCTCGATCCTGATCATTGCCGAAGACATCGACGGCGATGCCCTCGCTGCTCTCGTTGTGAACAAACTCCGTCAACCCGGCGTGTTCAAATGTGCTGCGGTCAAGGCTCCCGGTTACGGCGACCGTCGTAAGGCTATGCTCGAAGACATTGCCATCCTCACGGGTGGACATGCGATTTTTGAAGACCTCGGCGTGAAACTCGAAAACGTCAAGATCACCGACTTGGGTCAAGCCACCAAAGTGAAGATCGACAAAGATAACACGGTCATCATCGAAGGCAAAGGCAAAGCTACCAACATCACCAATCGCGTTGCCATGATTCAACGTGAACTCGACAAATCGACCAGCGACTACGACCGCGAAAAACTCAGCGAACGAGTTGCTAAGTTGTCCGGTGGCGTTGCTAAAATCAACGTCGGTGGTGCAACCGAAAGCGAAGTCAAAGAAAAGAAAATGCGAGTCGAAGACGCTATGCACGCAACCCGTGCTGCTAACCAAGAAGGGATTCTCCCCGGCGGTGGCGTGGCCCTTCTGCGAGCCAGCGCCGCTGTGAAAGCAAGCGGTCTGACCCCAGACGAAGAAGTCGGCTACAACATCGTGGTTCGTGCTTGCTCTGCCCCGATCAAGCAAATCGCAGCCAACGCAGGCGAAAACGGCGACGTCGTTGCTAACAAGGTTCTCGAAAACCAACGCAATACCAACTTCGGTTACGATGCCCGTGCCGGTGAATACACCGACCTCGTTGTCAAGGGTATCATCGACCCGACAAAGGTTGTCCGCTCGGCTCTGCAAAACGCTGCCAGCGTAAGCACCCTGTTGCTGACCTCGGATGCTCTCGTTGCCGACGCTCCTAAAGACGGCGAAAAGAAGCATGACGACCCCTACGCTGACTAATTCCGATAGGGTAGATTGAAAAACGCTAGAGGACACCTGTTTACAGGTGTCCTCTTTTTGCGCAGTAGCACACGCGGCTCGCGTGTGTTCGCTTGGGGTGTCCTCTGGTTTTGGGAGGTTCCCAAAAGGAATCGTAAACCCAAAGCCCACCGCAAGCCGCGTGTGCTACTATTCTCCTTTTTCTCGTATAACGTCCCTTATGACCACACGATCTTACTTTGCGACCTGTGCCCGAGGATTGGAACCGCTCCTTGCCAACGAGCTTCATAACATTGGGGCCGAGCAAGTCCGTGAGGGTCGGGGCGGGTGCGACTTTGTCGGGGATCGCGTCTTGATGTACAAGGCGAATCTCTGGCTGCGGACGGCTGTGCGGGTGTTGGTTCCGATCGGTCAAGCCAAGATCATGTCACCCGAAGAGCTTTACGATTGGGTACGCTCTTTCGATTGGCAACAATACATGACGGTCGATCATACCCTTGCGGTCGATTGCAATGTGCGTGATTCTCGAATCACCCATTCGCTTTATGCGTCGCGCCGTGTGAAGGATGCTATCTGCGACCAATTCCGCGACAAACTCGGCGCACGACCCAGTGTTGATCCGGAAACCCCGATGATCGGCCTGAATCTGCACATCGCTAAGAATCACGCGATTCTTTCCCTTGATACAAGTTGGAATTCGTTGCACAAACGGGGCTATCGTCCTGCTCTCACGAGAGCGCCCATCAACGAGGCTCTTGCTGCCGGTTTGCTTTTGCAACTCGGGTTTAACGGCGAATGTCCTTTGATTGATCCGATGTGCGGTTCGGGTGCGATTGCCATCGAAGGAGCATGGATTGCCCTGAATCGTCCGCCGGGACTCACGCGAAAATGGTTTAGCTTCATGGGGTGGCTTGACTTCGATCCAAGTGTGTGGTCGAACCTACGCGAAGACGCTCGCGAGAACGTCCGAAAGACCTTGCCCTTTCCCGTGTTGGGGTCTGACCTTCGGGAAGATGTGACGGAGTTTGCGCATGGTAACGCACGCAATGCAGGGATCGGGCATTTGATTCCTTTCACCACAAAAGCAATCCAAGACTTTCAACCGCCCGAAGGCCCCCCCGGAATTGTCATTATCAATCCCCCGTATGGCGAACGCCTCGAAGAAATGGTCGAAGTAACGAAGCTCTACCGCGAGGTCGGGCAAGTCTTCCGTGAACGCTGTCAAGGCTGGCGTTGTTGCGTGTTCACGGCACTCGATGCCCCGTGGAAAGAATTGGATTTACCCATCAAAAAGAAATACCCGCTCTGGAACGGTAAGATCGCCTGTCACCTTTTGGAATTCAACCCATAAGAAACCCTATGCCTTTGCTGCACCGATTTTCGATTTGAACTCACGAACGGCAGAAACCGCTAACTCGATAGCAGGTCCGGTCCACGTTCCCAGATCGGCGCTGTAACCCGCTTTAACTCCGACTTGAGTAACGAAGCTCAACAGTGCACCGAGTTGGCATTTTCCAGAGGTAAATAATTGGTTGTCGGCTTCGCGTAACCGGCGATGCAATTCCGCTCCGTTGTTGGGTAACGGGTTTCCTTTCGGGTTTTCGCTACTATTGACCGAAGGCGTCGGGCTTACGGGATTCGGTGTCGCAACGGGTGCTGTAGGCGAACTTGTGGGGCGTTCGGTTGCAGGCGTCGGCGTGGGCGAGATAGGTTTCGGTGTGGGTGAGCTTGGGGTTGGCGCAATGGCTTTGGCTGCAACCGGTTCAGGTGTCGGGGCAGACACCTGCGGAACCGGAACCGTTGTGGGTTTTGGTGCAGGGGCAGGAGTGGGATTGGGGGGAGGTGTGGCCCCTTTCTTACGGACGATAGCCCAATCGGGTAATCGTGGGGGAGAAGCGAATTGGCGTTTGGTCGAATCGTAATCGGCCCAAATTTGTGGAAGGCGATACAAATAGCGACCAACACCAAATTTCACCGCAGCACGTTTGAGGGCATCGGACACGGCAGCTTTGACACGATCACCGGAATCGGGTTGCTCTGAGGGGGAGCCAACATCCATTTTGGTAATCCACACGCCATCGATTTTGAGTTGCAGTTTGCACATAACGGAACCATCGGGGAGAAGTTGGAACTCGTCCTGCCAATTTTCGACCCCTAAAACGTGATCCAAACGATCTTGAATCACGCGCACATCGACATAGGGAATGGCGAGGGCACGATTATTTTTAATGGTCTGCGGTTTGAATTTCACTTCCTTTTCATCAAAGGGCATGGCAAGCTCTTTGGTGATAAGCTGGACATTGTCGGTAGGATTTGTCGGTTTTTCGTGTGTGTTTTGCATACTTTTCCCCTCAGAAAATAGGTGATGGGTTGAGTATACAAATGTTCATTTTGAAAATTCCATGTTAGTTGAGGAACTTCCAACGAAAATGTCCCGACAAAGGTTCTATAATTAAATTCGGGTACTCAGACACCTACACCTCTTACCGAGGAGACCACCTCATGCTAAATGTATTCCGCTTCGGTGCGGCATTGTGTCTCCTTTTCGGCTTGGCGTTTCTTGTGACGGATTCACAGGTCACCGGCCAAGACAAAAAGGACGAAAAGAAAGACGACAAAGACAAGGAAAAGCCCTACGACGATGTGAGCTGCCTCTCGTCCGATGGGGTCGAAATTCGGGCTCAATTTTACAAGGCCAAAAAGGGAAGTGCCGATTGCATTATTATGATGCCCGAACCCCGTGCAGGGAACAGCTTCGTCAAAGGGGAGTGGACGACCCTTGCTGAAGACCTGCAAAAGAAAGGGTTCTCGGTGTTGTTGTTCGACTGGCGTGGGATCGGTAAGAGCGGGCCAGAATCTCGCGGAAGCGCCTTGATCTCCGACCCCGCAAACTTCCGAGCCGAACCATTCAACTTCAAACACCTTTTGAATAATGGCAATCTTGGTGTTGATAAGGTGAAACTGGATTTCGCCAAGTTCCCAACGGATTACAAGGAAAAGTTCATCATCAACGACCTTGCGGCAGTCAAACGATTCTTGGACACCAAGAACAACGCAAAAGAGGTCAACAGCGGTCGGACATGGATTATCTCTGAAGGGAAAGGGGCTGGTCTCGCATTAGCCTTCATAACAGCCGAGTTTCGCCGAAACTCGGTCAAACAAAAAGAAGATCAAGGCTTGATAGATATCATCGACCCACTCAAACCACCGCCAGAGTTTGTCCCCTCGGGTAAGGATTACGCTGGGATGATTGCGTTGTCGTACAATATCTCGGCATCGAGCAAGACTATGCTTGATAAAGGAGCTTACTTCTACAAACCTTACAAGGTTGGCGAGGTGAAATACAACCCTTACGAATATCTACAACGAGATTTCCCGATCTTGTTAATTCAAGGTGAAAACAAAGACGGGCTTGCAGGGACGAGCGGGAATAGTTTGCTCGATTCCTTCGTACCAAATAAAAAAGAGCGTGACGATAAGCTCAAGTACATCCGCATTATCAAAGGATCTAAAGACCTAACCGGTGGAGATCTTCTTGACAAGAACGGAACCCTTGAGACCAAAGAAAAAATCATGCAGTTCCTTGAACAATGCCTCAAGAAGAACCCCGGCGGTAAAGATGCCGACGACCGCGACGTTCGGCGTTCGGTTGTACCGCGTGTCCCTATTGAAAAATACGGCTTGAATCCATAACCAAAACGGATTGAAACACGAACAACGCAGAAGGGTGACTCGAAAGGGTCACCCTTTGTTTTTGGTAGCGCCTGCGTTTGCAACCCCAGAAGATTGCCCAGGCATCGAGACAACTATTCTTCCGACACATTCGTGTCGTTTTTCAAACCGGCTAACACAAGATCAACAATCTGATTCGACCACGTCGCAGGAATGTCACTCTCGACGAGATACCGTGCATAGAACGAGCCGACAAGCAGGCTGACTGCAATTTCAAGGTCTACACCCTGCCGAAATTCCCCTCGTAACCTTCCCGCTTCGAGAATCGCTAATAGTCCCGCCCGTCTGGGCTGCACGATATTTTTACGAAATTGTTCAATCAGTTCGGGCAGATGGATTTCTTCAGCAAGGAGCGTTCCAATCATCGCCATCCCGTTTGGTCGCAGTAACTTCTTTTGAAAATCGGTCAGTAGTTGAATGAGATCGGTACGGGTGTCTCCGCTTGGTTGGGGTTCATCTTTCGTTTGAAGATGTGCAAGTGCTGCAACGGCAAGCGATTCCTTGCTCGACCAACGGCGGTAGATCGTCGGTTTAGTTGTCCCTGCTGCGAGTGCAACGGCATCTATCGACATGCGTGAGTACCCTTGCTCTGCCAGTTGTTCGAGTGTCGCTTCGAGTACCGCAAGCTCCACACCAGCACACCGAGGGCGTCCCCGTTTCCGTGATTCGCTCATCTGAACCTGACTTCCTCCGAAAAAAATACCTTGCCTATAATATCGTTACTATATAGTAACGATATTAGGTTGTGCTGAAATCGGCACACCACAAGGAGGAACACGCAATGAGTCTGAAAAATTCAAACCCCGTCAACCCGAGTCGCTCTCGGAAGATTGCAATCGTCATCTCGAACCCTGCAATCTCGACCACAACCGGTTGGCCGGTCGGGTTCTGGTGGTCCGAGCTTACCCACCCCTACTACGAGTTCACCGAAGCGGGTTACTCGGTCGAAATTTTTAGCCCCGATGGAGGACGCTGTGAGCCAGACGGGATGTCCGATCCTCGAGACGCATCGGGCTACTCCGCAAGCGACCTGATTAGCATGGGTTTTATTCATACACCAAGCCTCGCAAACCTTGTCGAAAACACCAAGCCTGTGAGTTCGTTGGATGTCTCGGCGTTCGATGCTATTGTAGTTGCGGGTGGACAAGCTCCGATGTTCAACTTCGAGAAAGCTACGACGTTGCACCAAAAATTCGTCGCGTTTAACGAAGCGGGTAAGATTGCCTGTGCCCTCTGTCACGGGGTTGCCATCCTCAAATACGCAACGCTTTCAACCGGTGAATTCTTGGCGAAAGGAAAGACCGTAACGGGTTTCGCCAACGTCGAAGAGGATTTTGCAGATCAAGCTGTTTGGGGAATGAACTTCCTTCCACGCGACAAGCACTTGATGCCGTGGCGTATCGAAGATGAATTGAAGATGCTCGGCGCAAACTATGTTCAGGCAGGTTTGTGGAAAGGGTTCGCGATTCGAGATGGAAATCTGATTACCGGTCAACAGAATTTTTCGGGAGCGGAAACTGCCCGTCTCGTCATCGAAGCTCTTGGTCGATAATCCTAACGGGCGTTTGAAAAAACGATTCACCGTTTCAAACCGATTCACTTGGTTCAACCTTTTGGGTTTTCGATTTTCGATTAAGCACCAGATTCAACGGCAGGCCAAAAATTAGGCCAAGTAAGAATCCCGTAATCGCACCGCCCGCAGCTTCGCCAAGCCGTTCTTTCCAAGAGTAATTTTGGGGGGCGTCATAGAACGGTGTATTTAACCCGACGGTAAAACCCATTACCGCAACGAAAATAGCTCCAAGCAAGCCGCAAATCAGCATCGGTCGGTTGCTCCGACCGGTCGAACAACAAGGCATGACAAGCCCTCCCCGGCGAACTCTCAACCGTAGCACAAAAATAAGATTGTGAGGCGTGGTTCAAGAATCCCTCGACTGGGGGCTTTCTCTTGAAAAACGATACTTGTTGGCTATCCTGAAAGTCGTCGGGAGATTCTTGAACCTTACCTTGCAATTTTTTTGCTGATGCTCGAAACCCCACAAACGCTGCTCCACCGCCTTTGTCACCAACCGGGTGAACAAGATTGGAGAAAGTTTGTGCAATTGTTTACGCCACTCATGCAACGCTGGGTTAAACTCTTTTCCATTCCTGAAAACGATACCGATGATTTTCTTCAGGAGCTTTTCACTCTGCTTGTTGTGCAGATACCGAAGTTTCAGTACGACCCAGAAAAGAGTTTTCGCGGGTGGCTTTATACGATTAGTCGGCGTCTTGCGGTGGCATGGGCGCAACGCAAACGATGGGCGAAAGGCGATTTTAGTTCCACCGTTTCTGTCATCTCAGAAGACCCTCGCGAAGCCATCGACGAGCAAGAATACACAAGGTACCTCGTACAACGGGGGCTTGCAATTATTCAACGCGACTTTCCCGAAACAAGCTGGAAGATTTTCCAAGCCGTTGCGATAGAAGGAAAATCGGGAGCCGAAGTTGCACAGGAGTTCCAAACGACACCCAATGCCGTGTACCTGATTCGATCACGGGTTTTAGCACGCCTTCGAGCCGAGTTAGACGGTTTTCGGAGCTAAATTCCTTTTTTGCGACAGGTTTTCCTCGCTTCGGCCCAATTTATTTACATGCGGATGCTTCTTTCTTTTCAAGGATGTCGGCATGACTTCTCGAAACTATTTGACCGACAACGAGATACGGCGTATTCTGCGGGGCCAAATAACCCCAGCGGAATTAGATCGCTTCGAAGACTCCCTTTTGAACGATCCCCGTTTAGTGACCTTTGCCCAAAACCTCGAAACAGAAAAAGAAGCCCTTCTTTCTTTTCTCAAAGATTGTCAACCGCTCGATACCGATGAGATGCAAGAACGAGTTGAAGGGATTGTCTCACGCATGATAGAAGCTAAACCTAAAAAACCAGACGAGGACACACGGCGGATTGTCAAAAAGGTTCCTTCCAATCTCGCCCTTGAAGAAACACACTTTCCCCCACCGAACGAAGTTGTTGCTCCCCTTGAGTTCGATCATTTTCGGGTTGTTCGCAAATTGGGTGAGGGGGGAATGGGAACGGTCTACGAAGCCGAAGACCTGAAACTGCATAGACGTATTGCACTGAAAACCCTGCGGCCCGAGATTGCGTCGAATCAAAGTGCCAAAGACCGGTTCCTCCGCGAAGCACGTTCCGCAGCTTCCCTCACACACGATAACATCGTGCCGATCTATCAGGTCGGAGAATCGGCTGGCATCCCCTATCTGGCGATGCCCCTTCTGGTCGGCCTTCCTTTGAATGAAGTCCTCGAAGAGCGAACCAAACTCACACCCGCCGAGGCTGCCAATTACGGGATGCAGATTGCTCAGGGGCTTGCTGCTGCCCACGACCAAAAGCTAATCCATCGCGACATGAAACCGGGTAACCTTTGGATCGAAGCCCCGACGGGTCGCGTAAAGATTCTCGATTTCGGCTTGGCCCGAAAGGTACTCGAAAATACGCAGATGACTTCAACCGGTGCCGTGATTGGTACCCCATCGTACATGTCCCCAGAACAAGCTCGCGGGGATCATGTCGATCATCGTAGCGACCTTTTTAGCCTCGGAGTGATTCTCTACGAAATGACGACAGGGGTTCGGCCTTTTCGCGGAGATGACACGATCTCGTTGTTGACAAGCCTTGCTATCGATGAACCGATTCCGCCCAACCAGCTTGCCCCAGAGGTCTCCGCAACCTTCTCGAAGTTAATTTGCCAACTGCTCCAAAAGAAACCACAAAATCGAATCCAAGACACTCAGGAGGTTGCTCAACAATTAGGGCAAATCTTCAAGCAAAGTCAACATCCAGAAAGCGATACGCCCACTCCGCCCGCTCCAAAACCCAGACGGCGCCTGACGAAAAGAATTGTCGCTATCGTACTGTTACTCTTGATCGGGATGGGGAGCGGGTTCGCAATGCTGAATCTCGCCAATAAATCCAAGGATGACCCAGATCAGCGTGCCGAGGATGGCACAATTATTGATTCTCCAAAAGATAATAAAGAAGACCCCAAAGCGAAGCAACCCACACTGGCAGAACGTGAACGCCAAGCGGCCATCTGGGTGATCGAGACAGGGGGAGTGGTTTCGATTAACGGGCAAGTGGGTCAAATCCGAGACGTGGAGTTACTTCCCCAAAAGGATTTCGAGCTAACTGGTTTTGTGACCAGTCCCACTGCCCTGCTTTCGGGGTACGATAAATTCCGAGGTTGTAAAAACCTCCAACGGGTTGTTTTCGGCCGACTTGTGACCGATGATGTGTTAGCCGTTTTTGAAGGGTGCGAAAAAATCAGGCATCTCGAACTGGCAACACAAACCAAAATCACCGGACGGGGATTAGCACACTTTCGCGATTGCACCGAAATGCGATATATCAACATTTCCGGAACGACTATCAAAGACGAAGAGCTTTCGTTTTTAGGACGATTTACCGAGTTAGAAATTGCACTTTTCAGCAGAACCCCACTCAAGGGTCAGTTCCTCGAATCGATGCGAACAACAACTAATATGATTGATATTGCACTCGATGGTCTTCCCCTGTCGAAGGCCGATTGGTTTGTTATCAAGAATTATAAGAAACTACAGGGGCTTTCTGTAAAATGGACACCCTTCGATAACGAAGCACTCGTTATACTAAAAGATCTCCCCGAACTGGAATCCCTTTTTCTCAACGGAACTCAAATTACCGATCAAGGGCTACCTCTGCTCAAGAACTATAAAAAACTCAATGTGGTCACACTGACTGATACTAAGATTACTGATAAAGGGCTTGCAGAAATTGCAGCATTAAGCGAATTAACTTTCTTAGGTCTGACCGGTACTCAAATTACCGATGAAGGTATTACCCATCTTGAGGAACTAAAAAAACTCCAATCGTTACAACTCCCACTTCAGATCACCGATAAAAGCATCCCCAGCCTTTCCAAATTGACTGGAATGCGAAGGATCGACGTTCCGGGCCTTACCGACGAAGGCGTCAGAAAACTCGCCAACGCCTTGCCACAGGCAACCATCGTCGGTCGATCCGGCGCCATTCCCCCATCAAAGCAGTAATCTGCTATAATACCGCAAGAAGGTAAGAGACAAAAACAAGTACACCTCCAACAATCCCACCATTTGCGTGGATGGGCTGACAAATCTCGTTGTTTATCCCGATTGGGTGTGGCACTTCTTGTTCTCCTTCCTTCTAATCTCTGCCCGTTTGGAGATACCCATGAGTGCGAATGTACAGTCGGTGGATGCCTTGATTTCTTGGCAGGGCGATTTGTCCGTGTTTCGCTCGGAAGCGGGGGAAGCTCTCTCGTCGGTGTTGATCGAAGTTCGCAAGGCTTTTGATTGGCTTGAGACCGAACTGGAACGCTGGAAGAAAGACAAACGCGATGCCGAAGACCTTGTTTTTCAGGCCAAAATGGAACTGCGACGCAAGCAGATTCCCGACTTCAACGGACGATTACCTGACACCACCGTCGAAGAAAAGAATCTCGCCAAAGCCGAGGCATGGCTTGAGTATTGCGAAGAGCGTATCGCTAAATGCCGTTATTGGATCGTCGAGCTGCCGCGTTGGGTCGAAGGGGAATACGCTGCACCGACCCGTAAGCTCAACCACTTTATCGAAAGCGAATTAACACGCACCCAAGCCGATTTAGATTATCGGATTCGCACCCTTCAAGAGTATCTGCAAATTCAAAGCGGAGGACAATAATGAGAATCGATGCCGGTCGAAGTCGCCTTTACGACGCTCAAAAGACCATCCAAAATCGCTGGCTCGATGTCTGCGAACACTGGAACGACGAAGTCCAAAAAGAATTTGAATCGCAAACATGGGAACCATTAGAAAAGCTCACCCGCGACGCCCTACGGGCAATGGATCGCCTCTCGGTCATACTGCGGGAAATGCGAGGGGATTGCGAGGGCGAGGGGTAGGGGTTTCGTTGCGAGGATCAACCGGAAAAAGGGTGACGAAACATGGTAAAACAAGGAGAATCCTGACTTGTTAGACCGGTGCGCAAGCAACGGTTTTTAGGGTATCGTTTCCGTGAAAGAGTACCTGATAATTCAAGGCCAAAAACCGTTGCTTGCGCACCGGTCTAACGAGTCTCAATCCACAAACGCAAATTCGTTACTCAGTAGTAGCACTTGGGCGAGGTCGGTCCAGACGTTGGGGCGTGCGGGTGCGGTGGTGCGGAAGTCTTTTTCGGCATCCCACGTTTGACCATTTGCGCCGACCTCTTTGAGTTTTGGCGACCATGCGAAGGAATCGGAGTTCTCGTTTTCCATGCAATCGGTAATGAAGTCGATGGTCTCACCTTGCTTGACCTTTGTTTTTACGGTTGTCTCAGCGTTGTTATTCAGAATTTTCCATTCGCCGAGTAACCCGTTGTTGTTGGATACAATCCGTGCCCGAACTCCATCGCCTTCTTTTACAGCATGTTTGAGTGTGCCGGTGATTTCAATATCCCCATCGATGGGCGATACCCAACGGCGGATGACGGCTTTGCCTTTCGCTCCGGGGTGTCCTCCGAATTGGTTGAGGATGCACCAACCAATCTTGGCATCGGGTAATTCTGACCCGCCTTGCCAACCGTTTTTGCCTGCGTGCGGAAGTGGCGTAAACCCTTTGGTTTTCTTACCTGTGGCGTCGTAGTCCCCGTAGCCGTATTGCCAAACCGTGTTCAGTGCGACTGGTTCGGTCTTGGCAAATTCGAGGGCCAGTTGTTTCTCTTCGCTGGTGGCTTTGCGTCCGAGAATCATGGAATAAAGTTGATCGACCCTTTGGGCGGGATCGGTTACTGTCAATCGTTGCGTAAGGGCATCGGCTTGTTGACGAATGAACGGCGAGTTGAGCAAGAACAACGCCTGTTGTGGAACCGTTGTGTTGAATCGTTGAGGCGAATGAGCATCGGGTATGGCAAAGTCGAACGCTCGCAAGGTTCCCGAAAGGTTCTGACGATCAACCAAGCCATAAAGGGTACGTCGATTGCTTGTCGCCTCTTTTGCACCTTCGATAGGTTTACCGCCAGTGGTGGCTTCTTTGAAAATATCAACCGGTCGCCCGTAAAGGGTCGGGTCTAACTTGCCCGATACCGCAAGCATCGAATCTCGTGTTTGCTCGAAGGTGAGACGCTTTCGGGCCATGCGACCAATAAGCCGATTCTCCGGATCGTCCTTCGCTTGGGCTGCGGTTACTTGCGATTGTTGGCGGTAAGCGCTGGTAAGCACGATATTCTTGTGCAGCTTCTTGATGGACCAACCTTGTTCTTGAAACTGGATCGCCAGATAATCTAACAATTCGGGATGCGTTGGGGTGTCGCTTCTCATGCCAAAGTCGCTTGGTGTGCGAACGATAGATTGCCCAAACAGATGCCCCCAGACACGGTTGACCATGACCCGTGCAGTCAACGGGTTATTCTTGTTGGTAATTGCATTTGCCATTTCCAACCGGCCCGAACCGTCGGCAAAGGGTTTGCGTTCGGGTGTGAGAATCCCCAAGAATTGACGCGGGACTTGTGGCCCTCGGTTAAACTGATTCCCGCGATTGAACACATAAGGATCGAACGGTTTCGGGAGATCGTTCATCACCATCGCACGGGGAGGGGCTGCGGGCGATTTCGCCTTCCACTCGTCAACGGCCCGATTGAGGGCACGATATTTATTCTTCTCGGCAATCGTAATAATGCGTTCAAACATTTTGTCATCAAGAGCAAACGGGCCTTTCGTCGTGACAATCTCGAACAAAACCCCCTCGTCGGTTGAGCGTTTGTCAGCAGGCTTTTTCGTCACTTCGTGGAAGGTCTTAGCGTAGGCGTCGGCAACCTCTTTGAAATTCTTGAACGTGCTACCCTCTAAGGTCTTTTTGAGTGTGGGGTGGACGGGTTTCTTGTCATCGTTCAACAGGGCTTTAAGGGTGTCGGGATATTTTTCGGCAAAGGTTTTCTCGTCAAGGTCGAACAACGCCACAAGGGGACTAAATACAGGGTCGTGTTTCTCGGTCCGTTTGCGGAAGGTTTCGAGCCATCGTTCCAGTACAAGGGCCACCAACTTCCGGTCACCCGCCAGCTTGCCAACTTCGGGTGCAGGGAGTTTCCAAGCATCACGCACAGTTACGAAGTAACCAGCAAGGTTTTCTTGGGTGTGGAATTTAGCGAGGGCATCGGCTTTGATTTTCGCCCACATCTCGGTAGCAGCTTGTTCCCGTTTCTTGAGTTCGGTGTTGAATGCAATCACTTCGGGGGTTTCTGCAACCTTTTCTAACAGGGGTAACTCTTTCGGTTCGGTCGAAGAGGCAAACACCCCATAGAGGGAGTAATAATCCTTAATCGGAATCGGGTCGAACTTGTGGTCGTGACAACGGGCACAAGCAACTGTTAAGCCTTGAAAGGTTCGGAAAGTGGCGTCGATTCGGTCGTCGATAATGTCTTGTTGATTATTCAAGAACCTTCGACCAACGGTGAGAAAACCCATTGCAGCAAGGTGACGTTGTTCTTCTGGGTTTTTGACCACTCGGTCGGCAGCAAGTTGATAACGAATGAACTGATCGTAGGGCATATCTTCGTTGAAAGAACGTGTGAGCCAATCGCGGAAGGTATAGGCATAAGGATAAGTGCGCTCCTCATTGAAGACGTAACCTTTGGTATCGGAATAGCGTGCCAAGTCCATCCAGTGACGGGCTTGATGTTCTCCATATTGAGGCATGGCAAGGAGCTTATCGACCAGCTTTTCGTAAGCGTTCGGCGATTGGTCGTTGATAAAGGCGTTCACATCGGCTTCGGTCGGAGGAAGCCCAATCAGGTCGAAGTAAAGGCGTCGCACAAGTGTACGTCGATCTGCTTCCGGCGAGAATGTTTGTTTATTCGCTTCGAGTTTGGCAAGGACAAAACGGTCTAACTCCGTCAGAGGCTTACCTTGCGTGTTTGGCACTGTGGGTTTCTTGGGGGCTTGAAAGGCCCAATGATTTTTCGGATCGGTTCCCGTTGCAGTACCCGCTGAATCGTCGGGAAGGGGAGCGCCGATTTTAACCCACGTTGTCAGATCGTTTATCTGTTGATCGCTGAGTTTTTGCTTGGGGGGCATTTTGATTTCCCCCTTGTGCGTAATCACCTGAATGAG
>VYLT01000215.1_pt1 | contig 14385 bp, 9 predicted proteins | sample 5114261 | NCBI WGS metagenome assembly VYLT01 (sample SAMN12291815, study PRJNA351875) | freshwater metagenome | isolation source: freshwater lake | place: USA: Michigan, Little Long Lake | collected 2011-07-12 | reverse complement strand
TGTGAGAGTATGTCCGCAGAAGGGGCAACTCTCAAGGAAAATCCCTGCTTCGAGTGGTTTTTGACAGGCAGGACAATGGGTGAAATTCGCCATAGGTGAGTCCAACGGGTGGGCGGTCGGCTTTGAAAACAATAGATCGGCGATTCTCAAACGAGAATTCCGATCTTGTCACAATAGCGAGTTAAACCCGTTTGAACACCCAAAATTAAGGTGCAACCGTTACGGTGGCCTTGAGAGCTTTATCGATTTGCTCTTTCAGGTCTTCGAGGTGTGCCCGTGTGGTGTCGTCGGTTGGGCCTTTTGGTAACTTGGTCAGGTCGTCGATTTTCTTATTCAGGTCGCGTAAGTGCATTCGGGCAAGGCTGCGAGCATCGGCAGGGGCGCCCGGTCGCACGGCAAGTCGAATAAGTTCATTCGTGTAAGTACGTTGCAAATTACGACGCACAACCGACCCCTTGTAGGCAGGGGCTTTATCTCCTGTCGGTAGGTCGCCGAAAGTCGAATCGGTTAGAGTTCGGAAAATATCGCTGATTTGCAACACTTGGTCACCGGCATCGGCTTTAGCTGCGTTTTCTTGCACTCGCAAAAGGGTATTGTTGCTCAAGAGTTCAAAGAAGGCCACTCGCTGAATCCCCAAGATACGGTCGTTGAGGTTATAGGTCACCGGTCGCATAGCCCCTTCGTTCCCCCAATGTAACCAACGGTCTGCACCGAGTTTGCGGAGTTGGTCCGGCGGGAAGTTGAAAGGGGCATCGGTTAAAATTTTCTCTTGAAGGAACTTGAGAGCTTCGCGTTGTTTAGCTCCCTTGATCGGTACAAGCGGTTCGCGTGCCCCTTTATCGCCTTTGTGGTCTCGATGGATCGACTCCCCGCCAACGTGCGACGCTGCAAGGAAAGCAGCGTTACCGTACTGGTTCAACATCACCGAGAAAGCAAAACGGGCACGTTGGTAGTTGTCGCCATTTTCAACAACCCGATCCGAAATGCCTTTGAGCATCTCTTCGGAAAGAGCAATGCGATCAAGGGCAAACTTCAACGGGTCCGATCCTAAATCCCACTGATTGATAAGCGGGTCTGCGGTGGCTAAATCTTCGTCGGTTCCATAATCAAGGCCCGGCTCGGCACAACGGGTCGCAATTTTCTTAAGTTCTTCGCGTTCCCCTTCGGTTCCACCGGTCAAAGGCTTGTACGCATATTCGATTGCCCAATAATCGTATGGCCCGATGGTGGCGTTGAAGAAGTCCCCTTGCTTCACCCCTTTGGGGGCAATGTTCACAGGGTTGTAATCCATCACACTTGCAGTCAGACCTTGCTTGCGGGTGATGTTGGTATCGTGCAACTGTTCGGCTTTGAGCATCGTGCTGGCCTTGAAGTTATGGCGAAGGCCGAGGGTATGCCCGACTTCGTGCATCACGGTTTCTTTGATGGCTTGAATAATCATCTCATCAGGGAGCTTGTCACCCGGCTTAAGATTGAGTGTCGATGCCATCGCAGCCAGAGCAAACCCTAATTCGGATTGCTTGTGGGAAGCACATTGACACAAACCCGACCGGAACGCTTTGACTTGGTCGCGTCGTTCTTGATAGGGGTCTTCCGATTTTTTGTCGCGTGTGTCCCAACTCAAACTGCTTGCGGTTTTGTTCGTGGCACCTTGTGGGATTAACCACCCTCGGCGAGAGGCTTGAATCGGGCTATCGGGTTCCGTTGTAATTCCGCGATCTGTCTTGTAGAAGTTGGAGCTAATCTTGTAGAAACGAACCATGCTGGCATCGAAGATAATGTCGGCATCGATGATTTCACCCGTGAAAGGATTGGCCCGGCTCGGCCCCATTGCGTAGCCTTCGTCGTTTGTCACCCAACGGAAAGTGCTGTAGGTCACGTCTTCTGGGTCGAAGTCTTCGTTCTCTTGTTGGCGTACTTCGATGGCGTCGCGGAAACCAATTTTCTCAAAGGCTTTGTTCCATTCGAGGATACCTTCCCGCACCGCTGCCCGATACTCATCGGGGACGCTCTTCTCGATCCAGAAGACGATTTTCTTTTTCGGTGGAACGAGCTTTCCACCTTCTTTCCAGACGCTGCCGTCGGCACGTTCTAAACGCCAACGGTTGATGTATCGTACAAACGAGGTATCTTTGTCGTCGCTTGAAAAGTCTTTGACGGCTGTGAGGAAATGCCCTACGCGGTCATCGGCATGACGTGCTTGATAATTCTCCGGTAACTCGACGATGCCGTAGTGAATGACCATCGTATTTCCGCGAGGATCGATCACCCTATCATCGGTAGGGCGACCCGAAAAGGTTGCCAGCACTTGGAACTCGACGTTCTTTGAAAAGGCTTTGACCTTGTGCCACGCCGAGCGATTGGCGTCCATAAAACCAAACGGAAGATCGGCAAAGTTGCTGAGGAAAATTTCGTTCAGGTCGATCAACACCGAATTACGAATCGGGTGAATGCTCTTGATACGAAGACCCATCAACACCGAATCGGTATAGGTCGTTTCAACCGCACGAGCAATCGGGCCGGAGTTCGATTTGAATCGCACGTTTCGGCGAACGAGGTGAATTTTGTCGCCAACCCGTTTGAAGGCAATCACCCATTGCTCGTCGAAGTTCAGGGTATGCCCTGCGAAGGCGACGCCACCCCGTGCAAGTGAGATCGGAGCTAAATACGAGCGATCCAGTTGGTAGGCTTGAATCTCGGCGTAGACGTGTTCATCTTTCTGATAGAGTTTGAACAACCCTTCAGAGACTTTTGCCCCGGCTACGACTTTATCGAAGTCTTCAAATTTCTTCGGAGGAGCATCCCCCTGACCAAAGGCACAGGGTATCGCACCCAATGCCAGAATAACCGACCATAATCCGCGCATGTGTTTATCCCATCAAGAGAAACGGCATACAAGTAAAGTTAATTTCATTCTACCGATCAAGCAGGTTTTGCCAAAGGGATCGAATGAAGTGTTACGACTTTAACGATAAAATAGGGTGTGCTGATTAGTGGGGTCTTTGAACGTTGCCCGACTATCGGCAAGGTGCGGCAAATTCTTTTGGCAAGTGGTTCGTTCAGCAAAAACAAGGCAGAAGCAGAAGGCAATAACGCAGAGGACACAGAGACGCAAAGACGCAAAGAAAACAAGAAGAGAAATAAAACGCGAAGGAACGGAGGAGTGGAGAAGCGGAGAAGACAAAACGCAGATCGAAGCATGAAAAAAAGCAAAAGCCCAAGACTTCTCTTTTGTTTTCTCTGCGTTATTGTCTTTTGTTTCTGTCGGAAAACTTGCCAGACCTTCCCCGAGACCCGAATTTCGAGACCCGAATCTATATGCGTGAATCCCAATCGACGAATTCTTAAAGTGGGGTATATTTTCCGTCGATAACGATTGTATCGAATTATCGGATTATACGGACCCCTATGCGAAGACTCCCTCGATATACTTGGCTCGTCGTGTGGCTTGTGGTAGCCCTCGGGTTACTCGGGTGTTCGCGTCGATTCTATCGCAATCTCACCGATAGGGATGTCGAACGCCTGATCGATGAGAAGAACCGCATACCGCAAGCCCCTGTTGAGAATTGGCACGTCTACCCCGATGAGCGTTCCCGTTTCATGGACCCTGAAAATCCGGATCGGCCCCGTCGTCCACCGGATGACCCTGCTACAGAAGCTCTTACCCCTAACTCGCAACCGTTTCGCCGACGTAAAAACGATCTTGTCGAAGGGACCGGGTATCTCGAACTCATTGCAGGTTGGGATGCTTTGAATCGTCAGGGTGAGCTTCCGGCCCCAAAGAAACCAGTACCAACCGATTTTGAAAAAGTGTTGAACTCGGACGTACGCCCGTATCGAATCACCCTCGATCAATCGGCCGAGTTAAGCCTATTCAACAGTCGCGAATATCAGAATCGTCGGGAAGACCTTTATCTTTCGGCGTTGCCCGTGAGCTTACAACGATTCTCTTTTGTCCCGCAGTTGTTTGCGACCTCAGAAGGCGCACGACGTTGGGCAGGTTCCAAGCAAACGACGTTTCAGGCGGGGAATTCGTGGCAGGTCGATTCTGCTGCGGGTGCGAATTGGACGTTCCTGACAGGGGCGACGGTACTTGCACAATTGGCGAATCGCCTTGTGATCGATCTTTCGACCGGAAAGCCAACGGTCGGTATTTCTAATTTGGGTATCGAAGTGGCCCAACCGCTTTTGCGAGGGGGTGGTCTTGGTGTGACCCTTGAGCCGTTGACGCAAGCCGAACGTACTTTAGTTTACGGTGTGCGTTCCTATGCCCGTTATCGCAAGGTCCATTATGTGGCGATTGCGGGTGGCGAAGATTACGGAAACAACCCCTATGGATATTCCGGTTTGGAAAGCCGTTTGGCGGCAGTCACCACACCAACAACGCCTTCTCAGGGGTATCTTCCGACGTTATTAAGTGCTGCTCAAGAACGAAACGAACGTGAGAATATCAAGACCCTCTACGAGTATCTGGAACTTTTCCGCGAGTACCAAGGCCGTGGCGACGTTTCCGAACTACAGGTCGGACAAGTCGAACAACAGCTACTTCGTGGGCAAGCGACCCTGTTGCAACGCCGACAAGATTTGCAAAATGGTGTCGATGGCCTGAAACTGCAACTCGGTGTGCCGACCTCGTTGCCGATAGAGTTGGACGATAGCCCGCTTATTCCCGTTCGAAAGGCGATGGAAGGATTGGACCGCACCCGTAACGATTTCTCGAAAGCAAAACGGGATGTCGAACTGGTTTACGAAACGGGTCGCAACCAGATTTTGTTCTTTGGTGGTAGCTGGATGGTGAACGCTCCCTTAATGATTCCGGCCCGTGAGAAAATTACCGACGTTCTGATTAATTCCGAATTGGTCAAAGGCACACGCGACTTTCAAAAGACCATCAAAGCCCGTTGGGATCGCTGGCAAAAACTGTCTGACGAAGAGTTGAAATTTGAAGTGGCAAACCTGCGGGCAGCCTTGCGCGAATTGCAAATCAAGCAAGCCAAAGTCGAAGTCGAAGGGGGAACCCTTTCCAAAGAGGACCAACAGAAACTCGATACCCTTCCGGGTGAATTTAACCTCGGCTTGCTAGAAACGCAACTACGTCGCTACGAAGCTGCTGCAAAAGCCAAGAACATCAGCGAGCGTGATGTGGCATCGCGTTTTGATGATGTAGGTAACAGTGTCGCGGCGGTGTTAAGCGAAGCCCGCAAAGAGCGTGTGCGAATCGCCCGTGAATCGTGGCCGTCGCTTCCGAGCGTGATTGTCGATGGTCGCGATATGATCCAAGAGGATTTAGATTCCGCAATCGCAGTGGCGTCGCAAGTGGCAGTGTCGGAACGTCTGGATTTAATGAATGCGAGGGCCGAGTTGGTCGATTCGTGGCGTCAAATTGCAGTTCAGGCAAATTCCCTTTTGGGGATTCTCGATGTGAAGTATGCGTACAATGCCTCCTCCCCAAGCGGGCTAAATGAACCATTGAATATCGTGGGTAGCAGCAGCCGTCATCAAGTGATTATCAACGGCGAGTTACCCCTTGTCCGACGGACCGAGAGGAATAGTTATCGGGCAGCGTTGATCGCCTATCAACGGCAACGGCGAACCCTTCAAGCAACCGAAGACTTTATCCTGAATGATGTTCGGACCGACCTTCGGGCGTTACGGGTGTTTGCAGAAAACTACCGGATTCAGAAACGGGCAATCGAAGTGGCTTACGATCAGGTCGAAAACGCATTGGATGTGTTGCAAGCTCCCCCCGTACCCGATGGGGCAACGGGGATTGGTCGAGCCGCCGCCCAAAGCCAACAACAAGCTGCCAATGCCGCTTCTTTGACGCAACAGTTACTGAATGCCCAACAATCGTTGGTCCAAGCCCAAAATGCCCTATATAATGCCTATGTAAGTTATCTCATTGCCCGGATGCGTTTCCAACGTGACATCGAGAGGTTGCCTCTCGATCAACGCGGAGTTTGGATCGATGAATCAACCTCTCCCCCCAGACCAATCGGCCCCCTCTTTGGAGAGCCTGCCCCTTTCCCCATTGGAAATGGTTCCGGACCTCCCCGGTTCGCAGAACTCCGGTAGGCCCACCGTCAATCGACCGGGCAAAAAAAGTAAATCGCCATTGTTGATTGCCGGTTTGATTTCGGGTGTCTTGTTCTTCTTGATCGGCGGAACTGTTTTTGCCTACTTCGTCTTTTTCAAGAAGACCTCTCGACCCGATCTGATTCTCCACACGGTCAAGCGTGAAAATCTCGAAATGACCGTGATCGAACGGGGTACCCTTGAAAGCTCCGATAACCGGGAAATTGTTTGCCGTGTCAAAGCAGGGTCACGGGGATCGTTCTCGACCACAATCAAATGGGTAATTGACGACGGTAAGTTGGTCAAGAAAGGCCAACCGATTATGATTCTGGACTCCTCCGCCCTTGAGGATCAACACCGTTCCCAGAAAATCGTACTCGGTCAGGCCGAAGCTGCTATGATTGCTGCCGAACAGAATTACCTCATCACGATCAACCAAAACGAAAGTGATATCGCAACGGCTTTGAGCAACATTCAACTTGCCGAGCTTGACCTTGAAAAGTATATCGGGCTTCCACGCAACACCTTGAGCAAAAAGAAACCCGAAGATGCTAAACGTCTTTTGGGCGAAATGGAAACAAGCCTCGATTCGTTCCTCACCCGTCACCAAGACGATTTTCCCGGAATGGACGGCGAATATCAACAAGCTCTTGGTGATATGTCGGGGAAAATCGAACTCGCCGAGGCCGACCTTGAAATGTGCAAGGATCGCCTTGCTTATTCCAAGCGGATGCAGTTGAAGGGGTTCCTTTCACCCACGCAAGTGGCTGCCGATCAATCCCGCTTAGAAAGCGCCCAAGAGACACTGAAAAAATCACGAGGCGAACGTCAACTTCTGCAACGATTCACCGCCCAACGGATGGTGAAAGACCTTTCAAGTAAGGTTCAAGAATCGTGGCGAGCTTACGACCGAACAATCAAACAAGCCCATGCGAAGGAGATTCAAGCCGAAGCCGAGCGCCGGACCAAACGGAATATCTTTTTGAAGGAAGAAGAAAAACTCGACGATGTCGAAGACCAGATTGGCGAATGTAAAATCCATGCCCCTCAAGATGGCATGGTCGTCTATTACGTTCCGGAATCGTCTCGCTTTGGAACGACAACACAAGGGATGATTCAACAAGGTGCGAGCGTCCAAGAAGGCCAAAAGCTGATGCGAATTCCCGACCTGAAAAAGATGCAGGTTTCAACACGGGTTCACGAAGCGATGGTCTCGAAAGTGCGACCCGACGACCTGCGTTCAACGGGTTTCCAAGAATCATTGCGGGCATCGTTACTGTTTAATCCCTCCCCTGTGAATCGCCTGATCTCGATGCACGAAGAGGTCTTGGACGCCCTTCAGAACAAATACAACGAAAACGAGTATTTCCTTGCCAGCAAGGGCCAAAAATCGTCGATCCGTGTCGATGCCTTTACTGATAAGGTCTTAACCGGACGGGTTCGCACGGTGGCTACGGTTGCCTCGCAGCAGGACTTCTCGGCAGCCGACGTAAAGGTCTATCAAACGATTGTTTCTATAGATGACGAAGTTCCCGGACTTCGACCGGGGATGTCTGCCGAAGTGACAATCCACATCGATAACACGATTGAAGATACCCTTATCATCCCTGTACAATCGATCATCGGCGGGCCTGAAAGTGGCAAGACCCGTACCGTTTATGTGATGACCCCCAACGGTCCCCAACCCAAAGAAATCACCATTGGCCAAAATAATGAACGAATGGCCCAAGTGGTGAGCGGTTTGAGTGAGGGGGATCAAGTGATCGTGAATCCGAAAGCCATTGTCGGCGACAAAGTGAAAACCCGCGAAGAACCCCAATCGAAAGGTTCCAAAGCCAAAGGCGGCGCTCCGAAAGAAGGTGGAAGCGGAGCAGGGGCGGGCGGGGGTAAAGCGAAGAGCAAAGAGTAATCGGGGCGAGAACCTTCTTAAATTTGCGGATAGGGAATGATCGCCCGGTCAAGGTCTGGGCTTGATTGAATGCGACTACGCCCCAAACCCACAAGGGTCATATCGTCGAATTGGGGGGCATTGCCAGTGTGAGCCAATACCCGTTTGATGAGCGAATCGCCGAAGGTGGTTGCGGTTACCCCCGTGCCATTCTTTTTCGGCAAAGAGTTTGTCGCAAACTGCTCGACACCTTCAAAATCGAATTTACAATCGTCTGCATCTCGGGCATCTTCAATTCCGTCGCTATAAACAAAGACGCAATCGCCGGGGCTTAGGCTGACGTGCATTGGTTCATAAACTTCGGTTTCCAGAAGGCCGATTGCCGTTCCACGAAAGGGACGAGAACCGAGTAGCTCGAAGGTTTCTGCTTGGTGTCGGTAAAGCCATGTTTTGGGGTGACCTGCATTGACGTATTCAATCGTGTGGTCGATGGGGTCTAACACCATCCCTGTCAGCGTTACAAAGTTACCTTCGACTTCGGATTGAAACCAAAGGCCGTTGAGATAACGCATGGCGTCTGCAAGGCTATGTGTCGAGTGAAGTGCTTCCCGTGTTTGGGCACATAACCTTGCCATGAGCAAGGCCGCAGGAACCCCTTTCCCAGAAACGTCACCCAAGAAGACGACCAATTTTCCGTCGGGTCGTTTGATAAAGTCGTAGTAATCTCCGCCGACCATTTGAGCCGGTTGGTAATAACTGAAGAACTCGTAGTCGGGGACGATTGGCGAGCACTTGGGGAGTAGGGATCGTTGGATGGCTTCGGCTGCCCGATTGTGTTCGGCCTGAATGGCATCTTGGATGGTTTGTTGCAGCAAAATTTCTTGCATTTGGGCGTTATCGAGAGCAATCGAACATTGGGCAGCAACGCAACTGAGGAATTTGAGGTCATCCTCGGTAAATTTTCGCACGTTGCTTGTCGAATCGATTTGAATGACCCCCAAAGGTTGGTGGAGATGATCGTACAACGGGGCGCATATCGCCGAGCAAATTTTGCTATCTATGATCGAGTCGGAATCTCCGCTACCGAGTTCTTTCAAGCCACTGAGGAGGATGGCTTCCCCACGTTCTAAGCAATGACGGACGATTTTACGGGAGAACCTTGCTTCCTTCGGTGTGGTGCTTTGGCGAAAGTGTGAGGCGATGGTATAAGGATTTTTGTTCTCGTCGATCCTAAGAATAAAGCAACGGTCTGCTTGGGGAAAGACTTTGTTCGAGAGGAGCTTTTGTGCAATTTGCGGAAGTAAATCCTTGACCTGCGAGAGACGGCTCAGGTCTGTCGAGATTTCTAAGATCGCTTCCAATTTCGATTTCGGTTGCGATTCAAGGAACAACTCACGGGCTTGAGCAGAGTTCATCGCTGCTTCAATCGTCGAATGGTCTGGCTCTGGCAGAGAAGGATAGATGTTAGTGGGTTGATCGCAGAACAGGAGTTCAAAATCGCAGACCTGAATCCGGTCGCCGTGTGCGAGACGTTTGCGTTCTCCTGCTTTCAGTTCGATGGTGTTGACGAACGTCCCATTTACGCTATCGTTGTCTTCGATAGTGTATCCGCCATTTTCATAACGGATAATCATGTGTGTTCGGCTAACGCTTTTCAAAAGCCCCCTGTACTTTTCGTCGTTCGAGGCGTTTTTCATTCCCAAAGGCCAATCGCTAGTTCGGCCGAAGGGCAACGCATTTTGGTCGAGGGTAATTTCTTGAAGTGTCGGAACGGGGTCCAGATTCTTCGGACGTTTTCTTAGTATTAAGCGAGGCATAATACTCTCTCGAAGTTAAGAGTAAAAAGGTAGGTGCGCCCATTGTAGGCGACCCCTACAACCCACACAAGAGATATTCTCTGAAGTTTTCTGTAACAAATTTTTGAGAGAAAAAAGGCAGGACTGTACAACAACTGTGCAACCTTTACTGCACCCCGAGGGGCTTCCTTACTCCAAATCCACAACCACAATCTCAAGAAAACCCCCGCCAATCGCACAGGTCAAGCTATCGGGTGAGACGGCAAGGCACTTCGCGGACTTGACACCGAAGTCATAGGTTGCGATTTCTTCGTAGGTGCTGGTGTTCCAAATGTGAAGGATTCCTTCGGTGGTGAGGAGCAGGAGCTTCGATCCGTCAGGGGTAAAGGCGAGGCCGACGGCGTTGCCTGAGAAGGTCAATTGTGGGCTAACCGGTTTGCCAGACTCTGCATCGAATACCCGAGCGGGGCAGTGTGAGGCTGCGATCAGATTTTCAGAGGGATGAAATTGGATTAGGAAATTTGCCCAATCGATCAAATAGAGAACTGCGCGTGGTTCTGCTTTGATTTGGAATGTAGAAGGATTGATGAAATCGTATATCTCAACCCGACGATCAATTACCCATGCGATTAACTTCCCGTTGCTCGAAATATCTGTTGGAGCGTTTCCGCCCCAATTCGCGTGGAATTTTGGAAAGTGTTGATTTGTGATGGGATTCCAAAAAGTTCTTCTTCGGAGGTAATGCGATATTAGAACGATGGATTGATTGGAAAAAGATTGAATCCCGAGATAAGTTTCACCTGTTGAGAATGTCACAGATGGAGCGTTCTTCTCCGAGGGCCAATCCCAAATGTGGAGATGTTGAGAGTATTGCCAACTTCCAAGAATAAGTTTATTCGGCAAACAAAATACAATTTCTGTGACGACCTCCCGCCTCAGTTGTTCATTCATTGGGATGTAAATCTTCTGCGCAACTTTTCCCGCTTGCAAATCCCAAACAGAGGCTGCGGTGCTGGTTCCGCCAATCGAGAAAAGGTAGCGTGAATCGGGTGAGTAGACCAGCTTCGAGATATGCGTGCGGCTCTTTAATCTTCGCATGGTTTGGCTCAGGGGTTATTCGGTCATCATCGCTTCGAGTTGCTGGAAGCTGAGGAATAAGCGATACGGGTGGCCCGGCAATTCTGCGAAGTCGTAATGTTGGTAGAATCGTTTGGCATTGTCATCCACACAATCGAGAATGATCGCAATAAACGCAAAGGTCTGGCCCGCTTCGTAGCAGTCCCTCAGAGCTTGTGCAAGGAGCAATCGGCCTAACCCTTGCCCTTGCTGGTCAGTACTTACGCCAAGCCAAGCAAGGATCGCAACGGGGAGCATTCGCCGAGGGAGCTTCTTCGCCTCCTGAGTGGGGAGATCGCCAAAATCGACCTGTCCGGTTGCAAGGGTGTAGTAACCTGCAATCGTTGCACTCTTGTTAAGCAAGATTTTCGTTACTGATAGATGTTTATCTTGGTTCTGCAAGGCTTTCGTCGCAAGCCAATCATCGACTTGCGATTGCCCACTACGAAACGCCTTGCGAGGGTGTGACTTTGTGAGTCGTTCAAGTCGAAAACCTTCGGGAAACGCAACCCCGCTCACGATTCCCCTCGCATGAGTTTGCCGAGTTTCTTTTGAGCCTTCGTGAGCTTCGCAGGTTCATCCAATGCCGTCCAGAACGCCAGTTGCTCGTCCGGCGTAAGGGCTATCGTCTGTTCGCTGGCAGCCTCCACTTCCTTGCGTGCTTGCGAGACCGTCACTTGGCGAACATAATCGCTAATGCTAATCTGACGCAACTCCGCAGCCCGTACGAGCATCTGCTTACTCTCCTCATCCAAACGAACCATCAACGGGCTAACCGATTGTGCTTTCGCCATGAACATTCCTCCTCAAGGACATTGTATAGCATACTGCAATACAATGCAAGAAACCCTATTCCAGATCGACAAGGACAATCTCCAGGAATCCCCCACCGATGGCACACGTCAAGCTATCCGGCGATACCGCAAGGCATTTTGCGGACTTTACGCCAAAGTCATATGTCGCGATTTCTTCGTAGGTGTTCGCGTTCCATATGTGCAGGATTCCTTCGTCGGTAAGGAGTAGGAGCTTCGTCCCATCGGGGGTGAAGGCGAGGCCAGTTGAGGTACCCGTGTAAGCTAAATTTGGGCAAACAGGTTCGCCAGTTATGGTGTCATCGATTAGGACTTGCTGACGATACGGAACTGCAATCTGTTTTTCAAAAGGGTGAAATCGAAGGAAATTGCAAGGGCCTTTAGATGTGGGTATAACGTGACTCGGTTGATTTTCAATTTCAAATGTTGTGGTGTTAGCGGTTCGATAAACTCTGATGTCATTGAAAGATGACCATGCAATCGTTGTTGTATCAGCAGAAAGACCTATTGGGTAAGGATAACGCCAATCAGTGTAACTTGGTTGGAAAGAGTCACCTGTTGAGGGATTCCAAAAATTGATTCGATGGTGAGACTCAGCAATCAAAACATATTGTTCGTTTGGGACTGGATAAAATTGAGCCCGATATCCCCTCACGGTGAAACTGCTTGGGGTTACCCCCTCCTTCACAGGCCATTCAAAAGCTCTGATTTCTGTTCCATCAGCGGGCCCTATTCCACTATGAAATGAACTAAGAACTAGCTTGTTCGGCACACAGAATGCAATATCCTTGACGACCTGCTTCGAGTCATCCTCCAATTTTGGAACGTAGATTTTCTGCACGACCTTTCCTGCTTGCAAATCCCAAACGGAGGCTGCGGTGCTGGTTCCGCCAATCGAGAAGAGGTAACGTGGATCGGGTGAGTAGACCAGCTTCGTGATATGCGTTCGGCTCTTTAATCTTCGCATGGGGTTGACCTCACGGTTCCAAATCTACAGTTACAATATATCCCTCTCGGCTTCCCACCGCAAAGGTTAGGCTATCGGGGGCAACTGCTAAAGTTGATAGCCAGCCGATCTGGAAATCAAAACAGGCTATCTCTTCACAACTATCGGCTTTCCAAACATGAACCAATTTGTTTCCGATACCTAAGAGATATTTCCCGTCGGGAGTAAATTCAAAATCTCCAAAATGGACGTTTGGTAAACCTTTGTTGATAAGCTCGCACGATGGGGTATCAAAGATTCGGAAATCACCCGATTCACAAATCGCAATTCTGTTTTTAGTTGGATGAAATCGGAGTTTGTAGGCTCCGCCGAATAATGGTTTTGTGTGGACAGGTTCGGGATCAATAGTTAGTGAAACAGGGTCGGTTACCGAGTAGATTTTCAAAAAGTAGGAATCTTTTTTTGCGATTAGCGTCCCATCATTTGAGATGTCAACGACATCCAATGAACCATTGTTCTCGGGTAATGTCACTTTTCCGTATGTCCCGTCCGACACATCCCAAAAACGTATCTCTCCTTCGTCGTGGTAGGTCAGCAATCGAGTCTGATTGAAGACTGGGTGGATTCGGTAAAGTCTTGAACGTAACTCAAATCGCTGTTGGAGGCTTGTATCTGTTGTTGGCCAATCCCATATGCGAATCGAAAAATCGGGATGTTGAGCAATCAGAATGAGCTTATCTGCTTGGCAATAGGTAATCGATGCGATTCCCGGTCGGGTCTTTGAATTTGGAAGAAGGGGCAGTTGAATTTTTTGCCTTAGCTTCCCGTTCCGCAATTCCCAAACGGATGCAGAAGCGAACGAAGTATTCCTCGAGATTACGCATTGCGAATCGGGCGTGTAGCTGAGTGATTGGACTTGGGAACGGACGTTGATTTTTCGCATCGTAGCAAGCTCGTTTAGTTATTTTCTTTCGATCTTCAACTGCACCGATTTGGCTCCGTGTTCGGTGTTTTTGCCTTCGCGTCTTGCGAGGATCAGGAAGGGGTGTTCCATTGGTTTGACCCACGGTTCGCAGTAGATGGTGACTTCGCGTTCGGTTTCGTTGGCGTTAATCAAAATGCCGTTTAAGCCAATGTCGATCACGCGCACGCCGTGCGGGAGTCCGCGTACATCCAATGGAATGCGACCCGTGAATTTATTGTGGCGTTCGATCTTCACTTTGATGCGGGCTTCTTTACCCGGTTCAATCGAGAGGCTCTCGGCAAGCACGGTGGTGACGATGTCCCCTCCGGTGATAATTTTGGGGCTTTCTCCGGTCACTTCCTTCATAAACTTTTGGTCGCCGATGCTGGCAGTGGCGACCAGCTTCAGGGGCTTGGGTTGGGCAGGGGTTGCGGTTCTGGCTTTGGCGAAGAGGGCAAACGATGTGTTGAGTTGGTCGGCTTCGATGAAGGTTTTCGGGGCTTCAAAACCTTCGGGAAGATCAACAAGGCTAATCTGAATGGGGCCACTAAAGTTATCGATCCGTTTGACAGACACGCTCACCGGAATTGATCCCCCTGCCCAGACGTTCGGGGCAGTCGGGTTGAAGCTCACGGTAAAATCGGGCTTCGGTTTGCGAATGGTCAAACGATAAACAGACGTTGCACTCCCTTGATTACGGGAATCGCTCACCTTCACTTGATATTCGCCATCGGCAGGGGCTACAAAATCGATACGCGAATCTTTGCCGTAGCCCGGCCCGCCGTCGT
>VYLT01000214.1_pt1 | contig 14494 bp, 11 predicted proteins | sample 5114261 | NCBI WGS metagenome assembly VYLT01 (sample SAMN12291815, study PRJNA351875) | freshwater metagenome | isolation source: freshwater lake | place: USA: Michigan, Little Long Lake | collected 2011-07-12 | reverse complement strand
TACGTTTGCGGGAATGAATCTTCCCTTGCGGACTCATGAGTTTTTTGAGGCTGCTGACATCTTTGAAGTCGATGAATGCAGGACGAGGGCAACCCTCTTTGGTGCAAAAACGGCAGCGTTTCTGCCCTTTGCGGTTCAGTTTTTTGCGAATCATATTTAGTATTGGTGTCTGGAGTTATTGGAAATCTCAACGAGACTCCCCAGATCGTTCGCTCGTTCTCACTCGGAACAAGGTAAGCCGTACATGATAGAAGAATAACCAGAGGGTGTCCACACCACAGAAACCGAAGATGCCGATTTTTCGGAATTCGCTACCTCGAAAGCCCTTTCTCGTTTGGACGAAACTTTGCCCTTTGCCCTCTTCTAAATTCACATGAGGGTGATAGCATGTACGTTGCCCTGACCCTCCGATAGTCCCAACCCCTTTTATCGACCCGATGAAAAAATCTTCTCACGATTTCGACGACGATTTTGAAGACGACACGCCCAAGAAGCGATCTCAACCGCCGAAACTTCCTCCTTCCAAAAAAAACGATGACGTTGAAACAGAAGGTTTCGATGTTGATGAGGATGACGAACCCAAAGTTAAAAAGAAACGTCAGCCTATCGAGCGGATCAAAAACAAACGGCTTTCCGATAGTGAGCGGAATCGACGTGAACGACGTAAAAACTTGTACGTCCTACTCTTCGTACTTCTGGTGCCGGTCGGTATCTGTGGTTTTGCCTTCGTTTCTCACAAAAGCGAAAAGGCCCCTCTTCGGGTTGCTTTAGAGCAATTCGGCCCCAATATGCAGGAGTATTGCAAACCACCCGCCGAGCTTTTTCCAGAGAAGGAACGTCCGCCCGCAAAACCAAAATTCTTGCCCGTGAACGTCAAAGAGAAAACAACCGACCAGTTCTACGAAAACATCGATAAAGACCTTCGTGCGAATAATCCCAACGAAGTTGGAACGATTGTCCACATCACTTGGGAGCATCGGATTGTTGGACGTTACGACAAAGGAGGCGATGCGAAACAGTATTTCTGTACCGTTCAACTCATCGACTTTGCCACCAAAAAAGCATACCCTCTGAAGGAAATAATCGGCCCCCCACCACCCGAAGAAACCAAGAAACGGTTCGGCGATAGTGGTGAAATGCCAAACGCCCAAATCAACGCCTACCTCCGTGCCATGCTCAAAGATGGCAATATGCGTTAAACCTCAATCTATATTCATCTACCGGGGATAGTATAACGATGAAGCGACCTTCTGATAAGAGTGATGATGACAAGCCGATAGATTCAGGGGGTTCGTATTCGCATCAATACGACCGGCCTAAGAAGAAACAGAGTTCGCCCCCAAAACCTACCCATTCTGAGGACGATTCTGCGATTGAGGGAAAAGATTTTTACGTCGAAGACGAGCCGAAGCCGAAGCGAAAAACAAAACCTACCCGTGTCGCTCGGCCAGTTGGGAAAAGGAAGAAAGTATCACAACCCGTCTCCGACGATTTTGGAGATCGTTATTTTTGGCATATCGTCGGTATCGTTTTGTTGGTTGTTGGGAGTTTTGCCGTTTACATGATTGTCGTCAAATCGGGTGAGGCTACCATTCGTCAAGAAGCGGAGGAAAAATTTGGCCCTCTCATAGCCGAGTATTGCAAACCGCCGGTTTCGGTCTTTCCACAAGGTCCACGACCTGCTGTAAAAGGCAAATTGATGATTGTTGATATACAGGAGCAAAAAATTGACATCGTTTATGGGCGATGCGAAGAATATCTTCGTGCTAAAACACCCGAAGAGGTCGGCACTATCGTTCAGTTAAAGTGGGAGGAACGGGTTGTCGGTTCGTATTCCGATGGTTCGGCTGCGAAACAATGGATTTGCACGCTTCAATGTATCGACAACGCCACAAAAATTGGACACACACCGAAAGAATTTATCGGGAGTCCTCCTCCAAAATCAATCCGAGGAGGTGGGGGAGCTTCCGGAGGAAAGCCTTACAAACAGATTAACGAATATCTCGAATCCGTCGTTGGCAAACAAAAATAACTCCCTCGGCTGCAACCACCTACGACTTTCCTACGATGTCCTTCGAGACCACGCCTTTCACATCGGTGAGGCGGAAGTCGCGTCCGGCGTGGCGGAAGGTGAGTTTCTCGTGATCGAGTCCGAGTAAATGTAAGATGGTTGCGTGCCAATCATGGATGTGCATGCGACCTTCGACTGCTTCGTAGCCGTATTCGTCGGTGGCGCCAATGGATTTACCGCCCGGCGCTCCGCCCCCTGCCATCCACGTCGTATAGCCTCGGTGATTGTGGTCCCGCCCGTCGCCACTTTGAGCATACGGGGTGCGACCAAACTCGCCTGCCCAAATCACTAACGTATCTTTGAGCATCCCTTTATTCTTCAAATCTTGCAACAGACCTGCAATCGGTTTATCGATCCCGGTGGCGTTGCGTGTGATGGCATCTTTGAGGTTCTGGTGATGGTCCCACCCGCGAGAGCTAATCTCGACGAAACGCACACCCGCTTCCACAAGTCGGCGTGCCACCAGACATTGCTTGCCGAACCCGTCGGTTGCTTGGTCGCCGATACCGTAGAGCTTTTGTGTATCGCGTGATTCCCCGGAAATATCGAGAGCTTTCGGCAAATCCTTTTGCATGCGGAAGGCCAATTCAAACGATTCGATAGCGGCTTCGGCAGCGTGGTCGCTGGCATCTTGCTTCAAGGTTTCTTCGTTCAACCCTTTGATGAAGTCGAGTTGCATTCGTTGAGCATCAACGGATTGTTTGGGGTTCTTGATGTTGCTCACTCCGCCACCGCCACCCCCGCCCATCGGCCCGAATCCACCCATTCCGGGACGCCCGCCAAATCGACTGGTAACAGGTGTTCCTTGATAAACTGCCGGAAGGAACGAGCTGCCGTAGTTGGTCGGTCCGCCGTTACCGGAACTCGGACTCATGGTCACGAAACCGGGAAGGTTTTCGTTGGCACTGCCGAGACCGTAAAGGGTCCATGCTCCGAGGCTTGGGCGTTTGAATTGGAAGCTACCCGTGTGCATATGAATGAACGCTTGCGGGTGTGCGGGTACGTCGGTGTGCATCCCGCGAAGCAAGCAAAGTTCGTCGGCTTGTTTGGCAAGTTCGGGGAATAACTCGCTGATCCAAAGGCCCGATTTACCGCTCTGAGTGAACTTGAACGGCGACCCCAAGAGCTTCGCTGAGGGAGCGCGTGCCTTGCTGAAAGTCTTGCCATCGTCCTTTGTGAGTTGCGGTTTGTAGTCGAAGGTATCGACATGGCTTGGCGCCCCGTCCATGCAAAGGAAAATCACCCGTTTGGCTTTCGCCTCGAAATGAGGTTTTTTAGGTGCAAGCGGAGACGTTTCCTTTTCTTTCTCCGCAGCTTGTGAGGCCAACCCCGCAAAAGCAAGGTAACCAAAACCACTTGCGGTCGAAAGCAACGCCTGTCGTCGAGAGAATGAAGGGAACATATAGGTATCCTTTGGAATATCGTATTTATGGGGGCGTTATTGTTGTTGGGCGTGTTGTTGTGTGTTTGGTTCGGCCTGTCTTTCCTCTCTCCCCTCGTGGGAGAGGGGTAGGAGTGAGGGAGTAGGCTCAGTTGCCCCTGTTAGCTTACTTCTTAACGAAAAGAGTCAGCGAGCTGGGATCAATAGGCGACCTTGATCGGAGTAAACGATATTGCGACCGTTACGCTATCACTCCCCTCACTTACGTTCGGGGCTCGTGGCCTTTTTGGTTACGTCCATAATTTTCTGGGTGCGCTATCACACCGGTCACTTACGTTCCCGGCTCGCTCAAAAACTTACTTAATCGTCGAGAACTCCGACGCTGCAATCAGGGCTTGCGTAAACGCAGACCATGCTGCTTTTTCGCCACCCGTTCTGCCAGCTTGTTTGCTGTACTTGGCGATAAAATCTTTGGCCTTTTTCGTTTCGGCTTCGTTGGGTTTGCGTCCGAATGCCATTTGATAGGCCGTGCCGATCTTGGCGTCGTCGGTGTCACCCGATGCCCGGATTTTGTCGGCAGCGTTTTCGGCGTACTTCACGACTGTGGGGTTGTTCATCAGGTACAACGCTTGGGCAGGGACCGTTGTGGTTGCCCGTTCGCCATTGGGTCCGTTCGGATCGGGGAAGTCGAACAGGGTAAGCCACTCCGGAAGCTGCTCGCGGACGATTGGGGTATACACCGAACGATGTTTGCTCTCGTTGCTCGCTCCTCCAAGTCGGAAGAGTAACCCTTGTGTGCCGGTCTCACCTGCGGACGAGATAGGCGATGCCTTCGGGCGTGAGGTGTCGAGTTGGCCTGCGTACACCAGCAAGGAATCGTGAATTTCTTCGGCACTCAATCGACGAGGACTGTGACGCCAGTTGTACACGTTCTCAGGGTCTTTCTCGATGGCTTCGGGGGTTGTTGCACTGCTTAACTGATAAGTGTGACTCATCACCAGATACTTGATGAGCTTCTTGGTACTCCACTCGTTCTTGGTGAACCAAACGGCCAAATGATCGAGTAACTGTTGGTTCGACGGCATTTGTCCAGATGCTCCAAAGTTATCGACGGTCGGCACAATCCCTTGCCCGTAAAGGTGTGTCCATACGCGATTGACATAAACACGGGCAGTCAGGGGGTTACTCGGTGAGGCAATCCATTCGGCCAATTCTTTGCGACCCGATCCCGATCCGATACTCAAAGCCTTATTCGTTAATACTTGTGGTACGCCACGTTTAACGGTTTCGCCCGGCTTGTCGATCTCACCCCGTGTGTAAACCCGTGCATCTTCGGGGCGACCTTTTTCACGCACACCCATTGCAACGGGCTTGGGTGTCCCGTCTTTGTTGTACATGGTCAACACCGCTTCGATATTGCCAATCTGAATCCGATTGCGGACAAAGGCATTCACCTCTTTGAAATCGATCTTCTCTTTGCGAAGGTCTTCCAGTTGCTTGGTCAACGAATCGACACGACTTTGCGGAATCGGTTCCATCAAAGTGACCTTTGCCCCTTCCGGTAAACTCACAAGCGGCGAAGGATGATTACTTTGAAGGTTTCGCACGGTCCCGTAACAGGTTTGCGTACTCTTAAAAATACCGACGAGGGAGTAGTAATCCTTTTGCGGAATCGGGTCGAACTTGTGGTCGTGGCAACGGGCACAAGCAACGGTCATCCCCAAGAAGGCTTGGGTTGTCGTGTCGATTTGTTCGTCAATCAAATCCATATTGAATTGGGTCGGGTTACGCTCGTTGTGGGATTTTGGCCCGATGGCAAGGAAACCCGTCGCGGTTGCAAATTCGGCTTTCTGTTGATCGTCTTTGGCGTTCAACAAATCGCCCGCCAGTTGTTCCTTGATGAACTGGTTAAACGGCTTATCGGCACGGAAGGCATCAATCACATAATCGCGGTAACGCCATGCGTGCGGATAAATGACGTTGGCAGCCTTCCCGCTCGACTCGGCGTAACGGGCTACGTCTAACCAACGGCGTCCCCAATGTTCGCCGAAGGCATCCGATGCCAACAGACGATCAACGACTTTTTCAGTGGCATTGGCAGATTTATCGTTCAAATAGTTATTGATTTCTTCGGTAGTCGGAGGAAGCCCCGTGAGGTCAAACGTCAACCGACGAATGAGAACACTCTTATCGGCATCGGCAACAGGTTTAAGGCCCTTGCTCTCCATCAGGGAGAGGACGAATTTATCCACGTCGTTTTTAGGCCAAGTGTCGGCATTTACTTTCGGAGCATCGGGAGACTTCGGAACTTGGAAGGCCCAAAATTGACGGCCCTTTTCAATATCAATGGTCTTGGCAACAACTTTAGCACCATCGCGAGGATCGGGTGCCCCCATCGAGACCCATTTTTCAAAATTGGCAACAACTTCATCTTCGAGCTTCTTCTTGGGAGGCATCTTGAGGTTGGCATCGGTGTGACGAAGTGCCTTGATGACTAAACTTTTCTTGAGATCGTTCGGCACAACGGCAGGCCCCGTGTCGCCCCCTTTACGGGTTCCTTCACGGGTATCGAGAGCAAGGCCACCTTTGAGCTTATTGGTTTCGGCGGAATGGCATTCGATACATTGAGAGACTAAAACAGGTCGGATATTCTTCTCAAAAAAGGCAAGCCCCTCTGCCGTCGGCTTAGGTTCTTCCTTATTGTCAACAGCCCCCTTCTTGAGATCACCCTTACCAAACGGCCCCTTAAAATCGCCTTTGCCAAATGGACCTTTGAATTTATTCGGTGGGGTATCGCCGTCTTTGGGTGCTTGGGCATAGCTAAGCGTTGCGAGTGCAATAATGAGGAAAGAGAAACCGAGCCAACGTCTCATGGTATATGTCTCCGTCGGGCATCTTAGAGTAACACTACCACCCCAAGATTATTACAGCTAGTAAAACCTCTAAAAGTCTCATAGTTCTTTCACCTTCCGAAGTTGTTGGCGGTCCTTTGAACGTGCCACATCGAAAAGATTTGCGGTGTAACGGGTTCATACAGGTTTGCTGGAGGAACACAGCACAACCCCTTAAACCACAAACACCTCGGATGTTTCGCCTTTGGCTTTTTCAGCAAGGTCGAGCATTTTAACGCACTCGAATTCGTTCAGTAATCGTTGCAGGCGTTTGCGTGCGGATTTGATTCCCACATAGGTTCGCCACTTCGAGAGTTTTTTGAGGGGTAGCTTCGGTTGTGTGGGGTCGAACTCCCACGGATGGAAGTAAAGTACCGATGCTCCGAGGGGTTCTTGTGACCTTTTGCGGGCAGCCGTGCGAAGAATTTTTGTCGGGAACAAGCGAAAATATCCACCCCCAGCAGCCGGAAGATTCTGCCCCAAAAAACGAAGGGTTGCCGGCGGAAGTTCGAGAATTTTCGATTCCTTCCCCTGTGCGTAGAAAGGTTTAGTGGGAGCTTCGGGGATGCCGTAACGGTCGTGGCGAATGGGAAAAATAGACGAGTCGTAGATAAACCCTTCTGCAACCAAGCCATCGATAGCCCAAGCGGTTTCCCGTGTAATCGAGAATGTCGGCGCCCGATAACCGACGACCTTTTGCCCCGATGCGTCTTCGAGAGCCTCCTTTGCAAGCCGTAAATCTTCGCGAAAACTTTCCGGATTCAGTCGATGGATTCTCTCATGCGCCCAACTGTGACAGGCAATCTCGTGTCCTGATTCTGCAATATCGCGTATCAAACTGGGGTGCGATTTCGCAATCTGCCCCACGATGAAGAACGTCGCTTTGCCCCCCGATTGATTGACCGCTTCCAAAAGCCAACGGGTGCAATCTTCCATGCGGCGTGCGTATTCGGCTTGCGTTTCCGGCATGCAGGTCAAACCAAGTGCCGCTTCAATGCGATAATGCTCTTCGACATCGAAGCTGAACGCCACTCTCAGACGTTCGCCAGAAGATCGTATTGGTTTCTTTTGAGGTTGTTCGGTCGTGCCGAGCATTTCGACTTTCCTTGAAGGGTTTCTCAAACGATGTTCCAACGATGCAATAACTCACCCGCTTGGGTAAAGTCCGAAACGTAGGCGTCGGGGTTGGCAGCCAGAAGCTCCTCCTTCGAGTTCCAGCCCGTCCCAACGGCTACGGCATGGGCACCGATAGCTCTTGCACACGCAATATCGTCTGGAGTATCGCCAATTACCCAACACGATTTCGGGTCGATCTCCTTTTGAAAAAAGAGGTTTGCGACTGAAAGAGCATTCCGAGCCACGTCGGGGCGTGTGGTGAACCCGTCGGCAAATCCTCCGAAGGCAAAATGATCCCACAACTCGAAGAACGTCAGTTTAATTTTGGCCCCTTGCTGCACATTCCCCGTGAGAAGGGCGTTGGTCACCCGTTGCGATTTCTTGGCTTGCTCAATGGTTCCCACAACCCCCGGCAACACCTCGCCCCCGCGAACCTTGAGTTCTTCCGGTAATCGTGCGAGATAAGCCCGATTCAACCGCAAGATGTTTTCCAAACTCGGTTCGATACCGTGAACTTGAAGAAGGTCGTGCGAGATAATGTAATCCGTGCGACCGGCATAAGGAACGGTATCGTGCATAAAAGGTACGCCAAACTCGGTCGAAAGGGCATACTCCATCGAAGCCTTGCCCGATCCCCCGCTACGGATCAACGTCCCATCAATATCCCAAAACAGTATTTGCATGAAGACATGATAGCACAGATTCGAGAGGGCGAGTGGGCGAGTACCGAGATTCGGGATTCGTTAAGGGTAGCAACAACAGGCCACCGCGTGTTGGCTTGGTTTGTGCCACCCGTGAACTTCACCCGTTCTTCTTCGTTTTTTCGTTTGGCTAAGTCTTGCGATTCGTAAATTAGCCCTCGGAGAATTTCTGACCTTTTCCTTTCCTTCAAGGCGCTTTCATGTTCAACGAAACCGAACTCGCACGGATGATTCACACCGATGGCAGAGTATCACGCCGGTTGTTTCTGGCTTATGGGGCTGCTCTCGCAAGTATCCCAGCATTTGGCTTTCAAGCATCGGCAGCAGATCGCAAGGTGACCTTTGCAAGCAACCCGTTTACGATGGGGGTGGCTTCGGGTGATCCCGATGCAAGTAGCGTCGTGCTTTGGACCAAACTTGCCCCCAAACCGACCGACCCAGACGGGGGGATGAAACCGGAAAACGTCAAAGTCACTTGGGAACTGGCAGAGGACGAAGGTTTCAAAAAGGAAGTCAAGACAGGCACATCGGTTGCAACGCCCCAACTTGGTCATAGCGTGCATGTGGAAGTCGAAGGTCTGAAACCGGATCGCTGGTATTGGTATCGCTTCCGTGCAGGCGATGCCGTGAGTATGATTGGTCGCACACGCACTCTTCCCGCAAGCGATGCCTCACCTGATAAACTCAAGTTTTCGTTCGTGTCGTGCCAGCATTTTGAACAAGGTTTTTTCACGGGTTACGAACACATGGCAAAGGATGACCTCGACCTTGTGTTCCACCTCGGTGATTACATTTACGAATATCCGAATAACCCCAAAAGCACTTATAAATTAGTGCGAACTCACAGTGGGCCTAAAGGTCAAAAAATCCAAACACTCGACGAGTACCGCGAACGTCATGTGCAATATCGTCTCGATCCGAACTTGCACGCGATGCACGCCAAATGTCCGTGGTTCGTAACGTGGGACGATCACGAATTCGATAACAACTACGCCAACGATATTTCCGAAAAGAAAGGGATTGATCCTGCCAAGTTCCTTGTCCAACGAGCGGCAGCCTACCAAGCCTACTACGAGATGATGCCCCTTCGCAAAGCCTGTATGCCTAAAGGCCCCGATATGAAAATCTATCGCAAGGCATCTTTTGGACGATTGGCCGAGTTTTTGATTCTCGACACACGCCAATATCGCACCGATCAACCCAACGGCGACGGCCTAAAGCCACTCAACGAAGAAGCAATGAAACCTTCCAACACCCTTCTCGGCAAAGAGCAACGGGGCTGGTTGATGAAATCGTTACTCAGTTCGCAATCCGAATGGAACGTGCTAGCTCAACAAGTGATGATGGGGTTAGCCCAACTCGGAAAGGTCAAAGACACCGACGAGCCGACCTATTCAATGGACCAATGGCCCGGCGCAGCCCAAGAACGTATTGACCTGATGAAGTTCATGCAAGATCGCAAGATTCCCAACCCCGTTGTTTTGACCGGTGATATTCACTCGAACTGGGTCAACGACCTGCACGTTGACGACCGCAAGCCCGAAACACCCGTCGTCGCAACCGAGTTCGTGGGAACGAGTATTTCGAGTGGCGGAAAAGGAATCGCAGTCCCCAAAGGGCTTGACGAGTTGCTCAAAGCCAATCCCTTTATCAAGTTCCACAACCGCGAACGGGGCTACGTCCGTTGCGTGGTCACCCCTGAAAAATGGACCAGCGAATATATCGTCGTCGAAGACGTAACGAAAGAAAAAGACAGCAAAGTCCTCACACGCGAAACCTTCGTCGTCGAAGCCGGTAAACCCGGAGCCAATAAGGTTTAATTTGGGAATCGGGAAAAACACTTCGATCAAACTTCAACCGCTATAATACCGAGTAAAGGGAGGATGCGTGTATGAAGTTGCTTCGATTAAGTTTCCACGACCACGCACAGGGCTGGGGATTCGACGATCTCCAGTTCTTCCCCGACGTTACCCTTCTCGTTGGTGCATCAGGGGTCGGAAAAACCCGCATCCTCAATTCGATTCGCAAACTCCGTGAGATCGCACAAGATCATACGACGTTGGCTATTGGTTTATCTTGGTCACTTGATTTCATTGACGATCAAGGCCAAAAGTTCACTTGGGAGGTGAAGTTTAGTCCTCGAATAAACGATTCTGTGTCGGCTTCAGAGTGGAACATCACCACAGAAGAAAGCATGAACGATCACTTGAATAGGGTCTCTCAACTTATTCGACCAGATTCTCTTACCGAATCTTTGAAAACGGACCAAACAACAATTTTTTCACGAGATTTGGAATCGTTTCAAGTCAATGGTAAACCGTTGGATGCAAAGCTGTCGAGCCTGAAAAGTGGATTTGCACTTCTGGGCGAAGAGCCCTTGCTCAAATCGGCGAAAACAGCCATTAACCGTATACTCATCTCAGATTTTGTTCTTGAGGATAACCTTGGAATTCGCAGCCAAACCTTTGGGATTTCTCCGAATCTGCTCAAAGAGTTAAATAACATTGATTTGATTCGAGAAATCGAAATGCCGACATTACTCAAATTGGTGATTGCTTCCCAAACAGCAAAACCAGTCTTCGATCAGATAGCCGAAGCATTTAAATCTATCTTCCCAACGATTGAAAGCGTTCAGTTCACAGGATTCCTCTCAGAGCAGGTTGATCTGAACCACGCTTTTCTGTTCAAGGAAGCTGGCGTTGACCAACCATTCTTTTTGTATTCCCTCTCTTCCGGTATGAAGCGCACGCTGTTCCATCTGGCTCGATTGGCCCTTTGGCCGGATGGGACGGTGATTCTTATTGACGAGTTCGAGAATAGTTTGGGTACGAATTGCATTGATGTTGTTGCAGATGCCTTGTTGAAAGTGGGGAACCGGTTGCAGTTTGTGATTTCGAGCCACCATCCTTACATCATCAATTCGATTCCGGTCGATCATTGGAAGATCGTTGCACGGGATAAGGGGCAGGTTCAATTTTTCTCGGCAGAGGAATTGAAAATTGGTCGCTCGAAGCACAAAGCATTTACGGAACTGAATAACACCGATGTCTTTCGTTACGGACAAATCCCCACATGAACCTGTACTTCATCGTCGAGGGGAGACGCACGGAAGCTCGCGTCTATCCCCGATGGTTTACGCACCTGCTACCGAATCATAATCGCGTGCAAGCCGCCGACGAAGCAGCGACGAATTCCTACTACCTGATTAGTGGTGAGGGATACCCCAACCTGTTGTACGAAACCCTACCCGATGCAATCGAGACGATCCTATCTCTTCCAACTTGTGATTATCGGTATCTGATACTGTGTCTCGATGCTGACGAAGCAACCGTCGAAGAGCGAATTAACGAGGTTCTCGAAGCCTATCAAGAAAACCCGTTGCCCGATGTGGTGAACTTTCGGGTTGTCGTCCAAAATCGATGTATCGAAAGTTGGTTTTTGGGTAACCGCAGAATCTTCCCAAGAAACCCTCAAAACTCAACCCTACGCGGACATATTGGGTTTTATAACGTGGCAGACAATTGCCCCGAAGAGATGGGGTACCTTCCAGCATTCAGAAATCATGCCCACTTCCACGAAGACTATTTGAGGCTCATTTTTCAAGAACGAAACTTGAGCTACTCCAAACAGCTTCCCGGTCAGGTCCAAGAAGAACACTACCTCAACCAGTTAATAGCACGTTCGGAAGATTCCGCTTTGCAAACCTTCGGCCAGTTCATCGCCCTGTGCCGAGAGATTCGGAACATGTCTTCGACGACGGGGAGTTGATTCTTACTTTACTCATGCGTAGACAGAAGGCATCGGCTAACAACCCGAACTATTCCGACTTGAACTATCCCACTGTGTAGGATAAAATGAAAGCGTCTTTTGTTGAGGCTACCAACTTTAGCGAGTATCGAGAGGATTTTTTGCCTGATACGGCCTTCGCACAACTCCAACAGCAAATGATGGAAAATCCCACTTCGGGGGATGTGATGAAAGGGTGTGGCGGATTGCGAAAATTGCGTGTTGTGGATGCCAGCCGAGGGAAAGGGAAACGTGGTGGAGCAAGACTTATTTACCTGCACATTCCCGAGGTATCCCGATTCTACTTGGTCGATATTTACGGCAAGGATGAACAAGAAGACCTGAGTGCGGACGATAAGAAAGCCTTACGCGAACTGGTTGAACAAATAAAAGCAGCAATCCAAGACGAGTTAGAAACCGAAGGAGAAAGCAAATGACCACAACCAAAACTCGAAAACCTTTGGCGGAACGGCTTCGATCTGGGTTGCAGGAAGTCTTGTCGCACGCAAAAGGTGAATTAACCCTTAGAACGACGGAACACCCTCTACCCCCTCCAAATATCTCCAGTGAGGTCTTGGTCGAAATCCGACAAACGGCAGCGATGTCGCAAGCAATCTTCGCCAAATTGCTCAGTACCTCACCAAAGACCGTGCAAAGTTGGGAACAGGGAAAACGTGTTCCTTCGATGGCAACTCGTCGTCTGATCGAATTGTTCGTAACCGAACCGGAAACAGTCTGTCGCGTGGTTGGTCTCCCCGAGGTTAAACTTTCGGGCTTCAAAATTACCTCGACCCCTGACAAGCAACGAACCCTCGTAAAAGAAACTGTTTGAACCGCCGAATTCTAAATCACCAAATCGCTCAGCCCGCCGCGTTTCCCCTTCCCAAACTCCCGTCTGTGCCCTATCATATAGTTTTCGTTCGCTAACGAGTTTGTGGGTCTATGCCCGAACCGAAATTTATTCGTAACTTTTCTATCATTGCTCACATCGATCATGGGAAGAGTACCCTTGCCGATCAATTCCTCCTCAAAACGGGGGCGATTACCGAGCGAGACTTCCGGGCACAAACCCTTGATAGTATGGACCTTGAGCGGGAACGCGGAATTACCATCCGCATGCACCCCGTTACGGTGTTTTATACCATAGACGGGCAGAAGTACGAACTCAACCTGATTGATACCCCCGGCCACGTCGATTTCTCCTACGAGGTTTCTCGCTCCCTTGCTGCTTGCGAAGGGGCGATCCTGTTGGCCGATGCTTTTCAGGGTGTGCAAGCTCAGACCGTTGCCAATGCCTATCTCGCTATCGAGAACGATCTGACGATTATTCCTGTCTTGAACAAGATTGACCTCCCCACCGCCCGACCCGAAGCGGTTATTGCCGAGATGGAAACGGCAGTCGGTATCAAGGGCGAGGATGTCATTGGGGCGAGCGGAAAAACCGGTCAGGGTGTGGAAGACGTTTTACGTGCTATCGTCGAACGTATTCCCAAACCGCCCGGCGATCCGAACGGGCCTCTCAAAGCCTTGATTTATAATTCGCACTTCGACACCTTCAAGGGGGTCATCATTTATGTGCGGATGATGGAAGGATCGGTTAAGATCGGTCAGAAAATCAAAATGATGCGAGGGAACAAGGAATACACCGTCGTCGAGATGGGGCAATTCCGACCGCAACCGGTTCCCGTGACAGAACTCACAACAGGGCAAGTCGGATACATCACGGCTCAGATTCGCAACATCGTCGATGTTCACATTGGCGATACCGTAACCGACCCTGAGAACCCGACGGCTCAACCGCTCCCCGGTTACAAAGAACCGCAGCCGATGGTTTATTCGGGGCTTTACCCGACGAACAACAACGACTTTGAAGCCCTACGCGAAGCCCTCACCAAGTTGAAACTCAACGATTCCAGCTTTACCTTTACGCCCGAAGTTTCCGACGGGTTGGGGTTCGGGTTCCGGTGTGGTTTCTTGGGTATGCTTCACCGCGAGATTATCGGCCAACGATTAGAACGTGACTCCGACCTTGATTTGGTTCACACTGCCCCGAACGTGAACTATCAAGTCTTGAAGACAAACGGCGAAGAAGTCTTGATCCGCAGCCCTCAAGACGTTCCCGATGGGGGCCAGATCGAAGAGTTCCGCGAACCAATGGTGAAGATTAACTTCCTCATCCCCGCCAGTAACGTCGGCGATATTATGTCGCTGGTTGCCGAACGACGTGGAACGTACATCAGTACCGAGTATATCAGTACCGAGCGAGTGATGCTCGTGTACGAGATGCCACTCGCTGACGTGATTTACGACCTTTACGACAAGCTCAAATCGGTCACCCGTGGTTACGGGACGATGGATTATGAGGTCAAGGAGTTTCGTCCTGCCGACCTTGTCCGCTTGGATATTCTGGTTCACCACAAACGGGTCGATGCCCTCTCTGTGATTGTCCACCGTAGCAATGCAGAACGTCGCGGGCGTAAGTTGATCCAGAAGCTCCGCGAAGAGATCGACCGTCACTTATTCGAGGTGGCATTGCAAGCAGCCGTCG
>VYLT01000213.1_pt1 | contig 14499 bp, 12 predicted proteins | sample 5114261 | NCBI WGS metagenome assembly VYLT01 (sample SAMN12291815, study PRJNA351875) | freshwater metagenome | isolation source: freshwater lake | place: USA: Michigan, Little Long Lake | collected 2011-07-12 | reverse complement strand
GGTCGGCAAGGGTCCGCCCCATGAGACGTTTGACACTGAAAATAGTGTGTTCGGGGTCGGACATAGCGCGTAACCGAGCTTCTGTCCCCACCAGAACCGTGCCATCTTCATGGAAGCTCAAACAACTGGGAATCAATGCCGTCCCGTTTGCATCACGCACAACTTCGGGTTTACCGTTTTTCACATAGGCGGCCAAGCTAAAGGTCGTGCCTAAATCGATCCCAACAACAGAAGTGTTCATACTGATATGGATAGCCGTTGTTGCCCTTCGGGGCCAGAGGATAGTGGAGAGTTCAGAGTTGACAGTGAAAGACAAAACACCAACCAGAGTCACAAGTTACAAGTGTTTCCCACAGTATCGCCCCGCCGGTCCCAAGACAAACGCGAAGCGTTTGGCGCGTGGGGCGGGGCGATGCTGCGGGACTTGCAAACAACTTCCTGTTCCGTGTGGCTACTGTCTTGACTGTCAACTATCAACTATCACGGTGCTGCTGGGTCGTCGGTGCGGAGAGTTACGCCGGTGGTTTCGATGAGGTATGTCCCTTTTGCCAATCGGATTACGGGTTCGTTGGTTTGGGTGGTGAAACGGCGTGCGGATTCGACGTGCGTAGGGTTCCCCCACGGGCCGGGAGCGCTGATGTACGAAATCAAGACCTTGATGTGGTAGAGTTTTCCATCGTCGCCGCCGACCATAAAGCAATTGGTCTCGCGGAGGTTACCCGGGGTGGGGGCAACGGCGGCAATAGCTCGGCGGTTTCGGCGACGGCGTTTCAGAATGTTCACGGGAAACTCCTTTTTGAGGTCTACAAGGAGTTAGTAACCCTTTGGGATCAAAACCGACACCAGAAAATGAAAAAAATTGGAACGTGTTGCAGAATGGGGACTTAGAAACGAAAAAAGGGAGAAAAGTATTCCTTTTCTCCCCCTCAGAGGTATTCCTCAAAGATCGACTAAAAATTATTTGTCGGTCTTTTTCTTGCCTTCGAACTTGAAGCCCTTGACGGTGTCTTTTTCGACTTCGAGAGTCAGCTTGGCGTCGGCTTTGGCTTTGCCGAGGATGTCAGCAGCAGGAACTTCTTTGTCGCCGTCTTTGGTCTTTTGCTTGATCTTGAGATCGGCAGGAACTTTGAATTCCTTTTCTTTGTCTTCGACTTTGACGGTCAATTTGCCGTCAGCGAATTTGACGAAGGTGCCTTTGATTTCTTCAGCGAAAGCGGCGCCGAGAGTAAGAACTGCGACAACCAAAGCGGCTGCGAATTTACGAAGCATGTTTGCTCCTTTTGGTAAAACAAGGGTGTACTTTTGACCGATTTTAATTACGATCAAGGGAGAGGGATCACATCGACCCCTCGTTTCATGTTATAATTAACCCATCGCTATCGGAAAGGTTCCGCAAAAAGGATTTTTTTTCATGGGAAGCCAGAAGATTCGTTTTGTTGCAGGATTTTTCACGCTGCTTTTGGCCGTTGTGGTATTGGCCCAAACTCGCAAAGAGGAATGGGACGAGAAGACTGACCCGAAAAATAAAGACAAAAACGAAAAGGTCACCTCACCAGTTAAAGGAAATGATCTTGCCGATTTGGGCGTCGGTTCATTTTCGCAAGAGGCTCTGAAAACCCCTTCTGCCACCAGCAAGAATTTTCTGTTAAGTTTTACCATACCGCATGATAGGATCGTTTCCGCAGTAAGTCGGGCTGAGGTGAGTCGCATTGCTCTTTACCCTAGTCGTGCCCTTCCGGAAGATAAATTCGAGGTCAAAGTTCTCGACGGAACTGGAACTAAAGTCACCCCTAAAGAATTCATTACAGGGTCGGGCTTGGAACTTATCCCGTTTGAGCAGGTCGTAATTATTGAAGTCGATAGCTTCCTTCGGCGGGATAAACTCCCAATCACCCGCGAAGAACAACTCGAAACCGCTATTCGTGCGGTGGCGTGTGCCCGTCGCTTTCACCTCTTAGCCGTCGGGGACGGCAAACGGGTTGGCAAAGAATGGGACGCCCTCTCCAACGATCTCAAGAAAAAACATATCGAATGTATGCGAAGCCTGTTTGCCCTTTATAAAGAGGGGCGTAAGTACGACAAAGCCGACGAACTTGGCTTGAAGCTCATGGGCATTTTCCCAGACGACGCCAAAATCAAAAAAGATATTTACCAACTGCAACTGCAACGGGTTGTCGAAGACCTCAAGACCCCGACCGACGATGACCTTCTTCGCCTTCGTGGTGCCGTGGTCGAGTATGAACAAATACCCGGTACGCTGACCGATCCCTTACTTAAGTCGGCCAAAGATCGTCTCACCCGCAAAGCCGAAACGCTCGTCAAAGAAGCAATCAAACTCGATGGGGAAGGGAAATCTGCCGAGGGTCTCAATCGTCTTCGCACAGCCGAGTCTATCGATCCTGAATACCCCGGCATTCTGACGGCACGCGGAAAGCTCAAGGGGGCGGTCCTTTATGTTGGTGTGAGTTCCCTTCCGGAAAAAATGTCGCCTGCAACGGCTCGCAGCGATTCCGAAAAGTGGGCCGTTGAACTGATCTTTGAAAGCCTTGTGCAACCTGTGACGTTTGAAGGTCTGACACGCTATCGCCCGATGCTGGCAACGGAACTTCCTTCGATTGACCCATTATGCCGGACCTTTACTCTTTCTAAGAACATTCGCTGGAATGAAAAAGACTCGTTGAATGCTCACGATATTCGAGAGACCTTGAACCTTGCCAAGAAAAGCAATCTGGCAGACCGAACGGCTCCGCGTGACCTGCCCGGAAGTGAGTTTGCCGATTTACTGGATGTGACGCTCAATTCAGAAAACCTCCTTGCTCCACAACTGAACTTAAATAAGGGTGTGCCGAACCCGTTGCAGAAAATGGGCTTCAAAATTCTTCCCGCTCGTTGGTTGGTTGCGAACCGTAAAGAAATCGATGACGAAGATTTTGCCCGCAAACCGTTCGGGTCGGGTCCGTATCGCTATCTGGGTCGTCAGACCGAAGCGGGTGGGCGTGAAGTGGCCGTGTTCCAAGCGAATCCCTTCTATCAACTTCGCAAACCAGGGACGCCAAACTTCCAAGAAATACGGATGTTTGTCACCCCTCTCTCGGGCCTTGATAAGGAAGTTAAGAACGGTCAGTTACACCTTGTCCCCGATGTTTCACCAAGTTTAGCAACCCGTTTTGAGACCGAGGCGGGGCTATCGACGCAATTTAGGATTGCCAAACCGACGTTAAACAAACGCATTTACGTTTTGGCGTTCAATCATCGCAAGCAAGCACTCCAACGCGAGAAGCTCCGGCAAGGTATCTCCGGTGTTATCGACCGCGAGAAGATTCTCACCGACGTTTATCGCGATGGTTCCACGAAGGCCCATCATGCGCTGGTCGGGCCGTTCCCGGTAAAGTCGTGGGCTACACCAAAGGAGGCACGCGAGGTTCCGTTGTTCAAACCGGGTGCGGGTGGGGTGATTATTGAAAGCCTTGATGTCGGCGAAAGTCTCAAACTCAACTTGAAGTTTGACCAAACCGACACACGCAATACCCAAGCTGCCAGCATGATAAAGACTGCCATCGAACAGGCCAGCACACAAAAAGGAATCGTGCGAGTCGAAATCACGCTCGATCCCCTCGATACGCCGACCTTTCGCAAACGGGTCGAACTCGAACGCGACTTCGACCTTGTACTTACACACCTCGACTACACCGACGACCTGATGAGCTTAGACCACTTCTTCACCCCAACGGCTGCGGGTCGCGGCGGGAGAAACTTAACGGGGTATCTCTCGCCTGCAATGAAGATTCAAGAGAGCGACCGCCGATTTATGCAACTTCTCGAGGACGTGAAGCAGCACCGCGACTTTTCAAAGGAACTCCGCGATAAAACCCGCGACATCCACACCGCCTTCAACCAACGACTCCCGTTTATTCCCCTTTGGCAAATCGACCGTTGGATCGCCCTGCACCGCGACCTGCAAGTGTTCCCCAGCGACCCGATGATACAAGGTAACCCCAACGACCTCGACCCCGCAATTCTCTTTCAAGGCATCGAACATTGGAAGATGAAATAGGACGCTCCAACGTCTGCAAGCAAGGCCATTTCACAATATGTTGATTTTTTGAATATACTTGATTCTCTGCCTGAGATTACAACAATATCCCTCTTGAATTTTGTGTGATCGTTTAGAAAACTGGTATCAGAATGTTGCAGATTCGATTGCGAAAGAAATTGCTTGCCGAAGCGTTGGGGACGTTTGCGTTAGTCTTTGCGGGGACGGGGGCGATTGTCGTGAACTCGTCGGGGGTGATCTCCCATGCGGGCGTGGCGTTGACCTTTGGCTTGGTGGTGTTTGCGTTGATCTCGGCTCTGGGGGATATTTCTGGCGCTCATCTGAATCCTGCGGTCACGATTGGTTTTTGGATCGCTCGGCGTTTTCCTGCTCGTTCGGTGTTGCCTTATGTGTTGTGCCAATGTCTCGGAGCAATCACGGCTTCAATTCTCGTTCAACTCCTCTTTCCAACCAATACCGATCTCGGCGGCACGAAACCTTCGGGTTCGGAAGGTCAATCGTGGATTCTCGAAGTTATTCTCAGTGCGGGCCTGATGTTCGTAATCTTAAGCGTTTCGACAGGAGCTTCTGAAAAAGGGATCACGGCGGGTTTGGCAATCGGGTCCGTTGTCGCACTTGAAGCGATGTTTGCCGGACCAATCTGCGGTGCGTCCATGAATCCCGCGCGTTCGCTTGGACCAGCATTAGTCTCGTGGCAACTGGCAACGCTTTGGATATACCTTTCGGCTCCGATCTTAGGGGCGATTATTGCCGTACCCGTTTGTCGCTGCGTGCGTGAACCGGGTTGTTGCTCTGGGGTTGAGAAATCCACTTAAGTTGAAACACTTTCAAAACCCACCAACAGAATTATGAACGACGAACGACTTGGCCCGAACTAATCATCCCCACCTGTGCTCAAACGGGTCGCAGCTTCCCCTTCCCTAAAGCCTGTCAAACTTGCGCCCGCAGCAAGCTCGACACGAATTGTCTCTTTCTCTTCGTAAGTAGTCGCAACGATTCTTTCGATTTCGATGCGAGGAAGTCCAAGCCGACGTAAGAACCATTCGATTGCGGGGAAGAGATCATTCCACGCGGAAAGGAGTTGACTGAGCTTGTAGGAATCAGCCGTATCAGGTTTGCTAAATTTATTCCCAATCAACCAACCAGCAGTCTCATTGGTGTAAGGAACAATCGAAAATCCCGATTGCGGTAAAACAGCCTCTAATTCTTTACCGATACTCTCGACAAAGGTCGTTAGCCACCGCAGAAGTTCTGGGTAACTTGGAACGCTCGCCTGTTCGAGTAACCCAATCCATTCTTGCAGTGCCTCTGGGTTTCCATCTCGAACCGAGCGAATTAATGTCGCAGAAACTCGGGGAAGCGGAATTGCCGTTGAAGGTCCAAAGCAAAGTTGAGGGGTTCGTCTGCCACCGGAATAATACTCAAGCAGTTCAAAGAATAAATCAATCCACGGACGTGGACTCGAAGGACTCTCAAAAGGCCATTTGACAACGACCAAAGGTTTGGGAAACGAAAACCCGTCGGCATCGATCCATGCGTCTGCCACCAAATCGCGTAAGGCAACATCCCGAAGCATTTTTACTCCATCGTAGGCAAGGGAGTTCAATGCAATCGCATCGTCTTGGGAGACAATCGTTGGAACCGGCTCAGAAGGAATGAAAACGGGCAGTCGGTTCGATCCCCATGGGTACCAATCAAATTCAAATTCTGGTGTCGGAGTCTCGGCTTTCATGATTAACGAAAGTGCGAAACCCGTTGCTGATTTCGGGCCTTTACGCTTCTTGATATCCTTCCGAAACCACTCTGCCATCTCCGCTCGGACGGGCGCTAAAGCCTCACGAGAACGTGCAAGGAATTGGTTCATGATCTTGAGCTGTTGCGGTGTTGCCATTTCACTTAACAAAGGTTAGACTTTTGTTGAACTTATAGTTACGAACTGCAACCAAAACCACCTACGGGACCTCAAAGAAATCTAAAAATCCCTTTGGTTGATTCCGTGAACATTCCTAAGAAGGGATAAGTCTATTCTATACCACAAAGAGGGTAAAAGATGTTTGGCGCACTGAAAATTGGCCTCGGCGGGATATTCGCTATCGTGATCGGAATTATTCTGATTGTGATAACTATTCAAGAGAAACCTGCCGAGCGTGATTATTCGATGATCGGTTCAGGGGTTGCTGCAATTGTTGTCGGTGCAATTATGACGGCGTTTGCTGGGTATGCACTTCGGGCAATGGCTCAAGGGCCAAGCGAACCGATGCAAATGACCGAAGTCAAACCCACACAACTTGATCTTTCCCAGAATCGTAAATCCCCTCAGTAACCTTTTTGCAATCCAAAAATCCCAACTTGAAAGGGCAACATATGCAAGAGATCGTCAGAAGGTTATTCTACGGGGTCGTTTTGATTGCCTTTGGGGTCGTTCTCCTTGTGGTAACCTTTGAGAAACCACGTCATAAACGAGACTACGAAATGATCTTGGGCGGGATCGCACTTATTCTTGCGGGAATCGGGTTGATTGCGGTAACTATTAACACTTGGCGTTTGATGGATAAGGGAGAATCTACGCAGGTTGTCGAAATCAAGACAACCAAAATCAATTTCAAACCCCCTAAACAATCCGAATAAACCCTACATGACCTCGACCACACGCGGGCCAAGCACCTCAAACTTCGGCACGATACCCAAACCTGCTTTTGTGGAAGTCTGCATAAACCCGTTGATGCGTTGGGGAGCTCCTTCGGCTGTGCTAACCGTCACATAGCTATTAAAATCCGTGCTGGTAAAGCGATATTCTTCCGGTGTGCTATGAGCGAGGTGGGCTATCGCTGCGGTGGTAATATCCCCTCCCCAGCTATCCTCAAGGGTCATTGCAATACCCATCGACACACACAAATCGCGAACCTGTTTGGTCTTGGTAAGCCCGCCGAGTTTGCTGATTTTCAAATTCACGACATCCATCGCAAGGTCCGCCTTAGCCCGTAACAGCATATCGATACCGTCCACATTTTCGTCTAACACAAACGGGTTATCGGTGTGGCGACGTACGGCCAAACACTCTTCGTAAGTAAGGCACGGTTGCTCGATATACACGTCCAAATCTCGCACCGCACGCACGACCCGTATCGCTTCGTGTTGCGTCCAACCGGTGTTCGCATCCGCAACCAGTCGGTCTGACGGTACCAGAATCGCGCGCACTTGGCGAATACGTTCGATATCCTGATCGGGATCGCCGCCGACCTTGAGTTGGAACCGCGTATATCCCTCTTTGCGGTACTGGGCGACATTCGCTGCCATCTGCTCTGGGGATTCTTGCGAGATCGCCCGATACAGTCGAACCGATTCGCCGTAACGCCCCCCAAGCAACACACAGACGGGTAAGCCCGACACTTGCCCCAGAATGTCCCAACAGGCAATGTCGATCCCAGATTTCACATACGGGTGACCTTTGAGGGCAGCATCCATCCGATGATTGAGCTTCTGAATTTCCCGAGGATCGTACCCAATCAAGTGCGGTCCAAGCTCACGCAAACCCGCACGAACCCCTTCTGCATACGCGGGTAAATAAAACGGGCCAAGCGGACAGACTTCCCCATAACCGATAAGCCCCGTATCGGTCTCGATGCCGACAATCGTGCTATCGAACACGGTCACGGATTTCCCGCCGGACCATTTGTAATTACCCTCCTTCAAAGGGAGTTCGACACGATGAGCAAATATCCGTTTGATTTTCATTTATTATTTTCCTTTCTCTTTCTTGGGTTCTTCGACGCCCCAGAGTTTGCCCAGTAACTCGTAAATAGCGGGGTCGTGCTTTTTTAATTCTTCCTTTGTGAACGGGAAGAAATCGTTGCGGGTGAAATAGGCTTCGGTGACCTCGGCAAAGTATTCCATCGGGGTTGTCATAGCGTAGGCTTTCTCGAAGGTGTTGGGCCTTCCGTTACCCAAGTGACGTTCGACCTTATCGTAAGTCTTGGACTCTTTCGCTCGAACGAAGGCCGATGCGATAGCCTCGTTGCTGAACCCTTTGGGGAGTTCCCGATCATGGTAGGCGTGGGCCAATTCATGCAAAGCAAAGTTCGGCATGCGGTTGGTTTCTTCCTGAAAAATACGGATATTTGTGAACTCGACGCATTTCGCCATTGCGGGGTCGCGTCCTTTTTCTCGGAGCCAACCGTCGCCGGGGTGATACTCGGCAACGGGTCGCGTATCGAGATACTCAGGGTTAAAGTAAAGCGGAACCTTTTGCAGTTTCGTTACGGCTTCTTTGGGAACCACATCGATAATCTCTTTGAGTTGCTTATCGAGAAGTTCGATAGCCTTTGCAGTGAGCTTCGGTTCGGTGGCGAGAAGTTCCCGATTGATATGCACCGTCCACCCACGAACGGTTTTTAACACATATCGTGATTCCGGTGCGGGTGCGGAAGGCGATTGCAGATTCTCCTTGAGATAACGGGTCATCGTCTCTCTGAGATGTTGATCGGTGTTTTTTCCTTCACCAATCGAATGCGAACGACTCGGATACGGCATCGAGGTGAAGTATTTCCCTTTGGCGATGAGTTCGTCCATCAGTCGTTCGGTCGCTTGATAGTGACAGTTATCGTCACCCGTTCCGTGAATGAGCAACAAATTCCCGCGAAGTTTGTGGGCATGGGTTGTAGGTGAACCATCGCGATACCCTTTCTCGTTATCTTTCAGAAGGCCCATGTATCGTTCTTGGTAGATCGTGTCGTAAAGGCGTTGGTCTGCCATCGGTGCAACGGCGATTGCGGTTCGGTAGAGATCGGGATAGCGGAAAATTGCGTTCAAGCTCATACTTCCGCCGCCGCTCCAACCCCATGAACCGACCCGTGAAGGATCGATAAACGGGTATTTCTTCAAGAGTTCTTGCACAGCTTGGGCTTGCTCTTTCGGGGCGACAATACCGACTTGCTTGTAAACACATTTACGCCATTCACGCCCTTTCGGAACATTCGTACCGCGATTATCGGCGCTCGCAACAACAAAACCTTGTTGAGCAAGCATCCAATGCCAAAGGCCACCCGAACCGCCCCAAGCATCTCGCACAGTTTGCCCATGAGGTTCCCCGTAGACATACATCAACAAGGGAAGTTTCGCAGTGGGTTCGACCTTTGCGGGTTTGATAACCCACGAATCGAGGGTGATACCTTTGCCAATCGGGATTTGCAGAAATTCGATTTGCGGACGTTTGAGCTTATCGAGTTTCTCGCGGAGTTTGACGTTATCGGTAATGGTTCGCACAGTGGAATGATCGGCAGGTTTAATCAACTGTACGACGGGCGGGGTTGTGAAATTCGAGAAGGTATGTACAGCATATTTGGCATCGGGTGAGAATTGGTAGGAGTGCGTACCGGCTTGTTTTTCCGGCGAAAGCTGCTCGGTCTTGCTACCGTCGAGCTTCACCCGATAAAGATAACGCTGGGTTGCATTCTTGGGGGAAGCAGCATAGTACAACCACCCTTCGGGAAGGTCGAGGGTTTCGACCGAAATAATATCGAACTCCCCTTTAGTGATCGCTTCCAGTGGCGAGCCATCAGTGAATGCTCGGTACGCACAACGCCAACCACTTTTTTCACTCAGCCAAAGGAAGCTCTTGCCATCGTCCAACCATCGGAACGGGTTTTCGTTCTCCAACCATGCCGAATCTTTCTCTGTAAAGGCCACATTCGATTTACCCGTTGCAGGTTCAACTCGGAAGACCTTCAATTCGTTCTGAACACGGTTCAACTGTTGGACGAGGATATGCTTGCCGTTGGGGGTCCATTCGGCATGAGGTAAATAGTGTTCGCGGGGGTCGCCGGGAAGCTCGATCCATTGAGGTTTACCCCCTGTTACCGGAACGATACCCAAACGGGTCGAAGAGTTTTTCTCACCGACCTTCGGATATGCGAACGTGGTGATTTTCGGAGAGGTCGTAGCCACGTTGTCGATCAGATGGAATTCCGACACGCCGGTTGTATCGAACTGCCAGAAAAGGAGATTCTTGCTATCGGGACTCCACCGGTAGCAATCACGCAGATCGAGTTCCTCTTCGTTCACCCAATCGGAAGTGCCGTTGATAAGCGTTTTGGACCCGTCGTTTGTGATGGGTGTAATTTTGAGTGTACTGAGGTCTTGCACATAAAGGTTATGCTCACGAACGTAAGCTACTTGCGAAGCATCGGGTGAGAACTTAGCGAACATGAGCGAAGAAGGCGGAGCATCGCCACCGATCTTCTTGAGTTCACGTTTGGCAATATCAAGCACCCAGTACTCGCCTCGCGTATTCCGACGCCACACCTTTTGGCTCTTCGTAAAAATCAACAGGTGCGACTCATCAGTCGAGAATTCAAACCCTTCGACCTTGAGGGGGTCTTTGGCATCTTTCGGAAAGAAAGCCGACGCAGGAACCAGAACCTCTTTTTTACCCGTTGTCGGATCGTTGCGGACAAAATCGGACCCCTTCCCTTTATCCGTTTTGTCGAAGGTAAAATAGGTCGAAGACTTTTTGCTCCAACGCATGGCGGGAACGGGATCGGTTTCAAAATCGCGTGTGCCGTACAAACGCCCCACCGTCAGAAGCTCCGTATCGGAACCGGCTTCTTGAGCCAGAATCGGCTCACTCAAACAGATACACACCAACAGCATTAAGAAAAGGTTTCGATAACGCATTCCGGTTTCCTTTCAAAGGGTCTTGAAATCTTTATAGGAATTGCGTGAAGAAAACGAGACTGGACCCAAAGGTTTGAACTCCGTCAATATGACAAATCTCCAGATCCTCGAAAGTTTTCTCTTGTCGGATCAGAAAAATCGGTTACCATCACCATTATCCAACCATTACGGCCCCCAGACCCAACCCGTTGTCCCTGCCTAATGCCATGAGTTCTAACCCCTCCACACAACCGACACTGGATAAACCGGAATCCCTCGAATTGGTGTTGGAGAGCGGGCAAACCCTTTTGTTTCAAAAGAACTTCGACACAGCAACCTTTCACCCTCCAATCAACGGGGCGACTACGGTCGAAAAAGAAGGCCACTCCGATAGCCAAGAGTTCGACAACTTTACCTTGATCGAGCGGATATCGCAGGGGGGTTCGGGGATTGTCTTCAAAGCAAAGGATCGACTGGATCGGCTTTGGGCTATCAAAGTCCTTCGAGAGGATCGTCTTTCGGAAGAGATGTGCCGGATGTTCTTGGCCGAAGCGAAGAAGATGCAATCGTTGAAACATCGTCGCCTGTTGGAGATTCAAGATTATCGCATTTACGAAGGTCGCCCGTTCCTGATTCTTCCGCTGTGTCGTGAGAGCTTTTTCGACAAAATTAAAGAGGGGCTGCTTTCGGTTCGGGAAGCGACACACCTGATGATGCAAGTCAGCGAAGGGCTTGCCTACCTGCACCGCAAGGGGTTTGTGCATCGGGATATTAAGCCGGGTAACTTGCTCATCAACGAGAAGGGGGCTGCTTGCGTAGCAGACCTCGGCCTTTTGTTTGAGGCATCGGTTACGCCCCATATTCCCCATGAAAGCCCAGAGGGTCTGCCGATCCCGAATTTCGTACCGGGTACGGCATCCTACATGAAGCCCGAAGTGCGAGCAGGGCGAGAATTCAACGCCAACCCGACATGGGATTTGCACGCTTTTGGAGTAACTTTTTACCAAATGCTGTGGGGTGATGCTCCACCGGTTTGCTCGGACCCTGCTTCCTTCGTCGATAAATCGCGTGAAGAAGCTGTGCCTCCATTGCACCAGCAAAACCGCAGAATACCTGCTGCCCTCGACCGAATAATTGCTCGTTGTTGTGCCAAAGAAGGGGGATACACCGATGCCAGCCAAGCTCATGCTGCATTGAAGCGTTGGCACTACCGCTGGCTCCGACGCCTTGCCAGCAGCTTTGTTGTCGTTGGCATGTTGGCCCTTTTGCTGATTGCGATGACCTTTCAATCTGCCGAAGCAGGCGAAACGATTGGCCAGATGGTCGCACAAGGACTTGACACCGGAAGTGGCGAGACAAAACTTCCTTCGATTCGTGAGGTTCTCGACCGCGACGGCAAGGTAAACCTCATCGGCGAAAAAGGCTTCCCCACTTGTGCAATCAAACTGGGGCTAAACAAACGTGCCGTCCCCTACCTCAACGAAAAGACCGGCGTTTACTCGATAGATTCCACCGACGAAGTTTTTATCGAGTTGATCGATAAACTCGGCGATTCCGGGTATCGCATCGAAGGCGAGATTTTGATTGAAGGGAAAGGAAACCTACGAAGCGAATTTACCTACGGTTTGCAAAGTGTTGAAATAGGCCCTCAAAGAATAGCCCATTTGTTTCAAGCGTTTGCATACACACGCCCGTTCGCAGGCGAGGGAACGATTGAAGGACACACCGCATTGTTGGTTCAAAATGTTGGAGTTGATTACCGATATTTCGACAAACCTTTCACAAAAGTCCGGCATAAACTCCCCAAAGCTGAGGGCTCACATTGGGGTAAGTTTGCGTTCTCGGTTGCTCCTAACTTTGCCACACTACAAATGGACGATTCGCCGGTTTTTGAGATGCCCTCACCCTTCGTTCCCGACGCCGTCGAATTTGTTTGCGAAGATACAAAACCTAACCCTTTCCCCGACGGGAAAGCCGATGTTCGTACAGGTTCTGTTGGTATCATGCTTTACACTGGAACAATCCAGTTAAAAAACGTCACGATCCAAAAGGACAAATAACCCGCTTCCCGAAAGGCCCTGCCAAGCCCGCGGGAACTCACCCCTTCTCACAAGGAGAAACAACTATGGCAACGACACACCAGATATTCAGCGTCCAAATCAATGGAAGTTCAGACTTCGATCAACTACCCGTCAGCACCGCACTCACTCTCACAGGAAATTTTACGGGGGCACAGACGTTTTTTTTATCAGTGATGGGTGCTGGTAGTGTTCCGATGGAGGATGCACTGGTCTCCAACCCTCTAATCACTGCCCCAATGGGGGGGGCTGATTTTCCGAAGTTCACGTTAACCATTCCAACTCAGTTCACAATTAGAGGTGCGCCGGTTACAATTCGTATCAAAACAAAAGATGGTGCGGATGTTGTTGCCTCTACTAAAATACAAGGTATGACTGCCCCACCAGGGTACTAAACGTAAACAAAATCCCGTCCTCACCCTATTCGTCCTGTTCACCCACTTCGCACAACTAACAATGCCAAGCTCCCTTGAGTTTGCTACACTTCCTTCACCCATTTTTTCAAGGAGTTCGCATGGCGAAGAGCAAAGAAAGTAAGCCGGTTCCGATTCCTCTATTGGTTTCGCGTTTGAATGATAAATACCCGAACGCAACCTATGAACTGGATTGGACGACCCCTTTGGAACTCCTGATCGGGACGATCCTTGCTGCCCAATGCACCGACGAACGTGTGAACAAACTGACGCCCGCACTCTTCAAACGCTACCCCGATGCCCGTGCCTATGCCGAATCGGATCGGGAAGAACTCGAAGAATTGATTAAGGGAAGCGGGTTCTTCCGCCAAAAGTCCGAGAGCATTCAAGGTGTGTGCAAGGAGCTGGTCGAACGCTTCGGAGGCGAAGTACCAGAAACGATGGAAGAACTCACGACACTCCCACGGGTCGCCCGCAAGACGGCTAACGTCGTGTTAAACATTGCGTTCAAGATACCTTCAGGAATTATCGTCGATACGCACGCCTTCCGCGTCGCAGCACGGATGGGCCTTTCAGCAGCCCCCAAACCTGAAAAGACCGAAGAAGACTTGATGAAAATTATCCCCCAAGAAGAATGGGTCACCTTCGGCCCCGCAATGGTCCTGCACGGCCGTTACACCTGCACGAACTCCGCCCCGAAATGTAGCGGGTGCATGTTCGCCGAGGTATGCCCCAAGATTGGGGTGTGACACGATGGTAATTCGGATGGATTAGATCACGGTATGTTCCCGCAGTTCGCCTAGCCCGCCCGTTGGGCAAGGGCTAGGCGAACTATGGGATTTACAAGCGAAAAATGCAACCTTTTACCCTTCTCTTTTCTTCGTTACCAGCGACACCACAACCAGCGTCACAAATCCCAGCGGTATTGTGATAATCCCCGGTTGGCTGAACGGGACGACGGCATTTTCGACCGGTAATTTGTAGACGTTTTTGAACGTGTCGGCACTCAAGAGAATCCATGTCAGGGACGAGAGCATCCCGACCGATACCGAGGCGATGACCCCTTGCTTGGTCGTTCGCTTCCAGAAGAGGAGCATAATCAGTGCGGGTAGATTTGCCGAAGCTGCCACGCTGAATGCCCAACCGACGAGGAAGTTCACGTTCATATTTTGGAACAGGATACCCAACACAATCCCGACAGCACCCACCCCGATGGCAGTGAACTTACCCGCACGCACTTTGGCTTCGTCAGAGAGGTTCCATTTCAGGAAGTCGGTTAGCAAATCGTGGGCGACCGTTCCAC
>VYLT01000212.1_pt1 | contig 14511 bp, 9 predicted proteins | sample 5114261 | NCBI WGS metagenome assembly VYLT01 (sample SAMN12291815, study PRJNA351875) | freshwater metagenome | isolation source: freshwater lake | place: USA: Michigan, Little Long Lake | collected 2011-07-12 | reverse complement strand
CCGGTTGGGCCGAGGATGAGGGTGTGGCCGACATCGCCGGCATGCAGGTTCAGCCGGAACGGCGTTGTGCCGTCCGTGCGCGCTTCGACCAGCGCCGGCGCGCGAAGATGACGGTTCTGCCGGTCGCCCGCCCAGACCGCCGAAAGCGGCACCATATGGGCAAGGTTCAGCGTGTTGAGGATCGGCTGGCGGATGTTGGCATAAACATGCCCGGGGAGGGTCCCGAGCCAGGCATCAACGGCGTTGAGGGATTCCCGGATGACGGTGAAGCCCTTGCCATTGATGATGCGTTCGGCGTGGCGGGCACGCTCGTCAGCGACAAGGGGGTCCGCATCGCTGACCGTGATCGTCGTCGTCACGTAGCCATAGGCCACGAGATCTGACCCAAGTTCCTGGAGCGCGGCGTCCGCATCTAGCGCCTTGTTGTCGGCGTCAGTGTCGAGGAGCGCTGATGGCTCATTGAACATTGTCTCGCGCAGTACGCTGGCCACCGACTTGCGTTTGGAAAACCAGTGCCGGCGTTTGCGTCCGAGGACTTTCTCGGCTTCCGCCTTGTCCATGGCGATGAACCGCGTCGCCCAGCGATAGGCAAAGCCCTGCCTGTTCAGCTCATCCAGCAGCCCCGGTACCGTTGACCCCGGAAAGCCCAGGATGGTCAGGACACGGATATGTGCGTCGCCGATCATCGGTTCGAGCCCGCCGGTGAACGGCTCATCGGCCAGGATCGCATCCAGGAAGACGGGTATCTCCGGGGCGGACACCTTGTGGCGCCGGCTCGAAATGCAGGCATGCAGATAGGTCAGGGTCTCGCCGTCCGAGAGCGGCGCAATCTCGGACAGCGCCGTCGACAGGAGATCAAAGGTGCGCTCCGCCTGCTGCTGGAAGACAAGGAGGCGTTCGCGCCACCCCGCGCCATCGGGGCGCTCCGGCCGCTCGATCAGCGCCTTCTCGGCGCGGGCATTGGTGTCTGGCGGCGGCAGCCAGAGCAGGGTGAGGTAGTAGGCGCTCTCGAACCTTGACCCGGCTTCTTCGGCCGCTACGGCGCGCTCCTCGTCGATCAGCCAGGAAACAGCATCGGAAAAGTCCGAGGACGGATAATCACCGGCTTCCTCGCGCACCGCTTCAAAGAAGAGCGCCCAGCTGGATCCAAACCGGCGCAGCGCATTGTTGACCCGGGCCATCACGGCGACGAGTTCGGGCGCAGTCGAGCTCTCAAGGTCTGGCCCGCGATAGCGGAACGTCGTCTGGAACGCGCCGTCCTTGTTGAGGACAACGCCCGGCGCCACCAGCGCCGCCCAGGGCAGGTAGTCGGCGAGAAGGCGCGGGGCGGCAGCGTATTCGCGGAGGTTCAGCATGACAGATGTTCCTTGTGCCGGAGCGCCCGGATGAGCGTCGCCATGAAGTCCGGATCCTTGCGGGCGAGGAAGACGGCCGCGGAGTGTCCGAGGAGCCAGATGAGAAGGCCGGGGATCCAGAGCTGCAGGCCGAGCCCCACAGCTGCCGCGAGCGTGCCGATCGAGATCGCGAGATTACGCGGCGCGCCGGCCAACAGGACGGGCTCGGTGAGCGACCGGTGGAGCGGAACCTCGTACCCCTCGATCATCAGATCAGCGCCCCGCCGCCAAACGAGAAGAAGGTCAGGAAGAAGCTCGTCGCGGCGAACGCGATCGAGAGGCCGAACACGATCTGGATGAGCTTGCGGAAGCCGCCGGAGGTCTCGCCGAAGGCGAGCGTCAGGCCGGTAATCGTGATGATGATCACCGCCACGATGCGGGCAACGGGTCCCTCGATTGAGGAGAGGATCTGGTCGAGCGGTCCTTCCCAGGGCATGCCGGTGCCGGCGGCATGCGCCGGCAGGGCGAGCCCAAGTGCGAGCGCGAGGCTGAGGGCCTGAATGCCCCTCCGGGACAGGGTCGGTGACAGAGGTTTCGTCATGAGGCATCTCCATGGCTGACGAGGGATAGGGAGCGGCAAAGCACAGGCTCGGTGCGGTAGCCGTCTCCTGTGAACTCAAGCACGCGAACCGCGTCTTCGACGCGGCGCTGGCCGCCGGCGCGGGACATGAACACGATGACGTCGACCGCTTCCGCGATCAGCTCAAACGGCGCGCGCGCTGTCGCTTCGCTGACGAGTTGCTCGAGACGGCTGAGCGCCCCGAGGGCAGAATTTGCATGGAGCGTTGTAAGACCGCCTGGGTGGCCGGTGTTCCAGGCCTTCAGGAGATCGAGTGCTTCGGCCCCGCGTACTTCGCCGACAATGATCCGGTCAGGGCGCAGGCGAAGTGTCGAGCGCACGAGGTCGCGCAGCGATACGCGGGCGTCCTGCGTGCGCAAGGAGACGAGATTGGCGGCGGGGCAGGTGAGTTCGCGCGTATCCTCAAGGATCACGATGCGCTCACCCGAGAACCCACCCTCCGCCAGCAGGGCGTTGGCAAAGCTCGTCTTGCCCGAAGAGGTGCCGCCCGCGATGACGATATTGGCACGTTCCGCGACCAGCGCCTTGAACGCGCCCGCAAGCGCCGGCGAAAGCGCGCCTTGCCGGACATAGTCCGCAAGGGTGAACGGCGTGCGGGCCAGTTTACGGATCGAATAGCACGGCGCCGCCGACACCGGCGGCAGGACGCCTTCAAAGCGCTCGCCGGTCCCGGGTAGCTCGGCCGAGACAATTGAAGCGGTGGGGGAGTTCCCAGCACCCACGCTGGACGCGACAAGCCGGATCACGCGTTCGCGGTCGCCGGCCGAAAGGACATGCGCCGTCGGGATGAGGCCGCGTCCAGCTTCTTCAATCCAGACAGACCCGTCGGGATTGACCATGACTTCGATCGTCGCATCAGATTCAAGAGCTGCGCGCACGACAGGGCAGAAAGCCGTTCGCAGCATAGCGCTCAGGCGGCGCCGGGTGCTTTCTGTCTCATATGTGTCCGTCATTGGATCAACCCTGGCTTCAATTCCAGGCTCTATTGTTCCGGGAACGGACGCTTTTGGGGAGTTGGAGCGCGGGCCATATTATGCAGACGGGCGCTATGCGCGGAATACGGGTGCAAAATGGTTGTCTTGGTGAACACCGAAGGGCGAATATGAGCCCCAACGGCTCAAATCTTAACAAATCGGCAATCGATGTTAACTTCTTTAGAGGGTAATAGTAAATCGTTTAAGTGGAATCATAATTGCTTGGTATGCGCCGTGGAGGCAATGCCGATGAAAACTTTCACTCTCGAATCCTCAGGAATTCTGTCGGACTACGACTATCTCTCGCGGCTATCCATGGACCGGTGGGCCTGGGAATATCTGCGGCGCAATGAAGAGTTCCGCCGGGATGCATCCGTGCGCAGCAAGGATGACATTTCCGAGCGCATGGCGCCGTGCGCACCCATCCGTATGCTGAAGGCACGAACCAGTCAGACGCTCGCTGAGCGCTGGGGACTGGTCCTGATGCCGGACCCCAACAAGAATGGCTTTGGCGCCGATGTCGTCTGGAACCGCGCAGCCTTTCCGGACCAGGTCGAAATCAATTGCAGCCCGCGCGCCGCCGACCAGACCTGCGATATTTGGGAGCGGAGCATGCCCTTCTGCCAGATGACCCATATCAGTGATCATCAGGGCCGGGAGTTTCTGCTCACGCGCGGCAAGGGCTGCGTTGTGCAGGTCAGGTGTACCGGTATGTCGCTTATCGGGCTCGAGCCTGTGCGCATGAAACTGACCATATCCGACATCTCAGCTTACGAGCGCAAGCTCAAGGTCCAGAAAGCGGCCCTGGAAATCTATGGCGACGGGCCTGATCTCTCCCAACCCCTCTGGACCAAGACGACCCAGATCCTGCGTGACGGTCTCATCGCGCTCGATGGCATCGCCTGCGGGATGAACCGGCGCGAGATTGCCGAGACCATCTACGGCCGGGAAAAGGTCGCGGAGCAATGGAATGACGACCGGGGCTCGATGAAGGACACGCTCAGGTATCTGGTTCGAAAGGCTGAGGCCCTGAAGGATGGCGGATACCTGATGGAACTTCTCGGTGCGAATGTCGGCCCGCAACGTATCTTGGCCTGAAGAGGCCCAGCTTTTCCGCGGTCCGCCCGCGCGGGCGCGCGGGTCTGTCCGGCCTGTCGGCCTGCCCGGCGAGGCTCACTGAGGATCCGGTTGTTCGTCTTGAGGCCCTGGGGCTGGGACTCGCCGGCGGACCGGCCGCCGCGCGCTTCCCACTGTCCGCGAGTGTGTTCTGGGTCGAGGGCGGTTGAAGCGATTGCGGTCAGAGGGGTCGCGGGCGCTTGATCGGAAGCCGGGTTCAGGCGGCGCTGCGAACCTGCATTGTCCGCTGCATGATCCCTGCGCGGTCGTCGGCCTTGAACTGCATATCGAGCAGCCCGGCGAGCAAGTCCTCGTCTCGCGGGATGATCCGGAGCTCGATGCGGGCTGCGCCGCGTGAAGCAAGCCAGAGGCTTGCTTCTGCGATGAGCTCGCGCACGTCCGATTGCCAACCGGCAGTGTGGACCACAAGGATGGCTGGGATGATGCCCGTGTCGGCATCCAGGCTGAGCCAGATCGCGCTTGCGAGTTGGCCGTCGCGGAGGCCTGCGAGGATACGCAGTTCGGCGTCAGGTTCGGGCAAGGCGCCGAGCAGGTGCCCGGTCTCGCACAGCCGGGAGAGCCCGGCCGCGTCGCTTTGACGGAAATCGCGGATATGTAGCGCCATGACACATCCGTCATGGAAAGATTCGGGCAACGGGCGCGAGTCATTAAGATCTGGGCCCGGCTGATTGGGACGATAAAGCCTTTCGCCTGGCGGCGTGGGTTGAACTCGGCGATTTTCTCGTTGCCCGACAAGGCGCGAACTTTAATTACCCCAGCGGACTATTAAAGTGTGCAGAGTTATCCTTTAATAACGATTGGGCGCTATTAAAGGATGGATCATGGCTGCACCGCAAGACTCCGGCCGGAAAGGCAAATGGGTGACGAGCACCGTCACTGGCGAGACTGTGCGCGCCTTCCTGCCGCCGGACCTGCCGCCCCGGCCCCCGATCGACATGGCTGGACTGTCGGTCCTCGCTAGCGAGGCGATGCTTGCGCTTGGCCGGCTGGACGGGGTTCGCAGCGTGGCGCCCGACACCTCACTGTTCCTCTACATGTATGTGCGCAAGGAAGCGCTGCTCTCGTCCCAGATCGAAGGGACGCAGTCTTCTCTGTCCGACCTGCTGCTCTACGAAGATGAGGCAGCGCCCGGTGTACCGCTCGACGATGTCGAGGAAGTCTCGACCTATGTTGCCGCCCTCACGAATGGCCTGGAGCGCATCCGCGGCGGTTTTCCTCTATCGCTCCGCCTGCTGAAGGAAATGCATGCGATCCTCCTGTCCTCGGGCAGGGGAAGCACCAAGCAACCAGGTGAGTTCCGCCGCTCGCAGAACTGGATCGGCGGGACACGGCCCGGCAATGCGTTGTTCGTGCCGCCGCCGCCCCAGCATGTTCTGGATCTCATGAGCAATCTTGAGGCCTTCCTGCACGAGACGAACTCCGGCCTGCCGCCGCTCATCAAGGCGGGGCTCGCTCACGTTCAGTTCGAGACGATCCACCCGTTCCTGGATGGCAATGGTCGGCTCGGGCGGCTCCTGATCACGCTGTATCTTTGTGAGCAGGGCATCCTCGACGAGCCGCTCCTCTATCTGAGCCTCTACCTCAAATCCCACCGGGCGACGTATTACGCATTGCTGCAGGAAGTGCGCGAGCATGGCCGGTGGGAGACCTGGCTTGAATTCTTCCTCACCGGCGTGCGGGATGTGGCTCGCCAGGCGCATGAAGCGGCGCGGTCAATTTCTGCGATCTTCGCCGAAGATGCCGCACAGATCGCTGGGCTCGGGCGCGGGGCGCCGGCTGCGCAGGCGCTGCATGTTATTCTTCAGAAGCGTCCACTCCTGACGATCGGGACGGCGGCTGAGTTGTCAGGCGTTACGTTCCCGACGGCGACAGCAGCGCTTGAGCGCCTGCAGGCGCTCGGCATTGTCGAAGAGATCACCGGCAAGGCGCGCGGGCGCGTGTTCGTCTACCGGCGATATCTGTCACTGCTCGATGTCGGGACGGATCCGCTATAAAGAGCTTACTCTGTCATCTCGATTGCATGCGTCCGTTCCAGATCAGCAGTCTATTCAACTTTCTTGTCGATAAAATTGAGAGTTGTTGCGTTCTCGATCAGAGTACGGACTTTCGACCTGTCTAGGCCGGATGGAACTTCAGCATCTATTTCCAGCTTCAAAGACACTTCCGATCCCGGTAGGGTCGTAAGCTGCTCAACAATGGCCTCCACGATCTGGTGGATTTCCTTAGCGGGTCGATCTGCGGAAATCATGACTGTGCCGAGGAAACGCGTCGGAAGTTTTTCTTCCGCAGACTTCGTATTGCCGCCACCACCATTGGGTGGGTCGATTGGCGTATCGGGCGGTCCATCCCCTGGCGCTGGCGGTGCTACATCAGCTTTGGGACGATGCGATTCAGCGACCTCGGGTTTGACAATGACGGAGTCACTATCGATTGAAACCTGCGCCGAGTTTGCGCTAGATATCGCAAGCCCCAGATACTTCTGCGTGGCTTCATCCCACCGCTCGGCATAAGCGAATGGGCCAGGCAGCATTCCCGTGATCGCTGCCTTTACCGTGTTGATGAGAACTTGCCGATTTTTGATGCGCGGCAGATAGACGTAGCGGTTGAGGTATTCCCAAAGGTCCTTGAGACCGAGATGTCGTTTCCCGTTCCAGATGTACTTCTGTAGCTCCCGGTCTAGCCGCGCGGGGCCAAGTTCAGGCAGCAGCCCTTCGTCGCTGACCAGCTTTTTGCTGGCCCTTGAAAGCAAACCATCCTGTGCCGGCACTTTAGCCGTCGTCCATTCGACATTCGCCTGCGCGGTCTCTTGAATGGGATAGCTCAAATAGCACCAGGCCTCCTTGATCCGCGTTTTGAGAGTTTCGTTGGCTTCAGTGAGCTTGGACTTGGCCATGGCGCTGTCGCTCTGTGTCAGGTTCAGGCGATCAGTCTGCTTAACGATCTCAGCCCAAGCCAATACCGACCTTTGCGCTGACTTGAGATTGTCGAGTTGCTTCAGCTCAGCTGCGAGAAATACGATCATATTGCGATACACGCGCGGCGTGTTCCCGCGCTGCATGAGAATGTCTCTGGCTTCTGTGAGAGCCTCCGATGGATCTCGTCCAGAATGCGGGTGAGCCACTCCCAGTACAACAGCGCGAACACCACCCGGCTCATCAGGAACATCAGCCGAGCTTCCGGGAGCTACCTGGACGGCATCAAAATGACCACGATCCGCGATGCTGCCAATGTAGGTATTGAGCGCCTTGTCGATCTCAAGAGCCACAAGTGCATCTTCAAACTGGCCGGCTCGATCGGCTGCAATTCGATTGAGGCTGGCTGACATCGAGTACCAGTAGCGGCCTAGGTCGCTGTGCATAAACTTCGACTGGTTTGTGAGACGGCGCAGTGCGTCTCCGAAGATCGCTGGCCGCTCGCCTGGCTGAACAACACCCAGATTGATCTGTTTGTCGTCGAGGCCTTTGTTCTCCTGTCCATGTGTGGGGGCAGTGCCCATAAACACAGCCCGGGCGACCCGGCGCGTTGCTGAATAGCGGTTGAGGTTCGGCGCAGCCTGGTCAACTTTGTAAGGCGTAGAGGTCGCGCCATCGACATCTCCAGCAATGATCGATTGCCAGCTGGCGTCCAGATAATGAAGTAGCTCCGGCTCCACGCGGGCTGAGCTGATCGCGACGCTGCCAGGCATGATGACCACGGATGGATCACCGCTCATCCAGAGCTCATGGATGACTTGCGCCATCAGTCGTAGCACTCCGCGTGTTCGTTGGAACTTTTCAAGCGATCCCCAACTCGTGTAGAGCTGATCGAAGAGTTCGGGGTGTATTGGGTAAGCTTTCTCAAGCTTGCGCCGATAGTCTTCATCCGAACAGCCCTGAGGAAAATCATCCGCATTCTCGCGGTACAGTTTCACGAACTGCTTCAGCGTATTGTCTCGGTGATGAAACTTGTCGCCGGGGATCTCCTTGAAAAGGCGCCGTCGAACGATCTCATAACTTTCTTCCTGGCTCGCTGGCCGCCATGACGATTCAACGCGGGAGAACGTCTGCTTCAAACGTGCAAGCGCTTCCTGTCCACCTTCGCCGCCGACCTCAATTTGCGAGGCGGGGAGGGAAGCCACCAGCAGCGTGCCAGGACTCGCTTTGACGGCTTCTGTCAGGGACTGGACGAACGACAAGTTTGAATCGAATGACCCGGACGGTAAGCCATCAACTTTGTAGATTTGCCGAAGATAAGCGACCCATTCGTCGATCAGGATGAGACAGGGGGCACACTGACGGAAAAGCTCTTCGAGAAGGTTAGAACCGGGCGCGATGCCGGACTTGTCATTGTCGGCTACAAGGGCATAGCCCGCTTCACCGCCGAGCTGAAAGGCAAGTTCGCCCCAAGTCGTCCTTATCTCGCGGCCATAGTCCTTCTTGCGCTTCTCGACATCCATGGGCCCATTCGACGTTCCAACGAGTACCGCCCGATTGACCTTTTTCGGAACGCTCAGATCGAAACGCGAGAGAAGTTGATCGAGTCCGGGAAGGTCTTGCGCGGGTGCGCCGCTTGCCATGTGGTAGAGCGCGAGCATGGAGTGCGTTTTACCACCGCCGAAATTCGTTTGCAGTTCGACGACCGGGTCTCCCCCCGCGCCACTCAGCCGCTTGGCTGCGCCGGCGAGAAGATTGCTTAGCCCTTCCGTCAGATACGTGCGGGCAAAGAACTCCCGTGGGCTTTTGTACTCAGAGGGCGCGCTGCCGTTGTGTACTTTGGCAAGGTCTGCTGCAAACTCGGCCTGCTGGAATTCGCCGGTCGCAACATCCTGGTGAGGCTCCACAACTTCGCGCCATGGAAGCAGGCCAGCAAATGTCTCAACCGAAATATCCGTCCGCTGAGTTTTCTTGCGCTCTTCGTTGCGAGCGAGTTCAGTGAACTTCGTCCGCAAGATAGTATCACGCATCTTTTCTATTTGGTCTGCGACTTCACCCGCGCTGATGGCTTGCATGAGCCGGCGCATCGAATCCAATGCGCGTTCGGCGTCATCGTAAGTGAAGGGTTCATTGTGGGCCAACTTGTTTCGTACATCGACGAGCTCGTTGACGATGGACCTTTCCGCCCGCCCGAGCACCTCTTTGAACGCGTCCATCCAGAACCGGTCCATGGCATTCAGAAGCGCGGACTGGTCCCAGTTGAGGTCACCCCTTCCATTGGTCTTGAGGCCCGAGAGCTTCTCTAGAACCTGGGCTTTCCAGTGGCCCTTGAGGGAGTTTTCAAGTCGCTTCTCTACGAAAGGGATCAGCCCCTCTGGAAGAAGCTCCATGCCTTCGAATACATGCTGGCGCGTACTTTTTGCCATGGTCTTTCCCCTTAAACTTCGAAGCGCAGCTGCCGGTTGCCATCTTCCAGCGAGACGCTGGCGGCCATACGGCTAAGCTCGGTCCAGTCTGCGATCAGCGCGTTATACGCCGTCGCTTCGCTGGCTTCTTTGCGTTTATTCGCGGCAATGTCGTAGAGGCAGTAGGCGAGATCCTTCACGGCGTCGGCCTGCGCCCCGTAACGTTTGAGAAGCGCGGCAGCATCGGCGCTCAACCCGCGCTGCTCGTGCAGGCGCACAAGATATTGAAGCATCTCCCAGATGGTTACGTGCTTGTCGGTCTCAGGCGCCCAATCGCTATCTAGTTCTTCTCGCTTCAGAATTCGGACCTTGCCCGCCTGGCTTTCAATGATGCCAGCATGTTTCACACTTTCCACCGCAATGCCGCGCGCGCGGGCCAGGCTGTCGGCCACACCGTAGTCACCTGGCTTCATCCCATTTTGTTCGTACCAGCTGATTGCAAAGCGCGTGTCCGCATCGAATTCGCCCTGCACATCGTTCATGAACTCGTCGAGTTCTTTATTGATAAGTTGAAGCGCTGTTTTCACGCTCATTGGGCTATCGTCGGATTCCAGTACCGTCTTGAAGCGTGAGAATACGCCCATACCTGGGCCGATGGCTGATTGCGGCATGTCGGCTGGGGCGATGTTGGCTGCCTGAAGCTCAGCGATGGCCGGGGGCAGTTCGCGTTTCAGGGCACGGATGAATTCGGCGCGAGTGATGATGTCGGCGGTGGCGTCCTTCTTGCGGCAAACAAGGACAACCGAGTTGGCAAGGGCGTTGGTTCCGGAAGCTATCATCCGATTGGCCATTTCTGTACGCAAGGGCCAAGTCCCCACTACAGCATAACCTGCTTCGACAACGGCTTGCAGGAAGGTTGCCCAGCCAGTCGAGCTTATGCCTTCTTGATCGATCTCGTTTTGTTTGAATGCATAATAAATCGCTGCGGGGAACGTGGCGGAAGAGTGGGTTGCCATGTTCGCGATAGCTTGCCGCATGCCATTTAAAAAGAAAGCATCAGCGGCTTCTTTGCTGCCGTGACGAAAATGAGTCGCCACCAACTCTTCGGCTTTCGGAGTCGCAATGATGCTAAAGGCCTCTGGAAATACGGCCTGCAAACCTCGTCGCATCCAGCAATAAAAAAAGTCAGAAAGATCAGCATACCCTATGTTATCGTAGTATGGTGGATCAGTAGAGATTACTACTTCGCTTGGCATCACAACCGTTTGCGCATCCGCATTGACTATTGATCCCGATGCCGACGGACAGAAGCGCTCTATAACCTTTGCAACCCAATCGACATTTCCAAGGAAATTTCCGCTTGCGTTAGAAAACGGATTTCCTTCTGCAAAGTCCCATGTCATCGGCAAAGCTTGTCTAGCAAAAGTATTTCGTAGGGCTTCCATCTTCGGCGAGCTGTCCCAAGTGCAAATCGAAGAGCCTCGATCGACTGATCGATTTATTGCGAATGATAGATACACGCTTATGGCCTCAGCATAGGCTTTCGCGCCGTTGCCTCCATGAGAAAGAGCATCGTTTGGGCGCTCTGAAAGATCCCCCTTCGTGTCTGCAACAACTTGAGCGCGGACATCTTCAAGTAGGTCACCTAGGGTGAGAAACAGCCGAATTTGACGATCAATGAAGAGCTTTCCCCATTCGTCTAATCCGTAAGCAGAGCAAACGCCGCCGGTGATCATAGCTCTAGTGGGGGTACTCCCAGACAAGAAGGTGGTTCGTGCCTGCTCAACTTCTTCGCTTTCGCCGGCAGCGATAGCCACTTGCTCCATTGCTTCGGTTGGGGGCAAATAAATTCTGCTATTTTTGCCCTCGACTACAACCGCGATCAAGCGAAGAGCCAGTCTACCCGCTCGTCCTTCTTCCCTAATATAGTCGCGTGGGATCGGATACCCTGACAACAGGCAAATGAAGTCTTGCGCCTTGCCGGCCTTGGTTCCCAGGCCGGCTTTGTCCATTTCCGTTTTGCTAAAGTTCTCCGTTCTTATCTCAAATGTGTAAGTGCCAGCGAGTTTGTCGACTATCGGTGAGATGACATTCTTTTTACCAGCCTTCGAAGAGAGCACAAAATTGCTGATTAGAGGGACGTGAGCGCCCGCAAACGCGGGATCTGGACTGGCAACTGTCCGCGCCCAAATCCATGCGATTACAGTCCCCTTGCCGCCGCCATTCGACTGCGGCAGATCTACCTGCGGATAGAGATGCCCAATGCGTTCCCACGCCTTTTTTTGCATCCATTCGCCGTAGTATCTAACGTCTTCTGCCAGCCCCTCGGCATTGCGGTAGAATTGCCTTTCCTTGATGCTCGGGTGGGCGGGGGGCATGTCCTTGAACTTCGGCGGAATCTCGATCATCGCCTTGCCGATCATCACCGCCACCGGGTTCAGGTCGGATCCATACGCTGGCAGGCCCAATCGCTGTGCCTCTAGCGGGATCGATCCCCCGCCTGAGAATGGGTCATAGACTGGGGGCAGGACTCCGTCGCAGCTGCGCCGAATTTCAGCGCGCGCGCGTTCTAGCACTTCCTCGTTGGTCGAGTTCTCCCACTTCACCAGGTCTTCGATGACGGCGAAAAGCCGCTTACGCTCTGCATCTTGCTCTTCAGACGTTGGGAACTGCTCGGGCAAGCTCGATGGATCATCCACCAACTGGGCAAATAGTACCGCACGGCAGGCTGCCAGCGGACGCCGCGCCCACCAAAGATGCAGTGTCGACGGATGACCATGCCGGATTGATTTCTCGCGCGCAGAGGCAGCGTTGATAGCTTCAAGCGGTATGGCGACTTCGATCAGTTTCTTTTTGTAGGCCATATTGGTGGCATTCTTTGCTTGGTTTAATGGATGAATAGCCCAAACAGGCCAGCTGATAGATTTTGCCGGGCTGCGTCGCCAAGCAGCTCCTCGAAATGTTCTGAGGAACTTATCGAAGACGAGTTCGGGTCGGATAGATCTTGTGGGCCCATCGGAATACCGAAACGCGCGGTTCTAAATGGCGGCAAGGCTTGGTCTGTATCTGCTTCAGGTAGGGTCTGCCGCAAGAAGAACGCCAACGTCTCCGCATCAGCGGTGTTTGCTACCAAGATTGCCTTCCAGCGTGGCGGACAATAGCAGCCAAATGTCTGGCAGGCAGTCTTGGCCAGTATCGTCTTCTTTGGTCTCGACTTCTTCAATGCAGAGTCACTTGGTATCAATTCCAGCGAGCAGGAGTTCGCCATTTTTGAAAAGCTAGGTCCCAAGGCGGAAGTAGAGCAACACCAACTGTGGTTCAAAACGCAGTTATGAGCAGCTGCTTCATTGGCATTTGAAGCTTCAGGAAAGACATAATGGACGCTGTCGGGATAGCGGCGCGCTATTCTATCAAGGTTGCGCCACTGCGGTTTGTCCAGTTTGAACTTTTGGTCTTGCTTAGCTTTGAACTGGAACAGTGTAAGGCGCCCGCCGATCTTGATCATCGTGTCTATGCCCGTGATCCGTTCTTGGGCTTGGGTCATGCCGAACCATTGTGGGTTCCGATTGAATGGCATGATGGCCGCGGACAAAGCGGCACAGAATCTGATTTCGAAGCTCTTTTCAGCATATCTCAATGGCTCTCTCCTGGGGAAGATGACCGTTCAAGCAACTGTTTGATTTGGACTTGTATGGCTGTGACGCCGAACTCAGGTTCTTGGCTGAAGGGGCGTCGGACGTAGCGCGGCTCGCGAGCGAAGCCATTTTCGACTTGGACGATTGCGAGAATGAACTTCTCGGGCTCGTGGAGCGAGGTGATGACTTCCTGCCGCGTGACCATGACCGTGTCAGCGCCGTCAATCCGACCTTTGACTTCGATGAACCGCATATGATCCGCCCTCGGATCATATGATGCGATATCGTAACCGACTTTTTGAGCGGAAACATCGCTTGGGGCGTTACCGAGCGTGCGCTCTGCCTCCATGACGGCGTTCATGGCTGCGAGCTCAATCTCCCGTCTGGCGGCTGGATCTTCAGAGAACCCTTTCGGCTTGGCGCCAGAGATGTCTTTCGGCATGCGTCGTTCCAGCAGGCCCTTTGGGATCACAACCATACCGCCCCGGACGCGCGGCGGCTGCGCAGAGATGAAGCGCTCTTGCTCGATGAGGAGTGTGCGGCGCTTGAGCCTCTCGGCAAGATCCTCGGCGCGCCGCTCTGCGTTTTGCCAGTTGATACGCGTTTTCTTTCCGGCGCGTTCTTCTTCCTTGAGTTCGAATGCCCTTGCGTCCCAGTAATTGATCTCTTTCTTGAGCCTCGCGCGCACTTCTTGTTCTACTTTATCGATCTCAGGGAGGCGGCGGGCCCGCACTTCAGAAAGGTGCTTCTGAGCGAGGTCGATGGTCGCGTAGTTGATCGCTGTTTTTTCGATGTCGGAGCGCAGCCAGTCAGCGTCAAGCAGGTCCTGAACAAGAAGAATCTCCTCCGCTTTAGCAGGACGCAGGTTGAGGTGAGGCGCAATACCCGCATTGACTGCTTCGCCCGTGCGCCCGATCGATGCGAACTGTAGCTTCTCTGAGATCGTGTGCGGCTTACCGCTGGATGTGACGCGGCCATCCTGAACGCTATGCTCAAGCAGAAAAATCGCGCTGATCTCTTCGCCGCCATCCGTCTCATCGACGAGCACGGCGCCTGTCTTCATCAGATGATCGTATTGCTCTCGGATCAAGCTGATCACAGCCTCGAGCAAGGGGTGGCCAGGGCATACAAAAGCAGCCACCGGTTGCTGGTTGATCTTCGACTTTTCGAAGCAGATGCGTTCGTACTTTTTCTGAACTGGCGCGCCGGACCCGATCTGCCTGTCCCTTTCGCGGATAACTACGGGAACATGCGTGAGCTCCCAGCGACCGTCTTCGCGCTTTTTGACTTGTCCACCAAGTGTCTGGAAGGCCTCGATGAACAAGCTCTGGATATGATGCGGTTGCAGGCGCTGAGCCTCGGCCCGCTCCATCTCAAGCCGGAGCTCTTGGACCTTCGAAGGCGGCATCGTGTCATTGGTTAGCGCGCGTCGCTCGAGCAAATCCAAAAGATGCTGTTGATCCACGGCGCCATC
>VYLT01000211.1_pt1 | contig 14568 bp, 11 predicted proteins | sample 5114261 | NCBI WGS metagenome assembly VYLT01 (sample SAMN12291815, study PRJNA351875) | freshwater metagenome | isolation source: freshwater lake | place: USA: Michigan, Little Long Lake | collected 2011-07-12 | reverse complement strand
CCCAAGACGTTGGAAGCCTACTGGCAGGAGGTCGGCCGTGCGGGCCGCGATGGTGAGCCCGCTGAGGGCGTTGCGCTGTTTGGCCCGGCCGACATGAACCGCTCGCTGCAATGGACCTATGCGAGCGAAGCGCCCGACGAAGTGAAGCGCGTGCAGCTGACGAAGACGCGCCAGCTGTTCGCATTTTTCAATGGCGACGAATGTCGGCGCGGCGCCGTGCGGCGCTACTTCGGCGAAGAGAAGGTCGAGCCCTGCGGCGTGTGCGACGCGTGCCGGGGCGAACTGGGCGAGCGACATGATGCGACGCGCTGGGCCCAAATGGCGGTCTCCGCCGTGCTGCGCTGCGGCCAGCGGATCGGGCGCGGCCGGCTGGTGCATCACCTGCTCGGCGAGGCAAAGGATGATTTTGATACGGAATTGTCGAAACTCTCGACCTTCGGCATTGGCAAAGACCTACCCAAGCCCGGCTGGAACCGGGTGTTCGATTCGCTGATGTTCGAAGGCCTGATAGCCGAAGGCGGCGAGGCGATGCGGCCCGTGGTGATTGTTCCGGATGCGGAGGACGCGAAGGCCCTGTTCCGAGGCGAGCGCACCGTTAGCTTGCGTGAGGATGTCGGCGCGCCCCGTCGGCGCACCAAATCGAAAGGCGCGGCACGGGCCGCTGTCATCGCCGACCTCTCGGCGCGCGACCAGGGTGTATTTGATGCGCTGCGCCAGTGGCGGACCGACCTAGCCAAGACGCGCGGCGTTCCACCCTACGTGATTTTCCATGACCGCACGCTGGTCGAGATCGCCCGGGAGAGGCCGACCCGGCCGGAGGCGCTGCGTGAGATCAGCGGGGTAGGGGAGAAGAAGGCGCAGGCCTATGCCGCCGATGTAGCCCGGATCGTTGCGGAGGCGGGTTGACGCGTGGGGAAAGGCGCTGGGGAATAGTCAGACCCCGCCTTGACCCGCAGCCCGTGGCACCGCACCTATAGGCCCCAATGGACAGATTCCTCTCTCCGGAGCCCGCATGACCCCTTTCCGCCTCGACGACGAAGATGACAAAGAAAAAGGCCCGACCACGGAGCCGAACGCCTTCCTTGAGGCCGCCTTGTTCAAGGCCCGGACCGTCCTGCTGACCGGCGGCATCGACTTCAAGCAGGCCCAGCGCATTTCCGAACGGCTGCTGGCCCTGTCCTCGGAAAGCCAGGAGCCGATTCTGCTGGTCCTGTCCTCGCCCGGCGGTCATGTCGAGAGCGGTGATATGATCCACGACATGATCAAGTTCGTGCCGGCGCCTGTGAAGATCCTCGGCACCGGCTGGGTCGCCTCGGCCGGCGCGCTGATCTACTCAGCCGCCAAGAAGGAAAACCGGTACGCGCTGCCGAACACCCGCTTCCTGCTGCATGAACCGCGCGGCGGCGTCGGCGGCCAGGCCACGGACGTCGAGATCCAGGCCCGCGAGATCATCAAGATGCGCCAGCGTCTTAACCAGATCTTCGCGGACGCCACCGGCAAGAGCCTCGAGCAGATCAAGAAGGACACGGACCGTGACTTCTGGATGAGCGCTGAAGAGGCGATGGCCTACGGTCTCGTCGGCAAGATCGTCCGGCACCGCAGCGAGATCACCTGACGGCATACGCCGCCCGCGGCTGATGTTTGCCTCCCGGTAAGGTTTATGGGCGATGGTTCACCCTTAACCATAACCGGGTGCCTGCACGTCCATGCCTGTACGCCTGAAGGATATCGCGCTGCCGGTGACCCCGGTCACGCCAGCGACGACGGCGGCTGCCGCGTTTTCCCTTTTCCTGTCCGATACCGCCTTGTTCGCGCTTCCCGTGCGCCTGGCCGAGGGCGACGAGGCAACCTATGGCCTTGTCACGCGCGGGCGCCTGACCGAGGCGCTCGCGGGGCCTAACGGGCGTGATGTTTATGCGGCCCGTTCGGTGACCCACCTTGTTGGCGCCCAACCCGTTGTGGCGCAGGCGAACATGCCCGCCGCGCTCATTGCCAAGAGCGCCGCCGAGCAAGGCACCAGCGCACTGACCGACGGCGTGATCGTAATGGAGCAGGGGGGCTATGTGGGCGTGGTTTCGCCCGCCATGCTGCTGAAGGCCGTGGCCGAAGAGAACGCCGCGCGCGCCCGCGCGCAGCAGAATGCCCAGCGCAAGATGGATGACATCCAGCGCCAGCTGACGCGGCTGTCGGAATCGCGCGCCCGCACGCTCGCCTTTATCGGCCACGAAATCCGCACCCCGCTGACTGGCATCATGGGTGTTGCCGACTTGCTGGACACGCAGCTGCCACCGGGCGAGCCGAAACGTCTCGCCAAGACCATCTCGCAGAGCGGCCAGCACCTCGAACGCTTGCTGGCGGACCTTCTCGATCTCTCCCGCATCGATGCGGGCAAACTCGCGATTACCAAGCATCCAATCGAGCTGCGCCAGTTTGCCGTCGAGACACGCGACCTCTGGTTGCCGCAGTTCGACGAGAAGCGCGTGAGCCTGCGGATTGGCGTTGCGACCGGCGCCGAGCCGCGGATCGAGAGCGATGCAGGGCGGCTGCGCCAGATCCTGTTCAACCTCGTCAGCAATGCGATGAAGTTCACCGATCGTGGCCAGGTGACCGTGACGCTGGCAACCTCTCCGTCCCCGGACGGTCTGATGTTGACGATGCGTGTCGCCGATACCGGGCGAGGTATCTCGGACGCCGACAAGGTGCGCCTGTTCGAGGCGTTCGAGCAATCGGAGAGCGCCGATGCCTTCTCCGGCAGCGGCCTCGGCCTCGCGATTGCGCGCAGCCTCGCGCGGCGTCTTGGCGGCGAAGTCATTCTGTCCGACAATCCCGGCGGCGGCTGCGTATTCACAGTGGCGCTACCAGTAATCAAGGCGGGGCCGCGCCTTGCTGTTGAGAACAAGCCGGAAGGCAACGCTGCGCGCTTCGACCTTGGCGAGGTGCTGCTGGCGGAAGACCATGAGGCGAGTGCCTTCGTGATCCGCGAAGCGCTGATCGCGGCGGGCTGGCGCGTCGAGACGGTGATGGACGCGGCCGCAGCGGTGATGCGCGTGGGACAGCGGCGCTACCAGGTGATCCTGACTGACGTACACATGCCGCATGGCGGCGGCGAAGCGGTGCTGCGTGCCGCACGAATGGGCAATGGCCTCAACATGCTGACGCCGGTGGTTGCGGTGACGGCTGATGCCAGCCCCGAACGCCGAGCTGCGTGCGACCGCGCCGGATTTTCGGGACTGATCGAGAAGCCGATCCGCCCGCGCCCGCTGGTGGCGACGCTGGCCGATATCCTCATTTCCAGCGGTCAGCCGAAACGGGCTGCCGGCGCCTAGAACGTCCGTCCAATGAGCAGATAGGCCGACTGCCGTCCGCCCTCCGAGCGTCCGAAGGCGAGGTAGATCGGGCCGAAGGCCGTGCTGGCGGCAAGGAAGACGCTGCCACCAAAGCGCAGTTCGCCGGTTTCGAAATCTCGGTCCTGCTGCCAGACATCCCCGAGTTCCGCCGAGCCGCCAACATAGAGCGGTACACCGAAAAGCTGTTCGGAATCACCCAGAAGGCGGCGACGGAAGATCAGCTGCGAGGCGAAGTAATTCTCGCCCGCCAGTTCCTCCTTGCGGAAGCCCGACAGGCTGAACAGGCCGCCGATGCGGTAGAGCGCATCGAGCGGCGCATCACCGTCTATCCGCTGGCCGGCGGCGAGAGAGGCGATCAAAGTATTTGGCCCGAAGCTGCGTGCAGTGAGCGCCGAGGCGCTGAAGGTCTGGAAGTCCGCAGTGTCGCCAATCGCTTCAAAGCCCTGCACATAGCGCGCGCCTGCCCGCACGCCCTCGAGCGGGAAAAAGGGGTCGTCCAGTGTGTCATAGGCACCTGACGCGATGAGGCGGCCGATTTCGATGTCGATCTCCGCAAGCGGGGCGAAGCCCTCGTTCAGCTTGGCGCGGCCGGCGCCGACTTCGATGCCGAGGCGCAGCTCGCCGACATTGCCGAACTGGTAGCCCGCATCGACCCCGGCGAGGCCGTAGGTCAGGTCGTAGCCGGCTTCTTTGAAGCCACGTGACGAATAGACGTTCACCGGCCGGTTCTGGACCTCGCCGCGCACCGATGAGAACCAGCTCTGGCGGGAATCGAGCAGGCGGAAATACTCTGCCGCGATCTCGTTGAAATCGCCCAGCGTAGCGCGCGCCTGGATTTCCGAGCCGTAAGAGTCGAGCGCCGGGGAGCGAAAATCGAGCGAGATGGCAGCGTCGGATTCGGTGTTGAAGTCGTTCTCGACGATCAGACCGAAGCGCACACGGCCCGCATCCGGAACGGCGTCCTCTGCGCGCACGACGAGACCGGTCTGGCCATCCTGCTCTTCGAAGGCATAGTCGACCCGCTCGAACGGGCCGAGCGCATAGATGCGGTCCAGCGCTTCTTCGATCTCGGCAGTGTCGGCGGGCTTGCCCACGAGGTCCATCACCTTGCCCTCGAGCAAGGACTGGTCGAGGCGCGAGGAATTCTCGATGCGGAGGAAGCTGATGACCGGCCGATCGGTCTCGCCCTTATCGGCGTAGACGATGGCAGGACGGCTGGCGGCGAGTGTTTCGAGGCGCCCTGTCTCGGCCTGCATGGCGGCGCGTCCGGCCTCGATGAGTTCATCGCTTTCAGTGAATGCGGTCGGGTTGAACCCGCTCGTATCGATCCGCACAAGGAGGTCTTTGCCCGTTAAAGAGGCAATCTCGGCCCGCTCGTTGGTAAGGATCAACAGGCTGACGGTCTGGGCGAGCACATCGACCACCGAGCCGATCTTCTCCTCCGGGATCAGCTCGCTCGGCGTCCAAACAGCGATTACGATATCGGCGCCCATGTCGCGCGCGACCTTGATCGGCACGTTAGCGGCAAGGCCGCCATCGACCAGTAGCTTGCCTTTATGGCGCACGGCAGGGAAGACGCCGGGCAGCGAGATCGACGCGCGCATTGCCATCGGCAATTCGCCGGAGCTCAGGACAACCGCCTCGCCGGTTGCGATGTCAGTGGCGACCGCGCGGAACGGAATCTCGAGGCTGTCGAAGTTTTCGAGGTTCGTGCGCGCGGGCGTGAGGCGGCGCAACTCCTTCATCAGCGCCTGGTCGGGCACCGCGCCGGTTGGCAAGAGGATGCCGGCGGCAGAGACGCCAAGGCTCGCCGTTCCCGGAAAATCCGCCTGCTGCTGTTTCTGTCGGAAGGTCAGCTTGTCACGGTCGGCCTGGGGCGTGAAGACGCCGGACCAGTCCACGTCGTTGACCGCGGCCTCAAGCTCGGCCCCGTCCATGCCGGAGGCGTAGAGGCCGCCGATCACGGCGCCCATCGAGGTGCCGACGATCATATCCGGCCGGATGCCGAGGCGTTCGAGCTCCTGGATCGCGCCGACATGCGCAATGCCGAGCGCGCCGCCGCCGGAGAGGACGAGGGCGATCTTCGGTGGGCGGGGCGCCTCTTCGGGAAGGGGAGCTTCCTGAGCGCGGGCCGGGGAGGCCAGATATGCGGCTGCCACGAGGGCGCCAAGAGCCAGGGTCAGGAAACGGGCGTTGGGCGGCATGAGCAGGTCTCCTTGACCCCGACAGAGAGCAGGAAGTGTGCCGGAAGGAAAGGGAATGGTGGTTCGGGAGAGACTTGAACTCTCGACCTCGCGATTATGAGTCGCGCGCTCTAACCAGCTGAGCTACCGAACCATTCGCCGCATCAGCGAAGGCGCCTGATACACATTGGGGCGGGGGCGTGCAAGCGCCTAGGGCTTCGCGGCGGCGCGGCGATCCGCCCAGTCTCGCGCCCAGGCATCCAGCGTCACCAGATGCTGCCCGAGGGCGCGTCCATCCGAGGTCATCTGGTAGCCGTCCGGGCCCGCTTCCACGAGCCCGGCCTCGCGCAGGGCCTTGAGCCGCGTGTTGAGCACGGTGGGCGAAACCCCGCCGCAGCGCGCCTGCAAGCCGCGAAAGGTCTCGGGCCCGCTGTCCAGCTCCCAGAGGATGCGCAGGGTCCAGCGCTGGCCGAGCAGGTCGAGCAGCACCATGACCGGCCGGCCGGTGGTCGATCCCCGGACTTTGGGTGTGGCCATGGTTTAGGACTCCTCGATTGACGCTACTGAATAAGTAGCATATATGCGCTACATATTCGATAGCAGAGGAATGCTCGATGTCCAATCGCCTTGCCCCGATCGAGCCGCCCTATGCGCCCGAAATCGAAGCGCACCTTGCGCGCTATCCGCGTCAGGACGGCTACCTGCTCACCCTGTTCCGGACCTTCGCGAACAGTGCCCGCTTCCTCCAGCGCGGCGTGCCGAACCTGCTCGACAAGGACAGTCCGCTGGCGCTGCGGGACCGGGAAATCGTGATCCTGCGGGTCACGGCGCACTATGGCTGTGGATATGAGTGGGGCGTGCATGTCGCGATCTTCGCGCGCGCGGCAAAGCTGACGGAAGCCCAGGTCGCAGCGACGCGTATGAGCGGGCGCTTGTCAGACGTGTGGGCGTCGAAGGAGCAGCGCTTGATCGCGGCGGTGGATGCATTTTGCCGGGACGGCGCGCTGGCGGCGGGCGCACTTGATATGTTCACGGAGGATTGGACGAAGGCGCAGCAGCTGGAGATCGCCGCGCTCTGTGGCGCGTATCACACGGTCAGCCTCGTCGCGCGTCTCGCCCAGTTGCCGCCGGAGCCGTTTGCGGCGCAGTTCCCGGCGGGCTGAGTCAGGCGGACGCAAGTTCCGCGACATGGTTCGCAATCGACAGGGACGAGGTAAGGCCCGGGCTTTCGATGCCGAGAAGGTTGATCAAGCCGGCGCTGCCATGGACCTCGGGGCCTTCGATGCGGAAATCACCGGAGGGGGCGCCCTGCGGCACCAGTTTGGGCCGCACACCGGCATAATCGGGCACCAGCCGGTCGGCCGTCAGGCCCGGCCAGTAGCGGTTGACCTCCTGCAGGAACACAGCCGCGCGGGCGGGGTTCACCCGGTAATCGAAGGGTGGGCGGGCATCCTCGGCCAGCCATTCGGCGTCCGGGCCCACCTTGCCGCGGCCGGCGAGGTCGATTGTCAGGTGCAGGCCGAGGCTGGAGGTGTCCGGCATCGGGTAGATCAGACGGGAGAAGGGGGTGCTGCCCTGGATCGAGAAATAGTTTCCCTTGGTGAACCAGGTGCGGGGCAGGGCGGCTGTATGGGGGCCTTCGATGGCGGCGGCCACCGTGACAGAATGGTGTCCGGCAGCGTTAACGACCGTGCGGGCCCGGATGGTGGCAGGGGCGGCACCGCCGGTTTCGAGGCGGACATGGCCGGTCTCGACCGCGCCGGAAAGCAGCGGCGCACCGAAAGCGATCGAGCCGCCGGCGTCCTCCAGTTCGCCCTGCAGGGCGAGGAAATAGGCATGGCTGTCGAAAATGCCGGAGACGGGCGAGACGATGGCGCCGGAAATGTCCGGGCTGAGGGCGGGCTCGATTCGCCGGACAGTGGCGCCGTCGACAAGGCTGAGCTGCTCGACGCCGTTGTCCTCGGCCCGAGCGAGAATGGCCGCAAGCCCCTCCGCTTCGGCGGCGCCAACCGAGACCACGAACTTGCCGCAGCGCTTCACTGCGATGCCGCGGGCATCGAGATAGGCATAGAGCATCCGCCGGCCAGCCACGCAGTGGCGCGCCTTCAGCGAGCCTTTGGCGTAATAGAGGCCAGCATGGATGACCTCCGAGTTTCGCGAAGAGGTGTGCATCGCGATCTGGTCCTCGGCCTCAAGCACGATGACTTCGCGTCCGGCACGGGCGAGCGCGCGGGCGGCCGCGAGGCCGATCACGCCTGCGCCGATCACCACCACGTCTGCCTCGAAACTGTCTGCCATAGCGTGTCCAGGTCCCACTATTGTCACCCCCGCTCGCCGAAGGCTTCCAAACGGTCTACTATCAGGGCGCATGATCCGACGCAGCTTGATTCTCGTGGCGCTTGTTGTCTCAGGGGCGCCCGCCGCCTTTGCGGATTTAGCGGCCGCGGATGCGGCGTTTCGGGCCGGGCGGTATGATCTCGCGCTGACCGAGGCGGCGGCGCTGGCCACGCCAGATTCCGATGCGCTACGGGCCCGCGTAATCCTCGCGAAGGCCATGTGCACCGGGCGCGAGCCTGACACCGGGCAGATCAAGGAAGCGCTGGCGGCGGCGGAAGCCGCCATTCGGAAAGATGCCCGGCACGAGGAAGGCCGGCTGCAGAAGGCGATTGCCCTCTCGCTGCTGACCCGGCCGATGAGCCTGTCGGAGGCGAGCGAGTCCGGGTACGGACCCAAGGCGAAGGCGCTGGCCGAGGGCGTGCTGGCGGACGACCCGGCAAACCATTTCGCGCTGGGTTTCCTGGCGGTCTGGCATGTCGAAGTGCACCGCCGCGGTGGCAGTATCGGCGCGGCAGTGATGGGCGCAAGCCTCAAGACGGCACGGAAAAACTATGCCGAGGCTGTGCGCCTTGCACCTGAGGATGCCGGCCTGCGCTGGCAATGGGCACGTGCGCTGGCGGCTTTCGACGCAAAGAAGTACCGCGCCGAGATTGAGGCTGAGCTGCAGGCCGCCCTGGCCATTGATCCGCCCACGGAGCTAGACCGCGTGATGCAGGGGCGCGCGCAGACGCTGCTGGATGTGGTGCAGACTGCCAAAACGCGAGAGATCGAGAAAACGGCGCAGGGGATGCTGTAAGGCGGGATGTAGTCGCGACTTGGGATTTATTCCGCCGCGACGGCCTCTGCGTGCGCAGCTTGTTCGGAGAGCCAGCGTTCGGCTTCCAGCGCGGCCATGCAGCCCATGCCGGCGGCGGTGACGGCCTGGCGGTAGGTTTCGTCGGTCACGTCGCCGGCCGCATAGACGCCGGGGATGGCCGTGCGGGTGGAGCCTGGCTCGGTGATCAGGTAGCCATTGTCGCGCATCGGCAGCTTTCCTGCGAAAAGCTCCGTGGACGGTGCATGTCCGATGGCGATGAAGATGCCGTGGACGGGGATATCGCGCGTGGCGCCCGTCTTGACGTTTTTGATGCGCGCGGCGGTGACGCCGAGAGGCTGTTCGTCGCCGAGCACCTCTTCGAGCGCCGAATCCCAGATCACTTCGACCTTCGGATTCTTGAACAGGCGGTCCTGCAGGATCTTCTCGGCGCGGAAATGGTCGCGGCGGTGGACGACGGTGACCTTGGAAGCGAAGTTCGTGAGGAAAAGCGCCTCTTCCACGGCCGTGTTGCCGCCGCCGATGACCATGACTTCACGGCCTCGGTAGAAGAAGCCGTCGCAGGTGGCGCAGGCAGAAACGCCGAAGCCCTTGAACTTCTGCTCGCTTGGCAGGTCCAGCCACTTGGCCTGGGCGCCGGTGGAGATGATGACGGCATCTGCAGTATAAGTGGTGCCGCTTTCGCCGACGGCTTTGAAGGGGCGGCTTTCGAAATCGACGCTGAGGATGTGATCGTTCGCGACTTTCGCGCCCATCTTCTCGGCGTGTTCCTGCATGCGCACCATCAGGTCCGGCCCGAGGATGTGAGCCTCGCCCGGCCAGTTCTCGACATCCGTGGTGATGGTCAGCTGGCCGCCCGGCTGCATGCCGGTGACGACGAGTGTTTCGCGAAGCGAGCGCGCGGCATACACGGCAGCGGTCCAGCCGGCCGGGCCGGAGCCGATGATCAGAATTTCGGAATGTCTCATCTCGGCCATCGGGGCCTCCATCGTCTTCGATGCCCCTATATGGGCGGTTGCAACGAGGGTTAAAGCGCTGCGCGCGGCTTCGCAATGCGGCTATGCGGCAGCGGGGCTAACCTCTCCGATCACTTCCACGGTGGCGTGGCTGGCGCCGAAGGCGTGGGCGAGGCGTTCCTTGACGGCGCGGCGCACCGATTCGGCGTCGGCGCCGGGGGCGAGGGTGACTTCCAGCGTGACCAGCGGGCGCGATTCGGTCAGCGCCCAGGCGTGAACATGGCTGACACTGGCGACGCCGGGAACACTGGCCTTGATGTCCTCGATGATGCGGGGTGCCTCGAGGCCCTCCGGGGTGCCCTCGATCAGGATATGGCCGGCATCGCGCGCGATGCGCACGCCGCCAAAAAGGGCGAGGCCCGCGACGAGGATCGAAAGCAGGGGGTCTGCGATGTACCAACCCTGCCAGAGGATGAGCACGGCGGCGAGAATGGCGGCGACCGAGCCGAGCAGGTCGCCCGCCACATGCCAGAGCGCCCCGCGCAGGTTCAGGTCCTCTCGATTGCCGCCGTGCAGAATGGCGAAGGCCATGATGTTGACGACGAGGCCGAGCACGGCGACGCCAAGCATCAGCTCCCCGAGGATGGGGGACGGGAGCAGCAAGCGGTTGACTGCTTCCCAGACGATCCAGAGCGCCAGCAGGATCAGCAGCACGCCATTGGTAAAGGCGGCGAGCACCTTCATCCGGCCGAAGCCGAAGCTACGCCCCGGATCGGCGGGCCGCGCAGCGAGCTTGTAGCCGAGCCAGGCGAGTAGCAGCGAGCCCGTATCAGTCAGCATGTGGGCGGCGTCCGCCATAAGCGCCAGCGAGCCAGAGACGATGCCGCCGATCACTTCGGCGAACATGAAGCCGCCGGTCAGCAGCGCCGCAAGGACGACGCGGCGACGGGAGTCCGCCGTGGTCATGTCCGCATGGTGCTGGTGGTGAGGGTGGTCCTCGTGGTCATGTGTGTGGGCAAGACCGTAGGCATGGGCATGCGCATGGGCGCTGTGCTCATCCGGACAGCCTGCGTCCGGCGGCGTGGGCCCGTGGCTGTGCGTGTGTTTGTGATCGTGATCGTGCATGGGGCGGGGGTGCCGCGTGCAGGCCGCCGCGTCAACGGGGGCGTGATAGCATAACGGCCCCGGATCGGGTTATGCTCGCCCCAGAGGCATGGCCATAACGTGCACGGGAGGAAACAATGGGACATGTACGCCTGCGGCAGCTGGTGATTGCGGCCGCATCGCTCGATGTGGCTGAGGCACTGGCGAAGGTGCTGGGGCTGGGGGAGGGTTATCCAGACCCCGGCGTCGGCGAATTCGGGCTCGTAAACCGCGTCTACGCCATAGGCGACCAGTTTCTGGAAGTGGTGGTGCCGACGGCGCTGACCGCGCCGGCGGGACGCTTCCTTGCGCGCGGCGGGGATGGCGGCTACATGGCGATCTTCCAGACCGACGACCTCGCCGCCGCAAGGGCGCGGGCCGACGCGCTGAAGATCCGCCGTGTGTGGAACATCGACTTGCCGGACATTTCCGCCAGCCACCTGCACCCGGCTGACATGGGCGCAGCGATCGTCTCCATTGACGAGGCGCGCCCGGCGGGTAGCTGGCGCTGGGGTGGCCCGGACTGGCAGAAGAACGCCGTACCCGGACGGCTCACTGGCGCCGTGATCCATACCGCCGACCCGGAATCAATGGCGGCGCGCTGGGCCGAGGCGCTAGGCGTGAAGGCGAAAGCCGGCGTGGTTGAGCTTGCCGATGCGACGTTGGAATTCCGCCAGGGGGCGGAGGAGCGGATCGTGAAGTTTCTCGTGAATGTGCCCGATGTCGGCGCGGCCGCCGTGCGGGCAGCACGGCGCGGACTGGACGTGGTCAATGACGAAGTGCGGATCGGCGGGGTGGGGATTGTGTTGAGTGCCTGAGTAGCTGCTCACCTCCTGTCGCGCAGCGATGGGAGGTGAGCGGCTTGTTCTGCCGGACTAAACGTCCACCTCGGCTTCCAACGCGAACTCCTCGATGAACTCGCGTCTCGGCTCCACCACATCGCCCATCAGTTTGGTGAAGAGTTCGTCGGCTTCGTCAGCGTGTTCGACCTTGACCTGCAGCAGCGTGCGGGCGTTGGCGTCGAGCGTGGTTTCCCAGAGCTGGTCGGCGTTCATTTCGCCCAGGCCTTTATAGCGTTGGACCTTCAGGCCTTTGCGACCGGATTCGAGCACGGCGTCGAGCAGGCTCGCTGGACCGTGTACCGCAATGTCGCCGCCCTTTTCCTGGCGAAGGATCGCGGGCCTGGCGTAGATTTCGCTGATGCCGGCGGCGCGCTCTGCAAGGCGGATGGCGTCCTGGCTGGCGATAAGGGCAGGCGGCAGCACGGCGTTTTCGTCGACGCCGCGCACGGTGCGTTGCAGGACGAGGGCGCCTTCGGCGAAGCGGCCTTCCCAGGTGTCCTCGCCTTCCTCTGCGAGCCAGTTGAGGCGACGCGCCGTGGCCTTCGCTTCGGCATCGTCTGCGTTGCTGGCGAGCGCGCCGGACAGCGCCGCATGCTCGATCAAGTCAGCCGGGGCGCGCAGGGCGAGACGGCGCAGGCTCGCGCGGAAGTTCGCGGCCTGGCGCACGCGGTCGCGCAAGTCTTCGCCCGCAATCTGCGTCCCGTCTGCAAGGATCAGCGTTTCGCCGCTGGTGCCTTCTCCGATCAGGTAGGCTTCGAGTTCGGCATCGTCCTTGACATAGCGCTCGGACTTGCCGCGCGTGACTTTGTAGAGCGGCGGCTGGGCAATGTAGAGAAAGCCACGCTCGATGATCTCGGGCATCTGACGATAGAAGAAGGTCAGCAGCAACGTGCGGATGTGTGCGCCGTCCACGTCAGCATCGGTCATGATGATGATCTTGTGGTAGCGTAGCTTGTTGATGTCGAACTCATCGCGCCCAATGCCGGCGCCTAGCGCCATGATCAGTGTACCGACCTGATCGGACGAGAGCATCTTGTCGAAGCGCGCGCGCTCTACGTTGAGGATCTTGCCGCGCAGCGGGAGGATGGCCTGGTTGTCCCGGCTGCGGCCTTGTTTGGCAGAGCCGCCGGCCGAGTCACCCTCGACGATGAAGAGTTCGGATTTCGCCGGGTCTTTTTCCTGGCAGTCGGCCAGTTTGCCGGGCAGGGACGTGATGTCGAGCGCGGACTTGCGGCGCGTGAGTTCCCGCGCCTTGCGCGCGGCTTCGCGGGCCGCAGCGGCCTCGACGATCTTCTCCATGATCTGGACAGCTTTCTTCGGGTTCTCCTCGAACCACTCGCCCAGCTTCTCGCCGATCAGGCTTTCGACCACGGGGCGCACTTCGGAGGAGACCAGCTTGTCTTTCGTCTGTGAACTGAATTTCGGGTCAGGTACCTTGACGGACAGCACGCAGGTCAGGCCTTCACGCGCATCGTCGCCGGAAATCTCGACCTTAGACTTCTTCGCGATGCCGGTCTCGTTGGCATATTTGTTGATGATACGGGTCAGCGCGCCGCGGAAGCCGGCAAGATGGGTGCCGCCGTCGCGTTGCGGAATGTTGTTGGTGAAGCAGAGCACGGACTCGTGATAGCTATCGGTCCATTCGAGGGCTGCTTCTACGGTGATGCCGTCCTTTTCGCCGATGACGTAGACGGGTTCGCCGATGAGGGAGTGTTTCTGCCGGTCGATGTGCTGGACGAAAGCTTTCACGCCGCCTTCGTATTCCAGCGTGATCTCGTAGGGCTCGGCTTCGCGTTCGTCGCGGAAAATGATCTTCACGCCGCTGTTGAGGAAGGCGAGTTCGCGCAGGCGGTGCTCCAGCGTCTTGCGGTCATAGTCCGTCATCGTGAACGTCGAAGGCGACGCAAAGAAGCGCACCGCGGTGCCCGTATACGGCTTGCCGTTCTCTCGCTTCGGCGAGGGGCCGCGCTTGACCAGCGGCGCCTCGACGCGCCCGCCATCGACGAAGCGCACGAAGTGCTCGAAGCCTTCGCGGTGGATCGTCAGGTCCAGCCAGTCGGACAGCGCATTGACGACCGAGACGCCCACGCCGTGCAAGCCGCCGGAGACCTTGTAGGAATTCTGATCGAACTTCCCGCCGGCGTGCAGCTGGGTCATGATGACCTCGGCCGCCGAGACGCCTTCACCGGCGTGCAGGCCGACCGGGATGCCGCGGCCGTTATCCGTGATCTCGGCTGAGCCGTCCGGGTATAGTGTCACCGTCACGCGGTCGGCATGGCCGGCCAGGGCCTCGTCGATCGCGTTGTCGACCACTTCGTAGATCATGTGGTGCAGGCCCGAGCCGTCATCGGTGTCGCCGATATACATGCCGGGGCGCTTGCGGACCGCGTCGAGGCCCTTCAGGACCTTGATGGAATCTGCGCCATACTCGCCTTCGCCGCCCACTTCGGGGGCCTCGGGGATCGTGTCATCCGCCATGGGAAGTTCTTTCTCGGGTGATTCTCGAAACAGTCTTGAAATATACGGGATTTACGCCCCCAAGGGAACGTCCCGGGGGCGTATTTTGCAGCGCCGAAACGAATAGAAAATCGTTAATCAGAACAAGGTGTTCTGCTGTCGATCTCAGGCTTTTTGCGCGCCGCGCCTGCCCCTCCTCAGGAGGGCTTGCGCTTGGCGGGTTTCGGGCCGGGTTTGAACCCGGTTTTGCCACCCTTGGACGCGCTGGGCTTTCCCTTGAAATTGCCCTTGGCGCGCGGCGCGCCGGGGCCCGTTTTGGGACGCGGCTTGCCGGGCTTTGCGCCTTTGGAGCGGTCATCCTGTACGTATTCGGAGGGCGCGAAAGGACGGGCGAAGGGTGCGTCGTCACGGGCCGGGCGCTCGCGCGGGGGCTCATCACGGCCGCGCTCGCGCGGCGCACGGACGAGGCGCTCTTCACGCTGGGCCGGC
>VYLT01000209.1_pt1 | contig 14594 bp, 14 predicted proteins | sample 5114261 | NCBI WGS metagenome assembly VYLT01 (sample SAMN12291815, study PRJNA351875) | freshwater metagenome | isolation source: freshwater lake | place: USA: Michigan, Little Long Lake | collected 2011-07-12 | reverse complement strand
CGCTGCTGGACATTCCCGGTGCACCAACCGGGGCGCTGAACGCTGCGACAGTCGGCGCCTCCATCGCGCGCCACATGCCGGAAGGCACCTTCGTTTCCGATGACGGGGTCTCCAATGGACTGCCTGCCTTCATGATGACCGGCCGTGCTCGCCCGCACGAGTGGATGATGCTGACCGGCGGCGCCATCGGGCAGGGCATGCCGCTGGCGCTCGGCGCAGCGGTAGCGGCCAAAGGGCGCGCGAAAGTTCTGTGCCTCTCGGGCGATGGCGCCGGCATGTATACGAACCAGGCCCTGTGGAGCATGGCGCGTGAAGGTGTGGACGTAGTAAATGTGATTTTCGTCAATCATTCCTACCGCATACTGAACATCGAACTCGCCCGCACTGGCGCCGGCAATCCGGGCCGTGTGGCGGAAGACCTGCTCGGCCTCGGACGCCCGGAGATCGACTGGGTGAAACTCTCCGAAGCCCAGGGCGTGCCGGCGGTGAATGCGAGGGCGGCGGAGGAGTTTGATGCGGCGCTTGAGCGCGCCTTCGCAGAGCCGGGGCCGCACCTTATCGCGGCGCATGTGCCGGCGCGCTGAAGTCCCTCTCCGGCCACAACCGCACCTCTCGCGAGGTGAGCGCCTCATTCGGTGATCGCCGGGCCGGCAATTGCCGCCTCATGGAACCGCTGCCGGAGTCCAGCGTTTGTGATTGAGTTTCCTCAGTCACCCAAGGTGTCCCATGTCGTCCTTCGCGCTCTATCTGACCGGCTTCATCATCCTGATCGGAGGTCTCTGCTACGGCGCCTACCTGCTTGGCCTCCAGCCGGTCTGGATCGGCACCGGCGCCGTGGTGCTCACGGGTATCGGCGTCATAACGGCCGTCAGCAAGACCCGCCGCCGGGACGAGTCGCCTGCCAACGAGACCTGAAGCAGCCTACTGCGCGGATGTCTCGACCGCCGCAGCGACCGGCGCGGCGGGCGCGCCTGCTGCTTTCGCCGGATCATATTTCGCGAACCAGCCCATGATATTGTCCGTGAGGGCAATCAGGCGGCTAGGACGCGAGGTGATGCCGTGTGAGGCGCCGGGGATGCGGATGAGGGCGGTGTCGACGCCGTTCATCTTGAGGCCGGTGTAGAATTGTTCGGCTTCCCAGGCGGGCGTGCGGAAGTCTTCCTCACCCACCATCATCAGCGTCGGCGTCACCACCTTGTCGACGTAGCGGATCGGTGAGAATTTCAGGAAAGCCTCGGGGTCCGTCCAGGGGTCGGCGCGTATCCAGTGGCGGCGCACGTATTGCGAGATGTCGGCGGCGAGTGCCATCGTCATCCAGTTGATCACCGGCTTGATTGAAGCGGCGGCCGCAAAGCGGTCGGTCTTGGTGACGATCCAGGCGGTGAGGATGCCGCCGCCCGAACCTCCGGTCACGAACAAACGGTCTTTGCTGACATAGCCGCGCGCGACGAGTTCGTCGGTGATGCTCATCAGGTCGTCATAGTCGTTGCCCGGATAGGCCTTGTCGATGGCATGGGCGAAGTCCTCACCATAGCCGGTCGAGCCGCGCGGGTTGGACCAGACGGTGACATAGCCTTCGGCGGCGTAGCGCTGGATCTCGCTGGCGAAGAAGGGACCGTACATCTGGAACGGGCCGCCATGAATCTCGAGCAGCATAGGGAAGCTGCCATCCGCCTTGAAATCATGAGGCAGCGCGATCCAGGCCTCGATTTCCTTGCCGTCATGGCTGGAGGCGACCTTGATCTCCTCGATGCGCGGCATCTCGAGATAGGGGATCAGATCATCGTTCAGCGCGGTCAGCACCCTCTGGCCCTTGCCGTCGAGGCCGGTGCTGGCGACTTCCGAAGGGCGGTCGGCAAAGCCGGCGGTATAGGCGACCAACGGCTTCTTTCCGCCGCTCACGGAGAAACTGCCATCCGCATAGGGTCGGCCGATGGAGGCGCCGCCGATATCAGTGACGACCTGCGAGGTCTTCCCGTCAAGGCCGACGCGGTAGAGTGTCAGCACGCCGTGATCGCCAACGAGGGAGAGGAGGCTCTTGCTATCCGGCGTCCAGACGGTCTGGTCGAAGCTGCCGAAGAAATCTGCGGCCAGCTCGGTGGAGCCCGAGCCGTCGGCGTTCATCACATAGAGATTATCCTGCTGGTAGGAGAGGACCTTGTCGTCATAGCCGCGATAGGCGATGCGCTTACCGTCCGGCGAAACAACCGGGCCATAGTCCGGGCCGTCGCGGGTCGTCAGCGGGCGGACGGAGAGGTCCGACAACTCGATGGCGTAGATTTCGCTTTCGACCGGGTCCATGTCGCGGTCTTCGGCTCTGTTGCCGGAGGCGAGAAGGGTGTCGTTGTCCAGCCAGGCGGGCTGCTGCATCGAGGCTTCGCCTGAGGTGACTTGGCGCGGCGTGCCGCCCTCTACCGGCAGCGTGAAGACATGCGTCGACCCATCCTGGAGATAGCCGGCGCCATCGGCGCGGAACTGGATATTGTCATACACCTTGACCGGCTCGCTCCAGGCCGCGCCCTCCGGGGCGGCAGGGGGCTTGGCGAAGCCCGGCTTTTCTCCGGGTACGAACATCGTGAAGGCCAGCGTCTTGCCGTCCGGCGACCAGACGGTCTCCGAGGGGCCCTGCTGGAATTGGGCGAGCGAGAAGCTGCGGCCGGTATCGAGATAGAGGATCCGGATTTCCGGCTTGGTGCCATTGGTCGTCGAATAGACGAGGCGCGAGCCATCCGGAGACCAGCGCGGATTGGTGGCGGAGACGCCGGTCACTAAGGGGCGGTGCGCGCCGCTCGCCACATCGAGGCTCCAGAGCGAGCCGATGTCACGGTCAGCAATCCGGTCCATCGCATGGCGTACATAGACGATGGTCTTGCCGTCAGGCGAGATCTGCGGGTCGGTGGCGTATTCTATGTCGAACACGCGTTCGGCCGTAAAGCGCTTGGACGGCGCCTTTTCGGTTTCCGCAAAAGTGGTCTGCGCGGCGAGGACAGCGGTAAGGGCCGTCAGGGTAAGGGTGCGGCTGATCATGGAGCCCTCCGTCAGCGGTGTGTGGACGAAGGGCTAACATGAGGTGGAACAAGGCGATAGCGCGGAATCGGGCGTCAGGTGGAGGCCGAGCTTGCGATTCTGCCGCCCCTCCCGCATATAGCCCTCGGAGGCAGGCGGCGGACGGGTCGCTCGCCAATCGGGTCAGGCGGGGAACCGAGCAGCCCTAACGAGCTTCAGCCCGGGTCGTTTGCCTGTCTCCACCCTGATCCGACTTCGCCGTGATCACTGCCGCCTCGCGCGCGAGGTCATTCTCCGACGGGTCCGAGATCGAGGCATAGACGCGGCCGAAGCGTTCGCTTTTCTGCGGCACAGCATCCTTACCTGCGCCCGCTGAAAGCGCCCGCCAGACGAGTTCCGAGCAGTAGAGGCTGTTTTCGCTCTTCAGGGAAAAGCCCCGGCCGAAAGGCATGCCGACGGCGTCCTCGATCGTGGCAGAGCTCCAGAGGGCGCCGATGATCACTTAGGCGTCCGAGTCGGGCAGCTTCGGGCCGTCATAGGTAGCGGTCGATTCGTTCCCGGTGTTGAAGTCGATGGCGCGGGCCATGCGCTCGCAGTCGCTCAGGTAGTAGTACTGAATATACCCGTTTGCGACTGCCGATTCGGTACGGCTCATCAGGCCGGGACAGGCGTTGTGGGCCTGCTGGGCCAGCGCGGAGAGAGGCGCGGCGGCCCCGCCGGGCTGGCGCTTGCTCCGGGCGCCGTGTCGCCTTGTGAGATGGCCGGGAGGGAAAAACCAGAAGCGCAAGCGCCTAAAAAGCGGGTTTCATGGTCCGGACTTTCGGGTGTCGCTTGAGAAAGGCTACATCCTGTCCAAAGCCCCTGCAACACGGGCGATCCGGACCCGCCGTTAACCTTTGATTCAGGAGTTATCCACCCCTTCTTTGACGGATTTGCGAAATGCACCGTTGACCCCCTATTAACCTTCGGACACTATATGTTGTGTCAGGGAAGAGGCGCCGGACCAGATATGGTCGAAACGCCCCGGAATCCCAGTAAAACCAGATGATTCAGGAGGGTCGCCATGCGGGCTACCAACGCTACATCCGTCGCCAAAGAAGCCGCTCGCAAGGGCAAGCCGAAAACAGGCGCCGAAGCGAAGATCACGCTGGTGCAGGGCCACTCCATCCAGACCGATCCGTCGCGCGATGCGCTGCTGACGGATTTCGGCAAGAAGACGCTCGATGACCGCTATCTGCTACCGGGTGAGTCCTATCAGGACATGTTTGCCCGCGTGGCCTCCGCCTTTGCCGACGATGCCGGCCATGCCCAGCGCATCTATGACTATATCTCGAAACTCTGGTTCATGCCGGCGACGCCGGTGCTGTCGAACGGCGGCGCAGATCGCGGCCTGCCGATTTCGTGTTTCCTCAACCAGGTCGGCGATTCGCTGGACGATATCGTCGAGACCTGGACCGAAAACGTGTGGCTCGCCTCGAATGGTGGCGGCATCGGCACCTATTGGGGCAATGTCCGCTCGATCGGCGAGAAGGTCGGCCAGAACGGGCAGACCTCAGGTATTATTCCGTTCATTCGGGTGATGGACTCGCTGACGCTGGCGATCTCGCAAGGCTCGCTGCGCCGCGGTTCGGCCGCCTGCTATCTCGACATCCACCACCCGGAAATCGAGGAGTTCCTCGAGATCCGCAAAGCCTCCGGCGACTTCAACCGCAAGAGTCTCAACCTGCATCATGGCATCAACATCACTGATGCTTTCATGGAGGCGGTCCGCAACGACGAGGACTTCCCGCTGATCTCGCCGAAATCCGGCGATGTGCTGAAGACGGTCAATGCCCGCAAGCTGTGGCAGAAGATTCTCGAGCTGCGCATGCAGACCGGCGAACCCTACCTTCTGTTCACCGACACCGTAAACAATGCGATGCCGGCCCACCAGAAACGCCTCGGCCTGAAGGTCACGCAGTCGAACCTCTGCTCGGAGATCACGCTGCCGACCGGCGTCGACCATCGCGGCGTCGACCGCACGGCCGTCTGCTGCCTCTCCTCGGTAAACGCCGAGACGTTCCTGGAATGGTCGAAAGAGCCGATGTTCATGGAGGACGTGTTCCGCTTCCTCGACAACGTGCTGGAAGACTTCATCGAGCGCGCCCCGCCGGAAATGTCCCGCGCCGTCTATTCGGCCAAGCGCGAGCGGTCGGTCGGCCTCGGTGTCATGGGCTTTCACTCCTTCCTGCAGGCGATGAATGTCTCGCTGGAGAGCGCGACGGCGAAATCACTGAACCTCAAGATCTTCAAGCATATCCGCCAGGGCGCGGATGCGGCCTCAGTGAAACTCGCCAAGGAGCGTGGCCCCTGCGAGGACGCGCGCGATGTCGGCATGATGGCCCGCTTCTCGAACAAGCTGGCTGTGGCCCCGACGGCGTCGATCTCGATCATTTGTGGCGGCACCTCGGCCGGCATCGAACCGATCCCCGCCAACGTCTACACGCACAAGACCCTGTCGGGTTCGTTTACAGTCAAGAACCAGCAGCTCGAGACGCTGCTCGAGTCCAAGGGCCTGAACACGCCGGATGTCTGGATTTCGATCCTCGAGCACGAAGGTTCGGTCCAGCATCTCGATTGTCTCGACCAGCAGGAGAAGGATGTCTTCAAGACGGCTTTCGAACTCGACCAGCGCTGGATCATCGAACTGGCGGCGGACCGCACGCCGTTCATCTGCCAGTCCCAGTCGCTGAACCTGTTCCTGCCGGGCGATGTGTCCAAGTGGGATCTGCACATGTTGCACTGGACGGCGTGGGAGCGCGGCCTGAAGTCGCTCTACTATTGCCGGTCCAAATCTGTCCAGCGCGCCTCGTTCGCCGGCTCAGAGAAGCTGGAGACGGAGAAGATGGACGCCGAGAGCACCGACTATGACGAGTGCCTCGCCTGCCAGTAGGCCCGCGCCAAGGTTGATCGCCGAAAGGCCCGGACGGCCCGCCGAGAGGTGGGCCGTTCTGCGTTCGGACTGCTGCATTTTCGCCAATTATCTCAACAGGTTAATCATGCGGTAAGATGTTCTGGCGCGGTTCTTGCGACAAAATTTACCTGAAAATCCGGGAACTGCAGAGGCTTCTGAACGTTCGGGATCTGTATTGAGGAATTAATCTTTGAAGCGTGTTTTGGCCTTGGGACGCCTGAAAGCTTCATGGTAGATTAGTGGAACAGGGTCATTTTCTTACGAGTGTGAGTAAGGAAGCTGACCGTGAAAGGTTTTAAGGGAATGGTGTACGCAATCGCATCCAGCCTGATCACCCTGGCCTGCCAGGGATGTGTGGCGACGGGCGCGGACTATTATGCCAGCCTGGAGCCGGCTGTTGCGCCATCGCTCGGCATGACAATGGCAGTGCCAGGTTCGTTCGGAGACGGTGCACTCAACACGCCGACCGGTAACGCCTTCGCCGGTTCTCCGCTCGCCATCTCGACCCCCATTCCTGCCGGCATTCGCCTGACGGCGCCCGACGCGCCGGTCTCGGTTGTCGCCGGCGGCGCCCCGCCAGCCGCGTTCAGCCTTTCCGGCTCGGGCATGAGCGGCGTGCCAGACGCCGACGTGAACTTTGGCTGGAGCGCCAACCCCGCGATCGCCTCGGTCGCTGCCCAGCTCGCCTCAAGCCGCTACGGCCAGCCGAACCCCGAATACAACGACATGTCGCTCGGTGTGTCGATTGCCGCGACCAGCGGCCAGACCGGCCTCGGCTTCGACGTCGGCCTTGCTCCGCGCGTGGCCATCCGCGATGGCGGCGACCTGCGCGGCCGCAGCATCGGCGGTGAACTCCGCTTCGGTCAGGGCCTCGACCTGGCAGATGGCCCGTCGCCAAAAGGCTGGTACGTGTTTGTCGGCGCCGACGGCGAAGCGCTCGTCTGGGATACCGAACTCAATACGCTCGGCATGAACACACTGACCGATGTTCAGATGACGGATCAACTGACTGTCGGCGACCTTCAGGCCGGCTTCTCCATCCAGCGCGCGGGGGGCGAGCTGTCGCTCAGCTATATCCGCCGCGAGATCGAATTCAGCGACCGCAACAAGACACTGCAGGATACCGAAGATTTCGCCGGCATCACGTTCACGATGCGGCGCTAATGCTACATTGCCGAACCCATTGCGATTGACTCCTCTACCCCTGCTTCGGCAGGGGTTTTGTTTTTGGACTCCGACGCGCGCGGGCAATACGCAGTTCAGGGAAAGTCGACGGGGCCAAGGCGCGCCGGGCCAATATGGCAGAAAGCCTGGATGTGCGGCCCAGGGGCGGCGAGCACGGGATCGATCTCGTCAGGCCTGACCGTCGCCCGCAAGGCGATCGCCGTTGCTTCGATATAATTGCCGGGTGCGTGGTTGTGATGGGAGCGCAAGACCTGCACCTCGGCTGTGTGCTCATCCCGGCTGCCCGAAGGCAAGGTGACTGACGGATGTCAGAGCGCGACGAGGAACGCGCGCAAAACGGCTGGATGGACATCAGCGAAAGCCAGAGTTGGACCGACCACAAGCCGGCGTGGGAACCTCCGCCACACGCCTTCGGTCGCCTTGCAGGTGAGGTTGTCAGTGACCAGGTCGATCTCGCCTTCGCGCCAATTCACGCCGGCGGCGCTCCCCGGCTCAGTCCTCGTCGTCATCCTGCGGCGCGTCGCCGGTTTCGCGGCGGGGGCGGGCGATCAGTTCGCCGAGGTCTACGAGCTCGATGAACGTATCCGCCTCGCGGCGCAGGTCGTCGGCGATCATCGGGGGGGTGGCGTTCATGGTGGAGACGACTGAAACCCGGACACCCTTTGCCTTCACGGACTCGACGAGGCGGCGGAAGTCGCCATTGCCGCTGAACAGGACGATGTGATCGGCCCAGCCGGCGGCTTCCAGCATGTCGACGGCCAGCTCCACATCCATGTTGCCCCGCACCCGCTTGCGTCCATCGCGGTCGACGAACTCCCGGGCCGGCTTCTTGACCACGTTGAAGCCGTTATAGGCCAGCCAGTCGACCAGCGGGCGGATCGGGCTGTAGTCGTCGTTCTCGACGAGGGCCGTATAGTAGTTGGCGCGGATCAAGCGCCCTCGGTTCTGGAACTCCTTGAGGAGCTTGCGGAAATCGATCTCCAGGCCGACGGCGCGGGCGGCCGAGTAGAGATTGGCGCCGTCGATGAACAGGGCCAGGCGCTCATCCTTGTAGAAGGCCATTGGCAATACCCTTTTCTTCAAATAGGAGGGGCCAATAAATTGCCCGGAAACGTGTATTCACATCGCTTACCTGTCCTAGCGGAACCCTGCAAGGATTGGGTTGCCGCGATGTGTTGCAGCGCATATAACGGGCGGTTCTCAGGAGATTTTCCCGAAATGGCCCGCGTTACTGTCGAAGACTGCATCCAGAAAGTCCCCAACCGGTTCGAGCTCGTCCTGCTCGCCGGCCACCGTGCGCGGATGATCCGCGAAGGCTCGCCGCTGACCGTCGACCGGGACAATGACAAGGATCCGGTCGTGTCGCTGCGCGAGATCGCCGACTCCTCGATCGACCTGAAAGTGGTCAAGGAAGCGCTGATCTCGAACCTGCAGGACATCCGTCCGGGCGAAGAGAACGAGCGCGAAGCCGACCGCCAGGCTCTCATGGCTGCTCCGGCCGCCACCGAGGACGACGTGCTGCGTGCCTACCAGGCTGAAATCGAATCCGGGCGCGACGACCGCCTCTAGGAGAGCAAATGGACGGCAGCGCCCTTTCCGGTCCGGAAAAAGGGGCTGGCGCAAACGCTGGCAAGACGACCGCTGCGCCGGATGGCGCCGGAGCGCTGCCGCCGGTTCCTACCCGCGAAGAGCTGATTGCCAAGGTGCGGGCCTATCACCCGCGCGTGCGCTCCGAGCTGCTCGGCCGGGCCTATGACTTCGCCAAGAAGCATCACGGCGAGCAGATGCGCGATTCCGGCGAAGTTTATTATTCCCACCCGATCCGCGTCGCAAACCTGCTGGCGGATGTGCGTCTCGACGAGGTGACGATCGTTGCAGGGCTGCTGCACGACGTAGTGGAAGATACAGACATCGACATCGGCGACATCGAGGTGCGCTTCGGCGCGGATGTGGCGGAGCTGGTCGACGGCGTGACCAAGCTCGACAAGCTGGAGTTTACCTCCAAGGAAGCGGCGCAGGCGGAGAACTTCCAGAAGTTCATCCTTGCGATGACGAGCGATATCCGCGTGCTGCTGGTGAAGCTCGCCGACCGGCTGCACAACATGGAGACGCTGCACCACCGCAAGAAGCCGGAAAGCCGGCAGCGGACGGCGCGCGAGACGATGGACATCTATGCGCCACTGGCGCGCCGCGTGGGCCTCTATGACGTTGCCGCGCGAATGGACGATCTCGCCTTCCAGGAACTGAACCCAGAAGCGCGCCGTGCGATCCTCTTCAGGCTGGAAGAACTCGACCGCGAGAACCGCGGCGACCTCGACCGTATCCGCGACGACCTCACCAAGCTGCTCGACGCCACCGGCATCCGCTACCGCCTCAAGGGCCGGCGCAAGCAGCCCTATTCGCTGTGGCGCAAACTGGAGCGCAAGTCGATCTCCTTCCGTGACGTTGCGGACCTGTTCGCTTTCCGCGTGATCCTGGACAATGTGCCGGACTGTTATTCCGTACTCGGTGCAATCCATACGCACTGGTCATGCATTCCGGACCGGTTCCGGGATTTCATCTCGGTGCCGAAGCCGAACGGCTATGCGAGCCTGCACACAACCGTACGCGCCAGCGGCAACCGCCGCGTCGAGTTGCAGATCCGGACCGAGGCGATGGACCGAACGGCTGAATACGGCGTGGCGGCGCACTGGGGGTACAAGAACCGTGCCTATGGCTTTGACGTGGACTCCGCGCGCGCGGCCGGTCTTGACCCGGAAGCTAACCTGAAGGCCTTTGCCGAACTCTTGCGCGATGGAGCCGAGCCGGGTGAGTTTCTCGAGCATGCCAAGCTCGAGATGTACCGGGAGCATGTGTTCACCTTCACACCGAAGGGCAAGCTTATCATTCTGCCAGCAGGCGCCATGCCCCTGGACTTTGCCTATGCCGTTCACTCGGCCGTGGGTGACACGACCACCGGTGCACGAATCAACGGCGAGGAAAAATCCATGCGCCGGCCGCTGAAGAATGGAGATGTGGTGGACATCATCCGTGGGCGGGCGCCGGCGCCGGTGATCGGCTGGGAGGCGATGACCTATACCGGCCGGGCGAAATCCAAGCAGCGCAAGCTGGAGCGCGACCGGGAAGCGGCCGAGTTTCGCCGGCTTGGCGAGGGCCTGATCAACCAGGCGCTGCGCCGCGCAGGCGCCGAACCTGTGGACGTTATGCTGATCGACGTCGCCAACAAGATCGGCATTTCCTCGATCGATGACCTGAGAGAGGATGTGGGCCGGGGCAAGCTGCAGACGTCGGCGGTAGTGAATGCCGCGTTCCCGGGCTATGCCGCCGAGCGCACGGACGATGCTGACAAGACGCCGATCGACAGCCGCCATGCGCCGCTGTTCGTGGAAGGCAAGGATCTGATGCCTGGCGTGACGCTGCATCTCGGCCAGTGCTGCCGACCGCTGCCGGGCGACCGTATCATCGGCGTCCAGGTGCCCAACAAGGGGCTCGTGGTACACATTTCCAGCTGCCCGCGCCTTGCCGAGTATGACGACCGGCCGGAACTGTGGCGCGACCTGAAATGGACCGAACTTGCGAAGACCGGTGCAGTGGCAACTGCGCGTATACGGATCAATGCGTCCAACCAGAAAGGCGTGCTCGCCAAGCTCTGCTCCGCCGTAGCGGAGTCGAACGGAAACATCGTTGGCATCTCGACCGGCACGCGCCAACCCGATTTCATTGAATTGCTGATGGATATTGAAGTGGAAGACCTGAAACGCCTGACCCAGATTCTGGCGGCCCTGCGCTCGCTGGCCGTTGTCGACCGCGCCGTGCGCGACCAGGAGAGCCAGGATGAACAGTGATCAGGTACTCGACGTGTTCCGCGATGCCGGCGCGCTGCTGGAGGGGCATTTCATCCTCTCTTCGGGGCGCCGCAGCCCGGTCTTCCTGCAGAAGGCGCTGGTCTTTTCGCGCCCTGACCTTTCGGAGAAACTCTGCAAGGCGCTGGCACAGAAGCTGACGGCGAAGTTCGGGAAGATCGACGTCGTCGCAGGCCCCGCCGTCGGCGGGATCATTCCCGGCTATGAGATTGCCCGCCATCTCGGCGCGCGGGCGATCTTTGCCGAGCGCGTGGACGGTAAGCTGGAATTCCGCCGCGGCTTTTCTATCGGTGAGAATGACCGTGTACTTATTGCCGAAGATATCGTGACGACCGGCCTCTCGTTCCGCGAGACGGTTGAGGCGCTCGACAAGTTGCCGGGCAGGGTTGTGGGCGGGGCCTGCATCATCGACCGCTCCGGCGGGCGCGCCGATGTCGGCTGCGAGCTGGTCTCACTCGCTCAGGTGAACTTCCCGGACTATTCAGCCGATGCGCTGCCGCCCGAGCTGGCCGCGATGCCGGCGGTGAAGCCCGGCTCGCGGGGGCTTGCCTGATGGCGGGCTTCCTGCGCCTCGGGGTCAACATCGACCACGTTGCCACAATTCGCAACGCGCGCGGCGGGCCGCATCCGGATCCCGTGCGCGCAGCGCAGATCGCTGAAGCCGCGGGCGCCGACGGCATTACCATCCACTTGCGTGAAGACCGCCGCCACATCCGCGACGGCGACCTTGAAGCCATTCGCCGCGCGACGCGCCTGCCGATCAATCTGGAAATGGCGGTCACCGACGAGATGGAGGCGATTGCAACGGCGTTTCGTCCGCATGCGGCCTGTCTCGTGCCGGAGCGGCGCGAGGAGCGTACGACCGAAGGTGGGCTTGATGTCGCCGGCATGCACAACCGGATCGCGCCGATGGTCGAGACGCTGCGCCGCGCGGGCGCGCGCGTGTCGCTGTTCATTGAGCCGGATCCGGTTCAGATCGCGGTGGCGGAAGTGCTCGGCGCGCCGGTCGTGGAACTTCACACTGGAAAGTATGCGGAACTGTGGCTGGACGGCGGGGCTGAGGCCGCGGCGCCCGAGCTGGAGCGGCTGAAGTTTGCGGCAGCCGATGCGCGCCGCCGGGGCATTGAGCCGCATGCCGGGCACGGGCTGACCTTTGACAATGTCGGACCGGTCGCGGCGATCTCCGAACTGGCCGAGCTGAACATTGGCCACTTCCTGATCGGCGAAGCGATCTTCATCGGGCTCGACGCAGCAATCCGCGAAATGCGTCGCCGCATGGACATCGCGCGCGGGGCTGTTGCGGCGGCATGATCATCGGCATCGGCAACGATCTCTGCAATATCGAGCGCATCCAGCGCTCGCTTGACCGTTTTGGAGAACGGTTCGAGACGCGCGTTTTTACGCCATACGAGATTGCGAAGGCGCGCGGCCGGCGGCGTGTAGCGGAAACCTATGCGAAGCGGTTTGCGGCGAAGGAGGCCTGCGCCAAGGCGCTCGGAACCGGCGTGCCGCGCGGAGGCGTGCATTGGCAGCACCTGGGCGTGGTCAACCTGCCATCAGGCAAGCCGGGCTTCGAGCTTACGGGCGGGGCGGCGGCGCGGCTCGCGAAGCTGACGCCCCCGGGACACCGTGCGGTGGTGCACCTGACACTGACAGACGATCATCCGTGGGCAGAAGCTCAGGTGATCATCGAAGCCATCCCATTGGCAGCGCCATGAACCAGGCTCGCCCCAAGCGTACGCGCCAACGCGCTGCGGCCAAGGCCGTCCGGCCGGGCCTCAGCGAGGCCGCCGTTCTCGCGGCCGAGACGGCCTGCGGCCACCGGTTCAAGGACAAGGCGCTTCTGCTTACGGCGCTGACGCATCCGAGCGCGGTGAGCGCGGCGGAGTCGCTGCATCATGCGAACCAACGGCTGGAATTCCTCGGCGATAGGGTGCTGAACCTGTTGATCGCCGAGCGCCTGATCGACCGGCGCCGCAACGAGACCGAAGGCGATCTGGCGCCGCGGCTTAACCGGCTTGTAAAAAAAGGTGCGTGTGCGGAGGCTTTCCGGCATCTTGGGCTCGGCGCCTTCCTGCTGCTTTCAGACAGCGAAGTGGCAAGCGGCGGGCGCGAGCGGGAATCGACACTGGGAGATGCCTGCGAGGCGGTGATCGCAGCGATTTACGTCGACGGCGGCCTTGCAGCAGCGCGTAAGTTTGTCGAGAAAGGCTGGGCCCCGCAGTTCAACAGCGGGCCGGCCGAAATGAAGGATCCGAAGACTCTGCTGCAGGAATGGGCGCAGGGGCAGGGTCATCCGCTCCCGGAATATGTCGTCACCGGCCGCTCCGGCCCGGATCATGCACCGGAATACCAGGTTGAAGTGCGCATCGCGCAGAACGGGACGGCCGCCGCAACGGGCCCCTCCAAGCGCGACGCCGAGCGGCAAGCTGCGGCGCGCATGCTGGAACAACTGAAAGGGAATACATGAGCGAACAGGCCGTAACTCATGCAGGCTTCTGCGCTATCATCGGCGCGCCGAATGCTGGCAAGTCGACGCTGACCAACCGGCTCGTCGGGCAGAAGGTGGCCATCGTCACGCACAAGGTGCAGACGACGCGCTTTCCGGTGCGCGGCGTGGCGCAGGTCGGCGCGGCGCAGGTGGTAATCGTCGATACGCCCGGCATTTTTGTCGCCAAACGCCGGCTGGACCGCGCGATGGTGAAAGCGGCGTGGGGCGGAGCGGATGATGCTGATGCGATCGTGCACCTGATCGATGCCTCGGCCTGGGTGGCTGAGCACGAGGGCCACACGACCGGCGCGCAGCGCCACTCAATCGAGGATGATCAGCGGGTCATCAGCCAGTTGAAGGATGCCGGCAAGCACGCGATTCTGGCGTTAAACAAAATCGACCTCTTCCCGCATGATCGTGTGCTGCCGATCATGGCGAAACTCAGCGCCGAGGGTGTCTACGAGGAGATCTTTATGATCTCCGCCGAGAAGGGCGACGGGGTTGACAAACTGGCCGCCGCAATCGCGTCGCGCATGCCGGAGAGCGAAGCGCTCTACCCGCCGGACCAGATTGCCGACCTGCCGATGCGTGTGCTGGCGGCGGAAGTGACGCGCGAAAAGCTGATGCTGCGCCTGCATCAGGAGCTACCCTACCAGCTGACGGTTGAGACCGAGAGCTGGGAGGAACGCAAGGATGGGTCAGTTCGTGTACAGCAGGTCATCATTGTGGGGCGCGAGGGCCACAAGGCGATGGTTCTGGGCAAGGGCGGCGCACTGATCAAGGAAATCGGCCGGCAGGCCCGAATTGAACTGACGGAAATGCTGGAACGGCCGGTGCATCTGTTCCTGTTCGTCAAGGTGGACGAGCGGTGGCAGGAGAAGCGCGAGAACTACTACGGTTTCGGCCTCGAATTTGATGTATGAACTGGTCCGATGACGGAATAATCCTTGGTGGGCGCCGCTTCGGCGAAGGCGGCCTCATCCTTGATGTTCTCACGGCAACCCGGGGCCGCCGGTCCGGCCTCGTCTATGGCGGCGCCTCCCGAAAGCGGCGGGCGCACTACGATTCCGGAAATACGGTGGCGCTGTCCTGGTCG
>VYLT01000207.1_pt1 | contig 14697 bp, 16 predicted proteins | sample 5114261 | NCBI WGS metagenome assembly VYLT01 (sample SAMN12291815, study PRJNA351875) | freshwater metagenome | isolation source: freshwater lake | place: USA: Michigan, Little Long Lake | collected 2011-07-12 | reverse complement strand
GGAACGGGTTTCAATAACGGGCGAGACCGAGCAAACGAGAAAAAGACCCGTAGTTCGTCCGAAGGCAACGGGTTTTCGCCGCTCATTTTCACGATGGCAGAGCAGAGATTTCCGTTGACCCCTTCGGAAACAACGTCTTCAAAGGTTTTTGCGGTTGGCGAAATCAACGCAAGGTCTGCGGCACGTCGGAGGGCAGCTAACGATTGGCACAGGTGTACAACAGCTTTTCTTTCAAATGGGGGATCGGTTTCTTCGTTGAAAAGCGAATTCTGCAAACTCATACCGACATTCGATAATACCGTCACAACGTAGCTGCCACGTTCGGTTTGTCCCAAGCGAAGATTCCGTACAAATCGGTTGGCCTCTTCAGGACGGCGGCTTGCAAAGAATGGTTTGGTTTGAATTGCGGAGCAAGCCCCTGACAGAAAAAGCTCGCGTGTATTCTCGATGAGAAGTTCACCCTGATTCAACGGAATCGATCCATCGGTTGCCCAAGTGTGCCGTAATCGAATCCGTATAACGTCTGCACCAACGGTTTGAAGGTCTGCCAGAAGCTCGTCAACAGAGCGTTGTTCAACGGTCGCAATCAGTTCCAATGCTTCTTCGGTACGGAGTAGGAAATCTTTATATTTGCGATTCAAGGGCAACATCAACGGGACTGTTTCGCCCTGAAACAGTTTCTCCCATTCCGAAGAATGATCGACTTGAAAGCGAGTGCGAGTCCACCCCATCGAGGTTAGATAGGTTGCGAGATCAGACGGGTTTAGCCGAGTGATAAGCTCACGAAAAATGTCTTTTGTCATTCGGAATGTCCCCCCAACAACCCCCGCAATGCCGCAACTGAAAAAACCTGATCTTTGGGAATCTCAACCGTAACCGTTGAGGTATTTTCGCTTTCGGAAAGGTCTTTCAACGACACCCAATAACCACAATAAGAAAGAGAAAGTTTCTTCGGGGTTTGGTTCAACCATTCTTGAGGATTTGGAGGAACCCAAACCACAATCAATATCTTGGGAACGAAGTGGTCGCCCACCAACTCTTTGTAGTTCTTAATTTTCAATGGGTATTTGAATACCTTTTTTTGCGAAACCAATTTGCTTGTGCATTTCAGTTGAGCATCCAGCTTTGGTGATACAGATTTCCCCGCAATACTCTTCAGGGCAAAACTGAGGTCGATACTGTCCTCATCCACCTCAGATCGAGGTAGACCTTTGCACATGCAGCAACGGCACGCACATACGCTATGCTAAATTGTTCCATCTGCTGTGTGTCGGTCATATGCACCTCATCAAATCATTTTAGCCGAAGTATCCTGATTGTTCGAGGTCAGAAGTCCCCTACAAACTCACCACAATCCCTTTGCGGATCGATTCTTCGGCGGCTTCGATTAGCTTTTGGGCGGTGATGGCATCTTCCAACGTCGAGAGGGGGGCTTTGCCGTTTTGGATGCAGTCGTGAATGAAATACTTGACCTCGTTCATTACCGAACCCGCATAGGCCGTGTAGGTTTGGCTATGCACTAAGCCCGGTTTAATCTCGACGTGGTCGCGGTAGCTGTAACGGGTGCTGCCTGCTGTGCCGATGACCTTGACCATGACCGTCCACGGGTCGGCCGCGTGGTCGTCGGCCGCGAAGCTGGCGCAGAAGTGAGCAAGGGCGCCGTTTTCGAGTTCCATTTGCACCATTGCGATATCTTCTTCGGTATATTCCTTGTAGTGAAGGGTGGCCTTCATTGCGCAGAGCTTTTTGGGTTTGCCGACCAGATACAAAAGAATGTACGAGTGATGGGTCAGGATTTGACGTACCACACCGGGGTAGCGTTTGGCGACCTCTTCGGGGTGGTGGATGTTGTACATCACATATGCCGAGACAATCTTGCCGAGTTCGCCTTCGTCTACAAGTTCCTTCGTGCGGTTCATGCTGGCTTCGTAGATGTAATTATGCCCCGGCATGCAGACGAGTTTCTTGGCGTCGGCAATCGCTTTCATCTGCTCGATTTCCGCAACCGAGACGCCAACGGGTTTCTCGACGAGGACATGCTTACCCGCTTCGAGTGCAAGTTTGGTGTACTCGAGATGGCTTTCCAGATTGGTCAACACGAAGACGGCATGGATATTGGGGTCTGCAACCAATTCTTCTGGCGTGCGATAGTTTTTGCAACCAAATTCGCTGGCCCGTTGCACGGCCCGTTCCTGCGACCGGTTCCACAAACCAACCAGCTTTGCCCCCGATACGCGAGACACTGCTTTGGCATGCAAAATCGAAATATCCCCCGCCCCAATAAAGCCAACACCCACGTCCTTCGCCATGATTTTCCCCCAGAGAGTAAGAGTTGTTTCGAGTTTTATCGATTGCTAACAATCTTGGTAGGGAAAATTCGGGGTTCGTGAGACGGGGTTTGTGAATTGTCAGAGACGACAACCAAAGTATCTTCTTTTCATTTTCACGATTCACTAATCGCGAACCCCGAAGCCCGATAATTTCCTCTACTATGCTGGTGAACCTCCCCGCTTTCGGGTATAAAAATCAAAAACCTTTCCTTTGGAGATGTTATGGCAAAGACAGAAAGAACTCCGGTGACAGTGCTTACCGGGTTCCTCGGTTCAGGGAAGACCACCCTTTTGAACCATATTCTCACCGCAAATCACGGCAAACGTATTGCGGTGATTGAGAATGAATTCGGTGAAGTCGGCGTCGATCAAGACCTTGTGATCCAAGCCGAAGAAGAAATCTTCGAGATGAATAACGGCTGTATCTGCTGCACCGTTCGGGGCGACCTCATCCGCATTATTAACAAACTGATGAAACGTCGTGACAAATTCGATTACATCTTGATCGAAACGACAGGCATGGCCGATCCCGGACCCGTTGCCCAGACCTTCTTCATGGACGAGGAAGTTCGTGAAAAGACCAAACTTGATGCCATCGTAACCCTTGTCGATGCCAAGCACGTTCACATGCACTGGGAATCGAGCGAAGTGCAAGAGCAACTGGCATTTGCAGACGTTGTCCTTTTGAACAAAATCGATTTGGTTACCCCTGCCGAACTCGAAGACCTCGAATCTCGGATTCGGAGCATGAATGGTACGGCCAAAATTTACCGCACGACCAAGAGCGAAATCAATCTCGACAAGGTTTTGAATGTGGGTGCCTTCGACCTCGACCGGATTATGAAAGGCGATCCGCAATTCCTTGAAGAAGAACGCCCCTTCGCATGGGGTGGGGTTTACAAACTCGAAGCCGGTTCCTACGAAATGGTCCTCGATGGCAAAGCCGATTCCCATCTCGATGTGGCGTTGTTACCTGCCTCTGCGGGTTCGGTTGATGCTCTCGTTTCACTTGCAGACATGGCATCAATGGCATTTGGTGGACACGACCACGACCATAGCGGGCATGACCATTCGCATAGCCATTCGCACGCGCACAGCCATGCCGAAGAAAAGCCGAAGGAAGAAAAAGGCCATTCGCACTCGCACAGCCATGCTGAAGACAAGGGACACTCACACTCGCACAGTCACGGGAGTAAAACCCTTGACGTGGTCGAAGATCACAGCGGATGTGGGCATGACCATGCCCATCACGACCACAAACCCAAAGCCACGATCAAACCACGTGGTGAGAAGTTCCACCTTCACCCAAGCGGTCATACACATATCAAAGTCGAGATTCCCAAGAACGGCTACTATGCCCTCTTCTTCCAAGACCACCCCGACGAATACAAGATGAAGCTCAAAGGTCCCGAAGGGATTGTTGGGCCGGTTGCAAGCCGTCGCTTCAAACTCGACCACCACCACGAAGAAGATGTGACCTCGGTGGGGATTACCATTTCGGGCGAAATGAACGTCAAGAAGCTGGACGAGTGGTTGCGAATTCTCCTCCAAGCACGCGGACCTGATATTTTCCGCATGAAAGGGGTACTGAGCATCAAAGGAGACCCCAACCGCTTTATCTTTCAAGGGGTACACATGTCCTTTGAGGGGCGTCCCGACCGTCCATGGGGTTCCACCCCACGCTCGAACAAAATGATCTTTATCGGACGTAACCTGAACCGCAAAGAATTGGAAGAAGGTTTCAAGGCGTGCATCAGCGGTTGAGGTCGGTTCGCCCTTCTCGCCCACCTCACACGACCAATGCCCGTTCGAGGGCGTTATCCAATGCCGCTAGGTCAACCGGTCGCACGGGTGGTTTCCATGCAAATACCGTGCGTTTGGTTTCCATTCCATTTCGGCGAACCCCTGTCACCTCAATCGAAGGGTGAGCCACATTACCCAACACCGACACTTGAAGAGTGAGCAGCCCTTCGCTGGTTGCGACACGCACGATTAGGTCGCGTTGAGTGCGATAGGCTTTCCCGTTGTGGCGATTGGCAAAGGCCACCACAGTGGGTTGCACGCCGTCGAGGGCTTGGCGGAGAAAATCGCTGGTCACACGACCAGAAGAAGAAACTTGTGAACGAAGCGAAAAAGATGCGACCATAAATTGACCTCCAATAGGTTCCAATCCAGCACGCTCGCACGTCTCACAGATGGACGTGCCGGTAGCGTAAACCGGATTCAGAACGCAGAACGGAAGTCAATTCATCATCAAAGCATGTCAAAACTCAGGGCGCAAAAAGGTGCTTACAAAAGGAGTGAGCAGGGGTGAAGGGAAAAGGTTCGCGGATCGGGAGATTATATCAGGGCGGTTCGTTCGACACGGCTCGTCAAAAATTCAAGGTATTCTGAGAACGATACTCCGATGACGTCTGCCAAAGTAGCCCCACCGCACCACGGATGGGTGTCGTGGCAATCAGTCACGCAACCGAACAATGGGTGTTGTCGATCACAGCAGAGAGATTGTTCGTGTTTGTCGCCGTACCGCCCAATGTTCAGCCACAAACCGAAATCTTGTGGGTTTGTTTCCCTGCCAACACCCCACCATCGGTATTGACCTTGGATGATCCACATTCGATAATCCCACGCTGTAGACTCCGCAACATCAACAAGAGACAAAAGCTCTTCCCATTCGTCGTTCCATTCCCACCCACCACCGATTTGAATCATAAAGTTGACGTAATCAGACGGGACAACGAATCGTTCTTGCGCTGATTGTTCGCCGATGTGAGAAGAGAAAAGCTCGCGAAGGCTTGTTTCACATTGAAGCCAAGCTGCAAGCCGTTCTTCTGGGGTGCCTTCTGGAGCAGTGCGACGAGCAAAACGAGCAAGATGATCCCAAACGGGAAAGCGATATGTTGGCGACATTGGAACGCCCCAAAGGTTACTTTTTCACCCGTTTGAGGATGAATAAATCGGTATCCGACTTTTCTGTTGACGTGAATTCGGTTGGGCGTTTGTCTTCTCCACCGCAGATTTTGAGGGTATCGCCGTCAAGTTCAAAGATTCCCAACGCAGTTTTTTCGGGTTTTGCTTTAACATCGATCCAAGCCGGTTTTTTCTCGATATTGATTGTAAAGGTTCCCGTGATGTCAGAAGCCTTTGAATCCTTGAATGTAATGGACTTATCTTTGATAATCCATCTCATTACTTCTATTTTCTTTGCAGGGACTTCTTTACCCCCAGAAACGAGCTTCTCGACCTTCCATTCACCTTGAAGGTCTTTCAGAACTTTGTCGGTTTTGTCGTCAGCAAGAAGGAACGACGTGGAAACAAACACCACGCTTAAAACAAATACGCGCAACATAAACGGCACTCCAAGGATTTCGTTGAGGGTGAGAAAGTGAGGACACAGAACGAAGTTGAGTTATTTTTTCACCCGTTTGAGGATAATCAACTCCGCAGCATTCTTCTTGGTTGACTCAAATTCGGTTGGGCGGTTTCCGAACTCGACCCAACAAAACTTAAGGGTATCGCCGTTGAGTTCGTAGACCCCGACAAATTTTTGACGCTTGGTTTCCACATCAATCCAAGTGGGTTTCTTCTCAACATTAATCTCGAAAGTCCAAGTCTCTCCGGCAGAATCAGAAACCTTAATCGTCATCGTATTTTCTTTGATTGTGAAGAATACATTGTCGATGTTCTTCGCAGGTTTTTCTTCACCGGCGGTGACGAGCTTCTCAAATTTCCAATCGCCTTGAAGGTCTTTCAGAACTTTATTGGTTTTCTCATCGGCGACAAGGTTCGACGTAAAGACAACTAACACGATCAATGCCAACATGCGCAGCATAACAATAACCTCTGTCAGGATTTGAGATGGGGTTATTGTAGGGTGTTTTAGAATTTCGAGAGGGTTATAACCTCACATTAAGCCGATGAGTTCGCGGTTGGAGAGTTCGCGGATGAAATTCACACCGGCACCCCAATCTTGGGAATCGTCGATTTCCGAAAGGTACACGACGCAAGCCAAAATACGCACGGGTTGACCGTCATTTTTCGGGATCGTTAAACTGATTGCGGTGCCGGGATCGACTTTCTCGCTTAGACGCAAACCAGCTCCGGCGGGTGAAAGGTCAATCAGGTCGCATTCGTTTTCGAGTTGGTCGTCTTCGCCGGGAAGGACGCGGTAGGTTGCTTTCGCTCGCACGGGTGAACGTACCCACGTTCGCAAATCGCCGGGGGCCGATTTCTTTTTCTCCCCGCCGAACATTCCTAATTCGTCTGAGGTCAATTCCCCAGAGAACATGCAGCCCAGCGACCAACCCCCGCAGCTATCGTCACGCACGTTCATTACGCACGCTAATACGGTAATGTGTGGGCCGCCCCGTCGTTGTGGAAGGTCGAGGCGAATCATCGTGCCTTGAGGAATCTCTTCCGGTGAAAGGATGTTTACACCCGAACGCGATACGTTGCGTACACGGGCGCTAAAAGGAGTATCGTCCGAAACCGTGCGAAACGAGGTCAGCGTATCGGTATCGAATCGATGGTGACGACGACGGTCATCTCCTTCGGCTGTCGCAGTTCCACCCGTGAGGGTTCGTAAAAGAGAACGAGTCTTTTCAAACATAATCCACCGTTTAGAAATTCACCTCAACGGTAGAGCGCATTTTGAACGAGAGCAAACAAGGGGAACTTTAACAGCACAAATTCGGCAAAATGTGTTCGCTTCGGACGTTATTCTCTTCCTCGACCGTTATAAACTTGAGATTCGGTGATAATTTTATCCATAAAGATGTCGTGCCCACCGACTGGAATTTCGGGGAACAATTGACACTCGAACGCCAACGCCACAAGGGGGGTATCTTTGCGAGCATGTTGCAAGAGCTTGTCGTAATACCCCTTGCCGTGACCCATTCGCCCGCCCCGTCGGTCAAAGGCCACACCGGGGACCATGACGATATCAAGGTCTTCGGCACGGCATTGCTTTTCGGGAAGGGATCGCAATTCTTGTTTAGGTTCGAGAATCTTGTACATGCCGACTGCAAGTTCGTCCATGCTGCTCAATCGGAAAAGCTCAAGCTCACCAGCTTCGTTACACCACGGAACGATAATCGTTTTTCCCGATTCAAGGGCTGCCGGAAGGGAATGTCGTGTGCGAACCTCAGACCGCACATCAATATAGAACATGACGGTCTTGGCTTGGGCGTATTCAGGCAACGCCATGAAACTTTCGCAAATGGTTTTGCTCAGTTCGTCCTTATTGAGTTGAGCGTTGCGTGCAGCGTGTGCTTGCTCGCGGAGTTGTTGCTTTCGTGCTGCAAGGTCAAGGGGAGCCTCGGCCATAGTTTGTACTCGGTGTGTAAAAGAATAATTCGTTGAAGTTATTCTAGCGACTTGGGCGTCCGGGTGTGATATTCGACGGGGTTGCCCCACCGGGTTGACCGGGTCCGGGCATCCCTGCGGGGAGTTGCGGACCTGCTTTCTTCAGAGCTTCCCGTTCTTCGCGCGGAAGGTCGGCGGGCTTTTCGTAACCCGTCGGAGCTACCGTAAACTCTTGGGCAGTCGTGTTCAATTTCACTTCTTTGGGTTGATGTTCAAACATTCTGCAACCGGTGCTGCAAACCCCAATCGCCAACCCTGCCAATAAACAAAACGAGCGCATAGATACCCCCTATGAGCAAAGGGCTATACCCAGTATCGAAGGGAGATGCAAGAGAATTTTTGGGTGGGCGAGTGAAAGGCGAGTGAAAAAGGAGCAGTTGGAGAAATTGAAATAACGCCGACTTACATTGGGGCAGCTTGAAACCATGTTTTCATGGTGGGATCGCCGGCTTTGGGTTCGGGAGCCATTTCTTTTACGGGCGGCGTGGGGAATTCGTTTGTCGGAACGACGCCGTCTTTCGTGCGAATGAAAACGACCTTTCCAGTAATCGAATCAAACACCACTTCGTCGCCTTGTGAATTCACCCGGAACTTGACGACCTGTTGACCGTTCAGTTCAACAACTTCGAGTTGGCCCACGTCTTTTGGTGAAGGAACCAAAGGAGCGCCGATGAGAACGGGTGTGAGTGGTGTGCCGTCTGGGTTTGTTGGTGGAGCTAAGACCTGATGTTTTGGCTCGTTATCCATTAAATAGAAGGCCGAACACAAGATTGCGATGAATGCTCCACCTGCAATTAACCAAACTAATCGTTGGGATTTTGGGTTCGTGGGTTGTGTCGATGGTGTGGGTTTCATATCTCAAGCCTCCGGGGAAGGATCGGTCTACTACAAGAGACGACCGATCTTACAAAGGATATCGCTTTGCGACGATTTCTATTGCAATAGTGCAAGGAAATAACCAAAAATTCTCAGAATCCTCGTCTTTTGTTACAAAAGTAGGCCAGAACAGATGCCAAAACAGACCTACCTCGAAAACCTTACTGAGCAACTTATAGTTGGTTTGGATAATCTACCCGATTCCTTCCGCGAACGCCATGTTCGTTTTTTAATCGATTCGCAAAATCCCGATGGCGGTTTTTCTGGTCGCGAAGGTCCTTCCGACCTCTACTATACCGCTTTCGGTTTAAGAGGTTTAGCGGTACTGGGCGAACTGACGCCAGAGCGTGCGAACCGGGCATCGGTGTTTATCACAAGCGTTCTTGGTAACGCCGTGACCGTTGTTGACCTTTTTTCGATGTTGGTGAGTGTGTTCCTTATTCGATTGGCAGGAGGAAACGATCCCCTTGAGCATGCCCCCGACGATTGGCCCGAACGGGTTGCCCACACTCTCGAACTTCATCGCAATGCCGACGGGGGATATCAAAAAGCATTGCAAGGAACATCGGGTAGCACTTACACCAGCTTCTTAGTTGCGCTCACGATGGAGCTTCTCGAACGTCCGATTCCCGATGCCGAAAAGCTCGTGCAATTTATCCGAGAACGTCAACGCGACGGAGGATACGTCGAGATACCCCAGATGAAACGGGCCGGCACCAACCCGACCGCAGCAGGGATAGGAGTCTTACAAATCTTGGACGTGCTACGCCCAGAGGATGCCGACGCCGTTGCTGATTTTCTTGTCCCGCTCGTCTCACCCGATGAAGGTGGACTGCGTGCGAATGATCGCATTCCGGCTGCCGATCTTCTTTCAACCTTCACAGGTGTTTGGACCTTGCACCAAGTCGGGCATCTGCAAAAGATCGATCTCAAGGGTATCGAGAGATATTGGCAAAGTATGGAAATTCCGAGCGGTGGATTTCACGGGTTCTTTCTCGATCCCGCAACAGACGTAGAATACACCTTCTACGGGTTGGGCTTAAAGGCCGTACTGGAAAGTAATCGTTAGACCGGTGCGCAAGCAACGGCGGTTTTGTTAGACCGGTGCGCGAGCAACGGTTTGTGAATCAGGGGAACGAATGAGTCTGATTGTTACCGGATTATCGAAATCGTTTGAAACACGTTCGGGTTCACTACCTGTTCTCAAGAGTATTGACCTCAAACTCGATTCTGGGGAAGCCCTTGCCATCACGGGGCCGAGTGGATCGGGGAAGAGTACCCTGCTGTATATTATCGGCACTTTGGATCGACCCTCTTCCGGAAGTGTGACCCTCAACGGGACTGATCCTTTCCAATTATCAGAACCCGACTTGGCAGGGTTTCGCAATCGTCAGATCGGTTTTATTTTTCAGGACCATCACCTTTTACCGCAATGTTCCGTGCTGGAAAATGTGTTAATTCCGTCGCTGGTTGCTCAAGTCAATCGTTCCGAAACAGAACAATACGCACGCCAATTACTTGAACGGGTGGGCTTGGGCGGTCGCATCGATCATCGACCGGCCGAGTTATCGGGTGGCGAACGCCAACGAGCCGCAATCGCACGGGCACTGGTGTTGAAGCCGACGTTACTTTTGGCAGATGAGCCGACGGGTAACCTCGACCGGACAAACGCCAACGCCATCGCTGCCCTTCTGATTGAATTACAACAATCGAAGAAACTAAGTTTAGTTGTAGTGACCCATAGCCCCGACCTTGCAAAGATGCTCCCGAAACGTGCAGAAATGAACGACGGCAAACTCCACACGGTGTAAGAATATGAACGCTCCTCTTTCGACCCAAAATTTACAAGCGTTACCCGATATTGCAACCTTCAAACGAAGAATGCAATCGTTAGCGGTGTTGGATGCGATTTTCAAACCAGATTGGGAATCGCGTATTCATTCGTTTAATCGACGTTGGGGAAGTACGACAGAAATGGGTTCGACCCGTGATGGTCAAGGCGACGAACTTTACGTCACGTTTGAGAAAGCCGGTTGTTGGATGAAAGGGGTAGACCTTCAAGTTCCGGTGTATCCTTTGATTCGCAAGTCACAAGAACTCTGGGAACGCCTATTCGTTGGGGTTCCTGAACCCTTCCGTAAACACATCAAGCAATCTGCCTTCGAGACAGAATATACCACCTTCTGTATCTGGCGTTTGTCAGAAGATACCCAATGGCACAGAGGGACTCTCGAACTCCCGACCGATCATCACGACCCGGATGGTTCGGTCTACTTACTAAAGATGTTCGACGGGAATCCCGAAACGTACCACAAATTCGCGACCATTCACTTCAGCGCAACGACGCTAACCCTTGAACATATTCAGCACATTTACGAACATAAACGTGTTACGAAAAAGCTCGCCAAAGAGATCAACCCGAAGTTCGATTGGGAAACTCTGAAAGCCGACCTTGACGAGATTGGCTATCGTGCGAATTGATTTCCCTGAAAACAAGACGTTTATAAAATGGTTAGACCGGAGCGCAAGCTACGGACGAAAGATTTTTCTCCGTTTTCGATAATTCAGATGCGAAAAAAACTCGCTTTCGTAATGACGACAACCGTAGGTTGTTCGATAAATCTCAATGATTTCCGAAACAATTCTTTCGTCCGTAGCTTGCGATCCAGTCTAACCATTGCATCAACGTCTTCCTTTTCTAGAATTGTTGCCCTTTTTTGCGTTCCTCTTAAATTGATGGCATTAACCTTTCAGGAGCCATGCACGATGCGACGGTTATTTTCTTTCTTGATGGTAGGGGTGATTGCAACCCTCAGTTTTGCAGCCGAGCCGAAGCCTTTTTCCAAAGCCCTTCTTGAGGTTTGGGATAAGCAAAAGTGTTTCCCTGTTTGGTCGGGTAACTCTTACGATGAAGGGCTTATCAATTATCAGCAGTTCAAGGGTACTCTCGAAACCGAGGATTTACTACCTGCGTTGAATGTCCCCTCGAAACTCAAACCCGGTGACTTAAAAAACCTTCCGGCTCCCGATCAACCTTTTGGACTTTGTTTCTTTTTCGTAGATAACGAGAATAAACATTTACTCGAAGAAGCCAAGACCTTCAAGAACCTCAAGCGAGTGGCTGTTCACAATGGTAATGTAGACGAGAAAGAGATAATTATTTTAGCGGACCTTACCGATCTTGAAGAACTGCAACTGTTTGGCACGAAGATTTCTGACACTGGCTTGAAAGCCCTAACGAAAATTAAGAACCTCAAACGCCTTGGCTTAAATAATACTAAGATAACCGATGAGGGTATCGCAACGCTAAAAGCCTTCGATAACTTAGAACGTCTGGATATTGGCTATAATCCGCAACTCACCGATAAATGCCTTCCTGCTTTAGTTGAGATGAAAAGTCTCAAATACCTCGATTTACATTACACGAAAATTACCGACGAAGGGTTAAAGACACTCGCCAAAATGGACTTTCTGACTGGCCTGCATTTAGTATCGACCAAAACAACAGCAACGGGTCTGAAACACCTTGCAACACTCAAGAATCTGGAACGACTTCAAGTTGATGGTCAAACCGTCGATAAAGACTCGTTTCCGGTGGTTTTGGGTCTGAAAAAGTTGAAATATCTTGGAATGAATGTCTCCGATTCTGAATATGTCTCGCTTGGCGATGCCGATTTTAAGAAACTCGAAGTGCTGACCGATCTTCAACGATTAGCGGTCTACCAATGGAAAATTACCGAAGAGAGTTTACCAACCATCAAGGGCTTCAAGAAATTAGAATATGTTGAATTGGGCCGAACACAGATTAAACCAGCGAGCCTCGACCAACTTCGCAAAGACTTCCCAAAATGGCGTATCTATCCCCCCGGATAGTTTAATTTACCCGACAAATCAAACACTTTAGGTACGTTGTCTCCAAACACGCTGCACTTGTCGGATGATCGGGAGCGGCGCCACGTTGTTCGAGAATTTGAATATCTCGTTTCTCTTGGGCTGCGACCTGTGAAACAAGTTCTATTAAATCGTTCAATGCCACAAGGCCCGAACAACACGACACAACCAAAATGCCCCCGCGATCCAATAATCTAACTCCCATTGTGTAAAGGCGTCGGTAACCTTTCAGGGCTTCGGGTATCGCACTCCTCGAACGGGCGAACTTGGGTGGATCGAGCATCACCACTCCGAAACGCCTATTTTTCTCGACTTCCTCAGTCAGGTAATTGAAGACATCTTTTTTCACGAAGGTAAAATTCTCTAACCCGTTGGCGTCGGCATTACGTTTTGCAAGGTCCAGTGCCGGTTGCGAAACATCAACGCACTCTACCGCACTTGCTCCCATTTGGGAAGCGTGTAAGCCGAACCCGCCCGTATAACTAAACGCATCCAGCACACTCTTTCCGATGCAATACTTAGCAGCAGTTTGGCGGTTATCCCTTTGATCGAGATAGTAACCGGTCTTCTGACCCTCTGCCAGATTCAAGAATAATCGCAGGCTCCCTTCGGTGATAAAGTGATCGGGTGGCGGAGACGTTCCGTAAACAAGTTCATCTTGAATTGCTAACCCCTCAAGGTCACCGACTCCTTTTTCGGTTCGGAAATAAATCCCCTTTGGTTGAATGCGTTTGACCAACTCCTCAAGGATGATCTCTCGCCGAACCCCAATTACGAGAGCCGTAATTTGCACCGCAAGATACCCGCCGTACTCATCGACACTCAGACCCGATATGCCGTCGGCTTCGCTGAAGATAAGCCGACACCCCTTGTCCTCACCACGCAAATTGAGCGTTTCTCGAAAGCTCACGGCATAGTCGATCTTCTTGGCCCAGAAATCGCGGTCGAGGTTTTCGGTTTCGCTCCAGCTATAAAGGCGAACCCGAATTTTGCTTTGACTGTTGAACAACCCTTTGGCGATGAAATTATTGGTGTTGCTGCGAAGTTCGACCTCATCGCCATCGGCAGGCGTACCTTCCACACGTTCGACCGCACCCGCAAAGACCCAAGGATGACGGGCATAGAAAGGCTGAGCGCGTTTCGGTTTTAGGATTACGGTAGGGGTGGTCATGGAGGTCCGGCCTTTCGGGTGAAAATATCGTTGAAAGAATTTGGTGTAAGCGAACGAGGGAACTCAGAAAAAATAGTTGTTTCCCCGAAATCCCTCCTCACCCAAGATTGGGACAGAGTATTACCCACATCTTACAAGAATCTAATTGAAGGGCACGCAAAGAACTTGTGATCGCTTGAGTTGAGATTTTTATTTTCGATTTCACGATTGCCCTCTTTGATCTTATTTTCAACCAGTAACCTGATTTGCAGATTAGCCCCTCTGAACTACCTCACCGCTTGTGCGGGTCGGTTTTGGAAAAAGCTCTGCTCTCCTGCCCAAAATGCCCGATTTACACGGGTTGGCAACGTCGCGAACTGGGATGTTTCATAGCTTGGTAAATTGGGTTTAGTTTAACGATTCTCCCGAATCTGCCAGATTGTCTGAAAACTCCTGAAACAACAATTGCAACGAAGATGATTTCTTCGCAAGCAGAACGACGATTCAACAGAGGAACAGAATTAGCCTCACGGAAGTGAAACCATGAATCGCAAATTGTCGTTATTCACCCTTGTTCTCGGTTTGGGATACCCGTGTTGGGTGCGGGCTGCCGAAGGGGATCGCTATCCCGGTCCGCCTGATGAGAAACAATTAGGCGGAGGGGTTGTTGTTTCGGGAAGCTCAGCCAAAGCCGACGCTCCTCCCGCCGTCGAAACTCCCGTTAATAGTGCTGCTCATAATAGCCGTATTCCAATGGCGGGCGGGGTTCGTCCGGTGAGTGCGGTGACGATTGAACCCGTTGCCCCAAGCCCACGATTGATGCCCGCAACCGGAAGTTATTCGACGGTTCCGGTGGCGTTTACGAAACCTGTTGCAACCCCGTCACAGATTTCCGCTTACCCTGTGATCCCGCAAATTAACGAAGCCTGTTACGCACCGACAACGGCTTATTGCCCGACGCCCGGTTCGCAATGTGCGCCGATGTCGCACGGGAAAAGTTGCGGATCGTGCGAGCCGGGTTTGATTTCTAAATTCTCGACATGGTTAAAGTTTAGCCGACCGGTTATTCATACGGAATGCGTTGCC
>VYLT01000206.1_pt1 | contig 14706 bp, 13 predicted proteins | sample 5114261 | NCBI WGS metagenome assembly VYLT01 (sample SAMN12291815, study PRJNA351875) | freshwater metagenome | isolation source: freshwater lake | place: USA: Michigan, Little Long Lake | collected 2011-07-12 | reverse complement strand
AAATTGAAATGAAGTTCGTACTGATCGATTAAACTGGGGGAGGTTGCTTCGGGGTCTGTTCTTCCAATGAAGATGCTCTGACCGGTTGGGCCGTAGAAATACACACCGTGTTTCCCAAAATTGAATTCTATTTCTCTCCTGACAAAAGTTGGAGAAGAGATAGATGGCCCGTATGCCACTTCGGTTACCAATCGGTTATCAGAACGATACTGCACTTGGCGAACTGTGAAAAACCGCTTTTCAGTAGGGCTCATTTGCCAACGAGAACTCATGGGGAGTGGGATGCGTTTCGGTTGGTAATCGTCGGCAATAGAAAACCAACAATCATACGCTCCTCGCAAAATGAACCGCGTCCCACTCGGGTCCATCTCGATGCGACATTCGTTTGTTGCGAAAGCACCGGGTCCCGGCTCACTTACAAACCCTTCGACCTGAGACCACGTTTGCGAAGACCAAAGCCAAAAGGTCCAACTCGTTTTAGCTGAATTCCCTTCACCCCCTTCAAACGACCCAAAGCCCAAGAGGTTCCCGTTGGGAAGCCACTTGATATCCGAAAGAATTCCATTCACGTTGATTTGAATCATTTTACGTTCCCTCAGAAATCAACATCCCAAACGATGATTTTATTTCCGCCTGCAATCGCAGCAATCATGGTTCCATCACGGCTGAAATCGATGTTATTGATGGGTTCGATGCCCCAATCGAAGTTGCGAATAATAGTTTGAGTTTCGATATCATAGATTGCGACCACCGAAGTTTTTTCCCGTGTGATTGCAAGGAAGCGCTGCGAAGGGTGAATTGCCAAGCTGGTAATTTCTTTCATCTCGGTCAAACCTTCGAGCATACTCACCTCGGTTGAATTCTCAAAATGGAAAAAGCCAAACCTCCGCTTCTCCGAGTCTCCCCGATAAACCTCCTCGAATTCAAAGACAACCGACCCCCAATCCGCAGCGATCCAGAATTGATCGACCCGTCGGGCTGGCGCTCCATAACGACGAACCCGGATCAGTTGAGCATCGTAATGAGGACGCTGTTGAGTTGACACAAGTGGCGAAGGCAACCGCGTTTCAAACTCGTCGAGATAAGGCACTCCGCTACGTTTAACGAAAATCGTTTTGCCGGTTGGACCGTAGAAAAATATCTGATAGTCCTCGACAAAGAATTGAATCAAACGCGAACGCGATTCGATCCGTTCGGGATCGTATTCAACCTCAACAAAACAGGAGGGGTCGCCCATTCTCATGTGGCGTACTCCCAGAAACTTATCTTGGTTCGGACAAAGCTGCCCCCCAAAGTGCGAAGGAAAAGGAATCCTCGTCGGTCTTCCTGACTCGTCAAGCGAAAACCAAGAATCCACCAACCCCGAAATCATCACACGCGACCCGCTCGGATCAACTTCTAACAGACCATTCGCTTGATTACCAACGTGATAGCGAAACCCTTCGACCTCAGCCCAGTTCCTCGAGTCCCACTGCCGCAACTCCCAGCGATATGGACTTCCCGTTAAGACTTCCGAACCGAAATCGCCGAAGATCAAAAGGTTCCCATTCGGAAGCCATTTGAGATCGGTCACATTCCCTTTGGGATCGAGTTCAATCACGCCCTAAGCTCCTCAAAAGTCAACATCCCAAACGATGATTTTATTCCCACCGGCAACGGCTGCGATCATTGTTCCATCGCGACTAAAGTCGATTCGGGAGAGGGGGCCTTGTTGGAAGTTGAAGGTTTGGCAGACCTCGTTGGCGAAGTGGTCGTAGATTTCGATGATGGGAGAGGGTTCGCGTATGTAGCCGAGGTGACGTCCGTTGGGGTGGAAACCGAGGTCGGAAATTTGGCTGGCGTGGTCGATTCCTTTCACGGGTTCTATCAATGCTGATGGTCCTTTTTCGAGATCGAGGAAGTGCAGTTCGGTCGAACCAAAAACGACCTGCTTCCAATCAGGCGAGACCCAAACCAGATTTGCTTTTCGGAGGGGTCGGGTTAGTTTGTGCTTTTCGACCAACCGATGACCAATCATCAAACGATCAAAGAGCACCATTTCGTCTTGGTCAAATCGTCCGACCTCATAAAGACTTAACTCGCTCGAATCGGCATCGGCTTTCCAGATGTGTTTGCTATCAGGTGCGTAAAAGAAAAATGGCTCTCGTTGCCGAGCATCCGCAACCGTGCGAACCCAGCGTTGGGGTTGCTCGCGTGGTCTCGGGTCGGAAAGTTCGATTTCGCGGAAGAGTGTTCGTTCTTCACCGAACAAAAGTCGGGATGTCTCGTCGGGTTGAAGGGTGCCAAACACCCGCAAGCCGTTGGGTGCAAGGGTCAGTTCATCAAATTCAAAATAGCGTTCCGGGACGACGCGATTCTCGCCCACACGCCGATATGCACAACGAAAACGGCGACCCTAAAAGGATCATCTCGCCGGACAGATCGACCTTGATAAGTTCGTGATTCAACCACGTTCCGAGGCTCGAACGCTCGGTGAAAAATTGTGCCAATACTCGCTCTTGCAAATCGGGAAGTTGCCACTCGACAAGCCGACACGAAACCGAACGCCCCGACGTGCTATCCAACAGCAACGCCAAAAGGTTCCCATTCGGCAACCAAGCAATATCGCCAACCTGCGAACCAACATCAAGCCGAAGCATAAGGGGGCCTCTCAGAAATCGACATCCCACACGATTACTTTATCACCGCCTGCGATTGCTGCAATCATAGTTCCGTCTTGGCTAAACTCGATGCAGTTCAACGGACCGCATTGCCAATCGAATTGGCGGAGGATGCTTTGCGATTCCAGATCGAATATCTCAACGAGGGAGGAATCTTTGCGAACGATTCCCAAATAGCGGTTCGACGGATGGATACCGATATTAACAATCTCGCCCAGATCGCCCAAGCCTTGCAAGGGGGCCACATCGTGGGGATTCTCAAGGTTGAAAATCCCTATCGAACTGATCAGATTTTTCGAGACGTTCCAAAACATCAGAACCAGCATTTTCCAATCGGCAGAAATCCAACTTCGTGCAACATCGCCTCGAGTGAGGGCGTAGTTTTTGACAAAGCGAAGTATTCCTTCTGGTTCAATAGGAATCTCATTGAGGTCTTCATGAAAGAATCGAACAGGATCATTTTTTCGCCGAGTTGGTCGAATGATTTTGTATTCCTCGAGAAAGATGGAATCGTTTCGTTTGAGGAAAAGCGTTTCACCATTTGATCCATAGAGAAAGAATGGCTCGTCCCAATTCAAAGCCGGAAACCCTTCATAAGCAAACCCACGAACAGAAACTTGAGTTGTGGACTTCGTGAAAGAAAAACTGGCTTCGATGAATGCGAGAGGACCGTCCGAAATCAAACTCGAATGAATCAGGAATTGCGAGTCGGTCGGGGACATTTTCCAAACCCCATCCAACGGAAGGGCGTGGGTTCCGAGCGTCGTGATATCGACACTTTCGGAAATAGAAAACCAAACCCGTGCAGGTCCACTCAAAAGTAATTTGCTCGAGTTCACATCAACCGTCATCGTGGTGGGATCGCCTACGAGGGATGCTTCCTCCCAAACACCATTCCATTCCGTCAGGTAAAGGGAATAGTCCCAATCGCGTGAGTCCCAACGACGGAGCATAAAACGCGAGCGATTCCCGACACGATCCTCGACAACCGCAAGAAGCTGCCCGTCTGCAATCCACTTCAAGCCACGCCAAACGAAAGTTTCCCACGTTTGCCGACACGCAACAACGAGCATCGTAAGTCCTCAGAAATCGACATCCCAAACGATAATTTTATTGTCTCCTGTAACGGCTGCAATCATCGTTCCATCGGGGCTACAATCGATACAGCGAATCGCTTTCGATCCCCAATCGAAGGAGCGAACGACTGCGCCGGTTTGAAGGTTGATGACTTCGACCGTTGCGGGATTGCTTTGGGCACGGAGCATGAACCGATTCGAGGGATGGAGAGCGAGGGGGGTGTGACTTCCAATCTTGTCCCCTTGAATCCGAAGGCTTTTCAATCGGGGTGGTTCGTCCAAGTAAAGAACAGAAAACTGTTTTTGAGCAAGACCAACAACCGACCCGTCGAACGATTGCCACATCGAGACCACCTCTCCGAGTTTTGCGGAGTACGATTCCACCGCTTCGGCTTCGTACTCAACGATCCTGATTTTTTTCTCGCCAAGTCGTTCTCGGATTCGAAGCCGTTCTATTGACGGGACATCGTTTTGTTTCCGATAGAGGGTCTCGTTATCGGGTCCATAGAAAAAGGCTGTCGGTCGAGTCGGAGAAACCCAAACCGTCCGGATGGATCGGCTTTCCTCTAACCAGCAATGTTCGACGAGTTGACGGGTATCGTGTCGAGATTGCTTGGTGTCCAGCAAAACCCGTTTACCATCTGGCGAAACCGCAAGAAGCTCAAAACCGGGCTGAGAACGACTATCGATGATAGCTCGATCCCGAATCCGAAAGCACTCGCAACTCGGACCACGAAGTGCTCCAAACTCACCTGTTGACCCGATGAAGAGGATCGGGCGACTCTGTCGGATTCGCCAAATTCCAAACCGTGCAAGAATCGATTCGGAAAAATCGGGAAAGGACCAAATCACCAGTTCAACGGAAGAGCTAAACGAGAACCCAACAAACCCACCACCAGAATCAAAGTTCTCGATGGGAGAGTCTCGTAACCCAATCAAGTCCCCGTTTGGCATCCATCGGATTTCTTCGAGTCGGTGTTCGCTTGTGAAGGTGAGCATTCGTTGTCCTCAGAAATCGACATCCCAGACGATGATTTTATTCGTACCCGCAATCGCTGCAATCATCGTTCCGTCTGGACTGCAATCCACGCTTCTGATTGGGCCTCGTTGCCAGTTGAATTGCCGGATAATCGTCTGGGAGTGAAGATCGTAGACTTCGACCGTGTTGGAATTGGAACGACACAACACCAAGAATCGATTCGAGGGGTGGACGGAGACACACGAAATAACTCTTGGGTCACCGATACCCGTCAATCGCACGGATTGCACAACGGCTCCGAGCGAAACCAACGAAATTCTCTTTTGCTTGAGGATCAGCAAAGTCCCATCGGAGGATTTCCAATTCGCAGAGATTGTCCCTCGTTCCCCCTCGAACTGGCTTTCGGTGAAGGCGTAGAATTCGGGGATCGACTCCGTTTGATTCGACGGTTTCGGGACAATTCGCATTCGTTGGATCATGTCTTGATCGAATCGTTGGCGGTAGATCGATTGGTTATCCGGACCGTAGAAGAACAGACTTTCTTGTGTCGGTGAGATGAGGAGTTTGCGTTTCGCTAACACCTTGCGAGCATCCTCGGAAACGCCATCAAGGAACCATTCTGTCAGTTCGATCATCGAGGAGTTTACAAGCCGCGAGGATTGGCGTAATATCCGTGAACAGTCGGTCGATACCGCAACTATCCATCCCTGATCGAAATCGAAGCGATCATGCAAAGTGTTCTCCACAAGGTCAAACCACCCCAGCGAATTGATCCCACGAATACAAACCCGCGAACTCTGATGACCAACTTCAATCGGTCGTAATGGCTGCGGACCGTAGGCAAGTGAAGTCCCTCCGAGGGGCTTTTCGCCAAACTGTGGAAATGAAAACACAAAAACTTGATAGGGAACAGGACTCCAAGAGTGACTGCGAAAAGCAATTGGCTGCGTCAGGGTGTCCCCTCGTCCGATTACGATGAGGTTCCCTTCTTGGGACCAGCGCACCTCTTCGAGTTGGTATTCGCTTGTGTAGGTGAGCATCCTTGGTACTCCCGAAACAAAACGAACCCGCAACTCTCAACTGATGCTGAGAGTTGCGGGTTCGTGTTTGATAACCAATCGGGGCGGCCGGATTTGAACCGACGACGTCCTGCTCCCAAAGCAGGTGCTCTACCGGGCTGAGCTACGCCCCGAATCTTGGAAGGAATATCCTACAAGATACCCCCTCAATCGAAAAGGTTCACTTTGATTATCTGCAAAACCCTTACTTCCGTAACGCTTCGATGACCCGTTCAAAGTCGTCGTTGTTGTCGAAGCCGATGACGATGGAGCCTTTATCCTTGTCCTTGACCCGAATCTCGAACCGGACTGCCAAACGGGATCGGAGTTCGTTTTCGATGCCGATGACGTGGGCGGTCTTCATGCTGATGGTTTCTTCTTTGAAGGCTTCTTGGGCTGCCTTTGCTTCGGCTTCGGCACGTTGCTGTTTCAACATCAACTCCAGCGCTTTGACCGAAAGCCCCTTCGACATCACTTCTTTGGCAATCGCGCTTTGCTTGATCGGGTCGTTCAGACCTTTCAGCAGTTTGGCATGCCCCAACGTGATGAACCCTTGACGGATCATCTCTTGAACATCAGCGGGGAGCTGCAAGAGGTTGACGATGCTGGTCACGGTTGTTCGGTCAACGCCCAATCGTTGTGCCAAGCCCTCTTGGTTCACTTGGTAGGTGTCGAGGTACTTGCGGAAACTGTGGGCCTTTTCCAACGGGTTGAGGTCGGTGCGTTGGATGTTCTCGACAAGCGATGCTTCCCAGACCTGTTGGTCGTCGAAGTTCATCACTCGAACTGGAACGACCGATAAGCCTGCTGCCTTCGCGGCACGCAATCGTCGTTCCCCGGCAATCAACTGATACTCGTTCTCGACCTGACGAACGACGAGGGGTTGCAATACCCCGTGAATCTTGATGCTTTCCATGAGGGAAGCAATTTCGTCATCGTCGAAGTTCTTCCGAGGTTGATACGGGTTCGGGACGATCCGTTCAATCGAAAGAACCTTATCTGTTGTCTCGACTCCTTCGGCAGAGACATGCTCTCCATGCCCACCCTCACCGAGTAGCGCATTAAGCCCCCGCCCCAAACGAGCCTTTGTTTCTGTACTCACTTGCAATCCCCCTTATCAGCAAAACCTTACCAAATCCCCCGATCTTATGTTCCACGTGTAACATCACCCAGTTTAACACCAGTTACGTTCCACGTGTAACCCTCTCATAACGGCACAACCGGAATAATCAAGCCCAACCATCGGTTTAGTGGTAATGAACAGTGGGTAGTGGGTATTGGGTAGTGAGGACACCTCAAGTCCCGAAGTATCGCCCCGCCCCCACGCGCCGGAAATTCCGTTTCCGTCTTGGGACAGGCGGGGCTACTCATAACGGGCTACCGCCCTCAGCATCTTTTGGAATCGCGACTCCACGAAAGAACGGAATATCCTAACGCCCAAAATGCTTCAGGCTCGTTTAGGGCCGGTATCGAATAGCCCCGCCTGTACCAAGTCGAACGCGAAGCGTTTGACTCGGGGGGCGGGGCGAGACTTCGGGACTTGAGGTGTCTTCACTAGCCACTACCCACTACCCGCTACCCGCTCGACGGAAAAAAGTCCCCTTTGCGCCGATTTGACTTTTGAGGTATGATGATTTTCGACGACGACCGGAACCGTTGTCACAAGGGCATCGGATGCCCGACTAGAAAAGAGGCGCGGGTAAAACAAACCCGACGATGTTGGCACACGCCAACAATGCACCCTGATCACTCAACTCTGAGTTTTCTCGCGTACCTTTTTTGGACTCGTACTTTCTGACAGGGTCTCACCACCCTTTGCAAATGGATTTTGCTCGCATACCAATCTCAGGATGAGATCGGTCACGGAGAAAGTACGCACATAGGAGGTTGTTCCGCTACGGAAAAGAACATGGATCGTTCCCCGATTTTGTTTCGTGTTGACTCGCATTCGGATTGTGGCTTTGCAGGTATCTATCAGGCGTTGACTTTTGCCCTTGCGGTGCAACGTCGTCGTCGGGTTTCTTACTTCCTCGGACAGATCGAACCCTTCTCGCTCCTGTCGCAGATCGCTCGTGGAGGAAACGAATTCCTCAAAGCCGAGAACCCTTTGGGCACTCCTGAAGATGTGGAAGAGACCGTTGCCGAAGCCCGTCGCATTGGGGCTGCCAACGTCGTCCTCCATGCTCACGATCTCTCGGAAGATTACCTTCGAGAACTCACCGAGAATGGTCTCGATGTGACAGTCTTCGATACCCAAGCCCAAATCTGTTTTTCAAACCGGCTTGTTGTCAATCCACTCCTCGGAAAGACCGTCCGCGATTACCAATACGAGACCGGCACGCAATTGCTGATTGGAGCAAAGTACGCCCTCGTTCGTCCGATGTTCCGACGCCAACGCCCCATGCGGTCCGCCGAACCAACAGGGGCCAAACGTGCAGTGTTGGCACTGGGTGAGGATGATTTCTTCGGTGAAAGCATGAACCGAACGACACAGCTTTTGGGGAACTCGAACCTTGAAAAGATCACGGTCTTGGTTCGAAGCCATCACAACCAGATTAACGACCTTCGAGACCTTGCCGAAGAAAATAAAGGTCGCTTGGAAATCCTGACCGAACCAAGCGAGCTTGCGAACCGTTTGCCCAAAGCACACGTTGCCATTACTTCGGGTGATTCGCTCAGTCTGGAAATGGCTTGCGTGGGTGTGCCGCAAATTGTCCTTGCTGCCGACGGGGTCTGCCAAGCCTGTGCTCAATCTCTCGACAACGAAGGGGCTGCCACACTCTTAGGAATGTGGTCCGAGATCAGCGACATCCAACTCAACGACCAAATCAATTACGTCCTCGACGACGAAATCGAACGAATGGGAATGTCCCGTTGCGCCAAAAACCTGATCGACGGCAAAGGAGCCGACCGTCTCGTCAATGGGTTAGAGATCATGCTCCACACCACCCTCGAACCCCAAACCCGAAAACTGGCAGCATAACAACACCAGAAAGAGAAGCAATAACGCAAAGACACAAAGACACAGAGATGCAAAGAAGACAAAAGAAAAACCAAATGTTCTTGGTCTAACCAATCCACCTCCGTTCTTTTCTTGGCTTCTTTGTGTCTCTGCGTCTTTGTCTCTTTGCGTTACTGACTTTTGCCTTCCGTCTTTCCATCTCCGTATAATTCCCGTATGGCGAAATCCACTCCCAAACCCGTTACGGTTCCTGATTGTCTCAAGGCGAAGCATCAGGGGCGGAAGCTCGTGGTTGTTACTGCTTACGACTCGACTTCGACCAAACTCGTCGATACGGGTGAGGTCGATATCCTTCTCGTAGGTGACTCGCTTGGTATGGTCATTCAGGGGCATACGACACCCCTCCCCGTCACCCTTGACGAGATGATCTATCACACGAAGGCAGTGGTAAGGGGTCGCTCTCATGCTCTTGTCGTCACAGATCTTCCGTTTATGACCTATCAGCTTTCGGAAATGCAGGCTCTTGAAAGTGCAGGTCGAATCCTGAAAGAAACGGGTGCGAATGCCGTGAAGCTCGAAGGAGGTGTTCGTTCCTTTGGGTCGATTCAAAAGATCGTTGAGGCAGGGATTCCCGTAATGGGTCACGTTGGCATGACTCCGCAATCGGTTCAAGAATATGGCGGTTTCAAAGTGCAACGGGATACCCAAACCATTTTGGAAGACGCCCTTGCTGTGGAACGGGCCGGAGCTTTTGCGATTGTCGTCGAATGTGTCCCGGTGGACTTGGCGAAACAAATCACCGAAAAGCTCACCATCCCGACGATAGGAATCGGTGCCGGCCCTCACTGCGATGGGCAAGTCTTAGTCTTTCACGATCTCTTGGGGATGTTCACCGACTTCCGACCCAAATTTGTCAAACACTACGTCAACCTCGCAGAGGCCATTCCGCAAGCAATCAACCAATACGCTAACGAAGTGCGAACGGGGATTTTTCCAGACGAGGAGCATTCATTTAAGTAGTGGATAGTTGACAGTGAAAGCAGAGGGCTTCCGGCGATGGCGAAGGATTCCAACAAAAGACGTGTCCTTGACCGCAAAAAGCAAGAACTCGATCACGCTCTTCGGCACAACTATTCAATCGAGAAACTTCATGTTCGAGCCGAGAAACTGAGGACAGCCGTCCTCGCAGTGCTTAAAAAGATGCGGTCTTTAATTGATGACTCACTCGTTGAACGATGGAAGGGGATGTGTGTCGAGGAGGTCTTAGAACGGGCAGCCAAATGGGACCCACACCCCACTTGGCGAGATATTCGATTGGCCAACGAAGCGTGAAAAACCAAAATAAAAGGGGTTGGTAGTCACACTGCGACTACCAACCCCTTTTGTCTTTCACTGTCAACTGTCAACTCTCCACTACGCTACGAAGTCCATCACGTCGAACTTGTTGCCGAGCACGCCTTTGCTTTCGACTTTCAACCATTTCTCAAGCAAGGTTGCATAGACCCGTCGGAAGTCGGTGGTGACTTTCAGGTCGCCTTGATCGAGGTCTGTGAGGCTTGGTCGTTTGCCGTGTGCGCCACCCTTGATACCGGGGCCAGCACAGAGAAGGAACGAACCTGCACCGTGATCGGTACCGCCACCATTCTCGGCAACCCGTCGGCCGAATTCCGAGAAGGTCAGCACTGCGACTCGCTTATCGTCTTTCGTGCGAGCCAACTCTGCGAAGAGTTGGGCAATCGCATTGCTCACTTCACCGAAGAGCCGTGCGTGATCGACCAGTTGGTTGGCGTGGGTGTCGAAGCCATCGATAGCCACATAGAAAACCCGTGTCCCGAACCCTTTTTGGATCAAGCGTCCGATGAGGTTCATCTTGCCCCCGAGGGTATTGAATTGACGACCCCAAACGGCGTCTTTCTTGTAACCGTCGAGAACGTCTTTCAAGGTCTCAATCGATTCAAAGGTTTGAACTTGACGACGACGAACGAACGAAAGCAATTCGTCTTCGTCCAGCGAACCTTTGGTCACGTCGCCCAAGAGTTTCTTGACCGGCTTTTCGCCTGCGCCACCATCTTCCGAAGCTCGGAGTTCAAAGTCTTCGGCTTTGTGGATACTCAACACACCGTTGACAGCCCCGCGACATGCCATCGGCATTTTATCGCCACCAACATGCATCACTGGAACGCCAACGGCTTCGCCTTTGGAAAGCCCGTCAGTGCTTTTTGCAAGCCAACCCCGTCCGGAAACTTCGCGTGTGATTTCGGCACATTGCCAACGATCCATCGACTCGAAGTGCGAGCGGTCCGAGTTCGGATAGCCCACACCTTGAAGAATGGCAACCTTTTTATCGGTGACCATTTGTTGCATACCGAAGAAGCTGGGGTGCAAACCGATATCGTCGGTGACCTTGAGGAGTTGTGCCTTTGGGATACCCAAAGTCGGACGAGCCTTGTAGTAGGCATCGTCGGTGAAGGGGACGGCCATGTTCAAGCCGTCGTTTCCACCGGTCATCTCAATGACAACGAGAATCGTGTCATTGGAGGAGGCTTTCTCGGCAGCAAATGCGGTGCGTGCCAAGAACTCTGGCACAAAGGGGGCCGCAGCCAAGAGAGTCGATTTCTTCAAAAAGTTCCGACGATCCATAATCATTCTCCTCAGACACCCAAGAATATGGGTGCTCGTTGGTTAGTTTAATTGATACTCGGGCATCGTTAAAAACGCATGAATCACATCGCGGAGGCGACTTTCAAACCCAGCATTGTCGTCCCCCTTGCGGAGGTGCTTCATCATCTCATCTTCGGCAGTGAGATTTCGCACACCGGGAATCAAGAGATTCCCATAGAAACTGACGAACTCACGGGGGGTTTCCAAACCGGCTTTGCGACCCTGTGCAAGCGGATCAGCAGCGGTGAAGAACGAGCCACCCGATTTCTTAATCATCTCTTTCGATGCTTCACGAAGTCCGTGTGCAAGGTCGTGTGAAAAGTTCGAGCGAGCGACAAGGGTCCCACTCGAAAGCCACGCACGCCCGCCTTCCCAACCTTTCACGTTCGGCGGTGCAAAGAGACGTTGACCCATTGCATCGAGACCGGGAATCAACGATTCTGCCATTACCACGTTGCGACCCGTCGGTCCAACCCCAAGAAGGCGAATGGCACCGACCACAAATTCCACTGGCGATTTGATCTTTTGTAAGAAGGCTTGTTCCGAGTAGAAGTGCTTCGAGCGCAAGATACGTTCGACACACTTTCCGACATCAAGTTCCGTTTCCTTCAACTCTTTGATGAGTGGTTCAAGGAAGGCATCGGGCGGAACGACTTCTTCGCAGACGAAAAAGGCATACAACCGACGAGCAAGGAATCGCGGACAGGTGGGTTGCTTGAGAATAATGTCTACGATCTCGTTGCCGTCCCACTTACCTTTCTCACCGAAGAACACCTTTTCACCGTCGTCGTGTTGGCTTGCATTAAAGGTGAATCGATTCTCGCTGGTGTGCCAACCGGTGAAAGCCCGTGCTGCTTCGCGGATATCTTTCTCGGTATAGTTACCCACACCGAGCGAGAATAACTCCATGATTTCGCGGGCGTAGTTTTCGTTTGGTTTTTCTTTCGTGTTCGTGTTCCCGTCGAGCCAAATCACCATTGCGGGATTCTTGCTCATGTCTTGTAGCATCGGTCCGAACTTCGACAACCCGTGTTTCATAAACAGTTGTTGCTGTTCGATCATCGCCTTGTTACTGGCAACTTTGTTCACGCTGGTTGCAAAATGGTTATGCCAGAACAGTGCGATCTTCTCACGAAGGGGAGTCTTCCCCGACATCATTCGGCGAACCCATTCAATGCGGATCGTCCCGCCATCGGTTCCCATATCGGCAAGAAGTTTCGGTTCGGGTCCGACATCAAGAATAGACTTGATAGTCGTTTCGTACCCGACCTTCTCGGCGGTTTCGATTTCCTCACGGCTCGCCCCAAAGCCTGCCCGTCGGTACAAGTGACAAATCCACTTGCGGTTCCACGGGTCTTCCTTAGTTGGAGCCCATGCGCTCCATTCGTCTTTGGGGTCTAATTCGGTATAAGGTTTCTTTGGCATGTTCCTTCCCAAGCTGACCGAGAGCCTAAAAATGAGAATGAAGGGTGCAACTTTCACAAACTTCGATCTTTCTAGTTTAGTCCTCTCTTGGAAATGATGACGACCCTTTGCACAAATTTCAACAGGTATTGCCGAACTCGTTACCTTCTTTTTGCAATTCGGTTCAAGTTTCACAAACTCCCCTTTTCCATAAGATGACCTTTTTGGGGAGCAAAATACCTTGTCTGGTCTCATTTCAAGGTCTGGAATTGTCCGGCTTCCTGAGCTTCGCCCTGCCCTGCAAGCCGTTACACAACTGGTCCGAGCAACCCGTTCCGGGGTGGCGCACCCTTCGATTCTCTTGGTCGGGCCAACGGGTTCTGGCAAATCCCGATTGGGCGAGTATGCCGAAACCAAAGTCAGCCGCTTGGGTATCGATGCCCGCACCTTTACTTGTCGCGAGTTCCACGAAATCCCAGAAGCGGAAGAAACTCCTTCAGTTGACCAGCCATACCCTGTCCGACCCGAAGCTCCTGATCTGAGCGAACCCCAACTCTTGATTCTCGAAGACCTGCCTTTTCTTCCGGCCCGAAGTGTTGTGCGACTCATTCAACTCCTCGACCAACGAGAACAACTTGAACGCCCTACCCTGATGACAAGTGTTCGCAGTCCTTCCGAAATCGACCAACTCCCAAACCGACTTTTGGGAAGACTTGCGGGGTTCCTTGTCATCTCGATACCGACACTCTCCCAAGAAAGTCGGCTTCTCTTTTTGAATGCAACTTACCCCGAGAAACACTTGCTCACCTCGAATGCCCTTGTCTGGATGGCATCGCGTGCAAACTCTCTTCGGGAACTCGTCGCAATTCCAAACCAACTCGAACCACTCAAAAGGTTCTCCCCACCGCCGTGGGATGTTCCAACCCTCACCGATTTTTTTCAAGGTCAACAAACTCGACCACGACCGACCCTCGAGGCGTTGGCAGTCAAGGTTGCCGAACGCTATGCCTTACGATGGAAAGAGCTTCTCGGAAAGTCGCGGGTGCGGAACATCGTTCGGGCACGCCACATCGCAATGTCACTCGCCCGGAGAAAGGGGTATTCCCTCAAGGAGATCGGAACCTACTTCGGAAAGCGGGATCATAAATCGGTTTCCCATGCCGTCGAGAGCATTGAGAAACTGCTGAAGGAGGATGTGGTTTTCGAGAGGCAATTTGCGGAATTGCTGGGGTCGTGAGCCCAAGTTGAGCGGGGGGTGGGCGAGTCACTCCCCCTGTGGAATTGCGGGACGAGTAAAATTGCAATTCGGCCCAACACCCTCAACCACAGGGGGCGTGACTCGCCCACCCCCCGCTCAACAAAATCATTGGCGCGCACTGTGGGGAAAACTTGGCGCGCGTCTGTCGTTTCTTTGGCGCGCAGTTGGCGCGCAATTCCTTTCCAAGTTCACCAGTTCTAAGTCCGTTCGATTCGATGAACCTTCGTGAACACACGCGCGCCATTTGCGCGCCAAGTTTTCCCCATCGGCCTATTTTCACAATCTTCCGTAGATTCTCGAACCTTCCGGACCAATATATATGATTGACCTTGTGTTATTGACACGACTTAACTACTAACACTGTTTATAAAAAGAGGAGATAATAATCTCTTCTGGAAAATCATTCAGGGAAGGAAACCCAATGAGAGTTGCATGTCTTCGCAATGGATTATTGACAGCATGTCAAGTCATCAATCAAGTCATCCCCACACGAACCTCAATTCCCGTTTATAAGTGCATCAAAGCAATCGCCGAAGGGTCGAACCTAATCCTCATGGGAACCGATCTCGAAGTTGGGATTCGTTACGAACTTCATGGCGTGCATATCGAAGAACCCGGACAAGCCATTCTGGCAACAGATCGTCTGAT
>VYLT01000204.1_pt1 | contig 14826 bp, 22 predicted proteins | sample 5114261 | NCBI WGS metagenome assembly VYLT01 (sample SAMN12291815, study PRJNA351875) | freshwater metagenome | isolation source: freshwater lake | place: USA: Michigan, Little Long Lake | collected 2011-07-12 | reverse complement strand
TAGAATGAAAGTAACATGATCATCTAGAGGATTATTGGGTATATTCGTTGGTAGAAAGACATCCTCAGTTATGGAAATTCATTAAAAACTACAACAATGACCACATTTTTATTTCTACTTTTTTTCGTTTTGTCTCTTTCCATATTAGTTCTGATCAGAACAAAAAGTAACGGTAAATATGAAGTTAAAATAACCGACACCGTTATTTGCTTAATCCCCATCGTAATTTGGCTTGTCACAACGGGACAAATTAGTGAACTCGGGATAGGAGACCTTAAATTCAAGTTAAAAGAAACTTATAAAAAACCAGTAGCCACACAAATTAGCTATTTAATTGAAAATGAAGATCTAATACTCATTGGGGTTGACTGTAAATATGGCTGGGAAGATGAAATTGTAAGTGACACAACATTTCCATCCTACAAGCCCTTCAAATTTCTCTTGATCAAAGAAAACTGTGAAGATGACCAATTTGGAAATAGCAACCCTACATTTTGGGGAATACTTGCTGTTGAAGATTACAAGCAACTATTTCTTAGTCCTGATTCAAAATTGAACGGTGAGTTATTTATTGGTTGGGTGAAATCACAAAACCTGAATGAGCTTGAAAAAACTATTCCTAGCTTTATTTCACTTGATAACGCGATCGATTCAAAAACAAGCAAGTTGTTCGCATTAGAACAAATGGAAAAGTTAAAAACAAACTTTCTTCCGGTAGTTGATGAAAAAAAGCAGTTTATTGGCATGGTTTACAGAGATAGAATAAATTCCAGTTTCTTAATTGATATTGGTAAAATTTTAAACTGAGTAAATAAGATCTGATTTATCAATTCATACACAACTCGATTCAAAACTATCTCCCTTTATGATCGGACTATCTCCAACGAAACAAGTACATGTTGTCACCGATTTTCACAGCCTTGTCTCCACCCCGTTTCATGGAGCAATGAATGCCATTTGCTGGAAGCGTGAACTGACGGGCAATTTTTCTGAGATTGTTCAGCAGGCAGAATCGGCCGAAAACATAACGGTTCTTGAAGAAGCAGAACTTCGTGCCATGGCATTGAGCCAGCAGGGACAAGTTGCCCGTGACATCCTCATCCATGACCTGCAGCTGTTGAAAGCACACGGCGCAGATCCGGTATTGAATGTCATCAGGTCGTATGAACGGGATCACTCCTACCCTTTTTTTCCAACCGATGTTTATTCGTTTCATGTAGATCGTTCGCCGGTGCCAACCGACACCTTTTTGTGCACTTACATCGGCGAGTCGAGTGAGTTGTTGCCCAATGCCGACGTAACACAAAAGATCTGCATTCCCGAAATACGTGTCGAGCTCCGAAAGCTGTATCACGGACCGGAAGAAGGTTTTGAAGCCTTTTTGACCGAACATTTCTTCGACCTCCACTACCAGGCCAACCCCGGTGCGCAGCCTGTGAGTTTAGGACGGGGCCACATCTGGCGCCTGGCGGTTGATCATCCCCAACGTACTGTTCTGCCTTGTGTGCACCGTGCTCCGGTAGAAAAAACAGGCGAAAGCCGGTTGTTGCTGATTTGTTGAAGCATTGAAAAACACTTAACTTCCGTTTTTTACTTAACTGAACCTGCGCGATGAAATTGACAAGCCACAAAATCTATGAGACAATGCTGACATTGTTTCCCTCACAGAACGATTTCTCACAGTCGGACTATGCAGAGGAATTAAACGAGCTTCACGAATTTGGGATTGACGGTGAACATTCAATTTAAAGTCTAATGATCGATTGATGCAACATTTGAATTTTTGGGTTTATAGTATCGAACTGGACTTCAACGAGTTTAAGCCAGGGCTTTCGAAGCAATTGGAGGTCGCCAATTTTCACCATGACCGAGAAAATTATTGGGAGTACATGACTGGATTTACCAGAAAATACAAATCCCGGCTAAATATATCCAGGCCACATAAAGACGCAATGAACCTGCCAAAGAATGAGATACCTCTTCACCTGATTTTTTACTCTTGTAATGAATTGTTAATTGAACAAATAGGTGGTGATTTAAATCAATTCTTTCAACTACCGGTTCACTTCGGTACTTTTACTGACAAGAGTGCAAATGAAGAGCGTTGTTTTGAATTCAAATCAAAAAGAACTTTCAAGAAAATAGACTTGTCCGAATTAATTAAAGGCGTTTGACCATTTATTGAGAGCGATACTAAAACAAAACGCGGCTTCAACGTTGGAAAAATTGAACTTGGTGAAGTTGACAATTAAAGGTGAGAGAAATGAATGTGCCTAACTATGATATTGCATATTATGAGGGAATTACTGCTCCGTTTATTGATTGGATTGCCGGAGGAAACTTCGACGGATATCTTGTACAGAAAAGCTTACTATTCAGAGAGCTTGACAAAAAAGTTGAACTACACACAAAAGTGATTGATCAAACAAGGTACGATGGCAAAATAAAAGACTCTGCCATCATTGGTTCATTTGAACAATCAGATAAAGATACAATAACGCTCACTTTTGACCATTTTCAGATGAGAGGAGTGTTATTAGGAGAGAATAAAGAAATGATCGCATTTGATAGTTGGCATCCGACAATAAAAAGAACAGAAGTTTATAAAATGAAAGAATAACTTCACATTGAATTCAATCAACATGAAAAATAAAATCGAGCAAGCAATTACAGATTTTGTAAAAGGCGGTGACAACAGCGACACGGAACTCTTAGACAAAGTACTTCACAACGACTTTAGAGTAACCAACAATGGCTTTATGGGAACCGCGGGAGTTACGTTAATCAACAAAAAACACTATTTAGCAAATATCAGAGATGGAATATTTGGTGGTTTACCACGAAAAATGACCATCGAATACATTGAAGACAGCGCAACAATTGCAATGGTAAAACTTCGGTTAGAAAGTTCTGAAAATTATTTTGTTTCTTACAATTCGTTGGTTCTGGACACGGATAATGAGTGGAAACTCATTAATAATCTGGCAGTTGTGGAAGCCAGGAAAGAAGGAAATAAATCGAACGAGTAAAAACAACAACCGCTAACCGGCGTTTGGCAACAATTTTATGAAACAGCAAATAGACAGAACGGAAGCAAAACAACTAATTGCACTGAGCGAATTGAAAACAGTGTCTCATGAACGTAAAATTCAAATTCTAAAGGACAATTACTGGTGGTTTGGTGAAAAGGAAGCTATCGTTGAAGCTATCAAAGAAGGAACCTATCCTGTCATTTCAGATCGTTTGATCGAATTAATCAATGAAACGCCCCAGCCAATACTTACAGAAGAATCAGAACTATTATTGGCTGACTATAAAAAATTTGAGCTGAACTATTCAACCAATTTATACCTCCAACATAAATTAAACAACATCAACCCACGTTTTGAATACGAAGTAATTGGGGAGGAAGAAAAAGCCGGATTATGTCCGTGTTGTGAGTATTACTCCATTGATTTTGGAGAAGACGGACTGTGGGATATTTGTCCTGTTTGTTTTTGGGAAAACGGTGGAGATGGTCCCAATCAGATGACGTTAGAACAAGCAAAATTAAATTTCGCACAGTTGGGAGCTATGGATGAACAATTTTTAGAATTCATTGATAAGGAAGGAAAAGCAAAATACAGGAAAAAACAGTAGCTGGCGACCGGAGTGCTTCTATGAAACATTTGTACAACGTCTAACGGCAGTATTTCATGCAGTTTTTATCCTGAAAATCCATAGATCGCCAAGCCGGGGAACGTTGGTAGCAAGTATAGACACAACCCTCAAACAAACAACCGAAAACAAGACATCGTGCAATCATTTATAAAAGAACAAAAAAGCCGATTTGCAGATTACGTAGCTGACAGTCACAGTTGGCATAAACATCTTTCTTTACTCAACGGAGGGCAATTTATTATCGCACTCGATGAAAATAGCGGATATGGCTATCCGACAATGCACCCAAAACTACCGTTTGGAAATACAATGGCAGGCTATCAAGAGGCATTTGGGAAACTTGTTTTTTTTTGGAAAACGTATGAAGAAGTTTATTTTCAAACAGATGGACAAATTTCTAATTTAACATTTGAGGAAATACGCTTAAAATATCCCGTGTTTAAACAACTAACTCTATTCCCATACATATCAGCGGATTTTTGTGAAGCTATCAATTTTCACAGAGGCGATTTTGAAAAACTAACCACCACCCATCATCAACAGAAAGAGCTATTGTTAAGCGTTTATGAATCTCAAGCCAGATTAGATTTTCTCTGGCAGCATGTTTTGACTGAAAATGAACGAAAGTATATTTCTGATGAAATCGCATTTAACAGCGAAAATATTACAACATATTTAACCATTGAAAGCAAAATGGCTGAACACGTGCAACAACTAAGGCAATTTGAACTGGACAAAATAAAGCATATACTTGATGAAATTTAACCTGCCTACACTATTGGTTTACATCAGTTGAGTTGATGGCAACGCCCCTACCCAACAACCTCTTAGCAAGACCTATCCGGATAAAGCCACCTGACAAAATCTTCTTATCTTTCATTCTTCGAATGCAGAACGCGAACTTTCGTCAAGCGCTACGGATGCAATGGCTCTGCAACACGAATGACTATAAACTATGAATACGATTCGACATTTTTTTATCGGAAAACACTTGCAAGACGGTGCTGACTTGTTTGAAAAGGCAAGAACAATCATGCTTTTTCGTTTCCTGATTGCATTTAGCATTTTATTTATACTTCCGATTTTGGGAGACATTTCATTAAATCTCAGTAATGCCCTCATTAAACATTGTGTTGATTTGGTTGTGATTATTGCACTGCTTTTTTCTTTAAGGTATTTTAAATCAATCAATCTTACCATCTCCCTTTTTTTCACGTATTCCGTTTTATCATGCTCACTGGCATTCATGATCCTGAATCCCGAAAAAATGGATATTGTTGGCATCATGTGGTCAACACTTTTCTTTTCTTTAAGCGCCTTGCTTCAAAAAGGACTTGCACGAATTCTATACTGTTGTTTCTTTGGATGGGTTCCTATTCTTTATGTACTCGTAAATATTCAGCTGAAGGGGGCGCTAACCATTCATTCCATTACAGAAAATATACCAGGAGAAGCCCCGTTGTTTTTACTTCTAATTCCCCTCATTTTAAACATCATTGCCATTTGGAGTCACACAAACACGATCAACGATGCCCGGATTATGATTTCGGAACAGAAAAAACTACTGCAAGAAAAAAACAACGATATAACAGACAGTATAAAATATGCGAAACGCATTCAGCAATCGAAATTGCCCATTAAGACTGATTTTACCACCTTATTTTCAGATAGTTTTATTCTTTTCAAACCGAAAGATATCGTAAGCGGCGATTTTTATTACTTCCAAAAAGTAAAGAACTTGACGTTCATCGCTGCTGCAGACTGCACAGGACACGGTGTTCCGGGTGCTATCATGAGCATGATTTGCTCTGAAAAATTAGAAGAAGCCATTTCCACAAGTGAAAATACGTCTGAAATTTTAGAAACTGTAAACAAGCGTGTTAAGCTTTCGCTTAAACAAACAGACAGTGAAGAATCCACAAGAGACGGTATGGACATTGCCCTTTGTTCGATTGACAAAGAAAATTGCATTTTAACCTATTCAGGCGCATACAGACCATTATGGATTATTCGCAACGGGCAGCATACAATTGAAGAAATTAAAGCTACCAGAAGCGCTATTGGTGGTTCCACTCCCGACGATCAGTTCTTCGAAAGCCATGAAATTCAATTGCAGCAAGGCGACACGATCTACACGTTTACTGACGGCTACGCAGACCAATTCAACGGAAAGACCGGAAAAAAAGTAATGACAAAAAAGTTAAAAGATCTTTTGCTCCACATACAACCAAAAACAATGAGTGAACAAGAAACGTATTTGGACCATTTTATCGAAAATTGGAAAGCAGGAACCGAACAAGTAGACGATATTTTGATCATCGGAATACGACTATGAATTATAAGAAGGGCATGTGTTTTTCGGGCTGACGTTTAAACACAGAGTTCTGTACCTCGAATGAATTTTAATCATCAATTGAATCCTTGTACCCCGCAATTCGTTAGAAAGCCAACCCCTGCAATGCGGCGCCACACCTTGCAAAAAAACAGTACGTTATGAGAAGTGAAGAAGCATGCCCAAGAGAAGAGCGATATTTATTTTGTGACAATTATTTGTCCGATCTCGGAATAGAAGCATCTAAACAATTGGTGATGAAACGATTCATTCATCGTGACAAGAATGATTTGTATAATCAATACATCAACTGGAAAAGAAACAGCAATGAAATAGTTGTCTTTACAACGTATGCTTATGCTGATTTGGAACTCAACAAAGAGTTTGACTGTATCTTTAACCATCATCATCCGGATGAATTTGTTCTGGAAAAATTTGTAGTAACACAATCCTTGTATGAAGGTTGGATTCCGATTGACACCGTAGAACATGGACACAAGCATTTGCTGGTTCTTCAATTTGAAAACGAAATTCCACAACTACTTTTCAAATTACATAGAGAAGATAATCTCCAGGATACAAGACCTGAAATCCATGCCAAATTAGGATTTTGCACTAAAAACGATTTTGAGTTTATATCCGACAGACTTAAAAAAGATATTTCTTTGAAAGAAAAGTACGGAAAGGAATACTGGAAATACAAGGATGAAAATGAATAAAGAGAGCACACAACAAGAGTTTGCCGGCAATACTGGCTCAGAACAGACTAAAATGACAACAGAAGACAAAATACTCCTGCTCCGTTTTATCAGCAGAACCGGAATGTATATTACGCTTCAAGACACAAACAATGTGGTTAGTTTTATTACTGGTTATGAAATGGGCGCCAAGTCGTGCGACTTTTCCGGTCTGTATAAACGTTTTGTTGCCGACACATTTAAAATTCAATCAGGCGCTACCGGTTGGCCGGGTCAAATAGAGATGCTTTCAAAAAAATTATCCCAAAGCTGGGTGCAAACATTTAAGCAGGTTACGTTGCAATTGATCACCGCCAATGACGTTGACGACTTGCAGGAGGAACTTAACCAAACAATCAAGACACGAATACAAGTACTCATTGAGCGGATAGATGCGAAAGGGAATCCATGGTTTCACGATTCGTGGTCAGAGGAATGGCTATCACTTTGCGCACTCGGTTGTGACTGGTTTAAACAACTCTGGACACCGGAAGAATTAAGTGCCATTCAATCAATTGACCAAGTTGTTTCTTCCAAAAAAACAGTTGCAGACACCAACAAAAATGTACCAACACAAGAACTGATTGCATTGAAAGAACGGTTCAATCAGTAACACATCGGTGTATTGTTGGCAACCAGCAACATGAAAATGCCACCGCAGCAATTACCGTGATCGGATTCAAAAACCTGTCAACGCAACTACCGAAACCGTCATAGATCACTATAAATCAACGTTACAAACAAAAGACATTCTTAGTTGACAAAAAGTCGCCAAAAAGAGCATTTGAAGAATGTATTTTTAATATCTTTGTAACTAAGATAATTAGCATATAAGATTTAAATTATGAATGAACAAACCCGGGACATCCGAAAATTAAGTCAGCAATATGCTTACACGTCCCTTCAGATGCACGAAACCATTGCTAAAAAACTAGATTTCTCAGCAACCGATCACAAATACCTGAGCTTTTTTCTGGTAAAAGAAAAACTCACTGCCGGAGAATTGGCAGAGCTATCCGGACTCACAACAGGCGCTGTAACAGGTTTAATTGATCGGTTTGAGAAAAAGCAGCTTGTTAAAAGGCAATTTGATTCGAATGATAGACGGAAAGTAATTGTAGTTGCCGACTCTCAAAAAATCATTCAACTGTTTGAGCCATTTTATAAAGCGTTTCAAGAACAAACAGAAAAGCTCATTGAAACGTATTCAGACGAGGAAAAAGTAATTCTTACATCTTATCTGACAAAATCAATTGAATTAATGAAACAAACAACGTCTAATATCAATCAATAAAGCAATGGAGAGCACAAACATTCAGGGATCAACCACTACCGTTCATACGCCATTTCAACAAACCTACTTCCACGGCACTAAAGCAGATTTGGCATTAGGAGAACTCATTGAGATTGGTTTTGATTCAAATTACGGGGTAAGAAAAGCAAAGTACATTTACCTCACTGCCACTTTAGACCCGGCCATTTGGGGTGCTGAGTTAGCCTTGGGAGAGGCGCGCGAAAGAATCTATTTGGTGGAACCAACAGGGCCAATTGAAGATGATCCAAATTTGACCAATCAAAAATTCCCGGGGAATCCATCAAAATCTTACAGATCAAAACACCCTTTTAAAGTGGTTGGAGAAGTGACCATTTGGCAAGGACATTCGCCGGAACAAATTAAGGCCATGAAAGAAGGTATTGCTAAACTCAATGAACAGGGCATACATGCCATTGAAGATTAACAGCAGTGTTTAACTGAAAACAGCCACCAGACAAAATCTTCTTATCTTTCATTCTGTGAATGCAGATTTGAAACAATAAAACGCTATAATAACAGACAAAACCGCCTTTATGAAACAGTCCATCCCGATCACAACGTTTATAATTCTAATGAGTTTATGTGCTTGTGCGCAAAAACCGGTAAAAGCAAGAAGTGGTCTGACCGGAAACAACATTATTGAGTTTGTTCAAGACAAAGATGACACGCAATTTTTCACAGACCCTGTAGACGACACAACGAATTACAAAAAGGTAGTTGACAATATTTACAAGGACGTCAAGGGCAAAACCTATATTCTCACTGTCTGTTTCCGTCCAACCGGCAGTGACACATCGGTTTATGTAGAATACTACAAGGATGTTTCGAACTTCCTGGACGTAAAAACGTATGGAAAAATAAAGAATGGCTTCTTTCAAAACAAAGGAAAAGTGTATATCTGGGGAAGTAACACTGACGGTGATTATCCGATTGAAGTAACAGGAGCAGACCCGAACTCATTTGTGCCATTTGACAACGTTGGCGGAGGTATCGACAAACAAGCTGTTTTCTATGCAGGTGTTCCGGGCAACTTTGAAATTATCAAGGGAGCAGACCCCAAAACAATCAAGGTCTTCAATCCTGAAAGCGGTTGTTGGAATTGTGGTAACTGTTATTTTGTTGACAGTAAATCCGTTTATTTCGGACTACAAAAAATGGAAGGTGCCGACCCCAAGACATTCAAGTTATTGAATCAAGAAACGGTTGACGCTGAAGATAAGAACGGCACCTATTTTGAAGGAAAACGAATCAAGTGAGCAACAAGCAATTTACCCATAACAAACTCATGCTGAATATTCAACAAAACCTATCAAGCGTAAACAAATGATCGACTTTATTCAAAACTTAAAAACAAGAAATGAAACCCTGTTTTATTACGGTTTGCTTTGTTTGGTAGCATCCATCGTATTTATTATTCTCACAAAACTTACAAATACGCAGGTTTACCATGTAAACGCCTGGTACAAGCCTTTTAAGTTTGCGTTTTCAACCTTTTTGTTTGCATGGGCTATGGCTTGGTATTGCTACTACTTACCCAATTTTAACATTAAACTTTTCAACTGGTCGGTGATCATTTTATTGGGGTTTGAAATTTTTTATATCGCGTTTCAAGCAAGTAAAGGACAGCTTTCACATTACAATGTAAGCACCCCTGTTTATGCTGCGTTGTATTCGATGATGGCGATAGCGGCCACTTTAGTTACACTTTATACAGCATACATCGGACTGCTATTTTTCACAAACCACTTTCCGGAATTACCCAATTACTACGTTTGGGGTATCAGATTAGGCATTGTTGTTTTCGTTCTATTTTCATTTGAAGGTTTTGCAATGGGGGCACGACTAAACCATAGTGTAGGTGCATTAAACGACAATTCCAACTGGTTTATCATTGGCTGGAGTAAGACCGTTGGAGATTTAAGAGTTTCACATTTTATTGGTATGCATGCCTTACAGGTATTGCCTATACTTTCGTATTATGTTTTAAAAAACACCAAATTGACCATTGGACTTTCTGTTGTTTATGGTCTATTGGCTTTGCTAACACTCATTCAGGCACTAAAAGGAAGACCGTTGATCAAAGCAAAAAACGAAATAACAAATAAACGATAGTGTCACCGGAAGACAAAACCAGTAGTTAACATCACCTTGCCAAAAACAGAGTAATTCTGGTGGCAAAAACATTTTAACTCCAAATAAAATCTGATATTAGCCTGACAAATGATGTCCAAATTAGCCATTGTGAACAGACCATTCAAACAATAAAACAAAAAACATGAGCCAACTGATTTTTGACAGCGCCATATCTCTTGACGGTTTTTTTGCAGGAGACAACAGAAGTCCGCAAAACCCTATGGGCGGCGTTTCAGGACACATTCACGCGTGGATGTTTCATCAGAAAGCTTTTTGGGAATACCTGGGCATTGAAGGAGGAAAAGAAGACGGAGCCGACGGAAAATTCATTCGGGAAACAATTGCACGAACAGGCGCATTTATTATGGGCAAGCGCATGTTTGAGGAAGGCGAAGCCCTTTGGCCCAATGACCTGTACAAAGCCGACGTTTATGTATTGACACACGAAATACGTGAACCCTGGGTGCAGGAAGGCTCCACCACCTTTTACTTTATAAACGACGGCATAGAAAGTGCGTTGAACAAGGCAAAACAATCTGCAAAAGGAAAGGATATCCGGATTCAAGGTGGTGCCAATACGATTCAACAGTTTCTCAATGCCGGGCTGGTAGACGAATTTTTCATTCACATTGCTCCCGTTTTTTTAGGAAGCGGTATCCGTCTGTTTGAAGGTATCGATAAAGACAAGTATGACGTGCAAATCATGGAAGTTATACCATCCGATTTGACGACCCATTTGAGGTATAAACTGACCAAAAAATGAACTTCGACAACATCGACTATTTAAAAAACGGCAACACCCGGCAACGGCAAGCGTATGTTGCGTTGTCAGAAAATCAAATTTTGTCAAAGCTCCAATCCTATGATCCAATTCTTGTAGGGACTATTCCGATTAACATAGACATTGAAAACAGTGATCTTGACATTATTTGCTGTTTTGCCGACAAACAAGACTTTATAAAGACAATTACAGCCAATTTTAGCCGTGAAAAGAAGTTTACCATCAGCGAACAGCAACATTCAGGTACGTTGGCCATTGTAGCTAACTTTTTTGTGGGCAACTTTGAGCTTGAAATTTTTGGACAAACCATTCCTTCAAAACAACAATTTGCTTACAGACATTTGATCGTTGAACACCAGTTGCTCGCTCAATACGGCGAAAAATTCCGGCAACAGATTATTGCGCTTAAGCGGCAAGGTTACAAAACAGAACCGGCATTTGGCGTAGCACTTGATTTGAAAGGCGACCCGTATATGGAATTGCTGCAATTTGAAACGAAAGGAAAAAGTCTCAACCGCTGATGAGATGATACCAAAATGCGGATGTTAGTATAAAAGACAACAACATAGAACGATGCACGATTTATTATTTGACTTTATTTCAAACTACATTTCTCTGACAGAAGAGGAGAAAAACGCCATCGTTTCGTTAGACATTTTTCATTCGGTGAAGAAAGGTACAACGTTACTGCAGGAAGGACAAAACTCAAAAAACAGCTACTTTGTTTTAAAAGGTTGTATCCGGACGTATTACATCATAGACGGAGAAGAAAAAACAACCGCTTTCTACACCGAATTGGAAGGATTAACCCCGCATTGCGCCCTAAACAAAACACCTTCCGAATATTTCATCAGTTGTGTGGAAGACTGTATTCTGCTGGTTTCGGATGCTGATATGTCACTGGAAGTGAACGCTAAATTCCCGAAATTTGATACCATGTGCCGCATCCTTTCAGAGGAATTGTTGGCGAAACAGCGAATAGACTTTGACGAATTCAAGACCTCTTCACCTGAAAAACGATACCTCAACTTATTACAAAAAAGGCCTGACCTTATTCAACGTGTGCCACAACACCAATTGGCCAGCTATTTAGGTATCAAACCTCAATCATTAAGCAGACTAAGAGCAAGGATTCTTGAAAAAAAGAGCTGAAGCGTATTTCTTCACTTAAGTGAACAAGTTACAGGAGCTCGCCAATCTACTTTTGCAGTATCATTTAACAATTAATCGTATTGATATGCAAAAGAAAACGTTTTGGATTGGACTTGTCTTCATATGGGTGAGCAGTTTAGAGGTGAATGCTCAATATGACAAAGACAGCACTTACAAACGCTGGTTTGTCGGGACTTCTTTGTTTGTTTTATTGGGTAATCTCGATAAAGAAAACCCTCCCAATTTTGTTCAACTCAATATCGGTTATCGGATTACGGGAAAAGATGTCATTACATTGGCTCCCAAAACCTGGAAATATGCCTGGCCAAATGGTATTCACCCATTTTTGAACAATGCGTACAAAAAGCCCGAAGAAAAATTCCCGGGGTATGTTCGTGAATTTGGCGTAACAGCGTCTTACACTCGGTTTGTATGGAAAGGTCTGTATGTACAACTTGATGTAATGCCCACCTGGCAACTTTTTGTGAATGACAATGGCAAGAAAATAGACGATGGCTTTCAGATTTTCAATTCATACCGGGTTGGGTATCACATCAAACTCTTTAAGGACAACTTTTTCTTTCAACCATCAATATGTATGACACATCGCGCCTACCACACACGGCTACCCGATGGATTTAAACAGCTGGATGACAAATGGCCCAAATTCATCTTTCCGGAACCAGGACTTAATATCGGATTTAATTTTTAATTGAAAAATCATGAACACACAAATAACACCCAAAAATGCACTGGAAGACATCAAAATCAGTGTAAAACTGAAACTTGCTGCCCTGTGGATGAGTTTTATGTTTCTCTATATCTATGTCGATTATTTCCACTTCTACATGCCCGGCACAATAGTGGACATCCTGAAAGGAAAAGTGTTTGTCTTTGCCATTTCGCAAGGATTTATTTTCATCGCACTCGCCCTGGCAACCATTCCGATCCTGATGATTTTTCTTTCTGTTGCCCTGCCGGCCCGTGCCAATCGTTTGACCAACATCATTGTGGCCATTGTGCTTATTCCGTACATGTTGTTTAATTTAGCCGGTGAAGTCTGGATTCACATGGTATTTGCTGCCGTTGTGGAGGTTGGGCTTCTTGGTCTGATTATCCGCTACGCCTGGAAATGGCCACGTATTGAAGCCTAAAAAGTCTCAAAACGAATGACAATGAAACTCAAAAGCGCACTGCACTATTTTTCAAAAAAACCGGGAACGCTTTTCCTGCTTGACGGTTTGGGAGCAGCACTGACGGCATTGTCCTTGTTTTTTGTTCTGAGACCTTACTGCAATGCCATTGGTATGCCGGTGAACATATTGTCATGCCTATCACTCATCGGTTTGTGTTATTGCGCTTATTCGATGTCTTGTTACTTTTTACTGAAAGACCGCTGGACAGGCTTTTTAAGAATAATCGGTTTTGGTAATCTGTTGTATTGCCTGCTCACAATGATATTTTTAACGGTTTATTACCAGGACTTAACACCACTAGGATTGATCTATTTTTTTGGGGAAATTCTTATTATCCTGTTGCTGGTGTACATAGAGTTAAGTGTGGCAACGTTGTTACGAACCCGGAAAGGAAATTTTTAGTAATATCGCCGTGCTCCGCAAACACATTGGTAGCGAAAAGTCTTCAGGAAAATCGGGGTTCATCAAAACGAGTTGAACGGCAATGCAAAACTTCATCGATCAGGCGCATAAAAACGGCGTGATACTTCTCCGCAACGGAAAGTGTCAATGTTGCGGTGCAGACTACCAACAAGGCATTTTCGACTGCATGGAAAACTACAACAACGGATTTGAGCTGTTAGACTTTACCGATCCTGCACACCATGAATCGCGGTTTTTGAGCGTGGATGCCCATGCGCTGCAGCATCCTGAAATTCACGGAAGGTGGAGCAATCATTTTCACTTAACAAGACTGAATTTACTGCTTGATAAAAACCAAACTTGGAACTACCAAAAATCGCCCATGCTTAGCGATTATTTAAACGCCTACAAACAAAACAGACCGAATGAATTTCTTGCTGTCCCGAAACCTCAAGAAAGAGGCCTTATGACCGCAAAAGATCTGACAAAAGCAACAACGCCGCAAGCATCTGTTGAACAAATAAAAAAGTGGGCCGTTGACGTTTACCACGCGTGGATTGAAAATCATTTATTAGTTTCACAAATAGCAGACGGATTTTTAGAACAGCTCTACAACAGAAAAACAACTAAACGCTGAACAGGTTTTGTGTTTGTGTACTGGCCGTTTTCGATTCTAGAAGCCCGGCTGTGCAAGCAAATTCTGACCACCAACTTTAAACAACAACGATGAGCCTCTTTAAAAAACTATTTGGGAAACCTGCAACAGAAAGTGTACAAGACACTGCGTCCAAAAACGAAAACGAATCAGATGGATCACAGGGAACCATCATTTTACAATTTCAGCGTTCGATCCAACAATCAATTGAATGGCAGGAATTAAACGATGTTGAGTTTGCAATATGGCTGCCATGCGATGAGGATCCCCGATTTACAACATCACCCCTTACTGACAAATGGACAAGCATCTATTCATTGACAAAACACCTTTGGTCTTTTATTGCAGCAGACTTGTTGAAGACCTTAAACCTGGTGGATGAAGAAACGTTCAGACTAGGGCTCCCTGACAGTTTTCAGGCGTTTGCGTTTGTGACAACCGACGGCGAACAAGTCGTTCTTTC
>VYLT01000203.1_pt1 | contig 14828 bp, 9 predicted proteins | sample 5114261 | NCBI WGS metagenome assembly VYLT01 (sample SAMN12291815, study PRJNA351875) | freshwater metagenome | isolation source: freshwater lake | place: USA: Michigan, Little Long Lake | collected 2011-07-12 | reverse complement strand
ACGGCACACATCGCAACACAACCACAAGGGGTTTCTTTTCCTCTTTGGCGTTGGCAAAACCTTTTGCAAGATCGTTGTAAATCCAAAAGCCACCCTTCTCGACCTTATCGCGGTCGTTCAGGATTTTTTTCTCGCGTGGCGTTTGCGCCTGAAGCGGAACAGAGAGGGTCAATGCAAAAGCAAGGACCGGAAGAAGCAACAAAATCAATCGCATGAGAGGAACCTCAAATCGGCAATTCGGCGGAGAGTTGTTTTAGGAACTGGAAACAAAAAGTGCAGAAGCAGAACCCGCAAAATCATGTTAAATGTCTAAGCATCGAAATGCTGAAACCTCGAACTTCTATCGAATCTTCGCTTGGAAAGAGATGACCCCTTTTTCGCCCGGAAGGAGCTTGCCATCGAGTACCCATTTAAGCGTACTCGAACGGGCTTCGTTAGCAGTTGTTGTAAACGTGTTCGGGAGAGAGCATTTGGCCGAGCCATCCACATATTCGAGGCGTGTGGTGAGGCTATCGTAGATGGTCACTTCGGTCATCGGTTGGGTGGATGGGTTGTTGAAACGGATGAAGAAAGTCACCGTGTCGCCGATTTTGTAATCGCCGGTTGGTTCGACCCGTTTTTGAATGACGAGCGAAGTACAACCGGGATAGGTCGTAATATCGTCGGGTGCAAGCACACTCGCTGCCATCGCCAACCCCTTTACGTTGACCAGTGCTGCGGGACGACCGACAATCCCATCTAAGCCTTTCACACCTTGTTGAATTTGCAACACGCTGGCACGCATGGAGCTTCCGACCTCAACCGTGACCGAGGCGTTTTTATCTGTCTTGGTACCGGTCGGAGCGCCGAACGCACTTGGGGCACGGACGATTTCGTTTCCTTCGGGACCACGATGACCATGATGAGCGACAAGGGTTTCGGAGACCCGTGCTGCCACAAATCGCGGCACGCAAATACACACACGGTTAGAAGGCGAAATTTGCGTTCCGCCCTTCGGTGTGGTGAATTTCATGGCAGTGTCGGTCGGATCGAGACCGATTACTTTCCCATCGTTGCCGATGCCGAGGTTCTTTTTCGGGTCGCCCCCATCGTACAGGCATTCCTCTTTCAGGTTTCGCGGACCTGTGAGCGGATCATAAATGTTAATGCCGTGAAAGGGAAGAATCGGCGGAAGGGGTGGCTGCGGAATCTTGGTAACACCGGGAAACAAAATCGTTCCGGGAACCTGTTGGCGTTTCAGGTGGTCGGCGTCCAAAGCACGATTGCCGAGGGTCATAATAACCATCGGACGACCACGCAACCGAGCTTCTTTGATGGCCTCTTCAGTCGTAACCGCAGTGAACTCGATAGGTTCGTCTCCTTTGATGGTGAGGTTCAAGGCTTGTTCGGGGTCTTCGAGGTAATAAACCTTCGTGACCATTTTTCCTTCGATCATCGATTCGACATCACGTTCGGTAATGTGGATCGGTACGGGATGTTTCGAGACATCCATACCCGTACGCGGAACGAGCGACCCACGCACTTCGATGCTCGGATAAAGGGTAATATCTTTTTTCGGCCCCAGACCAGAAACTTGAACCCGATAAGGATACCCCGGACGTAACCCGACCGAAGCTGGGTTAAGCGTTGCATCGTCCGTTCCGGGATACCAAACAACTTTGGCATTTTCTGGTGCGATGAACTTCACCGCAAGAAAAGGCGCAGGCCGGATGATCGGTTCTGGTGCGGTGGGTGCAATGAGTGCTTGCGTCGGTACACACAAAGCGGCAAAGGTCAAAAGGGTCGGGGTCATCTTTCCCTCCGAGGAATATCTGGAAACAAAATCAAAAATAGGCGTTCGGAAACCGAGTCAGCATCAGGAACGAGCACAAGAAACCAGAAGACCTGTTAGGCCGGTTGCGTTAGCACCGGCTCAGTGGAATACGGGGTTCTCCGGTGGGCTATTTTCCCCTGAAAAACCTCAAAGCCACCGAGCCGGTGCTAACGTAACCGGCCTAACAGGTCTTCTGGGACTTTGTCTTTTCTGTTTCGTTCCAGATGTTCAATGAACATTCTGAAACCTGCCATTCCCGTTTACCAACCCCTGACCGTCTGGGTCTTAGGCGTTGTCTAATCGTCAATTACTTGTCGATAATATCTGGCAGTTTGATATTCGGGTCAATCCGTTTGCTATCGATTGGTTTGCTTTCAATCGGGGCGCTCGGGAGCTTCTCGGTTGGAGGAACGATCAACCCACCGCCACCGGGCATCGGAAGCGGAGCTTTTTCTTTCTCTTTTTCGGTTGGCGGAGGAAGCGGACGACCACCCCCCGGAGGAGGACCAAAGCCACCCGGTCCGGGGCCTGCGAACGGATTCGGAGCGCCAAGCGGAGGAGTCCCTTTGGCTTCGAGGTCCACGTTACCAATTCGGATCACCAGTAACGGGGTTCCACGTTTCAGAGCTTCTGCAACAGGGTCAACACCCGGATCGAGCTTGGTCGAAATGACTTCGGCTGGTCCTGCAACGGCTGCGAGGTCTTGGTATTGTGGGTCGGGCAAGTAGACCACTTTCTCAAGGAAGTTACCAGCTGCCACTTGTGCGAAATCGTCGTCGGTGAGGACAACGGGAATCGACGAGTGATCGAGGAACTTGGCGGTCTTCGGTGCAGTGGGGAACACTTGCATCGTCGGGTAAAGTTCCAGTTCGGGACGACCCTTAATGCTCGAAATCTTCAAGCGATAGGTTCCCCCTTGCGGGAAGTTGTACACGGCAGGGGCTTCCAACACCGTGTCGGTGAGACCTGCTGGGCCGTACCATTGAATCTTCATGCCGACTGGATCGATAAACTTCACCGAGCTACGGCTATTGAGTGCAAATTGATTCTGAGCCGGAGGCATCATGCCAATCCCTGCGACTGCGCCCCACGGACCTTGTGCAGGAACAGGACGGATACCCATGCTTGGACTGTATGCAGGGTAACCCGTTGGGCCAACGGGTCCGGCGTAGTTTCCACCGGCATCGGGACCACTGTAGCGACCCCCTGCGGTTTGGATGACTTTGCCCTGCCCTTTGTCGAGGTAGTCACCGCGAACGATGCCCCCTTTACCGCGATCAACACCTTCGGCACGCACAATCCCGGCGTCTTTTGCACGGGCTTGGTATTTGCTTGTGGTTAGAGGTTCGCCATAAGGCCCGACAAGGTCTTTCGATTCCTTCCCGCGATATGCCTCATTCATCGGGGTGACTGCTGGGGCTGAAGGTTTGGAGGACATACAACCTCCAAGCCCTGCCAAAAACAGGCACGCAATACTGGTTCGCTTCATCGATCCTGCTCCAATATGTTGCGATTGGTTGTTCCAAAATCGCCCCGGCCAGACCGGGAAAAATTCATACTCAAGAGTTTTCGGATTCTAGGAGACCGGAACTTTGGCTAAAACCTCTTCAAATTGCATAACCAACAGAAAAGACATAATCGGGAATCAGGGATGGGGTTCGGGAATCGGGAAAGACAGGAGATACGGAATGAGCGGTATTGTTGGCATGTTCTTTGTCTTGCACAAACCACGAATCACGTCACACACCACACGGTGTTTGCCAATAAGCCCTACATTGCCTAAAATGGGTAAATAGAGAATCTAGAGAGGGTCTTACGAAAATTCTCTCGCACTGAACCCACGAAAGCGTCGATATAAGATATATGCTTTCTGGATTCACCCCATATGTTCGTCCACAACTTCGGCTCGTTATGCCAATAAATCCACCGTCGATTGTCCTTGCTGCCTCTGAAGTCGTCGGGTACGCCAAAACGGGTGGATTGGCCGATGTCTGCGGATACTTACCCGGTGCCCTTGCTGCTGCTGGTCACAAAGTGTCCGTCATTATGCCGTTGTACAAAACGGTACGCAATGGTCGTCACCCCATCGAGCCGACCAACACCATCCTTTATGTTCCTCTTTCCAAAGCGACTTACACCGCCCGTATCTGGAAGGGAACGCTAACGGGTGAGGTACCGATTTACTTTATCGAGCAGGCCGAGCTTTTTGAACGCGACGACACCAACAAAGGGACATCGCTTTACCAATACACCTCCAACGAAGGTGAGAAGGTCGATTATCCCGATAACTATTTGCGATACGCTTTCTTTTCGCGTGCAGTGCTTGAAGCGATGAATCAACTGAACATCACCGCAGACGTTTTGCACTGCAACGATTGGCAAACGGGTCTCGTTCCGGTTTATCTGCGCGAGTTCTATCGCAATCGTCCGAACTTCCGCAAGACACGCTCACTCTTCACGATCCATAATTTGGCCTATCAAGGTGTGTTTCCATTCTCAGACTTCCAGCAGATTGGTCTTGATGCCCGTTTGTTCAATCATCATCAGGTCGAGTTCTACGGTAAATTGAACTTCCTGAAATCTGGGATCGTTTTTTCGGATTGGATCAACACCGTTAGCCCGACCTATGCTCAAGAGATTAGAACGAGCATGTGGGGTTGTGGGCTTGAGGGTGTGTTGAACGAACGACGCGACCGAATCACGGGTATCGTCAACGGGGTCGATTACAAGAGTTGGGACCCCGAAACCGATCCTTTCCTCGCAGCGAATTACTCTGCCGATAACGTCCTCGAAGGAAAGGCAGCTTGTAAAGCCGACCTGCAAAAGTATTTCAAACTCCCGCAAAAATCACGCACGCCGATGTTGGGCCTCGTCGCACGGTTGGTAGAGCAAAAGGGAATCGATCTGGTTATCAAAGCAGCCAACGATATCCTTGCACTCGATACCCAACTCGTGATTCTTGGCGACGGTGAAAAGCGCTACCAAAGTGCGTTGCAAGAAATCAAAGCCAAATACCCTGAGAAGGTCGGGTTGTTCCTCGGCTTCGACGAAAGTTTGGCTCACCGCATCGAAGCAGGGATCGACCTTTTCTTGATGCCGAGTCTGTATGAGCCTTCTGGTTTGAATCAGCTTTACTCGCTCAAATACGGCTCGCCCCCGATTGTGCGTGCGGTAGGTGGCCTTGCCGATACCGTGACCCCGACGACGATGGAAAGCCTTCTCGAAGGAACGCCAACAGGTTTCCAATTCGGGAACTACACCCCGCAAGCCCTCGCAGCGACCGTAAATTGGGCCGTCACGATTTATCGGGATCGACCCGACGATTTCTTGCGAGTGATTCGCAACGGGATGGCGGCCGATTGGTCGTGGCATCGGGCAGCAAAATCATATTCGGATTTGTATCATCATCTCGTTGCGGAGTATCAAGGACGGCTTCCCCGCTATGCGGAGAGCGCTTGATGACCCGTCTTCCTGAATGGCGATTCGATCCTCGCACCGGTCGGCTTGTCCTCCTCTCGCCGGAACGCGAGGCCAAGCCCGAACGTGTCGCCGATCACAACTGCCCCTTCTGCCAACAAAAGGAAACTGAAACCGAACCGGAAGTCCTTGCCTACCGACCCGACGGCCTTTCGCCGAACTCGCACGGGTGGAGCGTTCGTGTATTTCCGAATAAATACGCTGCCATTCGCCCGCCATTGGGTCAAGCCGAAGTGATCGTCGATTGTCCCCAACACGAAACCCTTTTCCACAAACTCCCGACCGAACAAATAGCCCTCGTCTTGACGGCGTGGCGTGATCGTTTGGCATGGTATCGCAAACAGGGACGCTATCCCTTTGTGCAACTCTTCAAAAATCAGGGGCCGGGTGCAGGGGCTTCCGTTCCGCATTGTCATAGCCAGTTGATTGCATCGCAAAAGATACCCGATGCCGTCCAACGTGAACTCCAACACTTTCACGAACAAGCCCAAGCTCTCGGAAGATGCCCGACATGCCACGAACTCATCAGCGAAGAAGCTGCCCCACGTCGAATCTTCGAGAGTCAAACCTTCACCGCAATGTGCCCCATCGCCCCGCGACAAGCCTTTGAAACGTGGCTCATCCCCAAACGCTGTTCCGGTCACTTCGAGACGTTGACCAAACCAGAGCTACACGCCATCGCCGAAATCCTCCGAGAAGCTCTCTCACGAATCCAACGTGTCGCCGACCACCCCGACTATAACCTGATGCTCGTTACGGCTCCGCAAGGTTGGGAACACCCCTTCCACTGGCGTTTAGAAATCCTCCCCAGAATCGTCAACGGAGGAGGTTGGGAATGGGCCACCGAAACCATTATCACCACAATCCGACCCGAAGACGCTGCTGAAAGAATGCGAAGATTGGGGTAAGAGCGGTTAGTCTTTAGCCACTCGAAGAGCATAGAGAGTCTTTTGGGTCTGAACGTACAACACGCCATTTGCAACTGTGACCGTGTTCCGGACGGGTTCTCCCAATTCGAGTTTGGCAAGCAGGTATTTTTTCTCTATCAGTTGGTTCATCTCTTTACTTTTTGTCCGAGCAGCAATGTCTCCTTTTTTCGTGGCTGCCTTTTGATCCAATCCGGAGTCGAGTGCCTCTTTTTGGGCTTGCAACCCCGCTTTCGCCTCGGCATCGGCGGTATCAATCCGTTCGGGTTTAGGATCGTGTTTGAAAATGAATAGATCGCCATCCTCATTAGCAAGAATGACTTTTCCATCCACAAAATAAGCTGATCCCCAGAGAGCAGCTTTTACATCGTAACTCCAAAACTCTTTTCCGGTCTTCGCATCGAGACAATGGACATAACCTGCCATCTCCGAAATATAAATGATGTCGTCCACAATACAAGCAGTTGAGATCGTTCGGCCAAATGTATGATCCCGCCTTGCGAACTCGCGTTCTTCCTTTGCTCCAAAACGCCAGACAACGCCACTGTTCGGATTCGGTTTAGTTTTTGGTGGAGTTGCTTTTTCGTCGGTCACTAACTCGGCGGAAATATCACCATCCTTCGAGGGGTCTATGCAGTGGAAATAGGCAAGCCCGTCGAAATGTTCAGGGTCTTGACCTGTTCCAATATAGACGCGGTCTTTATAAATCACTGGCATCCCAATAAAGTCATTTCTGGTTCCTTTTCCTCCGAGTTCGTAGACCGAATCCTTCGGATTGACATCGAATTTCCAGAGCAGTTTTCCGGTTGGTGGATCGAATGAATATAACCAGCCGTCCCCACCCGGAAAAATCACTTGGGGCCTTTTGTTGATGACTCCGTAAGCAGGGCTTGACCATTGACCGTGCATGATATTTTTGCCCGGAAGGTTGCTCGTCCAAATCACCTTTCCGGTATGTTTATTCACTGCCATAAAACTCGGAGCGTCCGGCGAAGCAACTTTGGTGTGTTCTTCTCCAACTCCATTCGAGGTTACAATTAACAGAAGATCATCAACGATCAGAGGCGAACACGGCGTAGCATTGTGAGGGTTTACTTTGTATTCCTTGATCAAGTCGAGTTTCCAGAGAATATCGGCATCGGTCTTTGTTTGATATTGCTCTGTCTGATCCCCCTGATTGCCATGTTCAAACCCAAAAAAATCCGCACAAATCAACTCGCAACGATTCGACATATAGTAAACCCGTTTCCCATCAATAGTTGGCGTTGAGGTGATTCCTTCCTTTGGCCAATCAACTGCAATCCCCTTTTCGAGTTTATCGTGAACACCCTGCCATAAAAATTCACCATCCTTCTCGTTGAGACAAAGAAATATCCCTTTGTCTCGAGGTGCGGCTTCGTCCCATTCTGTTGCCCCAATATCGCGTTTATTTCTGGGGAGATCGTTGTTTGTTCCGAGAAAGATTCGTCTACCAGAAACAATCGGAGTGGCGTTTGCACGAGTACCAACATCCACTTTCCATTTAAGGTCTTTTTTTAGGTCGAATGGAATCTTCAAATTCTTGTCGATGTGGTTCACCATATTGCGTTGTGGGGTTCCCCCGTGCATGACCCAATCGGATTTTCCGGCTGGTGGTGTTTCCTCTTTTGGCGTAGGGGCTGCGTAAATTGAGGGGGTCGATTCAAATGCGATTCGATCTCCCCATCGGTCAAGGATTCCCAAGACGACAACAACGCACACCATAACGGGAAGTAACATGCAACGAAGCAATCGGGAACGGTTCATAGGCAGACCCATTAAAGTGAAAGACAATTTTAGTATACAACCTTCACGCAAAGTAATCCTTCTGCGTTGCTCGCACCCTTTCCAGCACGGGGACGGGGGTGTCGTCGAGAAGCTCCTTTACGACTTGGATTGTGGTGCGTTTTCTCAGGCGGCTTTCGGGCTTTAAGATGATGCGGTGGCCGAGGATGGCGTGGGCGGTTCGTTTCACGTCGTCGGGGAGTGAGAAGTCGCGTCCGCCCATGGCTGCGAGGGCTTGCGACATTCGGAACATCGCAATCGAGGCACGCGGGCCAGCACCGAGGAGAACGTCTTCGTGTTTTCGGCTCCCGTGTGTGACACCTAAGATATATTCGATAATCTTTTCATCGACGTGGATTTGTCGAACCTGCTCTTGTGCGTTGAGAACGTCGTCGGCTTTGCAAACGGGTGTGAGATCGTCAATCGGGTGACTCTTTTGCAAGCGTTGCAGCATATCGGCTTCGTCGGCAAGGTTCGGATAGCCGAGCGAAAGTTTGACCAAAAATCGGTCGAGTTGAGCTTCGGGAAGCGGAAAAGTCCCCTCTTGGTCAATGGGGTTTTGGGTGGCAATCACCAAGAAAGGGGGCTTGAGATTATAGGTTTGACCGTCGGCAGAAACTCGGCGTTCCCCCATTGCTTCGAGGAGGGCAGCTTGGGCACGCGGGGTCGCCCGGTTGATTTCGTCCGCAAGGAGAGTTTGTGCAAAAACGGGGCCGGGTCGGAACTCAAATTCACCACTCTTTTGATTGAAGACACTCACACCCGTTACGTCTGTTGGTAAAAGGTCGGGTGTACATTGCAGGCGTTTGAACGTGCAGCCGACACTTTTTGCAAGCGCCCGTGCAAACATCGTCTTGGCAACACCGGGGACATCTTCAAGAAGAATATGCCCTTCGCAAAAATAGGCAGCTAAAGCCGTTGTGATTTGCGGGCGTTTGCCAACAATCACCTTTTCGATATTGCCAACAATTTTAGCGGTCAGAGCAGCCACTTCAGACATGAGTATCCCCAGAGTATTTCCCTATCAGGATAGGAACCGCCTTGAGGAAAACAAAGGATCGTGTGACGTGTGACGTGATTCGTGTGACGGAAAGAGCGAAAACAGATTATTTCCTCACGACAGACGAACCACGCCACACGTCACACGATGGTACTACTTGCCGCTTGTCGAGATGATGGTTTGTTCGGCCTTCACTTGCGAGATGATTTCCTCGAAGGTCACTTTGGTAACTTGTCCGCCGGTGACGAGAATCTTCTTACTTTCGTTAAATTCTTTGTCGCCGACTTTCGCCGTCACCTTCACCGTGTAGAAGAATTGTTTGTTAGTTTCGATAGCGGGTGTGAGGAACAAGCGTTCGCTTTCGGTCGAACGCAGAGGACGCCCATCGACGAGGACTTGGCTATTCTCCGGAACCACAAGAATTACCGAAGCGGGTGTTGGTTTGAGGTCGGTGTTCGGTTTTGCAGGAGGAATAGCGGGAGCTTCTGGTTTTTCACTTGGAGGAGGTAGAGGAGAAATTCCACTGGGTCCCGCAGGAATTGGGGGACGCACGCCGGGGGTTCCGAGGCTGGGGTTCACCAACCCGGGTGTCACCGAACCGGGGATTGTGTAATCACCGATTGGAGCATAGCTTGCAGGCATCGGAGCGCCACCCATGAGAGGTGCTGCCGAAGAAGCAACGGCGCCATAAACACCGAAGTTGCCGTAGCCTGAGAAACCGGCGTATCCTGCCCCGTGCGCCCACGGGCCAGCGGGGGAAAACCATGTTCCGCCATAGGCTCCCCAGCCTCCACAACCGCCACCAACACACCCACCACACGAATAACCGCCGTGATGGTGTCCCCAACCACCGCAACCAAACCCGGCACAGCCGAAGCAGCCACCGCAACCGGTACAACCAACGCACCCATGTCGATGACCGATTCCGGGGTAATACCCGAAGCCTTTAGTATTGCAATCGACCCAGCCGTATCGGGCAGGGGCACAAGATTCAAAGAAGCAACACTTGCTCCAGATCGAAACACCGTAGACCGACGGTGAGACCGGACACAGGTGGGACGCGGACTCATGCCCGCTCGTCGCCATCGCTGCGACAAGAACAACGCTATACATCGTGTTCGCACTCCATTACAGGGGTGAAAGTTTGAAACCAGATGTAACTTGACGGGTAAACACAAATGGGGCAAATTGTTCCGATAATGATTAGGTGGCTTTTTCGGGAAGGGATTTGTACATCAGGAACATCAGTCAAAATTGGGCGCCAGTCACATCAATCAAAGTGAGCAAACCGGTTGCAATAATCGGCCGAATCGACGATATTGTGCAGACTATGCGGGTTGTACGCGAAGATGAAAAATCTTTAATGAAGATATGATGTTTCGTGACATTTGGATTCTGCAAGCGAAAATTGATTGACAGGGCAAGCCCTTCGCTGTACCATCGATAAATGTTGATGCGTTGTGACGGTATTCAAACCAATCTAAACAAGTCCTAACTTGGTTCGATTGTTGAATCCTTCCAACAATACCCTCACCAAGACCTCGATAAATTTGCGGCATCGAGAATCAACGTGGCCCCGAATAGTCCTCCTCTCCAAATCGATTTTCGGCTCCTTTTCGAGTCAGCACCAAGCCTATACCTTGTGCTCGATCCCGAGTTGCACATTGTCGCGGTCAACGATGCGTACCTACAGGCAACACTCACCCAACGAGACAAAATCGTTGGTAAACACATCTTCGATGTCTTTCCAGATAACCCCTCGGACCCTCAAGCCACTGGCGTTAGAAACTTGAGCGAATCACTCAACAGAGTTTTAACAAATCGTATTTCCGACGCAATGGCCGTACAAAAATACGATATTCGACGACCCGATTCCGAAGGGGGTGGGTTTGAAGAGCGTTATTGGAGTCCAGTGAACACACCCGTCTTGGGACCAGATCAAAAGTTGGTTTACGTTATTCATCGGGTTGAAGACGTTACCGAATTTATAACCCTCAAACGCCGAAACGAAGAACAGTTCGGTATCTCGCAGCAACTTCGCCAACGAACCGAAGAAATGGAGATTGAAATCTTCGAGCGTGCCCAACAAATTCAAGAAGCCAATCGGGAACTACGCGAGGCTAAAACCGAACTCGAACAACGGGTTCAACTTCGTACTTTGGAATTAGCTCAATCCAACGAATCCCTCCGAGCCGAGATCGAACAGAAAAAACGCTTGGAAGAGCAATATCGACACGCCCAGAAAATGGAAGCCATCGGCACGCTTGCAGGCGGGATTGCTCACGATTTCAATAACCTGCTAACGGTGATTTCTGGCTACAGCGAGATACTGTTGGAAACGACCCCGCCAACGGACCCTTCGTTTGAGAGCCTTGAAGAAATTCACAAGGCGGGAAATCGGGCTGCATCGTTGACTCGTCAGCTACTGGCATTCAGTCGGCAACAAGTTTTAGAACTTCGTGTCCTCGACCTAAACGAGATTTTACGCGATACCGAGAAAATGCTCCGCCGACTCATTGGCGAAGACATTCAACTCATAACCAAACTCGAACCGAAACTTGGAACCATCCGAGCCGACTCAGGGCAGATTGAACAAATCATCGTAAACCTTGTTGTCAATGCACGCGACGCCATGCAGCAAGGGGGACAACTGACGATTGAGACCGCCAACATTGAGTTAGACGATTCTTATGCTCGAACTCATCTTGGAGTCGATCCCGGTTGGTATGTAATGTTGGTCGTAACGGATACGGGTTGCGGAATGGACGAGACCACGAAGTCCCGAATTTTTGAACCGTTTTTCACGACAAAAGGCCCCAATAAAGGAACAGGTTTGGGATTAGCAACCGTGTTTGGAATTGTGAAACAATTTGGCGGAACGATCTGGGTCTATAGTGAAGTGGGTCACGGAACAACTCTCAAAATTTATTTCCCGCATCTTCAAGAAAGTGTCTCGGAAAATAAATCGAAAGTCACCCAACAAACAATTTATGGAAGCGAAACAATTCTCCTTGTTGAGGACGAAGATGCTGTGCGAGCGGTAACACAGGTTGCCCTCGAATCGATGGGGTATCGCGTTTTTGAAACCAGAACCGGCGCCGAGGCGATCCAGTTTTGTCAGCAATTTCAAGAACCAATTCATCTGCTTGTTTCAGACGTTGTTATGCCAATGATGGGTGGATCGGAAGTTGCTGCGGCAATCACGAAACTTCGACCCGAAATCAAAGTTCTCTTCCTTTCAGGGTATACGGACGATACCGTGATCCGATACGGGGTGTTGCAAGAAAAAGTTGCTTTTGTACAGAAACCCTTCTCCCCAAAGTTTTTAGGGCGAAAGATACGCGAGCTTCTTGCAACAATCGAGTAACCCACCCCACTAGTCGGATGTCTCGTTCGGTCGTTCGGGCAAGAAAGTTGTTCGTTCCAAAATTTGTGCTTGAAATTCCTTCCTATTGATGGCACAATAGTAGATTATGCCCACCCTTCCCTCTTTTGGGTTGGGCCTGCCCGTTTAACCTACCTGCATCACCCTCCTTCGGAGGTCTCTTCACATGCGTTCTATTCTCAATCGCGGGCTTGTTGCTGCGATTCTGTCAACCCTCGGCTTCGTGGGTTCGGCAAACGCCGATCTTTACGGCAAGGGTTCACCAACTGTCACCGAGCTTCCTCCTCCAACCCCTGCGGATGTCGCTTCCATTGAAGCCTATCCTGCAAAGGTTACCCTCAAGGGTGTGGACGACGCTGCTCAGTTGATCGTTACCGCAAAACTTAAAGACGGACGACTCGTTGACCTGACAAGCGATGTCAAATGGTCCGTGACGGACGGGAAACTCGCAACCGTGACTAACACGGGTCGAGCAACTCCCCAAAGCAATGGGACTTCCGAAATCGTTGCAACCTACGGCGATAAGACCTTCAAGGTTCCCGTCACCGTTTCTGCGATTGGCGAAAATCTACCGATCAACTTCCCCAACCAAGTTGTACCCGTGTTCACGAAACTCGGTTGTAACTCAGGGGGCTGTCACGGGAAAGCAAGCGGTCAAAATAACTTCCGCTTGTCGCTGTTAGGTTTTGAACCCGAACTTGATTACGTCACCCTCGTCAAAGAATCTCGCGGTCGTCGTTTGATGCCTGCTGCTCCCGATTCAAGCCTCTTCCTGTTGAAGGGGATTGGTGCTGTTCCTCACGGGGGCGGTAAGAAGATGGAAAAGGATTCCGACGAATATAAAGTGATTCGCCGTTGGATCGCTGCCGGGATGCCTTACGGCAAAGACACCGACCCAACTTTGACCAAGATCAGCATTTATCCCGAACACCGGATTCTTGCACGCGGCGGCAAACAACAATTCGCTGTGTATGCCCACTACTCGGACAACACCGTCGAAGATGTGACCCGTCGCGCTCAATACGAATCGAACGACACCGAAGTTGCCGTTGTCGATAACGGTGCCCAAGTTCGCACGCTGAGCCTTTCGGGTGAAGCTGCTATCATGGCACGTTTTCAAGGCCAAGTCGCTACCTTCCGCTCGACCGTTCCGCTTGGTGTGAAGACCCCTGAGTGGACCTTCGCAGAACAAACGGTTGTCGATAAATTCACCTCGAAGAAATGGCGTGACCTCGGCCTTGTCCCTTCGGACTTGGCAACGGATGAAGCCTTTATTCGTCGTGCCTACCTCGACCTGACCGGAACGCTCCCTACCCCTCAGATTGTGAACGACTTCCTTGCTGATAAGAACCCCAAGAAACGCGATGCCCTCATTGACAAGCTCGTCGATTCGACCGAGTTTAGTTACTACTTCGCTAACAAATGGGCTGATATTCTCCGTGTGAAACGGGGTCGCGATGGCGATTCCGCACAACGGGCACAAGGAACCTTTGCTTTCCATAACTGGATCCGTGAAGCAGTCGCCAACGATAAACCTTACGATGAATTCGTTCGGGATATTCTCGGTGCAACGGGTGACGAAACCAAGAATCCCCCGACCGTGTGGTACAAAGACCTGCAAACCCCAGAACAATTCGTGGACGACACAGCGCAAGTGTTCCTCGGACTTCGTATCGCTTGTGCAAACTGTCACCACCACCCCTACGAAAAATGGAGCCAAGACGACTACTGGGGGCTTGCAGCCTTCTTCGGTCGCCTCGGTAAGAAAGCCGTCAACGTCCCCAGCACAACCCAGAACCAACGTAACCTGCAAGTGATCTTCACTCGTCCAGACGGGAACGTGACCAACAAACGGACCAGCAAGCCCGCCATCGTGAAACCTCTCGACGGCGAACCTGTTGTTCTCGAACGGGGCGACGACCCCCGACAAAAATTGGTCGATTGGATGGTTGACGTGAAGAACCCATTCTTCGCACGAGCCGTTGCTAATCGTTATTGGGCACACTTCTTTGGTCGCGGGATCGTTGATCCTATCGACGATATGCGTGTGACCAACCCGCCAAGCAATCCCGAACTGTTGGACGCTCTGGCGAAGAACTTGACCGATAACAAGTACAGTCTCAAGACGTTGGTCAAAACTATTGTGAAGAGCCGAACCTATCAACTTTCCGCCATGCCGAACGAGTTCAACAAACACGACAAGCAAGCCTATGCTCGCTACTATCCGAAGCGAATGTCTGCCGAAGTGTTACTCGATGCCGTTTGCCAAGTGACCGACTCGCCGACCACCTTCAACGGGTTGCCAACCGACAAGTTCGCACCCAAACGGGCGATCATGCTTCCGGATGAATCGTTCTCGTCATACTTCCTTGACGTGTTCGGTCGTCCGCAACGCATCAGCGCTTGTGAATGCGAACGGGTCAG
>VYLT01000201.1_pt1 | contig 14847 bp, 12 predicted proteins | sample 5114261 | NCBI WGS metagenome assembly VYLT01 (sample SAMN12291815, study PRJNA351875) | freshwater metagenome | isolation source: freshwater lake | place: USA: Michigan, Little Long Lake | collected 2011-07-12 | reverse complement strand
TTCGACTTGGTTTGGTTCAGACATGACTTAATCCCCTTCAAGGATTGTACTTCGGATGAGTTTCTTTTATTCTAACCAACCAAAACCCTCTGCCAGAAAAATTTGCCAGACCCGTCAACACATAGAACCTAGAAAAAATTGCCCCAGATATTGGTCTTCGTTGTGCGAACCCGTATAAGTAAAAGGTGTCTTAGTAGAATCGGGCGTTTAACTCAGCGGTAGAGTGCCATCCTCACACGGTGGAAGTCACTGGTTCGAATCCAGTAACGCCCAGCCTGATCCTCACCAGAATGTCCACACACTTCCGCAATGTCTCGCGTAATCGTTTCACCTTCAAGTGTATTGGTTCAGCACGAACCGGACTTTTGGATTGTCTGAGATCCATACTAAATGAATGATGAGCGGGGCTATTGTACGTTTGCCGAAAAAGAGTGGCTACGGGTTCATGTGGGCGATCATGGGGGTGTTTGGTGAAAGAGTTATTCTTGCTGGGTTGAATTGGTCGGCAGTGTGATGTTCAGCTTTTCGCACAGTTCGATAGTGGCTTGGTAGATCGGTTTTTTGCAACTGAGCATCCACAGATCAAGAGCATTTCCTTTTCGATGACATTTGAAGCAGTGAAACATCTGCTCTTCGATAATCACCGAAAAGCAGTTGATAGCCTGATGAGTGCTTCGATGAAATGGACAAGCCCCTCGAACTTGCGATCCATTCCGGCTTTGTTCTTGAAACCCGAGTAACTTCAACACATCGACAATCTTCAATGCGTTTTTGAATGTTTCAAAGTCGATGCTCACTCGTTTATCAATCTCGGGTTGTGGCTTGGGCAACTCCCGTCGTCGTTGTTTTGCTGTTTCCGGTTTTCGTTTGCGGTCGGCTTGAATCTGCACATCTCGACCTTCTAACTTGGCTAAAGGAGTCACATAACCAATCGCAGAGTGCAAGCGAATTTCGTTGTAATGATCGACATAATCTTTGACGATCCGCTTGCCGTCATCAACAGATAGAGGAATGTTGATGCGAATGGAGTCTCCCTTCAAAGTTCGGTGGTAGTGTTCCAATTTTCCATTCGATTGCGGATAGTAAAGTGAAGTTCGCACATGGCTAATTCCAGTGATGTCGATGAACTGACGAAACTCTTTGGCGACGAATTGAGGGCCGTTGTCGGAGATGATTCGCGGACTGGCTCGAGGATACTTTTTACGAGCTTTCTGCATGATGATTTCTACGTCTTTCTCTTGCATTTGCTCGCGAATTTCCCATAGAACTAAGAAACGTGAGCAACCATCCAAGACCGAAAACAAGTAGTAAAATTGGTCATCGATTTTCAGATAACAGATGTCGATATGCCAATGTTCGTGAGGCAAAAGTGGTTGTACAAATCCGGTACCTTTTTTGCTGGCTTTGGGAGAGGGATAGTTGAGTAAGTTTGCCTGTTTGAGGACCTGATAAACCGAACTGGGTGAACAAGCAACGAGGTCGGCATCAAGCATCATGTAGCAGAGTCTTCGATAACCTTCCAGAGGATGCTCTCGAGTGAATTGACAGATTTGCTGTTCTTCCAATTCGGTTAACCAATGGTCGCGTGGTGTTGGAGAGTTGTGTTGGTTAGCTTGACCGAAACAAGTCTTCCAATCGTGAAACTTGCTTTTGGAAAGGCCAAGCCAGCCAAGAAAAAGAGCGACCGGACTGAGTTTCCGGTCGCTCCAAAATTTGACAAAATCGACAATCGAATCACGGGTGGATTGGGGAACCCAAAGACCGCTTAACGATCCGAGAGACTTTTTTCGCAGAACGTACTCGTCCATCACTTCAGCGAGGACACAATCTTTTTGCTGAAGTTTGGCATCGAGCTTGGCAAGGAGGTCGAGTTGCTGTTGGGATTGAGATTTGAAGCTTCGAGAGGTTTGGAAGGCCAAATGACCGTTCTCGAAAAAGTCCTTGAGCCAAGAGAAAACTGGTTGGGATGCAGATCGTGCTGCTTGCAAATTTGCGAAACTGGCAACTTCTCAAGCAAATGCAGTTTGAGAATGGCGACTTTTTCTTCGGGTGAGAAGTGCCGACGCTTTTTTGACATACTTTCCTCCTGTGGATAGTATGTATCTCGACAGCCTTAAAAGTCCTTTTCCGACTGAAGCATAACAGAAGTTCATTACACCTCGCAAAAGCTGCCAGCGAGTTCCGTAAAAAGACCGACACAAATCTGATAGCCTAAAAAATTCCCTACCTCCGAGTTGGTAAACTCCTGTTGGTAAGAAGTATTGACATTCTGAGCCGTGTGCCTTAGAGTATAAGTATGTTGCATCTTGCAATTACCATCTGGTTCACAATCTCCAGCCTATTGGGGCCGATGGTTTGTTGTTGCTCATTCAGTTCTGATACCAAACCAACACCGGATGGAAAACATCAAGCTCCATCCGAACCAACAAAATCTTGTTGCCAATCTCATACCGAGCCATGCAACGAGGGTGGAAACCAAACACCTACACCTCAGAAACCGTCAAAATGCCCCTGCAAATCTGAGAAGCAAGACGCCAACACAGCTTCCTCAAACACACGCGATCTTGTGGGTTCTGCCAGTCAATTCAAACTTTTTGATTTCCAAAAATTGAGTTGGGGTATCTCGATTTTTTCGGGGCTTTTGGATACCCACACACTATCCCCTCACTCGGTTGGTGACCCACCAAATCTCTCTGGTCGTAATCTCCTTGCGGCTTTCTCCATCTTGCGTTGTTAGTCAATCCTTATTTGCGCGTCGTGTCACTCGAAAGTTAATCTGACGGGTTGGCTCTGATCTTTTGCGCAAATGTTAGTCAACTATCTATCTTTTCATCGCAATCGTTGCGGTGAGTTCATCTTGTGAATCAAGGCTGCTTGTGCGGTTTCGCTATGCGATAAGCCACCGGTGGTCGTGTTGGAGATATTCCTATGGCGACTTTTTATCGATTTCTTCTGTTCTCAGGATTCGTTGGAACGGTTTTGAGTTTTTCGGGCTGCACCGAGTCAACGACGACACCTAAATCCAAAGGTGACCCGACCGGAGAAAGTCGTGGTAATTCTGGAACGATTGTAAAACCAGACAACACAGCGAAAAGCTCTGGCGAACATGGTCATAAACCATCGGCTCATGGGGGGATTCTTGTGCCCATCGGCAGTGACAGTTACCACGCGGAGGCGGTTTTCGAGAAAGGGGGTGTCCTTCGCCTCTTCACCCTCGGTCAGAACGAAGCGGTTGTCCTTGAAGTCGATGCCGAACCTCTGACCGGTTACGTCAAAGTCGAGGGAGCAAACGAATCAGAATCGTTTGTTCTCTCACCCAAACCCCAGAGCGGTGACAAACAGGGAATGACAAGCCAGTTTCTTGGTCATCTTCCAAAAGAAATGGGTGGCAAAAATGTTGAAGTAACGATCCCCTCAATCCGCATCGGAAAGGAAAGGTTCCGACTGAGTTTCAAGTCAAACCCTGAAACTGGTGAACACGGAATGCCTGCAAAAGTAGCAGACACCGAGGAGCGTAAGCTCTACCTAACCCCCGCAGGTAAGTACACCGAAGCGGACATCAAAGCGAATGGTAACATGACAGCTTCCCAAAAGTTCAAAGGTTTGAAACCCGAACACGACCTCAAACCTAAGACCGGTGAGAAGATTTGCCCCATCACTTTGACAAAGGCGAATCCTAAATTCTCTTGGATTATCGATGGGAAAACCTACGAGTTTTGTTGCCCTCCCTGTGTTGATGAGTTTGTGACTCTAGCCAAAGAAAAGCCGAACGATCTTCAATCTCCCGAATCGTATCGCCAAAAATAACAGTTATCGTCGCCTCAACTCGCCCCACAAAATACCGGAGTTTACTTTATGAATCGGATTACGATATTTTGCCTTGTGATTGCCATCGTGGGATGTGAGAAAAAACACGATCATCCTTCACAGAGTGGACAAACTGTTTCGACCGGCACTCCTAAAGCAGAAACAAGCAAAAACGACGAACTCGTTGCGGAACGTGCCAAGCTCTCACCGGCGGATCGTGTGCTTGTCGAAGCTCAGGAATGGTGTGTTATCTCGACGACCGAACGGCTCGGTTCGATGGGGCCACCCCTGAAACTCGATATCAAAGGTCAGCCCGTCTTCATTTGTTGTAAAGGTTGTCAACGAAAAGCCGAAGCTGATCCAGATCGCACGTTAGCGAAACTCGAAGAACTCAAAACCAAAGCAAAAGCGGAAAAGGCCCCCAAACCCGAATAGCAAAAATCTCTGCATTCGCTTGTTCGGGTCAAACATTTTAAGATCCAAACAAGTACAAGGCATTTACCAGAATAGGAAACTGAAATGAAACTTCTTCACACTCTGATTTTTGTTGGTCTTGTTGTTGGGTGTAACCAAAAACAAGACCACAAAGACGACAAGGCACACAATCAACATCCCAATGACTCAAAAGGCGATCACAAGCATTCTCCAAACGAAGCGGCTCATACCGACGGCGATCATGGGCAGCATTCTCGGACAATGTTGGTCGAGTTGACTGTCCGCACAAGCGGAGAAATCAAAGCAGGCCAACCGACCGAATTTGAACTCTGGATTCCAAATGGGGTTGGTCAACCCCTCAAGGATTACGACACGGTACACGAAGCAAAAGTACATTTGATTCTCATTCGAGAAGGGCTCGATCAGTTCGTACATCTGCACCTTAATCCCGATCCAACGACGGGTGTGATAAAGGTTCAACATACCTTTCCAGTTGGAGGGACATATCACCTTTTTGCCGATCACCAACCCACCGGAAAAATGCCAGCAACAGGCGTATCGCATGTGAAAGTTTCGGGTGATAATCCGACCGCTACGCCGTTGAAGGCCAATCTTTCAGAAAATCTCTCCGGTGATGGGCTGACAGCGAAGGTCAGTGTTGAAAAACCCATCCCGAAGCAAGAAGCTAAGATTCGGTTTGAATTGTTTGCATCAGGAAAGCCAGTTGAGAATCTGGAGCAATACATGGGCGAACGAGGACATCTCGTAATCGTCAACGAGGACGCAACACGATACGTTCATGCACACCCGCTCAAGGTGAATCCCGAAACCAAAAATATGGTGCTTTTCGAGGCGGAATTTCCCCAAGCAGGGCTTTACAAAGGTTGGGGACAATTCAAGCAGGCCGGTCAAGTCCGTGTTATCCCCTTTGTTGTCAAAGTCCAATAAGGTTGGAGATTAGAATGAAACCTAAATTTCGATTCCGTCGGATTGCCCTTAGTTCGTTGGGACTCTTAGTGACGATCTCGTTGGGGATCGTTTTTGCTCACGAAGGCCATGCCCCGCTTCCTTCAAAAGGGGCCGAGGTTAATCTTTCACAAGGATTGATACGCCTCAGCCCCGAAGCTCGGTCAGCACTTGATGTCCAATCAACTGAAATTGGTGGGCTTATCAAACCCGATACGGTGCTTGCTTATGCAACACTTGTTGCGCCTTGGAAACAACATGCCTTTGCCGTGAGCCGTTTGCCCGGAAGAATCGTTACACTTAAAATAAAACCCGGCGATCAAGTCGAAGCGGGGCAACTCCTTGCCGAAGTTCAAAGTCAAGAATTGGAATCACTCCAATTCGAGGTTCAATCGGCTCAAACGGAACAAACCCTTGCGGAACAGGTGCTAAAAAGCCTCAAGGATTCCGTTGGAGCGGTTGCTGTTCAAGAAATTACGGCAGCCGAATCCCAACTCCAACAGGCTCGAAATGCCTTTGAGCTTTCAAAAATCAAATGGCTTGCACTGGGTTTATCAAAAGAGAGATTGGCTTCGTTACTCTCTGGTCGTTCGGAAGGTTCACCTTCTTTACCGATCACGGCACCGATTTCGGGAACGGTCATTCATGCAGACCTTTCGGTTGGGAAGTTCGTTGAATCAGGAGAGCATCTCTTTGAAGTCATCGATCTCTCGACGGTTCACGCCAAAATCGGGGTGTTAGAAAAAGATATCAACCGTGTGAAAGTCGGCCAACAAGTCGAAATTGAACTGACCGCCTACCCTAACGAAGTCTTCCGAGGAATTATCTCGGTTGTGGGTCAATTCCTTGACCCGATGACGCATCTCAACGACGTTTGGGTTGCGTTCGGTAATCCCGTAGAAACCCGCCCCCGACTTTTACCCGGAATGTCTGGGGTAGCGAAAATCGCAATGCCCCCAACAACAGGAACAAAGACCATCCCTCTAACGGCTCTTGTTAATGATGGGGTTGACCGATTTGTTCTGATTGAAGAAGCCGTCGCAAAAGGAATCTCGGAGTATCGTAAAAAAAGCGTTGTGGTTGTTCGTGAAACACCGGAAGGTGTCGAGGTAAAGTCGCCTGACTTGTTCCCCGGCGACCGTGTTGTAACGGTTGGTGGTCATGAATTAGGGGTGTTCTTTGCTCCGGGAATCCTCAAACTTACCCCAGAAACAGCAAGCACGATTGGTTTGAGAATCGAGCCTATTACTCAACATTCAATCGAATCTGTTATCGATCTTTTGGGTGCGGTCGATCTTCCGCCTAATCGTCGAAGTGTTGTCACTGCTCGACTTTCTGGTTCTATTGCTTCAATCCGAGTAGATCGTGGACAAAAGGTCAATTCTGGAGATGTCCTCGCAGAGGTATTCAGTCTCGATCATCTGAATCTCCAACTTGAATTGATGCGAGAACATTTAACAGCTGAACTGGCATCAAAACAGCTCGCACGGTTAAAAGAAGCTAAAGATTCCGTCTCTCAGCGACGGCTTGCAGAAGCCGAATCAGTCGCAAAAACAGCATCACACAAACGTGATAGTATTCGCCGTCGGTTAGAGCACGCAGGCTTAAATCGGGAACAACTCGACGGATTGGTTTCTAAAAGCCTTATCGTGCCGACGCTCCCCGTAAGGGCGACTGTCGGAGGAACAGTCGTTTCGTTTGATCGGGTTGTTGGGCAAGCAGTTCGAGCCGATGAACCTCTTTTTGAAGTCCACGATCTTGCAAAGTCATGGATCGAAGTTTTCGTGACCGAAAAAGAACTTGCAAGAGTACGACTTGGCCAAACAGCACGCATTCGTTTTGCAAGCGATCCAAAGTCGGTCTTCACTGGCAAAGTCACCCGAAGTGGTCAAACCTTCGGAAACTCGCATCGAACCCTTTCTGTTTGGGTCGAACTCGACGAGGATTCGCCTCCCCCCTTGCGCCACAGCCAGATGGCACGGGTTACACTGGTGGTCGAATCTCGCCCGACAACGCTTGCGATTCCTCTCGGTGCGATTGTTGAAGAGGGTATCCGCCGATTTGTGTTTGTCCGAACCGGTGAGACCTTCGAGCGTCGGGAAATCATCCTCGGACGGGTCGATGATCGTTTCGCAGAAATTAAATCAGGCTTGTCATTGAACGAACAGGTCGCAACAACTGGTGCGATTGAGTTGACCACGGCATGGGCTTCGGTACGTTAATAGGGGATTTATGCTCAATCACGTTATTGCTTTTTCGCTGAAAAATCGTTGGTTAGTGTTGCTCGCTGCCCTTGTCCTTGTGGTAGTTGGGACGTATCGCCTCACACATATTCCAGTTGACGTATTCCCCGATTTGAACCGTCCAACAGTGACTTTGATGACGGAAGCCCCCGGTCTTGCCCCAGAAGAAATTGAGACACTGGTCACACGCCCGCTTGAATATCAACTCAACGGAGCAACGGGTGTTCGTCGTGTTCGTTCTGCCTCGGGTATTGGGTTGTCTATTGTTTGGGTTGAGTTTGATTGGGGAACCGATATTTACCAAGATCGGCAGATCGTTTCCGAAAAACTCCAACTTGCCCGCGAAAGACTTCCTTCCGATGCCAAAGTGACAATGGCTCCAATCTCTTCGATTATGGGCGAAGTGATGATCCTCGGTTTACGTTCAACCGAACCAGCAAAGACCCCCGAAGAGCAACTCGAAAAGTCAATGCAACTGCGAACCCTCGGCGAATTTACGATTCGCAACCGTTTACTTGCGGTCGAGGGAGTTTCACAGGTCACGGTTATGGGAGGGGTCTTGCGACAATATCAAGTTATCACGACCCCGAATCGCTTGGCTGCCGAATCTGTTACCTTAGAGCAACTCACGAAAGCTGCTGAAAATGCAAACGTGATTGCAGGCGGTGGGGTGTTAGAACGAAAGCAAGAAGAGTATTTAATTCGGATTAGTGGGCAAAGCCTGACCCTTGAAGATATTGCAGAAACGCCGGTCGTTTGGCGAGACAAACGACCCGTGCGAATCAAAGATGTTGCAGTGGTTCGCTTTGGTGGCCCTGTGCGTCGTGGTGATGGTGGAGTGAGAATGCGCACTGCGGATGGGATTGTCGGAGGAGATGCGGTCATTTTGACGATTCAAAAGCAGATGGGAGCGAACACCCTTGAATTAACCCCCAAGATCGATTCGGCACTCGACCAACTACGCCAAGAATTACCACCCGATGTGACCATAGAAAGGCAAATTTTTCGACAAGCCGATTTTATTCAAGCTGCGATTGATAACGTTATTGAAGCGATCCGAGATGGAACCTTGTGGGTTGTACTCATCCTCTTTTTGTTCCTTGCGAATTTTAGAACCAGTTTTATTACCCTGACAGCTATGCCCCTCTCGGTGTTGGTAACGGCTCTGGTCTTCAACTATCTCGGAATCACAATCAACACCATGACGTTAGGGGGCATCGCAGTTGCGATTGGCGAACTTGTCGATGATGCTGTTGTTGATGTCGAAAACATTTACCGGCGATTGAAAGAGAACCGCCAAAAGGAACTGCCCGAACCTCCCTTGAAAGTCATCTTCAACGCTTCGAGTGAGGTTCGCAATACGATTGTTTATGCAACCCTGATTGTTTGCTTGGTTGTGCTTCCTCTTTTTGTTCTTTCTGGATTAGAGGGGAAAATGTTTGCCCCGCTTGCATTGGCTTACGTTGTTTCGTTGGTCGCATCTTTGGTGGTTTCGCTCACAGTGACCCCTGCATTAGCTTCGTTACTTCTTCCTCGGGCGCGATTTATCAAACGAAAAGGCGACCCTTTGGTGTTGCGTTTCTTGAAGTGGGCGGATGCCAAAGTGATCCGTTGGGCATTGCGACACCCCCGAAAGATTTTACTCGTGTCTGCAACACTTGCAATAGGCTCGAAGTTTGTGGTGTTTGGTATGGGTTCGGAGTTTCTTCCACCTTTCAATGAAGGAACGCTCACAGTGAATATCCAAACCCGTCCGGGTACAAGTCTTGAAGAAAGTAAACGAGTTGCAGAACGAGCCGAAGTTCAACTCTGGCAAGTCCCCGAAGTCGCTGCGGTAGCCCGTCGTACCGGACGGGCCGAACAGGATGAACACGCTGAGGGGGTAAACACTTCCGAACTCGAAGTGCGCTTGACTCCACATGAACGACCAAAATCGGGATTAGGTTACGCTTTGCTAAGGGCAGTTCCGGGGCTGCATAAACGAGGGGTCGAGATTACGGGTCGGCCTCACACAGAAGTCCAAGCCGATATTCGTAATCGAATTGCCCAACTGCCCAACGTCAACGTCAATGTTGGACAACCGATCAGTCACCGGCTCGACCATCTTATGAGTGGGGTTCGGGCACAGGTTGCCATCAAGGTTTTCGGGGACGACCTTCGAGAACTTGTCACCAGCGCTTACGATATTCGAGATCGAATTAGTCAAATTCCCGGTGTCGTTGACCTTCAAGTTGAACCGCAAGAAAATATCAAACAGGTTCGGCTAGAAGTCAATCGAAAAGCTGCTGCTGAATACGGTTTGACTCCGGGTGAAGTTGCAAAGCTCTTGGAGACCGCTTACAAAGGGCGTGTTGTTTCGACTGTCCTTGATCGTGATCGCTATTTCGATCTCTCGGTATGGTACGATGAAAGTGCCCGAACTGATCGCAACGTCATCGGGTCAACAATTCTGGACACCCCTTCGGGTCGCAAAGTTGCACTATCACAAGTCGCGCAAGTCATAGATGCACGAGGCCCAAATACAATCAACCACGAATTTGTTCAACGAAGGGTCGTTGTAGCGTGTAATGTGCAGGGCCGAGATTTAGGGCGTGTTGTCGAAGAAATTAAACGAGCCACGCAACCCGTCGAAGAAAGACTTCGATCACTTGGAGGAAACTATCGCGTTGAAGTTGGAGGACAGTTTGAAGCTCAACAGCAAGCTAACACCCTTTTGTTTTGGTTGTTCTGGGCAGTGTTACTTGGTGTATTCCTCCTTTTGTGGAAGTGTCTTGATTCGTGGGTTGGTGCTTCTATGGTTTTGCTCATCAACATTCCCCTTGCGGCACTCGGTTCCGTCACTGCGTTGCTGTTCATCAATCGCCCCGATCCGGCTTTGCTCGATGCTGCCCCTCTTTGGCGTTGGCCTCAAATCTGGATTTCTTCAACGACTTTATCGGTTGCTCACTGGGTTGGGTTTATTACCCTCATCGGAATCGTTAGCCGAAACGGGATTATGATGATCGCTCACTATATCCATTTACAAAAAGTTGAAGGTGAAAAATTCACTGACGAGATGATTGTGCGCGGAACCTTAGAACGTCTTTCGCCAGTGCTGATGACGGCTCTAACCGCAATTCTTGGCCTCGTCCCTCTTGCATTAGGGGCCGGTCAAACTGGCAAAGAAATTCTTCATCCGCTTGCTATTGTGGTGATTGGTGGGTTAATCGATGCAACAATTATGGATCAGATTGTAACCCCCGCAGCCTTCAAACTTTTTGGGAAGCACGTTTACCAGAAAAAAGACCCGTCGGCAAATCCGTCAACCGAAGAATGGAACGATTCTTGGCTTAAATCACCCTGATCACTTTTGGTCAAACGGACTCGTTCAGCAATCGAACCAATCAAATAGTGCAAAAGAATTGCAAGAATCCTATTGACTCTGTACTTAGGTACGGAGGTTATACTGGTTGTAGAGGAGCAAGATATGCAGACCTTCGGCATCAGTCAGTTGGCGAAAAACGTCGGTGTGGGTGTGGAGACCGTTCGATTTTACGAACGAAAAGGATTGCTCGAAGCCCCCAAACGAAAAGAATCTGGCTATCGCCAATATGACGAGCATTCGGTTGAGCGACTCAAGTTTATTCGGCAGGCTCAACAGGTTGGATTCACCCTGAAGGAAATCCAAGAACTTTTGAACCTTCGAGATGACCCCGATGCCAAACGTCACGATGTGCGAGAGAAAGCAACAGAAAAAATTGCTGCGATTGATGCAAAAGTCCGCGATCTTTTGGAGATGAAATCCTCTTTGGTTGTGCTTTTGAAATCTTGTGAGGGCGACGGGCCAGCATCGGGCTGCCCCATCATTACTGCTCTCGGTTCAGAGCCAAAACAATCTAATTATGGGAGTGAAGAATGAACATCCTAAAACTCAAAACGAATTTGCGTTGCAACGCCTGCGTGAACGCGATCAAACCTTTACTTGATGCGACGCACGGTGTTAGCAAGTGGTCGGCAGATGTTACGAACCCAGACAAAACCTTAACGGTCGAGGGGGAAAATATCACCCGCAAGCAGATTGATGATTTGCTCCACCAGAAAGGCTATGAGGTCTTGGAAGAGCTTCCTGTCACCCCCACCGAAATGAAGCCAGAGGCAGCTTTGCCCCAAACTTCTACCCCGATGGTGTTACCTCCTGCCGACGAACCAAAGTCAAGCTATTTTCCGTTGTTGCTGATTTTGGCCTACATTCTTGGGGTAACGGCTTTTGTGGAAGGAGCTTCTGGGCTATTTGATTGGATGCGTGCGATGGGCCATTTCATGGCGGGTTTCTTTTTGGTTTTCAGCTTCTTCAAGATTCTAAACCTGACCGCCTTCGTAGATGCCTATGCGGGGTATGACATCGTTGCTGCAAAGTGGCGTTTTTACGGGTATGTATACCCCTTTATCGAACTCGCCCTCGGTGCAGCTTATCTCACTGGGTTCCAACCGTTGCTCACAAACATCCTAACCATTCTTGTGATGGGGGTCAGCACGATTGGAGTTGTGAAAAGCCTCCTTGCTCGCCGAAAAATACGCTGTGCGTGCCTCGGAGCAGTTTTCAACCTGCCAATGAGTTATGTCACCTTGACAGAAGATTTACTGATGGTGTTGATGGCTTTAGCAATGTTGTCCTACGGGTTCGTTAGTCCACACCATTTTTCGTAATCGGAAAGTGTTTGATGATAACGACTTCAGGCGAATGAGCCGACCTACACGAATACAAGTCTCGGAGGAGAAACCGCAGATATGTCGCAAAATTGATGGGTGAGCTTTTATGTGGCGTTACTCTTTCTCCTCCGATTTTTTCTTTCGCCCTTTTTCCTCTCGGTGGAATGTTACCTTACGGGGCACTTCAATATCAACGCTTCCAGAAGTTCCGAAAATGGATGCGAGTAGCGTTTCTGTCGGGTGCATATCGGCTGACTGCGAATCATCCGCGAGAAAGAGATTCCTTGAAAGTTTTTCGACAAGCTCAGTTGGAATGTCTGTGCCGGTGACATTCTTCCATTCAAAGGATAGCTCAATTAACCAGTTGGCTCGGTCGATGTCGAGGTCTAACCGTTTCAACTTGAACTCTTCGTCTGCATGTTTTTGGAACCACTGATTGTTCCAACGAATAAAAAATGTCCCCTCCCCAATAAAGGCAATCGCAGACCCGATCTGGGTTCCAATCGCTACCCAGTTTGTCTCATTTGGTTTGGCATTTAGGTTGATCGAAATGCAGACAACAAAAACGATAAACAGAATTGCAAAGAGAAAGATTGTGGCCCAAAAAGGGATACTCCGTTTGTTTTTTGCTCCGTCTGTTAGTTCAAACGTTTTTGAGCGTGCATCGAATATCTTCCTAAAATTTGTGTAAATCGATCTCCTCGCTTGTTGGTTGCTTCGGGAGTCAATTTCAGCGAGCGATTCTTGAACCTTCTTTTCTCTTTCCTCAACCGAGTCTAGTTTTGTGCGGTGTTCACTCTCAAGCAATTCTTTGCGTGCCTGATATTCGGCCTCAAGCTCGTCGCGTCTTTGACGATGTTCAGAATCTAGTTTTTGTTGTCGTTCTTGGTAGGCTTTCTCGTTTGCCATTGCAAACTGGTTTATCTGTTCAATGAGATGTGTCTGAGTGTTTTCCAGTCTTGAAACGATTGCCTCTCTGCTTTGGTAAATTTCTTTTGCGCCCTCGTCAAGGTACGCCGCGAATGGCTTTGTGTCTAACGGTTCAAAATACTTTCTTGCTAAACAAATAATCTCAGAGATAGTCGAGTACTTAAAACTCGGATTTTCATCGCTTGGCGAGATCGTGGATTTATCAAGGTTTCCAACCAATCGTCTCGGATCGCCGCTGAAGTCTCTCTCAACTCGGAGTACAAGACCAATTCCAAGAACACAGGACATCGTCCGGCAAGTAACCGTTTCTTGTTTCGCCAGAAGCTCTTCATATTCATCAAATGTGTCTTTTGTAACGTCTATGCTTTCTTGGTCTGAAAAAAGCAATGTGATCGCAAGTCTTGTGAGTTCTTATTGGCACTCCTCAACAAGTTTTGTAAATTTACGAAGGATGACAACGTCAGTGAATCGAGGGATTTCAAACTGAGTCGTCTTTAACGTGGGTACTTGAAAGTCAGCCCTTTCGATTTCCTTTTTCCAAAATCAAGCGTGATAGGCCAGTCGTTGAGATAATCGACTTTTTCAGATGGTTACGAATAAAAACCGCTCAAGCAAAACTATGGAGGAGGTGCATTTTTGAAAAGAGCCATCCAGACACACAACAACTTGAGTATCTTGAACTCCTTGCCCGAATTCTTCGAGAAAAATAGTGTTTTCCAAGATACTCAAGCTCTCGAAACAGCTTGGACATCTTCCAAGATACTCAAGTTTTCTCAGGTACGTTCTTCACCATTGCGAGGATTGCAACCCTGACAGATTCGGGAAGGTCTGCCCAACGGGTTGCAAACTCGACAAGATCGGGGGGCAGTTCGGGCGGTGCGTTGGTTTTTGCGTTTTCTTGGGGAGGATCATCGTTATTCGTGGGGTTTTCGGGGGTTGTTTGAGTCCAGTTACGCCCATGCGACTATTTGAGCAGGAATTGATAGAATCTGTCTCAGGCTGAAGGTCAGGTTGAACTCTCATTTCGTTTCGTCGGGGTGTTAGGTCTTATTTCCTACTCACTCCACAACTAACTCATTCTCAACAACGTCTATGCCAGAGGTGGACTCGGCTAATTCGCCTGCACGTCGTGCGTGTTCTTTCGTGGGAACCTTGCCCGTTAGTTTGACCCCTTTCTCTATCGGGGTGACTTCGATGGCGAATCGACCGAGGAATTTATCGTTCTTTATGCGATTGCGAACATGAGCTACGGGGGTTGATTCATCGGCGGGGGTGATATTCTTGAGAGGATTTTTTGCAGGGACAGCTTCTCGAACGTCGTTGTATCCTGCTTGGCTTATTGCCCGCAGTTTATCGGGGTCGTCTTTCGAGCAACCCGTTACGCACACTAATAACAGCATTAGGCAGAGCAAACGGTTCATGGTTACCTTCTTGAGCCAAACGCCACAATCGCAATTACCGACGCCAAGCCACACATCCCCAACAGGAAGACAAAGACCGCACCGAGAATGAGGAAGAATTTCATATTAGAACTTTTCGTTTCGGATTCTTCGGGTGTCTCGATTGCGACTTTGGGTTGTTCTTTCGTCTTGCCTTTGTTGAGGGCGAGTAGCTCCTTGCTCTTTCCGGTATCGGGACTCTCCCCTTCGACAAACACTGCAAGGGGTATCTCTTCCCAAACGCTGGTTCCTTGCACCGATTCGAGTTCGAGAACGACTTCGGCTTCGGTTTGGTCGGGGTTCACATCCATCGGCAACACAGGGTCGGTTGCACCCCA
>VYLT01000200.1_pt1 | contig 14853 bp, 9 predicted proteins | sample 5114261 | NCBI WGS metagenome assembly VYLT01 (sample SAMN12291815, study PRJNA351875) | freshwater metagenome | isolation source: freshwater lake | place: USA: Michigan, Little Long Lake | collected 2011-07-12 | reverse complement strand
GTTTCGGCATTCCAGATGCAAGCATCGGGTTGATCGGACGGGGCTTGAGGACGATCTGTCAGAGCAACGACGATTTCAGCAAAGCTCTGACCGTCAGGCTTCGAGGTAAGTATTTGCTTCCCATCGGGGCTAAAGTGAATGTTCCGACACCCTGTTGCAATTTCTAACACTCGCCTGCCTGTTTTGGTTTCCCAAACACCCGTTGGAGCATTCCAATCGGCAATCGCAAGGCGTGACCCGTCGGGGCTAAAGGCCATTTGAATGGCTTTCACTTTGAATTTACCGGGTTCTTCCACGTCGCCGATTTTCTCGCCGGTTCGAGCATCGAAGAGATAAACTGTGCCGAAACTCTCCCCTTGTGCTGCAAGGGTTTTGCCATCGGGACTAAACACCGCAGCCCCTGCCCCGCCGATTGCGACCTGCCATAATTTGCGATTGGTTTCGACATCCCAAACGATCAGCATGTGTTGGAATTCGCCCTCTCCACCCCGTCCCGCAACGAGTTTGCCATCGTCGCTTAGGGCAAGCGTTGGCCCGAAGAAACGAACACCTGTCGTGGTTGTTCGGGTTCCGTTTTTGAGATGGTGAACTTCGATTTTGCCCGTGTAATTATCGAGTGTCGCAAAACTCTGTCCATCTTTGCTGACAGCAACCCGATCCTCGCCAATCAAAACTTCCTTATAGCGGATATGCAACTTGGTCAACCGATCAAGGTAGAACCATTCCCAACCCCGTTTCGATTGGGGGCACAACGCCAAACGATCTTCGACCCCACGAAGGTCACCCGCACCCCATTGACGATGAGCGAGGCCAATCGAAGCAAGGTAAAGCTCTTCCGTATTATTATCGAGAGCGATGGAAAGGTTATCGTTGGCGGTCTTGAGGTCTTTGTTCTTTTTGGAAATCAAGATCGTACTGATAATGGAGATCGTGGTTGCAACGACCAACGTAAGCACCCCCGAGACCAACAACGTGCGATTCCGTTTCGACCAACGATGAAGACGTTTTGAAAACGGCTCACGCCATGCCGATACGGGTTCGTCCGCAAGGTAACGCTCGATATCTTGGGCAATCTCTTTAGCATTGGAATAACGGTCTTGCGGTTGAATTGCCATCGCCTTCAAGCACACCGCTTCAAGGGGTTTGGGAACGTCGCCGTTGACCTGTCGAGGTCGGAGGTAACTTCCTTTCTGAGCAAGCGAAAGTGCTTGCGCCCCTTGATAAGGAGGCTTGCCCGTGAGCAGTGTATATAGGGTTGCACCGAGGCTGAACAGGTCGCTGGCAGGACCGATTTTTTCGACATCGCCGTTGGCCTGTTCGGGACTCATAAAGGCGGGCGTTCCTTTTGCAACGCCTGCAAGCGAAGGGAGTTGCCCGTTCTTCAAACTCAAGAAGGGATCGTTTTTATCGGTTTCAGGATCGTTTGAATTCAGGCGTTTCGCTAACCCCCAATCGACAAGGAGCGTTTCGCCATACGGACCAAGCATCACGTTTCCGGGCTTGATGTCCCGATGAATGACACCCCTATCGTGAGCATAGGCAATGGTTTCGCAAATGGTTGCAAACGCCTTTAACAGCGACCGAAATGCGGTATTTCGTGTGGCATCATTCAGAGGAAGTTTATGGAACGTATCGATACTCGTTCGCAGAGAATCGCGTGAGATAAATCGCATGGCGTAGAAGGGGCGACCGGAAGTATCGCTGCCGACCCCATAAACCGGAACGATTCCCGGATGTTCCAAGTGAGCAGTAATTCCGGCTTCCGTGACGAATCGGTTCTTGGCAAGTTCGTCCTTCGTGGCCCAGTCCTGTGTGGTCTTGAGAGCGACAATCCGACCAACTTCGGTATCGGTAGCGGTGTAAACGAGACCCATTCCCCCTGCATCGACATACTCAAGAATCGTAAACCGACCTGCATCGATCTTCGTGGGCAGAGGTCGCGGTGGGACATCAATCGTGCTTTGATCTTTGAGAGCAGCGTTGATCTGGCCCATATCTCGAAGCAGGGCAAGGAACTCGTTCAGAAGCTCAGGGGCATCGGCACAGATTACCTCGGGAGGGATTGGCCGACCGGCAGCAACAGCATCTTCAAAACGGATGAGAAAATCGGAGAGACGGGAATCGCGTGGCACAGAAGGCTCCAAAACGAGAAAAAGGGTCCATTCAACTCAGCGACGCAAACCGAACGCAGGGGGTAGATTTTTTCGGTAGAGGTCTTGTTCGAGGATATGATAGCTGATATTCGTGGACCCGTTCGATTTACCTTTTGGGGGCATGTCGTGAGTACACCTGAACAAAAACCGTCTGTCACTTCTGTCATCAACGAATCGTTAGTCCGTTTTGCAAAAGGGGATGAATCGGCGTTACCGTTACTCATCGATACGGCCTACAACCGGCTTTTGATTCTAGCACGAGGACACTTGAACCGGTTTCCCAAACTGCGAACCGAAGAGGAAACCGCAACCGTTTTGAATCAAGCCTATACCCGCATCGAAAATGCACTCAAAGAAGTACGCCCGACCAATGTGCGTGATTTCTTCGGGTTGGCGTCGCGTCACATCCGTTGGCTATTGTTAGAGTTAGCCCGTCATGGCAAAAGAGGAAACGAACCCCGTCCCGAAGTTCATGGGGGTTTGGGTGCTCAAGACTCGCAAGGGCAAGGGCACGACCCTATCGCCAAAGAGAAGGGTGCCGACCTGTTTGAATATCGTGAGGATATTATTTCGGCACTCGATCAACTCGATGAGAAATATCGTGAAGTAGTGGAACTGATCTTCTTCCATAATCTGACCCAAGCCGAAGCAGCAGAAATTATCGGCGTCCACGAAGACACCGTCAAAAAACGCTGGGCCGAAGCTCGCATCGACCTCCGCGAGATACTGCGTGATTATCAAGGGTAACTCGTCGTTTGCCAGTTTGCCGGAAAATATCCCGTGCCAAAATTGGGGCGACGGGGTAGAACATCGGTAGCAAAAAAATCTCACCGACTTGGTTCACTCCAACTCTCAACGGAGACACGATGTTCAAATTGCGGATGGCCTTTGTAGTAACGGCGCTGATTAGCGTTCTCGCGGTGGCAGCCCCTGTGCGAAAGTATGATGACAAGGGGGCTCCTCCTTTCAAGGTTCTCAAAGAGGGCGAAAATCCCCCCCTTGATGCTTACGATAATTTCGTCGTCGGACCAAAATACACACCCGCAAAAGAACGTAAGAAAGTCGATGGCGTTCCTGAAGGAAAGCTAGAAGGCTTTATCATCGACTCGAAAGAGACCAAGCTATACAACCCCGGTATCGCTCGCAAAGAGTTCGGAAAGGTCGATCCGAAAAACCCCAAGACCCTGATCGTCGAAACCCACAACATCGATTACAAACGAAAAATTAACGTCTTTATTCCCGAACAACTCAAGGCATATGAAGATGCCCCATTCATGATTATTCACGACGGACCGGGCGGGAACGGAAAACCCTCGCAAGAGTTAGTCAACATCTTTAACAACCTCATCGCTCAAAAACGAATCCCGCCAATCGTGGTGATTTGGGTTGCAAACGGCGGGGGCGATGCACAAGGACACCAACGCGGAAAAGAATACGACAACATGAACGGCGATCTTGCTGACTACATTGAGACCGAAGTGCTAACCCGTGTCGAGAAAAACTATAAGCTCAAATTAACCAAAGACCCCGACGGGCGTGCGGTAATGGGCAATAGCTCCGGTGGATCGGCAGCCCTCATTATGGCATGGTTCGGAAAAATTAGTTATCACCGCGTGTTGACCACATCGGGAACGTTCGTGAATCAGGCATGGCCTTTCGATCCCAAACTTCCCGGCGGAGCATGGGAATTTCACGATAGCTTGATTCCGAAGAATCCCAAAAAACCGATCCGCTTATTTATCTCGGTGGGTGACGCCGACCTTTTGAACCCGAACGTCATGCGAGACGATATGCACGACTGGGTTGAAGCCAATCACCGAATGGCTAAAGTGCTCAAAGAAAAAGGCTACGAATACCAATACCTGTTCTGTCAAGGGGCTGGTCATAGCATCGGCAATGCCCAAGCCCAATTCCTTCCGCACGCAATCGAATGGGTTTGGAAAGGCTACACCCCCAAGAAAGAAAAGTAAGGGATGCTCCGATGCTCGACGAATTAACGCAGACGCTCACGATTCTTCCGCCTCTATTGGAAGAACCGACCCGTTGGGAAAGCCTGCTCATTAATCGTCGCAAGCCGTTTACTTACCGAGTATTTTCGTTTCTTGAAAATGGAAATCGAGTTTCGTTGCATAAGTTCGATCCGTGCCACGATCACGAAGCCTTCGACCACCCTCACCCGTGGCCGGGGGCTTTTATCATAATGAGTGGCCGGTACAAAATGCGTGTCGGCTATTCCAAAGACCGGTTTTCCAAACCCGATGTCGTAACGACGTTGGCCCTCGCTAAGCATTCGATGTATGAAATCACCAATCCCCTGACATGGCATTCGGTGATTCCGCTCGAAACGACTTATACGATTATGGTAAACGGTCCCGCATGGGATACCGAAACGGTTGCTCACACGGATGTAAGAACAACGAAAGGAAAAGACCTTGATAAGATGCCAGAACCTGAATTGCTGGAACACCTATCGCAATTCTCGCAACTGGTTCAAGAATGGTTGAAATCACAAAGCTAACAGCAGAGCGGAAGGGGAGGGAGTTGAACCCACAAGGCATATTTCAGCTCGCTCGTTTTCGAAACGAGGTCCGTCACCAATCGGATAGCCCTTCCAAATAAAACGGAAAGAGCGGGAGTTGAACCCGCAAGGCTTTGCAGCACGCTCCCTTTCCAAGGGAGTCCCGTCGCCAATCGGGTAGCCTTTCCAAAATTAACACAGTGTTTAAGCGGAAGGAATGGGAGTCGAACCCACATACCCTAAACGGGTACTTCGTTTAGCAAACGAAGGCGTATAGCCACTTACAGTCCCTTCCAAGAAAGTCACGGGAGTCGGATTCGCACCGACGTGGTAGGGCTTATGAGACCCAGCTGGAACTACCTCCAGTCCATCCCGTGAATAATATCCTCATCTGGAGTCGAACCAGAACCGCAACCTTCGGAGGGTTGTGTGCATTCCATAACACTTTGAGGACAGGTGTTGGGGTGACTGGAGGGAGTTAAACCCACTAAGAACTCGTTCACAGCGAGTTTCCGCATCGTTTGGATTCAGCCACAGTCAGGGAAGTGGGAGTCGAACCCACACGCTCCTGTCTCCAAAACAGGCGACTTACCGTCAAGTCATCTCCCTGATACTTTTTCAATCATCAGTTACCGAGGAAGGAGTCGAACCTTCGGACTACTGGTTCAGAGCCAATCGTTTGTACCAACCACAAACTGCTCGGTAGTTGCCGGGCTAGGAATCGAACCTAGATCACCCTCATTCAAAGTGAGGTAAGAGTACCAATACTCAATCCCCGGCAATTATTATTTTTTCACAGGAGTAGGGCTGGTCGGGTACGATCCGACATCTCACCGCTTAAAAGGCGGGTACTCTCTCCGTTTGAGCTACAACCCCATTTAGTTGAAAATGGGGCAACGTTTATAACACATCTCTAACACTCCTTAAAAGTAAGTACCCAGTAGAGGACTCGAACCCCTATCTCCAGTTTCGAAAACTGGCGTGTGTCCCTCACACTAACCGGGTATTCTTGAATAGTGGAGCTAAAGGGAGTTGCACCCTTCCGCCGTGATTGCAAGTCACAGGTCCTACCCTGCTAGGTAGCCCCAATTACAGAGTCGTGAGGAATCGAACCCCCTAAGCAATACGCCATCGGTTTTGGAGACCGACCCAGTTCCCAGACTGACCGACTCTATTCAAGTTGGAGGGAGGAATCGAACCTCTAGGTAACGATTTTGCAAACCGTCGAGGGGCCTTCCCTCTTTAGCCGCCGCCAACAATCAAATACTCATCTGCAAGTCCCCATAGTTCGCCTAGCCCGCCCTTCGGGCAAGGGCTAGGCTATTCGGGTGCGCCCTAACGGGCTTTTCCGTCGCTTCGCTCGGCTGAATAAGGCAATTTCTTGCTTCAGTAATGTCGAGTCTTCGAGACAAAAGCCCGCACGGGCGTACCCTGTGTAGCCTAGCCCTTGCCCGAAGGGCGGGCTAGGCGCACTATGGAGACTCGCAACTTTACAGAACTATCCACTAACTCGGACGCTCTCGACGAGAATCGAACTCGCACTAACTGCTTGACAGACAGGTGTCCAGACCACTAGACCACGAGAACATTTTTAGTAGTGGATAGTTGAGAGTTGACAGTGAAAGGCACTCCGGTCGCTAATGCTATCGGTTGCTTTGTCTTCTGTCTTTCACTCTCAACTATCCACTACTCAAATTCCTCGTGCAGGAATCGAACCCGCCTGATGCTGTGTGTAAAACAGACGCCCTACCCAGAAGGCGAACGAGGAATAAATATCCAGTATCCCGTATGGGTTTCGATCCCACCTTTCCGGCTTGAGAAACCGGTGACATCTCCAGACGTCTCACGAGACATTCTTAAATTCCAACCAGTATCCCGTATGGGTTTCGATCCCACCTGCGAGGTTTGAAAAACCACTGACATCGCCAGACATCTCACGGGACAAAATTTATTCACATGGAGCTATGAGGAATTGGACCTCCTAGCCTTTGGCACCAGCTTTACAGGCTGGCTCCGATCCCACTCGGAAGTAGCTCCTCAATAGTGGATAGTTGACAGTGGATAGTTGACAGTGAAAGACATCGGTCAAGGTCGCTCACCGTTTTGGCTCGCTTTGTCTTCTGCCTTCACTGTCCACTGTCAACTATCCACTATCCACTATTCAAGTACCCAGAGTCGGATTTGAACCGACGTCCTTCCGCGTATCAGACGGATGCTCAACCAACTGAGCTTTCTGGGTGTTAAGAGTGAAGAGTTAAGACACACTGATCACAGTTGGTTTTGTCTTCACTGTCAACTATCCACTATCAAAGTGTCCAGAGTCGGGGTCGAACCGACGGCCTTCTGCTCTTCAGGCAGACGCTCCACCAACTGAGCTATCTGGACGTCCTTTTAGTGGATAGTTGATAGTGGATAGTTGACAGTTAAAAACACCGATCACGCATGTTTGCTGCTTACCTGTCTTCTGCCTTCACTGTCAACTGTCAACTCTCAACTATCCACTATTCCAAGTAGCCAGAGTGGGACTCGAACCCACAAAACACGCTTCTGAGACGTGTGTGTTTGCCTTTACACCATCTAGCCATCTTCACAGTTAGTAGGTAGTGGATAGTAAAAACCGTTGTGTCTTCACTATCCACTATCCACTAACTGAGAGTAACCGGAGCGGGAATCGAACCCGCACTTGTCACGTGTTTAAGACGTGTGTGTTTACCATTTACACCATCCGGTCAGAAATCGAACTGCCTCCGAGGAGGACAGTTCGAGCAGACGTTTAAGCTGTGAGGGTGGGACTCGAACCCACAATCGACGGTTTAACAAACCGTTGCTTTACCAGATTAGCTTCCTCACAATCGTTCAAGTATCCCCGTCAGGAGTCGAACCTGATCTACAACCTTCGCAAAGTTGAGTGCTTCCATCACACCCCGAGGATATTTTTCCAACAAGCACCATATGGGACTCGAACCCATAACTTCACGGTGGAAGCGTGACACGTTAACCATTGAACGCCAATGGTGCATTTACTGACAAGCACTCAGTGGGAGTCGAACCCACACAGCCGAGTTACAAGGACGGGAGGCTACCAATTACCTCATAAGTGCATTTATCCAACAATCGAAGCACCCGGCGGGAGTCGAACCCGCACATCCGCTATGGCAAAGCGACAGGCTTCCGCTACATCACGGGTGCATTTTTCACTAACCACTAAACCAAAAAAAAATCGGGCTTGGGTTTCCTGTTGGAGACCCAAGCCCGATGCACTTTTCGCATCTATAAGCAAGGGTCAGCAGGTATCCACAAAACGCCATCCACGTTGACAATCGCAACCGAAGCCGATACCGAAACTGGGGACGGTAATTTCGACGGCATAACCTAAACTCAACCGGTTTTCGCAACTCCCTTCGAGATTACATAGATTCAGCGAACTGCATTTTGCAGCGTGTTGAATTCGATAATCGGAGGAATGCGAATACATGGTTTTCTTCAAGGTTAAATGTTAGAGGGTATTTCTCTCTATTTAATTAAGCGTCATCAACTCACCTAACAGGACATATCATTTACAAAAAGGTTCGAGATTTTTTCCAACCTCTTTTTGTCCCGTTATGCTTACATTTACAGACTAAGTTCTCTCAACAAGGTTCACGAGATTTTTTTGATGACCGATACCGACTGTATGAATCGTGCCCTTGAACTCGCAACCCGAGGCGAAGGAGCCGTCGAGCCAAACCCGATGGTTGGCGCAGTGGTTGTTCGTGAAGGTCAGATTGTCGGCGAGGGATGGCATCAAAAATATGGTGGCCCCCATGCCGAGGTCTTTGCGTTGGATAACGCAGGACACTCGGCATTAGGGGCCACTTTGTATGTAACTTTAGAACCGTGTTGCCACTTCGGCAAAACCCCGCCTTGCACCGAAAAAATTATCGAAAGCGGGGTACGCCGGGTCGTCGCTGCGATGCACGATCCTTTTCCGAGTGTTTCGGGAAAGGGTGTCTCTCGTTTGCGAGAGGCTGGCATCGTCGTTGAGGTCGGCGTTGGCGAACTGGCTTCGCAACATCTGAATGCGCCTTACCTCAAACGCTTGCGCCAGAACCGACCTTTTGTTGTCGCAAAATGGGCCATGACCCTCGACGGCAAGATAGCGACGCAGTCAAAAGATTCCAAATGGATCACCAACGACCTTGCACGCCAACAGGCGCATCTTGTTCGTGGCAATATGGATGCAATTCTTGTAGGTGCAGGAACCCTTCGCAGTGACGACCCATCGTTGACGGCACGTTTACCCGATTCAAAAAAACCTAACAGGATCGCAACACGGGTCGTCATAACCTCGCAGCCTTCGCAACTTCCCCTAGATTGCCAATTTTTTCGCACAACTCACGAAGCACCCGTCTGGGTCGCCTCTCCCATAATCGATTGGAAACCACCCGAAGGCGTTCAACATATTCCAATGACCGACCTCGGTTCGCTATTGGATGAAATGGGAAAACAGCGTTTCACAAACGTGCTTATCGAAGGGGGATCGGGACTTTTGGGAGCATTCTTCGATGCCAAACTCGTTGACGAAGTGCATGTTTATATCGCACCCAAAATCATCGGCGGAGAAAAAAGCCTCTCACCCGTCGGCGGAACCGGTATCGCAAAGATTGCCGAGGCGTTGCAACTCGAAGGGGTGCAGATGATTCCGTTAGGGGATAATGTATTGCTGAAGGGGAGGGTGGGGGGATATTCGAATGGATGAAAAACTACCGAAACGGCAGCGGTTCTGGGGGCAGCAACACGGCTCGCGGGGATTTACCCGTTTGGCTTGTGGAGCCTGTTGGTATAACGGATTCGGTGTCTCGGCTTCGGCTAACGGGGATGGGTTCGCCAAGTTTTGCACGCGGGCGGGTCCAGCCGATATCGGGAGATGATTTTTCTTCAACACCGGTCGGGGCTAAAGCTCGGCTTGTCGGTGCGGGTTCGAGCATTGGGCGACCGGGAAGCGTGCTATCGTAACTGCCACCGGAAGCAACGGGTGCGGGTCGGCTTCCGCCTGTTGAGGGCACTTTGCTTTCGCTCGGCGTGGGCGAACCCGTTGATTTTGCGACTTCGCCGCGACCGCCTCCTTTCTTGAGGTAGTCGATCCAATCCTTTTGCAGGTCGTCCACATTCTTGTAACCGTAATGAGCTTTGACGGCTTCGTCCCAACCGCTCTTTTGACCGGCAGCAACGAACTTGAGGAACGCGGCTCGGTCGCTCTTCTCAACCAAGAAGCGACTCACCGAGTAACCTTGTGCATAAAGGGCCATGCGATCATTCGGATATTCTTTGAACGAGAACAACGCCGAAAGCTGAATCGCCTTTCCGCTATTGAGGTATTGGCGACAGAGCTTGTCGTGCAAGTTCCATTCGTCGGCATTCTCGGATAACACCGATCCTCCCTCGTCAGCCCAACGTGGAACGGGTCGGCGGAAGTACCATGCGAAAACCGTGTGGGTTACTTCGTGAGGAAGCACCGAGTTCTTGAGCTTCTCGCGATTCCCTTCGATGTGCATCGATTGGAAAGGTTCGTTGCCATCGAAATCAAAGGTGGTTGCGCCGCCGGCACCATCACGGGTAATCTGCACGACAAGTTCGCACGGTTGACTCCAGGGGGGCATTTCTTTGCCAAGCCATTCAATCGCCTTTTGCTTGCGGTAGTATTCGGCAAGACGTGCGAACTCTTCGGCATCATCTTGCGAGGCCGTTTTGACGGTGAAGTTTCGGGTCTTCACGGTAGCCGCCGACGCGGTCATCGTCGTGACGACCAACGCAGCGAAGATCGGTAAGAAAAATCGGGTTCCCATCTTGGTCTCCCACATGAGGTTCAACAACGGAGATATTTGGATCGTATCCGCAAGAAGCGGGCCAAGTATTTCTGGTAAGAAAAAAAGGTCCGGAAAAGTCTTCCTGAAGTAACGAGATTACACAGTTTACCGGCAAAATTATCTAGTCCAATTTTCCGGCATCTGTAAAGGTTACAATGGGCTGCACAATTCGGACATCTTTACATTGTCAACCCGTAGGATCGGCAAAATGTTGCTATTGTGCGAAATAGGGAAAGATGACAAAATCGCACCAAGTTAGCAAGGAGAGCAACATGAACAAGAACTTTGGTTTCGGGTATTCTCGTAGGATGAGCAAGCTGTCTTTGAGTGTAATGGCTTGTGTGGGGATGCTCCTTTTCGGCTCAATTTCACAAGCACAAGTTATCAATGCCCCATTGAGTGCGACGTTCCAAAACCCCATCGGTGGCGGAACAGTAACAGGACTTGGCACAAACGAAGTCGGTTTCCCCGGTGATATTCCCGGTTCGTTAAAAATCGATCTGGCACCGACAGGGGGTTACTCGCTTGGGCAACCCTTCCTGCTTGGACAAATCAGCTTCACCGCCGGGGGAGAAATGCCCTCGCGTTTGAGCTTGGCCCCTCTTGCGGAAATGGTGGACCCCGCCGACTTTACCTGCCGGATCGAGTTCTCCGTACCGATGCGAATCAACGAGTTCCGCGAACCGGGCTTCCGTGTGGGTGAGCTTTTCTTGAGTGACGATTCGTTTGCAACCGGTACCTTCCAAGACGAGAACTATACTCTTCGATTTTTTGGATTTACCGACTCGCCCGACTTCAACGAGCCTTCGACAGGATCGCTGCAAACTCCTTTCGGTGTTGAGAAACAAGCCTACCTTTGGGCAGTCGCTTACAACGATCCAACGGGTACGCCGACAGAAGGCACAACAACCGATTGCGATTGTCATTGTCCTCCGCCCGGTGTTCCTGAGCCGACTTCGATTGCTCTGGCTGGTTGCGGAATGATTGCAGGTCTGGGGGTCTGGTTCCGCAATCGACGCAAAAAACTGGCCATCAACTCCTAAGCAGGTAGGCCCGTTTATATTCGCGTGCCGTATCTTGATTCACTACTTCTACCCAGATCACTACAAACACGACCGAACTCCCGCTCACGTTCACCCGCACTTGGTCGCCATCGGCGTAGCCAATGCTTGCACTTCCAATTGGTCGCGTGCAGCCGTCGCGAATATCGGTTGCAGGTTGCACATCAAGGACGTGTGTGTAGGTAAGCGGTGCCCCTGCTCGATTGCGCCCAAACACGGGCGTAAGCCGACAATTCACGTTAGTCGCCAAAGGAAATGGAGAGGAATACGGGCGATAGATATTGCAAAGGGAAACCAAAAGCCCTGTTGGTAATGCCATGACAATACTCCTGAAAAGTTACAGAACGGGTGTGCGGAAAAGGGCCAAAAGATTCAGGACATCGACGGGGATGCCCAGATCGTTGGTGTTTTGAAAACTGACAAAAACATCGCTATAACGCTGTTGCGAAAGCGATTGGTAGGACGCTGCGGATTCGGTTTTCACCTTCTGATACCAATACAAGACAAGCCGTGCGGTCGCCTGTTTGATTTCGTCAGGAACGGTTGTCGATGTGGTATAAACAACCTGAACCATTCGCGAATAGCGTGGAGCATCGAGGCGATCTTCGTTGACAAGCGTTCCTAGAAGGGGCATCAACAACCTTCCGCCGACAAGCTCAATCGATCCCCGTTCCGGATGCACGACGTAGCGATCCGTCGGAACAACGGTCTCCGCTCCAAAGTTACGGGTCGGATCAACCTTTACCGAGGTAACGGTACTGATGGGCCAATTCGCCACCTGAAAAACAAGCGGATTGGCGTCGAAGTACTCGGTAAAAGTACCCCCATTGAACGACCGATTACAGATCGAATTGATCTGAGCCGATGCCGTATCGATGAGGGTGTTGAGAAGCGTATCGTCAGAAGATGAGGTCACACCGATGCGGGATTTAACATTTGCAAGAGTATCCAATGGCATGAGAGGGTCTCCAATAAAGGGGAGGGGAAAAGGGTGGTTTGATTCGAGAAAGTAAGGGGTTTCAGCGTTGACTTTCCCCTCTCCCCTTGTGGGTGAGAGGTTTTGACTATGGAAAAATTCAGGAGGGATAAAACACCCGAAGACCTGTGTTCAATTTTTAGGATTGACAGTGAAGTTGACTGAATGCGTGTAGCTTTACCCCTCACCCCTGCCCCTCTCCCACAAGGGGAGAGGGGAAAGACAGGTCAACTCTCCTTGAATTATTTCAGTTCAACACCAACACTACTTCGCGGGTGTCAGCGTAAAGGTGTGGGCAACGGGTTTAGCCAATTCGTAGATTTTCTTTTGTTCTTCGTCGATCTTTTCGAGGCGTTTTTTCAGTTCCATTGGTTTGCGTTCTTTGACAACATCGGCAAGCCAGTCGGGAGGATTGTTATACATGACCACGCCTCGAAATCGTGCGTGAACAATTTTATTCTTCTCGTTGATCGCTTGCAAAACCTTGTTCGCTTGCTCGAAGATCGGCCCGGTTGTGACGTTACCGATGTTTACACCGGATGCCAAATCCTTCGATGAGTATTTGCCGATCTCTTTGCCATCGATTGCCAACACATAGTCACCGTCTTTCAATCCCTTGACCGTCAGACCGTAGTAGTTCAGGTCTTTGAGTTGGTTGGTGTAGGGTAACATCGATACCCAATCCTTTTGGATCGGAAGGGGAAGGGCTTCATCTTCTCGTTTGAATGTCAATACGCCGTCTTTGGTTGCCACATCGGTTACCTTGCAAGCCTTCGTTACGGCTTTACCTTCACCTGCATCAATAGCGGCTTCGCTCACGAGAGCAGGGGCATTGAGTTGGGTCAGGATTGCATGAGCCATCAAAAGGCCACCGGGGGGCGAAGTGTGGAAGCCATCGTAATAGGGTTTCGCTTTCTTCGCTTCGGGATCGTCTTTTTCCATTGCTTCGACGGCGGCACGGGTCACGGCATATTGATCGGCAAACGGGAATTTGTATTTTTCTGCAAGGCCCTTCAACGGGGCGTAAAACTCCTTTTGAGTTTCCACATAGAGTTTGAATCTCTGGTCTACGCGACGGTCCACCGCATTGGGCGAACAGAGTGCCACACGCACTCCTTGCTTCGATGCTGCTTCGATCATAGCTTCGGTTTTTTGAACGTAGACCTTGTTTCGGTTCTCGTCGAACTTGCCATAACCAGCATCGTTCATCCCGAAATTAATCGTGATGGCAGTCGGCTTTTCATCTAGCACATGCGATTGAAAACGCCCCGCGCCACCGTTGGCAGTATCACCGCTAATCCCTGCATTGAGGAACACAAATTTCCCGTTGGGGTAACGGGTCGTGAGATACAGTTCCATGTAGCTTGAGTACTGGTACTGCTCGGTAATGCTATCGCCGAGGAAGACGATGCGATCACCGGGTTTGAAGAAAAACGTCTTCTCTTGAGCCGAGGAGGAAAGGCCCGTCAGTCCCACAAAGAAGACCAACGCCAACAAAAATCGACGCATGAAACACCGAAGGGAGGATGGACGAACGAGGGTATTGTAGTGGAGAGTGGAGAGTGGGTACTTCCGGTTCGGAGCTATTTTGGAAAGCTAGTTGCAAGGTTCGCAGGCCAGTTGTGTAACTCAGCCCAGCTGAGGAAAATAGAGGTTTTCCAGAAAACTCTTGTTTTCTCGCATTTCTAGCCTACCAAACTCTCCTTGCAACAAACTACCCTAAATAGCTCCGAAACGCAAGTATCAACTATTCAAAAGAGTATCGCATAACACGAAGCTCGCTTGGTTTCTTGGACCGGCGTCGATGTGTTGGATTCCTCGGAGATAGGTTTGATCGTTGACCATTGCGGTATCTCCCAGACCACTGGCGAGGAACTCCATCACACCCAGACGAGCAACAATCCAATCGGGGAAGTATCCCAACACCGCGTAGGTCAGGTTACTTGCAGAACCTTTGGAACGTGCTGCGGAGACTTGGGCGGATCGGACGACCTTTGTTCCGTAGAGTTCCGTCGGTGGGGCATCGGCAGCGTTGCGAGATGGGTGGAACAGGAACGCTCCTTTGCCATCCGCAGCAGCGACTGCATCTGCCCGACGATTCATCAACCCTGCGTAGAAAGTCTTTCGCATCAGCCATGCTGTAGGAGCATTCACCGCATCGGGCAACTTCCCTTCCATGAGGGCCACATCTTGAACCTCGAACGTGTTCCCGTTCGCACCGACCGTTGATGCAACGTGTGTCGTGATTCCCGAATAGGTGATGAGTCCCTTAATCTGGGTCGAGCCACTTCCTTCGAGC
>VYLT01000199.1_pt1 | contig 14857 bp, 13 predicted proteins | sample 5114261 | NCBI WGS metagenome assembly VYLT01 (sample SAMN12291815, study PRJNA351875) | freshwater metagenome | isolation source: freshwater lake | place: USA: Michigan, Little Long Lake | collected 2011-07-12 | reverse complement strand
AAGGCTGGAGGGCACCTTGGTAAGACCATCTTGTTTCGTTGCCGAATGCTTTAAAATAGCCAAAGGTTGTGTAAGCCAATTGTGCTTTTTCGGGAACCAGTTTGTCGTTTCCAATCTGGTTGTAATACAGCTCATTGAATGAAGGTTGCCGAACGGTATAACGGTATCCGGCAATAAACGAAAATCCTTTTTTGAAGATTTTCCATTCAAAGGAAGGAAGTAAAACAGTTGTGCGTTTGGTTTGCGTCGGGCGACTATCCTGAATATCCTGCAAGCCTAGTTGCGCTGAAAAATCACCTTTCCAAAGCCATTGAAAGGCTGAGATGAGATCGGTTGAAAAGCGGGTAGGAGGCGTACTGAATGTTTCCGAGAACAATTGCTCGTAACGCACTCCGGCTCCTACAAGAAACGACAGCGAATCGTTGGGCGAATGATAGCGCCATTGGGTGTTTCCGGTCGATTCCTGTGAAATAAAACGGCTGTGAAGATAACCTGCCGCGTTCAGGTAATTCGAATCGACATAATTGAGTTCTGATTGCTGAAATGAAGCGCCCGAACTGTAAATCAATTGTTTACTGCTTCCCGAATGCCTGAGGGTGAACAGGTGATTGTTTCCGGATAGCCGTTGATTGGCCGTTTCGTTGTAAAAGACAACTGCTCCCGGTAATCCTTTGTCATAATAAGCTCCACTGTAAGAAGCATGTAGTTTCTGCAAAGAATTGAAAAACCAGAAAGCCGAAGCCGTACCGAATGCATCTGTCAAATCACCATTTGTTCGCGTGGTTCTGGTTGTTGTTTGCCCGTTGAGGTAAGAAAACGGGTAATCGCCATCAAATCGTCTTCCTTTCATCGATCCCGCAAGTTGCAGTTTCCGGAAACGTTTACTTACAAAAGCATGACCATCCATCTGACCGAAGGATCCGAATTGCGTTCCGATGTTGGCGCTAAACGAATCTGTTTTCTGCACGTGTCGCGTTTCCAAAGCAATGATTTGACCAGCCAGTTTTGAATGAATGGGATAATTTACCGAAAGTGGATTGTAGCCAACCAGTTCCAGCTTATTGATAAAATCAACCGGAATTTGTCCCAAATCTGCCTGACCGCTCTGTGTTTGTGAAAGGGAAAAGTGGTCGGAAACAACACTGACGTGCCCTGCGCCCAAACTTCTGAACGTAATGGTTTTCATGCCCCCCAAACCACCGTAGCTTTTGGTTTGAACTCCCGTAAATAAACTCATTAATTGTCCTACATCCGTTACCAATCGCCGTTGAATACGTATCACCCTGAGTGTTTGAATTGATTGAGTATTCGAAGAGGGCGAGTGTATCACTTCCACAGAGTCCAATTCCGTCGGACCACCTTGACCAAACAAACTCAGTGATCCGACTAGAATTGAAAAAAGGCAATATGTAAAACGTAATGCCAAATTACCGCTTCATGAAGGTGCTTCTGGAGACACCGTTTTCATTCGTTAATTCAATTAGGTAAGCACCTGTTGCCCAGGAAGCACAGTCAATTGTACTCAACCCGTTTGTGGTGGTGGTGTGAATAATGGTTCCGTTAGCCTGACGTACGGTAATGGTTCCTGCCGCGGCGCCTTTTAGCGTAAATTGTTCGCTTGCCGGATTCGGATATACCTTAAATGCAAGTGCAGGATTTTCTTCTACACCTGCAGCTTCGTAAATAAGATTGTCCAGCGCGAAGTAGCCCGGGGTCAAAATACCAAGTGCATTTGTATCAGATGATTCCAGCGTGAAAACGAGGTAACGAATCGCTCCCAATGAACTCAAATCTACCGTTTCCCAGGTGTCTACGATGTAATCTTGCGCACTGTCGGCAAAACGGTAATCTGCCAGGTAAAACGTTACCGTTCCCACAGAATCGTTGTTTTCATCATAACCTGTGATCAGTAAGCGGAAGAAATCTTCGCCGTTTGTTCCGTCAGGATTTCCGTCTGCATCAACAGGTGTTCCGAATTGTTTTCCAAAATCATCGCCATTTAGCATAGAAAGTGCCGCGTAAGTCGTATTGGTGATCTCAACACTGGTAAGTGCCTGCAGGTAACCGAAATCAAGGTTTCCACCATAATTCACTGCGTAATTGGCACTTCCACCTGCACCGATTCCGGTATAAGCACTGAAATCATTGGTATAACCTGCAGTGGTGTTATCGGTTGAATTGGAGTAAATAAATCCGCCCGACCAATAGCCCCATTGCATTTCGTACTCGTTTGGGAAGGTAATTCCGTTTGCTGTGAATGAGCCCGAACCGTCTGAACCGCTCCAATAAGAGTCAGGGGCAAGGGTCAGATCATCAAACGTAACGGTTGTTTGTGCAAAAGCACCGCATGTAGCCAGAATGGCCAGAGATAGTAATGTTTTTTTCATTGCTTACGCATTTTAAAAAGTTAAAAAAGCAAATGAAAAATCAGAAATGAGAAACAGAACCGAGGTGCGCGCTACCCCAATTATGAAACCGACTTTAATCTGAAGTCTTCATTCAAAAAAGTTTTGGCAGGTATTCTGACTCCCCTCAGATCTGTTTCGTCTTCCCATCGGTAATGCACCAACAGTGACCTTTTGAAACAGCTTTGGCAAGGGTTACAGCTGCAGATACAGTTTCGGATTTACACCGAATTCCCTATTAATTCCGTACTTTCCGTTCGAAAACTTCCGGCTTGGAAACCTAAAACCGTGGCAAAGATACAATATTTTTATTTGTTAGATAGAGAAGCGTAAACAGTCAGGCAAACTGTAGTGCACCTGAAAGCTATGTACAGCAAAGCGCTTTAGACAAACTGCTGTTAATAAAATTCAATTGCCGATTGGAAAAAAAGATTATTTTTGCATCGCTTAAACGTACAACAGATGGCAAAAAATAACAGCACCAATAACCTGAAACAACAATTTAAAGACAACAAGCAACTGCGAATGATTACCTATGGTATAGGTGTGCTCGTTGTAGCACTGGTTGGGTATTTGGTGTACAAACAATTTATCTTCGGACCTGAAAATGACAAATCGAAAGGTGCGTACGTAAAAGGCTTGAACCTTGCTTCGCAGGATTCTACCGATTTGGCAATTGCAGAATTGGAAAGCGTTGTAAAAAAATACGACGGAACTGTTGGTGGCGAAAATGCTCAATTGATACTTGGTCGTCAATACATGACAAAAGGAAACTTCAAAAAGGCGTTGACTACTTTAGAAGGTGTAAAAGTGAGTGATACTTATGCAGCCGTTGGTGTTATCGGTTTGCAAGGTGACTGCTACAGCGAAATGGGGAAATACCAGGACGCCATGGATAAATACATGGAAGCAGCCGAAACAAACGAAAACGAAAAAACAACTCCCGAATACTTGTTCAAAGCAGCGTTGGTTGCAGAGCATTTGAAAAATTTCGAAAAAGCAACCGAATTGTACGAGCGCATCCGTGATAACTATTCTCAGTTCTCACAACAAAAAGCAATCGAGAAATTCATTGCACGTTCTAAAAACACAAAACTGAAATAAAGTGGCAACAAGTCTGAAAAACTTATCTGCTTACGATAAACATACTATTCCAAACGGTGCCGATTTTAAGATCGGCATTGTTGTTTCTGAGTGGAACGATCACATCACCGGCAAGTTATTGAAAGGCGCTGTTGATACGTTGCTAGAGAATGGTGTAAGCGAAAACAATATAGTAATTCATCACATTCCGGGAGCATTTGAATTGCCACTCGGAGCACAGTGGTTGCTTGAAAGCGCCAATCCTGATGGCGTGATTGCAATCGGTGTGGTGATTCAGGGCGAAACCCGTCATTTTGATTTTGTATGTGGCGGCGCTACCCAGGGAATTATGGATGTAATGGTGAAATACAGCAAACCTGTTTCGTTTTGCCTGCTCACGGATAATACCGAACAGCAATCCATTGACCGTGCTGGCGGAAAACACGGAAACAAAGGTGTTGAATGCGCCGTGACCTTGTTGAAAATGATTGGCCTAAAACAAGCAATGAGTTCCAAAAATAAAATGGGATATGACGCTGATTAAATCTATTTCAGGAATCCGCGGAACAATTGGCGGAAATCCGGGCGAGGCGTTAACGCCTATCGATGCCGTTCAGTTTGCCGCAGCTTATGGTTCGTGGTTAAAATTGCATTTCCCAAACCAGCGACTGAAAGTAGTTGTGGGAAGAGATGCGCGTATTTCAGGTGAAATGATTTCTCAGTTGGTCACCAATACGCTCATCGGATTGGGAATTGATGTGGTGCAATTGGGGTTATCTACTACACCAACTGTAGAAATGGCGGTTCCTTATCATAAAGCCAATGGCGGAATTATCCTTACAGCCAGCCACAACCCAAAGCAATGGAACGCTTTGAAATTGCTCAACGAAAAAGGAGAATTTATCTCCGGCGCCGAAGGTGAACATCTGTTGGCCATCGCTGAAAAGGGTGAATTTGATTTTGCAGAAGTAGATGATTTAGGTCAGCTTACCAACGATACCACGGCGATTGAACGCCATATTGAGACCATCCTGGCAGTAGATGATGTCAACATTCCGGCAATTGCCGCAGCCAATTTTTCCATTGTGGTGGATGCCGTCAATTCAACCGGCGGAATTGCGGTTCCGGCTTTGCTGCGTAAACTCGGTGTGACGAATATCACCGAATTGTATTGCGAACCAACCGGACATTTTCCGCACAATCCCGAGCCTTTGCCGGAGCATTTGACAGAACTTTCGCAAAAGATCAAGGAAGTTAATGCCGATTTGGGCATTACCGTTGATCCGGATGTAGATCGCCTGGCTTTGGTAAACGAAGACGGATCGATGTTTGGCGAAGAATACACGCTTGTTGCGGTTGCTGAATACATTTTATCGCGCCGCAAAGGTGCCACGGTTTCCAATCTTTCTTCCACACGTGCATTGCGCGATGTTACCGAAGAAAACGGTTGCGAATACCATGCCTCTGCCGTGGGCGAAGTAAACGTAGTTGAGAAAATGAAAGCAGTGAATGCCGTAATCGGTGGTGAAGGAAACGGTGGAATCATCTATCCTGATTTGCATTACGGTCGCGATTCATTGGTTGGAATTGCGTTGTTCCTGACACATTTGGCTCAGAAAAAAGTGTCAATGACCGCTTTGCGAGCTTCGTACCCAAACTACGAAATGGCGAAGAAAAAAATCGAATTAACCCCCGGAATTGATGTGGACGGTATTCTTCAGACCATGGCAAAACGCTATGAAAACGAAGAAGTTGATACGACCGACGGCGTGAAGATTTACATCGGCAAAGAATGGGTTCACCTGCGCAAAAGCAATACAGAACCGATCATTCGCGTCTACACCGAAAGCAAAGATGCACAGGCAGCATCTGATTTGGCCGACAAAATCATCATCGAAATCAAATCATTGATTTAACGTAAGACACAATAATAAGCGTAGGCTCGGGTTCTCCTGAGCCTTTTTTTGTTGGATAAAATGTAACAAGCACTATCCATTTTCACACTTAATTTTAACAGTTGCTGAACCTATTTTCGACTTACTGGTACTGTGTTAAAATTTTGATCCCATGAAAAAAGTAATTGGTTTAGCAGGTTGTTTGTGCATTGCGATTAGCACATTCGCCACAGACAAAGAAACCATCAAATCAAGTATTTCGGAAGTAACGGTTTATACCCAAGGCGCTCAGGTCTACCGAAAAGCAAGTTATACCGTGAAACCCGGAGTCACTCAACTGGTCATCGAAGGCATCAGCCCGAATATCGATCCGAAGAGTCTTCAGGTAAAAGCAACAGGAAACGTTGTGCTCATTGATTCCAAATACTCCATGTTCTATCCGCAACCTGTGGTAGTAAAACTGGAAGGCTTACCGCTGAAAATACGAAAAGACATTCAGTTGTTGCAGGATTCTATTTCGGATATGGACTATGAAATCCGTGAAATTCAGGATGAAATAGATGTATTGACCGCTACCAAAAGCATTTTGGCCAACAACGGTGCAATTAAAGGACAGGGGAAAGTCAATGATTCGATCCAGTTGTTAAAACAAGCCGTTGATTATTACCAGGTGAAAATGAGCGAGCTCAATAAAAAGATGCTGGCACTCAATCGGCGAAAAGCAGAGAAAGACTTCAAACGTTCCGGGATGCATGCACGTTTAGCGGATTTGAAGAATTTCCAATCATCCAGCGCACCGGAGCAACCGAAAGGACCCATTCACCAAATCATGATCACCGTTTCGGCTAAAGAAGCGGCCACAGGTAAATTAACGGTCTCTTACCTGGTTTCAGGGGCAAGCTGGGTACCGATGTACGATCTGCGAAGCGATATCGCAACCGGCAAAATCAATCTTACATACAAAGCTCACGTGAGCCAAAACACGGGGGAGGACTGGGACGATGTGCGTTTAACGGTTTCTACCAATAATCCTTATCAAAACAAAACACGTCCTGTTCTTCATCCTTGGTACATCGATTATTATGTGGCGGCTGTTTATTATGATCAACTAAACTATTCGTATTCCAATGCCCCGATGCCACAAGTGATGTCAAGCGAAGCGAAATCAAATGCCGGCGCGATGGAAGATATGGAGATTGATGCACAAACCGCCAGTGATTTCACTACGATGATCGATCGTGTACTTTCGGCGGAGTTTAAAATCGATTTGCCGTATTCAATCAAAAGTGACGGTGAAGAACACATGGTATTGGTGAAAAACATCGATTTGAACGCCAACTACAAATACATCAGCGTTCCTAAACTGGATCCAAGTGCCTACCTCGTAGCGCAAATTGTGAAACTGGATGAATTGCAACTGGTTCCCGCAACTGCAAATATCTTCTTCGACGGTACGTACATCGGTGAAACGTACCTGGATCCTACAACGATGGATGATACCTTGTCCTTGAGCCTTGGTAAAGATCCGAATATCATCGTGAGACGAACACTGCTTAAGAAAGAGCTGAAAGAGAAAATTGTTGGCAACACCAAAGAGCGCGTTATGTCGTACGAATTAGAGATCAAAAATCTCAAATCGACGAACATTCAGTTGATTGTGAAAGATCAGTTGCCGGTGACTCAAAATGCAGACATCATCATCGAACCGATCGATTTGGACAAAGCCAACTACAATCCTGTCACCGGTATCCTCAACTGGGAATTTGAAATGAAACCGAAAGAGAATCGCAAAATCCATTTCAGTTACCGTGTGAAACACAACAAAGACAAAGAGGTTATCCTGCAATAATCAATAACAGGAAAAACCATTGCAGGCCCGGGATTTTTTCCGGGCCTTTTTGTTGAATCATTTTCTGTGAACGCTGGATAACTTGTCTGCCTGATCACACGGCTAACAGGAAACCAAAAAAACAGTGCAACAAAAAAGGGCTTTCCAACCGGAAAGCCCTTCGTATTAAAGAATGTAAATTCTTAGTTTTTCGCGAAGTTACCACGAGCAACTTTACCAGAAACGGTAGTTGCTTCGTATAGGTACATTCCTGAAGACAATTCAGCAACGTTTACTGAAGATGTAGTAGAAGTAGCAACTACTTTACCATCCATTGTTGTAACAGTTACAGAAGCTAAATCTTCTTTCACTTGAATGTTCAATTCGTTGTTAGCCGGGTTAGGGTAAACAACAGCATCAATTACGTTTTCGTTCAATCCAGCTGTGAAATCAACTACCGGGAAGATAGACAACGCAGAATTCAACTGCCAAGTAGCTGTTGTACCATCATTGAATGAAAAGAAAGTTCCGGAACCTTGAATTTCACCAGTGTGGGTGCTTGCAGCAGTAAATGGAGTAACAGAAGCATTCGTACATTCCAAAGAGATCAAATTTTGACCTGTTGGCAAAACAACACCAGCCCAGAATTTATTTCCTGCAGGAATTGTAATAGCTGAAGGGAAAGTAACCGATAAATTGTAAAATGCATTTGTTCCGGCAACAACGCTGTAGTTCGCGATTGTTGTATCGATGTTCGCTAGAGGAACGTTAACAGTACCAAGAGCAGAAGCATAGTTTGGTTGACCTGCATTATCACCCCAAATAGATACATTAATGCTACCACCACCATCTACTTTGATTGGAACTGAAAGTAACACACCAGTAATAGTTCCACCACCGGCAACACCATAAGTACCATCGAATAGTTGCATTTTAGCTAAATCACCGTAGAAATTGTTACCGGCAACAAAACCACTATCGATTGGAGCAGCGCCATCGATGATGTAAGGAACACCAGTAGTAACCATATGAGAAGTCAATGTGTCAACCTGGGCAAAAGAGACAGTTGAAGCCACGATAGCTCCAATAGCAAGTAAAGTTTTTTTCATAGTTCTTTATTAAAAAGTTAATTTGACCCAAATGTAAAGACATGGAACGAATGTTCCAAATAAAACTCCAAGAATGTTATGAAGGCCGGATGGTTCATTTCTCAGTGAGAGGTCAAAACAGAAGCATTTCTATCTTATTCCGATGCAAAATTAAGTTACCTTGGCTTTCCAATTGTTTTAGTAATCTGGAAATAACTACACGCGATGAGTTTAATTCCTCCGCGATTTCAAAATGGGTCAGATGAAGCGTGGTGGTCCCGTTTATTTTGACTTTATCCGATAAGTAGTTTTTTAGCCGCTCATCTAATTGTTTAAAAGCCAGACTGTCAATGGTGTCGAGCATTTCCGTGAGCCGGTGATTGAAACTATTGATAATAAACGAACGCCAGCTGGCAAATTGCACCATCCATTTGTCCAGAAATGCAATGGGGATAATCAGGAATTGTGCATCTTCTTCCACCACGGCACGGATGGTACTTTTCAATAACTTCGGATCGAAGGTCAATGACATGGCGCAGGTATCGCCGCTTTCAATGTAATAAAGCAATAATTCGTTCCCCTGATCATCTTCTCTGAATACTTTCAGCGAACCATTCAGCAAAAGAGGGATTCCCGGAAATGTTTGTCCTATTTCAATCAGTACCGTTCCGGCAGAAGCTTCCTTTAGTAACATGTTGGAGTGAATAGCTTCAATCAGCTCAGGTTCAAATAAGTACCCGAATTTCTCAGTGATGAGATTGTGCGTTTCTGATGGCATCTTTGTCATATCCGAAGAAAAAATTGGCCCAGATTATTTTTGAAAGTGCATAAAAGTAAGGACCTGCGGCTAAAGATATCAATGAAATCGTTGTGATTTGCAAACCGGTTGAAGCACGTGGGAAAAATAAATTGAAGGATACCCAACAGGTAACAAACAACGCCACGCCCAGTGCATACGAAACATACATGGCGCCGTAATAAAAACCAACTTCCTTTTCATACTTCAATCCACATTTCGGGCAATGCTCATGGGTATCACCGGCTTTTCTTAAATTGTAAGGATGAGCTACAAAAAAATCACCTTCCTGACAGCGCGGACACACCATTTTGCCGATACTGTACATCTTTGTTCCCTTGCCTAACATAGCACTTTATTTTGTGCGAAATTAATGTAATTTCCAACTCGGTTAAGTAACATAAGTTGCAGGCAGTTTTTCGCGGTTTTGATGATGTAACATAAGTGACATTGTTTTACCCGTTTTTGAAACATCTTTGCATTCCAAACTGAAAGAAAAGTGAATAAATGAAAGTCATGGAGTGGATAAAGCGAAATAAATGGATCATGGTTGGTGCTGGGCTGGGCGCTTTGGGCGGTTATGCTTATTACCATTTTGTGGGGTGTGCCAGTGGTACTTGCGCTATTACATCGAGCCCGGTAAATAGTACGCTTTATGGTACGCTGATGGGCGGACTTTTTGTGAACCTCTTTTCAGGATTGGGTAAACCGATAAATAAGAAAAAAGATGAATGATTGGACAAAAAGCGAAGGCAAGGTCATTGTTGACGTGCGCTCGCGTGCAGAGTTTAGTGGTGGTCATGTAGTAGGGTCTGTGAATATTCCGTTACAAGAGATCAATGATCATTTGGAAGAACTGCTTGAGGCGGAAACGTTGGTTTTTTGCTGTGCAAGTGGTGGAAGAAGTGGTATGGCCACACAACTGCTTCAGCAAAATGGGCACACCAATGTGTTTAACGGAGGTAGTTGGTTGTCAGTGAATAACAGTATTAATGCAACAAAGTAATGGGATTTTTACAACGACTTTTCGGTGGGAAGCAACCGATTGATTTTGTTGAAATGACAAAGCGCGGAGCACAGTTAATTGATGTGCGCTCACGTCAGGAATACCAGGGAGGCCATATCCGGGGAAGTATCAATATTCCGTTGGATCAGCTGGCCGGATCACTGTCAAAAATCAAGAAAGACAAACCCGTGATCACCTGTTGTGCATCCGGTATGCGAAGCGGTTCTGCCGTAAATGTGTTGAAATCGAACGGATTCCAGGAAGTGTATAACGGCGGAAGCTGGTTCAGATTACAATCAAAATTACATTAAATTCAACCCCTAAAGTTTAGCATGAAACAATTCAAATTTACACTAATCCCGGTTTTTGTGCTCTTATTGAGCAGCTGCGGAATGAGTCAGTCAGAAAAAACGGTTTTAAAACCGGAAACATTTCAGGAAAAGATAGCCGCAACTGATAATGCAACAATTCTGGATGTGCGCACTACAGAAGAGTTTGCAGGTGGACATTTGGAAAATGCGAAAAACATAGACTGGACTTCAGAGGGATTTGATGCCAAAATTGCCGGATTAGACAAATCCAATCCTTACTTTGTTTATTGCCTTTCCGGTGGAAGAAGCAACGCCGCAGCCCGGCACATGCGCGAACTGGGGTTCAAAGAAGTGTATGAAATGGAAGGCGGAATGATGAAATGGCGAGCGAACAGTTTACCTGAAATTACCGGAACAGCTGCCCCGAAAACCGGAATGACGCAAAACGACTACCAGCAATTGATTACAGATGATAAAATCGTGCTGGTTGATTTTTATGCGGAATGGTGCGGCCCCTGCAAAAAAATGAAACCTTCGCTCGAAGAAATTTCGAAAGAAATGGAAGCAACCGTTAAAATTGTTCGCATCGATGTAGATCAAAACCCGGAGCTGGCTAAAGCGTTGAAAATAGAAGCATTACCAACTATTTGGATTTATAAGAATAATCAGGTAAGCTGGAAGAATGTCGGTTTCGCAGAGAAACAAACCTTGGTGGATCAATTAAAATGAAACTTCTCTTCCTTTTTTTTGAAACCTTTTTAAAATATCACCGTTAGAGTAATCAACGGATCAATTATTAACATCTACAGGTTAAGGGAGAAAGGCTTTTGTCAGTTGACAGAGGCCTTTTTCTTTGAGTGTAAGGTCTATTTCATGGTGTTTACTGTAGTACACCGAATTCTTTTTTTTTGTAGATTAGTGCATTCAAACCAAAGCTAGATGAAAAAAACTGTACTTCTCTCCGGAATGTTGCTAACGGGCATTCTCTCCTTTGCTCAGCAATTCCAACTAATTTCTCATGATGATAGTGGTATCGCAATTGAGCACAAGCTCAAAGAAATGCCCTATCAGTATGTTGCGATCAACGGTCAGCAACACATCGATTTTAGTAAAACACATCAGGTAATCTCCATGGAAAATGGTATGCCGGCGTTGCCGCTGTATCACACTTCCGTTCAGCTTCCTGCCAAAGGAAACACCATGTTGGTAGTCGAATACGATGCCATAACGGAAATTCAAAACGTTGAAGTTGCCCCTTCCAAAGGAAATCTGAAACGTAACATCGACCCTTCAACTGTGGACTATGGATTCGGTGCTGCATATCAGCAAAATGCATTTTATCCGTCGGCAATCGCTTCGTTAAACGATCCGTTTGTTTGGCGAGAATCCCGTGGACAAACGATCACAATCTCTCCCTACCAATACAATCCGGTGACGAAAGTATTGCGTATTCACGAGAATATCCGTGTTCGTTTGGTGGTTCAACCGGACGTTGCGGGAATCAATGAAACCAAAGTTTCAAAAACTGATCCTGTTTTAGGAAACGTTCAACAGCGTTTCTTTATCAATACGGCAAACGGCGCTCAGAAATACACACCAATCGATGAAGAAGGCGAAATGCTCATCATTACGGCTGATTCGTTTTCAGAAGATATTGCCCCTTTGGCTAAATGGAAAAACCAAAAAGGTATCAAAACAACTGTTGTAACCACAACGGTAGCCGGAACAACCGATACGGATATCAAAGCATACATTCAAAACTACTATGCTTCCAATCCTGATCTTGTGTACATTCTTTTAGTGGGTGACCACGCAGATATACCTGCACATACGTATGGTACGAGTGGTGATGGCGAAGATCTTTGGTCTGATTCCTATTACGGGCAATTGGCTGGTGGAGTAAATGATTTTTATCCGGAAGCATTTGTAGGCCGTTTTTCCGGTAATTCTGCTCAAATCAGATTAATGGTAGACAGAACGTTGGAATACGAAAAAAATCCGGCGGCAGGTAATTGGATGGAAAAAGCGATCGGACTTGGTTCCGGTGAAGGTTCAGGATACGGAAACGACGGTGAAGCAGACTGGCAGCACTTGCGCAATATCCGCACACGCTTGATGAGTTACGGATATACAAACGTTTATGAATTCTATGACGGTAGCCGTGGTGGTGAAGATGCAAGCGGAAATCCAAACTCTACTATTATTCTACCTGCTGTAAACGAAGGTGTTGGTTTATTCAACTATACCGGACACGGAGCGCAAAACACATGTGTTACCGGAAATTTCACTTCTACAAATATCAATGCAGCTACAAACAATGGTAAATATCCGTTGGTGGTTTCAGTAGCTTGTAACAACGGAACATTTACATCCGGGACATGTATCTCTGAAGCTTGGTTGCGTGCAGACAATAATACTACACCAACAGGGGCTATTGCTGCTGCGGGTTCTTCTATCCTGATGGCGTGGGCACAACCGATGCAAACACAAGACGAAATGGCAGAGTTGATTGCGGAAGCGTATCCGGCTAACAAGAAAACAACAATTGGTGGATTGTTCTATAATAGCCAGGCGAGTATGCTAGAGCAATACCCGAGCGGTTCAGATGGAAAAGAAGTGATGCAAACATGGTTGTTTTTCGGAGATCCTTCTACACAATTCCGTAACAAACAAACCATCGGAATGAATGTGTCTCACGTGGCGCAGGTTCCGTTGGCTACAACTTCATTAATGGTAAATTGTGATGTGGAAGGTGCGTTGGTTGCCGTTTCTCAGGATAACGTTTTGATCGGTCGTGGTGTTGTAAGTGGCGGAACGGTAACGATTACGTTCCCTGCACTTGTATCTGATATGCCATTGGCAGTTACCGCTACCAAACAAAATCACAGTACATATCAAGGTCCGGTGCAGGTTGGTAACGGTCCTGCCGGAATCGAAGAGTTGAGCAACACCGTAACAATGTATCCGAATCCTGCAACAACTACGGTAAGTATTGTCAGCAGTGAATCAATGATCGAATCGGTTGAATTGGTAACCATTACCGGACAAGTGATCGGAACATTCGGTACAACAAACGGAACAGCTACCCTTGATTTGACAAATGTAGCAGCAGGAAGCTATATCGCTCGTGTTACTACTGCAAAAGGAATAGCTATCAAGCGATTGGAAGTTGTGAAATAACAATTATTAAATCAACATACAGGAGACTCATTTGCTTTGGCAGATGAGTCTTTTTTTTGAGTGATTTCTTCAAAAAAGGGATGATTGCTTTGACTATTTTTACTGCATGAAAGAAACGGTTGATGTAGTAGTGATAGGTGGTGGTGCTGCGGGTTGTTTTGCGGCTATCCAGGCAGGAACACATTTTCCGGAAGCCAAAATAGTGGTGCTTGAACGCGGAGTAAAACCACTTGCCAAAGTGAAAATTTCGGGTGGCGGACGTTGCAATGTCACCAATATCGTTTCCGATCCGGCTGCACTTTCTGCCAATTACCCGCGCGGAGAACGATTTCTGCGAAAGGCATTTTATTCGTTTTCGTCGGCTGATATGATCCAATGGCTCAGGGACCGCGGAATCGAATTGAGAGAATACCCCGATGGCTGTTTGTTTCCGGTAACCAATGATTCGCAAACCATCATCGATTGTTTTCTGAACGAACTGAAAAAGTTGCGTATTCCGCTTCGGTTGGAATCGCGGGTTGAGACCGTTCAACAAACAGCTACCGGATGGGAAGTAACAACTCCGAATGAATCAATTGCTTGTAAATCAGTTATTCTAACGGTGGGTGGACAACCTAAAATCAGCGGATTTCAGCTATTAAATCAACTCGATCTGAAAATTGTACCACCCATTCCGTCTCTGTTCACCTTCAATATGCCCAATGAACCCATTCGCGAATTGATGGGAGTGGTCACTGAAGATGCTTCTGTGCGGATTGTGGGTGAAAAATGGTCTACATCAGGCCCTTTGCTGATCACACATTGGGGAATGAGTGGTCCGGCTGTTTTGAAGTGTTCCGCTTTCGGTGCACGTTTATTGGAAGGGAAAAACTATGACACAATGATCTCTGTGAATTGGACCGGTTTCATGAAACAGGATGAGGTACGCGCGGCTTTGGTTGAATGGAAATCGTCCAACAAAAAAATGCTCAACACGCCGTTGTTTCAGATTAAAAGCCGTTTGTGGACGTATTTATTGAGTAAATGCGAGTTGCACGAAGACCTCCGCTGGTCTGAATTGGGGAGCAGACAGGAAAATAAACTCGTTGAAGTGTTGATCAATGATTTGTACCAAATGGAAGGAAAAACAACCTTCAAAGAAGAATTTGTAACAGCCGGCGGGATTGATTTGGCTGAAATTGATGTGAAAACCATGCAGTCAAAACGCTATCGTGGCTTGTTTTTTGCCGGAGAAGTAATGGATATCGACGGTGTTACCGGTGGAT